>JAESFK010000729.1_pt1 | contig 13492 bp, 13 predicted proteins | sample 9269391 | NCBI WGS metagenome assembly JAESFK01 (sample SAMN14506231, study PRJNA617097) | algae metagenome | isolation source: Drouetiella hepatica UHER 2000/2452 and co-occurring heterotrophs from... | place: Slovakia: Slovak Paradise National Park, Hrabusice, Kosice Region | collected 2000-01-01
GAGCCAGCTCGCGCTCCAGCGCCTCGCCCTGCAATGTCAGATCGACGACGCGGTGCACCGGCACCAGCCGGTCGAGATGCGCCTTGATCTGGTCGATGACGTTGGCGGTGCCCGAGGTCACGACGGTGATGCGCGAGATGTGCTTCTCATGCTCAGTCTCGGAGACCGTCAGGCTCTCGATGTTGTAGCCGCGGCCGGAGAACAATCCCGCGATGCGGGCCAGCACGCCCGGCTCGTTGTCGACGATCACCGCAAGGGTATGGCGGGCGACCGGCTGCGCGACGGGGGCGTTCGGGTAATGCGACGAGGTGTTCATGAGGAGACTCGGCTGCGGCTGAGAGAGGGACGGAAATCGGTCAGGACAGGCTCGTCCGTTTCGTCTTCGGCGACGATCCAGGGCTCTGCGAGCGCGCCGTTGCGCCATGCCTGGAAGCCGCGCGTCGCCCGAACCGCCGCGACATAAGCCTCGCAGACCGGATCGAGTGCGATGCCATAGCCGCTGAAGCGGGCGACGACGGGCGCAAACATCGCGTCGGCTGCGCTGAATGCTCCGAACAGGAAGGGGCCTGCATCACCGAAGCGCTCGCGCGCCGCGCGCCAGATGTCCGTGATGCGGGCGACATCGGCTGCGACTTTGGGACCTCGGTCGCGCGGCGGGTGGACCCAGCCGAAGTTCATCGGGCAAGCGCCGCGCAGCCCCGCGAAGCCGGCATGCATCTCGCAGGAGATCGCGCGCGCCATCGCCCTTGCGGCAGGGTCGCCCGGCCAGATCGCATGCTCTGGATGCCGCTCGGCAAGGTACTCCATGATCGCCAGCGTTTCCCAGACCTGGAGCTCTCCATCGATCAGGACGGGCACCTTGCCAGCAGGCGTGAACGCCGCGATCGCCCGCTTCCAGCCAGCATCCTCGACGAAACTCGGCCCAAACGGGATCAGCACCTCCTCGAACGGAATCCCGAACTCGGTCAGCAGCAGCCAGGGCCGCAGCGACCAGGAGGAATAGCATTTGTTGGCGATTACGAGCTTCATGCGGCCTGGCTTTCGGCGGTCAGGGCGAAGTCGAGCGCGGCCTCGACATGCAGCGCGGTCGTGTCGAACACCGGCAGCGCCGTATCGGCCTGGGAGATCAGCAGGCCGATCTCGGTGCAACCGAGGATGACGCCATCGGCGCCCTGCGCGGCGGCGTTCGCGATGATCGAGAGATAGCGCGCCTTGGAGGCAGGCTCGATCCGGCCGCGGCAGAGTTCCTCATAGATGATGCGATGAACGTCGCCGCGTTCCGCCTCGTCGGGGACCACCGCCTCGATGCCGAAGGCGGCGAGCCTGCCGAGATAGAAGCGCTGTTCCATCGTGAAGCGTGTCGCCAGCAGCAGCGGGCGCCGCGAGGCCGTGGCCCGCACCGCCTTGGCGGTGACATCAGCCAGATGCAGGAAGGGCACGCGCGTCGCCGCGGTGATCCTGTCGGCCAGCTTGTGCATGGTGTTGGTGCAGAGCACGATACAGCCCGCCCCCGCCCGCTCGAGACGCAGAGCGCTGTCGGCGAGAATGCCACCGGCAGCATGCCAGTCGCCCTTCGCCTGCATTTCAGCGATCGGCGAGAAATCGAGTGAATGCAGCATGACATCGGCCGAATGCAGGCCGCCTTGGCGCGCCCGCACGCCCTCGTTGAGCAGGCGGTAATAGACCGCCGTCGATTCCCAGCTCATCCCGCCGATCAGGCCGATGGTCGTCATCTCATCCCCCATGCCGCGACAACAGCGTCATTCTCGGGCGCAGCCCTCGGGTCCGGTCTTCGATCGGCCCAAGGATAAACTCTGCGCAGACCCGAGCATTTCGAACAGGACAAGGCGCCCCATCCTGTCAGGGATGCTCGGGCCAAGCCCGAGCATCACGGCGTGATCAGACCAGTTGTTTGCCCTTGGCGTCGATGATCTCACCGGTATCGCCCTCGAAATCGGGCAGGATCATCTCGTTATGGGCCTTGCCGGACGGGATCATCGGGAAGCAGTTCTCTTCCTTGGCGACGAGGCAGTCGAAGATCACGGGCTTCGGCGTCTCGATCATCTCCATGATCGCATCGTCGAGCTTGGCCGGATCGTCGCAGCGGATGCCGTGGCCGCCATAGGCCTCGGCCAGCTTCACGAAGTCGGGCAGCGACTGCGAATAGCTCTCCGAATAGCGCCCGCCATGCAGCAGTTCCTGCCACTGGCGCACCATGCCCATATATTCGTTGTTCAGGATGAAGATCTTGACCGGCAGGCGATACTGCACGGCCGTCGACATCTCCTGCATGTTCATCAGGATCGAGGCTTCGCCGGCGACGTCGATGACGAGGGCCTTCGGATGCTTCATCTGCACCCCGATCGCCGCGGGCAGGCCATATCCCATCGTGCCCAGCCCGCCCGAGGTCATCCAGCGGTTCGGCTCCTGGAATTGGAGATACTGCGCCGCCCACATCTGGTGCTGCCCGACCTCGGTCGTGATGTAGGTGTCGCGGTCCTTGGTCAGCGCATGAAGCCGTTCGAGCGCATATTGCGGCTTGATGATCGAATCCGACTTCTTGTAGCCGAGGCTCTTGCGGGCCCGCCAGCCCTCGATCTGCGTCCACCACGTCGTCAGCGCCGTCTTGTCGATCTGGGGCGAGGTCTCGCGCCAGATCCGGACCATGTCCTCGAGCACATGGGCGCAGTCGCCGACGATGCCGATATCGACCTTGACGTTCTTGTTGATCGACGACGGATCGATGTCGATGTGGACCTTCTTCGAGCGCGGCGAGAAGGCATCGAGCCGGCCGGTGATCCGGTCGTCGAAGCGCGCCCCGATATTGATCATGACGTCGCAGTCATGCATCGCGAGATTCGCCTCGTAGGTGCCGTGCATGCCGAGCATGCCGAGCCACTGCTTGTCGGCAGCCGGGAACGCGCCCAGCCCCATCAGTGTCGAGGTGACCGGGAAGCCGGTCAGCCGGGCGAGTTCGCGCAGCAGCGCCGAGGCATGCGGGCCGGCATTGATGACACCGCCGCCAGTATAGAAGACCGGCTTCTTGGCGCCCGCCATCAGAGCGACCGCCGCCTTGATCGCGCCGAGGTCGCCCTTGACCGTCGGGCGGTAGGTCTTGTGCTGGTTGTCGCGCGGACGGCTGTAGGCGCCGCTGGCGAACTGGATGTCCTTCGGGATGTCGACGACGACCGGGCCCGGCCGGCCATTGGCGGCGACGAAGAATGCCTCGTGCAGGATGCGCGGCAGATCCGCGATGCTCTTCACCAGGTAGTTGTGCTTGGTGCAGGAGCGCGTGATGCCGACCGTATCGCACTCCTGGAAGGCGTCGGAACCGATCAGATGCGTGGGGACCTGGCCCGTGATGACAACGAGCGGGATCGAGTCCAGCAGCGCGTCGGTGAGGCCCGTGACGGCGTTGGTCGCTCCGGGACCGGAGGTCACGAGCACGCAGCCGACCTTGCCCGCGCTCGAGCGGGCATAGCCCTCGGCGGCGTGGACCGCTCCCTGCTCATGGCGGACAAGGACATGCTTGACCTTGTCCTGCTGGAACAGCGCATCATAGATCGGCAGCACGGCGCCACCGGGATAGCCGAACAGATGTTCGACGCCCTGGTCCTGAAGCGCGCGGACGACCATCTCGGCACCGGTCATCATCTCGCTCATAACGGTCTCCTGCTGCAGTTCGGTTGGGATCGAGGTCGAAAGCGGGCAATAAAAAAGGCCCTCGAGGGGCCTGGACGTGCGCTGGCGTCGGGAAGACGCGGCTCAATCAAGAACCGGCCCCTACCAGCGCACCCGTACGATAATAAGCTTGCGCATCGCGCTTCGACCCTTTGCAGATATTGCGGGACGCTAATCGACACCGGCGCGCCGGTCAAGCGCAAACGATGGCGGCCTTGGGCCGGGTACTCGATCGCGCTGCAGCAAATCCTATGCCGCAACGGAACACTTTTTCAACTCCGGGTTGTTAGGGTCGCTGCGCTCGCTACAGGACGGCCATGCATCAGGAAGTTCATACCGACCATATCGCCGCCCGGGCCCACGCCCCTGAAGTCGCGGAACTGTTGCAGCGATTCCTGCTCAGCGGCCGCAGCGAAGCCGGCGTCTCCTATGAGCGTTTTCTCGACGAGGTCATGCCTCGGTTTGGCGCCGACCTCATGGTCCTCGCGCCGACGGGCGACGGAGACTACGCCTTCATCCATTTCGGCCGCGAGATCATTCGCTATTCCGGAGCCAACCGGCTCAATGAGCGCGTCTCGACGATGACGCCGCAAGTGGCGCAATTCACGATCGCATGCTGCGACCGGGCCCTGGCCGACGGCAGGCCCGCCTACACCGTGCACCGCTCACTGGCGACCGTGCGCGTCTGCCTCTGGGAAAGACTGCTGATGCCGGCCATGGCAGCGGACGGCAGCCGCTATCTCATCGTGTTCAGCCGGCCTCTGCATTTTCACGAAGAACTGCTGAGGGCCGTGCTCGAAACCTCGCCCTCCGGCATCGTGGCGTTGCGCGCGATCCGCGATCACGAGGGCAATATCGAACGGACCGTGATCATTACCGCCAACCGCCGCGCCGCCGCGATCGCGGGACGCCCCGACGACGATCCCGTCGACGAAGACGCCCAGGTCGGCCTGCCCTTCCTGGCCGATCCGATGGTCTGGCGGCGCTGCCTCTATGCGCTCGACCTGCGCCGCCCCGACATGATCGAGACCTGCTTCTCCGCCAATGGCCAGACCGCCTGGCTGCAGATCGCGGTCGCGCCGCTCGGCGACGGGCTGGTCCTGACGATCACCGATGTCTCCGACCTGATCGTGGCCAACCAGACATTGCAGAGCCGCGCCGCGACGCTCGCCCTGGAAATCGGCCGCGAGCGTGCCACCCGCCGCGCCCTGTCGCAGGACATCGAACAGCGCGAGGAGCGGGAAAAGGAACTGCGCCGGCTGGCCGAAACCGATCCGCTGACGGCGCTGCTCAATCGTCGCTCCTTCATCGAGAAGGCGAATGCCGTGATCCTCGCTTCAGAGGAGCACGGGACCGACGTCTCGCTGATCGTTGTCGATCTCGACCACTTCAAGTCGGTCAACGACAACTACGGCCACCCGGCCGGGGACGCCGTGATCCGGGCCTTCGCCGATGTGCTGCTCGGCCTCGTCCGAACGGACCGCGATCTCGTCGGCCGCTTCGGCGGCGAGGAGTTCGCCATCCTGCTGTCCGGCGCCGATCTCGATGCCGCGCTGCACATTGCGCTGCGGATTGAGGACGTGCTTGCCTCTCGCCGCCTGCCGGTCTCCGAGACCCTGGCGCTGAAGGTCTCCGCCAGCCTTGGCATCGCCACAAGATCGAGCCCGGAGACGCTGGCGACCCTGGTCGAGCGCGCCGACCGCGCCCTGTACCGCGCGAAGAACGAAGGTCGCGGCTGTATCCGCATCTCAGAGCCGGACATCTCCGTGGCGGCCTGACCGCTCACAGACCGGCATCGAGCGCGCGCAATGCAACCTCGCGCGCGACGTCGGGAGCCACCGCCCGCCAACCCGCCATCTGATGCCGGAACCAGGTGACCTGCCGCTTGGCATAAGCGCGCGTATCCGCCTGGCCGCGCGCGATGGCCTCGTCCAGGCCGACCGTGCCGTCGAGATGGGCGATCAGCCCCGGAACGCCATGGGCGCGCATGACGGGTAGGAGCGGATCGAGCCGGCGCTCCCTCAAGGCCGCGACCTCGTCCAGGGCACCCTGGGCGATCATCTGCTCGAAACGCCGGTCGATGCGCTGGCGCACCTCCTCGCGCTCCGGGCTGATGAAGAGCTTCAGCATCGAAACCCCGTCGAGAGGCCCGGGATGGCGCTCGCCTTGGAAGCTTGCGATCGACCGCCCGGTCGCGAGATGAACCTCGAGCGCCCGCATGATCCGCATCCGGTCCGCGGGCTTCAACCGCTCAGCCATGGCCGGGTCGAGCCGGCTGAGCTCGGCATGAAGCAGGCTCGTCTCCTGCTCGGCGACGCGGGCGCGGAACGCGCGCCGCACGGCCTCCGGCACGGGCGGAATTGCCGAAAAACCTTCTGTCAGCGCCTTGAAATAGAGGCCCGTTCCACCGACCAGGACCGGCAGGGACCCGATCCGGCGAAGCTCCGCCAGCACCGCCGCCACATCCTCCGCGTAGCGCATCGCCGAATAATTGATCGCTCCGTCGACATGGCCGTAGAGGCTATGCGGGACGATCGCCTCTTCCGCTTGTGTCGGCCGCGCCGTGATGACCCTCAGATCGGCATAGACCTGCATGGAATCGACGTTGACCACCGTGCCGCCCAGGCGTCGGGCGATCTCCACCGCCAGCGCGGACTTGCCGCTCGCGGTCGGACCTGCGATGAGCACCGCCCTGATCCCCGCCACTCCCATCGTCACCTGACCCGGCCCTTCACATGCTCGTCGCGACACTGGTTTCCGCCCATGGACAGGCCCTGCTCGACGATGCGCTGCTGAAGCATCTCGAGACCGCCCTGCCCGGAGCCCTGCGCAGCCAGCGCCTCGACGGCGAGATCGCTGCCGACCTCTTCGCGGAAGCCGGCGACGCACGCAAGCTCGAAGCGGATCTGCGCCGGCTGCTCGGCGAGGCCGCGGTCGACATCATCGTCCAGCCGGCCGCGACCCGGCGCAAGGCCCTGTTCCTCGCCGACATGGACTCGACCATGATCGGTCAGGAATGCATCGACGAGCTTGCCGCCTATGTCGGTCTGAAGGAGAAGGTCTCAGGCATCACCGAACGCGCCATGCGCGGCGAGATCGCCTTTGAGCCGGCGCTGCGCGAGCGTGTCGCGCTTCTCAAGGGCGTCCCGCTCGCCGTGGTCGACGAGATCATCGCGCAGCGCATCACGCTGACGCCGGGCGGCCGCGAACTCGTCATGACGATGCGCGCCAACGGCGCCTATACGGCGCTCGTCTCGGGCGGCTTCACCGTCTTCACCGGACCGATCGGCGCGACGATCGGCTTCGACGAGCATCGCTCGAACATCCTGCTGGCCGATGACGGCATCCTGCGCGGCGAGGTCGCCGATCCGATTCTCGGCAAGCAGGCCAAGCTCGATGCCCTGCTCGAACTGCGTGCGCAACGCAGCCTGGCCCCCGCGCAGACGCTTGCCGTCGGCGATGGTGCCAACGATCTCTCCATGCTGGGCGAGGCTGGTCTCGGCGTCGCCTTCCGCGCCAAGCCGGCGGTCGCCGCCGCCGCCGATGCGCGGCTCGACCATGCCGATCTCACCGCCCTGCTCTACGCCCAGGGCTATACGGGCGCCGACTTCGTCCGCTGATCAGTCGACGATGAACAGCTTCGCACCCGTCACGGTGCTGGAGCGATGCGCCTCGGCGCCGTCGGCGACCTGATAGCTCATGCCGGCCTTCAGCGGCATCACCCGCCCGTCCTCCAGCGTCGTCTCCATCGCGCCTTCGAGGCACAGGATGATGTGGCCCTTGGAGCACCAGTGATCGGCGACATAGCCTGGCGTGTACTCGACCATGCGGACCCGGATGCGGTTCTCCGCCGGTCCGAAATACTGCGTGCGCCAGAAGGCCTCTCCGACCTCGCCCGCATGCCGCTCCGCGGGCACCGTCGACCAGTCGGTCAAGACGAAGGGGATGTCGCTCAGTTTCATCTCGGCTCTCCAGTCGAAGCAGCAGCAACCCTGCCATTCCGGCCGATCGAGAACCAATGCATATCGGCGATCCGATCGATCAGGATACGAAAAAGGGCGGCCCCTTGGACCGCCCTCACCTGACGAATGCTGAGGCTGAGCTCAGTTCATCGAAACGGCGACGAAGCGGACTTCGCCCTGCGCGTTCGAGACCAGAAGCAGGGCCGACTTCTTGCCCTCCTTCTTGAGGGCATCGAGCCGCTTGGTCACGTCCTCAGGCGAATTCACCGCCTCCTGGCCGATCTCGACGACCAGTTCGCCGACGAGCACACGCTTGTCGGACGCGTTGGAGTTGGCATCGACCTTGGTGATGATCACGCCCTTGACGCCGTCCTTGATCGAATAGCGCTTCCGGAGTTCCTCGGTCTGCGGCGAGAATTCGAGGCCAAGCGCGGTCGTGACGGAAGGCTTGGCGGGTTCGGTCGGAGCCCGGGTCGAGGCCGGCTGGACCTTCTCGCCATCCTCGAGACGGCCGAGCTTGACCGTCTTCACCTCTTCCTTGCCCTTGCGCATGATCGTGATCGGCACGTCCTTGCCGACCGGCGTCGCAGCCACGATGCGCGGCAGGTCGCGGGAATCCTTGACCTCCTTGCCGTCGAACTTAGTGACGACGTCGCCGATCTCGAGACCGGCCGGCTTGGCCGGACCCTTGTCGTCAATGCCTGCGACGAGCGCGCCGCGCGCCGTGCCAAGGCCCAGCGCCTCGGCGGTGGCATCATCGACGCTCTGGATCCGGACGCCGAGCCAGCCGCGGCGGGTCTCGCCGAATTCCTTGAGCTGGTCTACGACGTTGCTGGCCAGCGCCGACGGCACTGCGAAGCCGATGCCAACCGAGCCGCCGGTCGGCGACAGGATCGCGGTGTTGATGCCGATCACCTCGCCCGCCATGTTGAACAGCGGTCCGCCCGAATTGCCCTTGTTGATGGCAGCATCGGTCTGGATGTAGGTGTCGTAGGGCCCCTGCTGGATGTCGCGGTTGCGCGCCGAGACGATGCCCGACGAGACCGAGCCGCCGAGGCCGAACGGATTCCCGATCGCCATGACGGGATCGCCGATGCGCATCTTGTCGGAATCGCCGAATTTCACCGCCGGCAGCGGCTTGTCGTGCTTCACCCGCAGCACTGCGAGATCGACCTTCGCATCCTTGCCGATCACCTCGGCCTTGAGGCGCAGGCCGCTGTTGAAGATCACGGTGATCTCGTTGGCGTCGCCGATGACATGGTTGTTCGTGACGACGATGCCGGAAGCATCGATCACGAAGCCCGAACCGGCCGACTGCGAACGGCGCTGCTGCGGCGCCTGGCCCTGGCCCTGCTGGCCCTGACCCTGCTGCCCCTGTCCGCGACGGTTGAAGAACTCCTCGAACAGATCGCCGAAAGGCGTGTCGGGGCCGAGCTGCGGAATCTGCGGCAGGGTGCGGCCGCGCGTGTCGCTCGTCGTCACCGCCGCGATGTTGACCACCGCCGGCATCACCCGTTCGGCGAGATCGGCCAGCGAAACCTGTCCCTGCAGGATCGGCGCCGAGGCCGTCTGGGCCGGGGCGATGACCGGAGAAGCCAGGAGGGAAAGTCCCCCTACGCTCGCCACCAGCGCAATCCGGCGCGCGCGGGTCGCAAGGGAAAGCGAGGCCCGGGAAAGCGAGGTCGGGGAGACAGAAGCCGGAGAGCCGGAAGCAGAGGCGGATTTCGTTGCCATCAGTGTCCTCGTGAAAGAAAATTCGGGCGAGCCGCTCGGCGCGAAAAGCTGACCTAGATTGAACCTCGAATTGCGGCGGAAGGTCGACACACGATCATGCCATCGAACACGATCGCGTGCACCTGCCTCGCCTTCAGCCGCGGGCGAGCCAGACCAGCAGGACACCGAGCACCGCCGAACCGAGGCCGATCAGCCTCATGCGTTCGGGCGGTGTCTCGGCGGCGCTGCGAAGCGCGTCCTTTGCGAGGTTCGGCACCGCTGCGAACAGGATGCCTTCGATCGCGAAAACCAGGCCCAGCGCCGCGATGAAATCGAACATACGCGACGCCTATGGTGGAATCAGGGCCGTGCCGGCGCCGGCGTCGCCGGCGTGGCTGGAGCCGCATCGCGCCGGGGCGCATTGGGGCCGTTGAAGAACCGGAAGAACGGCGAATCCGGAGACAGCACCATCTTGGTATCACCCGGCTTGATGCTGGCCTCATACGCCTGCATCGACCGGTAGAAGGTGAAGAACTCCTCGTCCTGCCCGAAGGCTTCGGCGAAGACGCGGTTGCGCTCGCCCTCGCCCTCGCCGCGGATCTCGTCGGAGCGGCGCTGCGCCTCGGCGACGATCACGGTCGAGTCCCTGTCGGCCCGGGCCCGGACCTCCTGAGCCTGCTGGGCACCGAGCGCGCGAGCCTCGGCCGCCTCGCGCTGGCGCTCCGTCTGCATGCGCTGGAACACCGCCGCCGAGTTGGCCGCGGGCAGATCGACGCGCCGCAGGCGGACATCGACCACCGTCATGCCGAAGCGGGCGGCCTCGCGGTTCACCTCGTCGCGGATGCGGTTCATCAGCCGCGCACGGTCGTTACGGACCATCGAGGTGAAGCTCGCCTCCGCCAGCACCGACCGGACATTGCCGTTCACGATCGAGGCAAGCTGCGAGTTCGCACGCGGGATGTTGTTGACCGCCTGGTAGAACTTCAGCGGATCGGAGATGCGGTAGCGCGTGAAGGCATCGACCACCAGACGCTTTTGGTCGGAGGCGATGATTTCCTGCGCCGGCAGGTCGAGATCGAGGATGCGGTTGTCGAGCAGGGTCACCTGCTCGAACGGCGCCGGCAGCTTGAAATAGAGGCCCGGCTCGGTGACGACGCTGCGGACCGCGCCGAAGCGCAGCACGAGAGCCGACTGCGTCTGCTGGACCACGAACGTCATGGCATAGAACACGACGGCCGCGATCGCGAGGACGACGAGCAGGCCGATTCGGATGATGGCGCCGTTCATCGGACAGCTCCCGTCTGGGGGGCGCCCGGAGCGGGGCGCCTTTGCTGCAACTGGTCGAGCGGAAGATAGGGCACGACGCCCTGCCCGGTGCCTGAACTATCGATGATGACCTTGTCGGTGCCGCCCAGGACACGCTCCATCGTCTCCAGGAAGAGACGCTCGCGGGTCACGGCCGGAGCCTTCTTGTACTGCTGATAGACCGCGTTGAAGCGGCTGGCCTGGCCGAGTGCCTCGGCAACGGTCTGCTCCTTGAAGGCCTCGGCCGACTGGACGAGCTGGGCCGCACGGCCGCGCGATTCCGGCACGACGCGGTTGGCGTAGGTCTGCGCCTCGTTGCGCAGGCGCTCCTGGTCGGCGCGCGCCGCCTGGACGTCGCGGAAGGCATCAATGACCTGCTGCGGCGGATCGACCTTCTGAAGCTGCACGAGGCGGATCTGCACGCCCGCATTGTAGCTGTTGAGGGTCTCCTGCATGAGCTGGCGCACCTCGGTCTCGATCGCGGAGCGATCCGTGGTCAGCACGGGCTGGATGTTGCGCCGGCCGATGATCTCGCGCATCGCGCTCTCGGCCACGGCCTTCACGGTGCCCGGCGGATCCTGGATGTTGAAGACATAGTTCTCCGGCGCGGCCGGATCGATCTGCCACTGCACGATCACGTCGATGTCGACGATGTTCTCGTCGCCGGTGAGCATCAGGCTTTCTTCGATGACGTCGGACTGGCGCGAGGCGCGCACGGATTCGACGGTCCGGAAACCGACCTCGGTGGTGATGACGTTTGTCACCTGCGGCTTGATCACGCTGCCGATCGGATAGGGCCAGTTGTAGTTCAGGCCTTCGCCGGTCTTGCCGATGAAGCGGCCGAAACGCAGGTTGAGACCGACCTCGTTCGGGCGGACGATGTACCAGCCCGTCAGCAGCCAGACCGCGATCAGTGCGAGAATGCCGAAGATCAGCCCGCGGCTGCCAAGATTGCCGCCCGGCATCATGTTCCTCAGCCGGTCCTGGCTGCGGCGCAGAATGTCCTCCAGATCGGGTGGGCCGCTATTGCCGCCGCCGGAGCCACCGCCCCAAGGACCGCCGCCACCGCCGCCGCCGCTTCCCCCGCGCTGGCCCCAGGGTCCACCCCCGTTATTGCCACCGCCGCTCTGGTTGCTCCAAGGCATTCTAACGCCGTTCCCTTTCTCTACCGACAGCCGTGCAATAGACGTCTGGCGGCCATTTGTCAGCGCCCCCTGCCGGAGCGTGCTGCGCTGACTTGGGCATGGGACACGGATTCGTCAACGGCACAAGCCATTCATCGTCAACGGAAAGCCCGTTCAGAGTCGGCGGCGAAACGTCGCGAAGGTAAACGGATGCTCGTCATCGGGCCCGGACGGATGGCTTTCGCGCGTCTCCGCGACAAAGGCCGAACGGTCCCATTCGGGAAACAGCGCGTCGCCTTCCGGCGTCGCGTGGACCAGCGTCAGTTCCAGCCGCTGCGCCAGCGGCAGCGCCTGGGCATAGATCTCCGTGCCGCCCCCGATGATCACGGCAGGTGCGCCCATGGCTTGTCCCAGGCGCTGGGCGAGCGCCATCGCCTCCTCCAGTGAATGCGCGACATGGACGCCCTCAGTGGCGAACTGGGCATCGCGCGTCAGCACGATCGTCTCCCGCCCCGGCAGCGGCTTCCCGATCGAGAGATAGGTCTTGCGTCCCATCACGATCGGACAGCCTGTCGTCAGGCGGCGAAACCGCCGCAGATCGGTCTTGAGCCGCCAGATCAGCCGGTTGTCGTCGCCGATGACGCCGTTGTCGGCGATGGCAGCGATCAGGACGATGGGAAGCTGCGCCATTGCTTAAGCCTCCTCCGCCAGCCGTGCCAATGCCTCGCCATCGAGCCGCTTCACGGTCCACTCGTCCTGCGCCTTGGCGCCGATCGAGCGGTAGAACACGCGCGAAGGCTCGTTCCAGTTCAGCACCCACCAGGCGAGCCGCGGCAGACCCTCCGCGACGCAGCGCTTCGCCAGCGCCGCGATCAGCGCCTTGCCGATGCCTTTGCCGCGCAGATGCGGATGCACGAAAAGGTCCTCCAGCCAGATCCCGTGCCGGCCGCTGAAGGTCGAGTAGGTGTAGAACCAGACCGAAAAACCCGCTGGCTCGCCATCCCACTCGGCAATGTCGCAGAACACGCGCGGGTTCTCGCCGAAGATCGCCTCGGCGATCTCGGCTTCGGTTGCGACCACATGATCGGCCAGCCGCTCATATTCTGCGAGCGCCTTGATGAAATCGAGAACGAGGCCGGCCTCGTCGGGCCGGGCGGAGCGTGTGACGAGGCTCATATCGCGATCGGCGCCTTGATCGCCGGATGCGGATCGTAGCCCTCGATCGTCACGTCGGCGAAGTTGAAATCCTCGAGCCGCGTGACGTCGGGATTCAGTTTCAGTGTCGGTAGCGACCTGAAATCGCGGCCGAGCTGCAGCTTGGCCTGGTCGAGATGGTTCACATAGAGATGCGTGTCGCCGAAGGAATGGACGAACTCGCCGACGCCCAGCCCCGTCACTTGCGCCACCATATGCGTCAGCAGCGCATAGCTGGCGATGTTGAAGGGCACGCCGAGAAAGACATCGGCCGAGCGCTGATAGAGCTGGCAGGAGAGTTTTCCATCGGCGACAAAGAACTGGAACAGGCAGTGGCAGGGCGCCAGCGCCATCTTCGGGATGTCGGCGGGATTCCAGGCCGAGATGATCAGTCGCCGCGAATCCGGATTGCGCCGGATCTCGTTCACCAGCCAGGCGATCTGGTCGATCGTCTGCCCGTCCGGCGCAGGCCATGAGCGCCATTGCCGGCCATAGACCGGGCCGAGATCGCCG
>JAESFK010000730.1_pt1 | contig 13479 bp, 11 predicted proteins | sample 9269391 | NCBI WGS metagenome assembly JAESFK01 (sample SAMN14506231, study PRJNA617097) | algae metagenome | isolation source: Drouetiella hepatica UHER 2000/2452 and co-occurring heterotrophs from... | place: Slovakia: Slovak Paradise National Park, Hrabusice, Kosice Region | collected 2000-01-01
ACGAAAAGCCGACAGATCGTAGAGAGTAGGTCTCTCCACTCCGCGCTGCGCGCTCCGGTCGAGACGACGGATTCGTCACCGGGGTCCTGCTCGAACTACTTCGTCGGGTCGGTGTGATCCTCGAACTTCTTGAGGTGGCGCGGCGCCCATTTGTGGTCGCGCGCCTTCACGATCCATTCGTCGAGCTTGGGCCAGCGCCGGCGCGCCGACGTCACCCATCGGCGGCCGGTCTCGAATTCGGTCGCCAGCAGGTAAAGCGCGAGTACGAAGAAGATCCAGCCCTGCAGGATCGGGATGAATCCGCCCACCACCGACATCACGAGGCAGGCGGCGATCGCAAGCGCCATCAGGGTCTGGCGCATGGCGGGTCTAGAGATGGATGGGCTTGTCCCAGGCGGCGAGCGCGGCTTCCTTGAGCGCCTCGTTCACCGTGGGATGGGCGTGGCAGATGCGGCCGATATCCTCGGCCGAGGCGGAGAACTCCATCGCCATTGCGGCCTCCGCGATCATCGTCCCGGCCTCGGCACCGAAGATATGGACGCCCAGCACCTTGTCGCTCGCCTTGTCGGCCAGAACCTTCACGAAGCCCTCCGTGGCGCCGTTCGCACGGCTGCGCGGGTCGGCGGTGAACGGATACTTGCCGACCTTGTAGGCAACGCCGGCCGACTTCAGTTGTTCCTCGGTCTTGCCGACCCACGCCACCTCGGGTTGGGTGTAGATGATCGAGGGCACGAGATCCCAGTTCACGTGCCCCTTCTGGCCCGCGAGGGTCTCGACGCAGGCGACACCGTCCTCGCTCGCCTTGTGCGCGAGCATCGGCCCGTCGATCACGTCGCCGATCGCGTAGATGCCCGGCACCGAGGTCTGGAAGTGGCCATCGACGGCGATGCGACCGCGCTCGGTCATCTTCACGCCCGCCTTGTCGAGGCCGAGGCCCGCGACATAGGGACGGCGGCCGATCGAGACCAGCACCACGTCGGCTTCGAGAGTCTCGGCGGCACCGCCTTTTGCAGGCTCGACCGTGAGCGTGACGCCGGCAGCCGTCGTCTCGGCCTTGGTGACCTTGGCGCCCAGCTTGAACTTGAGCCCCTGCTTGGCGAGCGTGCGCTGGAGGAACTTGGTGACCTCGTCGTCGACGCCGGGCGTGATGCGGTCGAGGAATTCGACCACCGTCACCTCGGCGCCGAGGCGACGCCACACCGAGCCGAGCTCGAGCCCGATGATGCCGGCACCGACCACGACCAGGCGCTTCGGCACTTCCTCGAGTTCGAGCGCGCCGGTCGAAGAGACGATCTTCCTCTCGTCGATCGCGACGCCGGGCAGCGGCGTCACTTCCGAGCCGGTGGCGATCAGGATGTTCTTTGCGGCGAGCGTTTCCTTGACCGCGCCATCGTCGCCGACAACCGCGACGGAACCCGCCGATTCGATGCGGCCCGCGCCGGTATAGGAAGCGATCTTGTTCTTCTTGAACAGGAAGGCGACGCCCTTGGTGGTGGCTTCGACGACCTCGTTCTTGCGCTTCATGAGCTGGGCGAAGTCGAGCTTCGGCGCCGCCACGACGACGCCATGCGCGCCGAGATCGTGGCCCACCTCCTCGAACAGGTGCGATGACTGCAGCAGCGCCTTGGAGGGAATGCAGCCGACATTGAGGCAGGTGCCGCCCAAGGTCGCGCGCTTCTCGACCACGGCGACCCTCAGGCCGAGCTGCGAGGCGCGGATCGCCGCGACGTAACCGCCGGGGCCGGCGCCGATCACGACCAGATCGAAGGATTCGTTTGCCATGTCATCAACCCTCATGGCCGGGGGCGCGCCACTCCAGTGGCGCGATCATGACGCGCGACTGGAGTCGCGCGCCCCCAGCAGGACTTAACTCATCACACGCCGAGCAGGAGCCGCTCGGGATCCTCGATGCATTCCTTGACCTTGACCAGGAACAGCACGGCCTCGCGGCCGTCGATGATGCGATGGTCGTAGGACAACGCGAGATACATCATCGGCCGCGCCTTGATCTCGCCGCCGACCACCATGGGCCGCTGCTGGATCTTATGCATGCCGAGGATGGCCGACTGCGGCGGATTGAGGATCGGCGTCGACATCAGCGAGCCGTAGACGCCGCCGTTGGAGATCGTGAAGGTGCCGCCCGTCAGGTCGGCGATCGACAGCTTGCCATCACGCGCCTTGCGGCCGAGATCGCCGATGCCCTTCTCGATGCCCGCAAAGTCCAGCGCGTCGGCGTCGCGCAGCACCGGAACGACCAGGCCCTGCGGCGAGCCTACCGCGACACCGATGTCGTAGTAATTCTTGTAGACGATCTCCTCGCCCTCGATCTCGGCATTGACCGCCGGCAGCTCCTTGAGCCCCGCGATGCAGGCCTTCGCGAAGAACGACATGAAGCCCAGCCGCGCGCCGTGCTTCTTCTCGAAATCGTCCTTCAGCCGCTCGCGCAGCGACATGACCGCGGTCATGTCCACCTCGTTGAAGGTGGTGAGCATGGCGGCGGTGTTCTGCGCCTCCTTGAGGCGGTTGGCGATGGTGCGCCGCAGGCGCGTCATCTTCACCCGCTCCTCGCGGTCGGCCTTCGGGCGCGGGCCGGTCGGCACGGCGGGCTTTGCCGCGGGCGCCGGGGCCGCGGAGATCGACGAGATCGCCGCCAGCACGTCTTCCTTGGTAGCGCGGCCGTCCTTGCCGGTCGACTGGATGGCGGCGGCAGGCACGCCCTTCTCCTCGGCGAGCTTGCGCGCGGCCGGACCGGAGGCGGCGAGATTGGCGCCCGACGGCGCTGCGGCCGCGGCGGGTGCCGGAGCGGCGGCAGGTGCCGGAGCCGGCTTGGGCGCGGCCGGGGCAGCAGCCTTCGGCGCGGCCGCGCCGGCGGCTCCCGCCTCGATGTGACAGAGCACGCCGCCCACCTGCACGGACGCGCCTTCCTCCACGGCGAGGCCGGCGATGGTGCCGGCGACACTGGCATTCACCTCGACGGTCACCTTGTCCGTCTCGAGCTCGCACAGGGGCTGGTCGACGGCGACCGTGTCGCCTGCCTTCACCAGCCACTTGGCAACGGTCGCCTCGGTGACCGATTCGCCCAGAGTCGGAACCTTGATCTCGACGGCCATGACTACAATTCCTCCTCTACCCACGCTCAACCGACAGTGAGAGCGCGGTCGACCAGATCGGCCTGTTCCTTGACATGCGTGCGGGCGGAGCCCGTGGCGGGCGACGCGGCTTCGGCGCGGCCGATATAGAGCGGCCGCTTCGCCGTGGTCTCGATGCCGGCCAGCGCCCGCTCGATGCGGCGGTCGACGAAATGCCAGGCACCCATGTTCTCGGGCTCCTCCTGGCACCATACGACGTCGGCATTGGGGTACTGCGCCAGCCGCACACCCAGACGCGTGAACGGGAACGGATACAGCTGCTCGATGCGCAGGATGGCGATGTCGTCGATCTTGCGCTTGCGGCGCTCGGCGACGAGATCGAAATAGACCTTGCCCGAGCACAGGATGACGCGGCGCACCCTGGGGGCGTCGACCAGCTGGTCGGTCTCGGCGAGGATGCGACGGAACGAGCTGCCCGGCCCGAAATCGGCCAGGGTCGAGACGCAATCCTTGTGACGCAGTAGCGATTTTGGCGTCATCACCACCAGGGGCTTGCGGAAGGTGCGGCGCATCTGGCGGCGCAGCGCGTGGAAGTAGTTGGCCGGGGTCGTCGGATTGACGACCTGCCAGTTGTCCTCGGCGGAGAGCTGCAGGTAGCGTTCGAGGCGCGCGGAACTATGCTCCGGTCCCTGGCCCTCGTAGCCGTGCGGCAGCAGCATGACGAGGCCCGACATGCGCAGCCACTTGCTCTCGCCCGAGCAGATGAACTGGTCGATGATGACCTGCGCGCCGTTGGCGAAGTCGCCGAACTGCGCCTCCCACAGGACAAGCGCGTTGGGCTCGGCCAGCGAGTAGCCATATTCGAAGCCCAGCACGCCCGCCTCGTTCAGCGGGCTGTCGAGCACCTCGAAACGGGCCTGGCCGTCGGCCACATTGTTGAGCGGGATGTACTTGGCCTCGGTCGCCTGGTCGACCAGCACCGAATGGCGCTGCGAGAAGGTGCCGCGGCCGGAATCCTGGCCGCTGAGACGGACCGGCGTGCCCTCCGCGAGGAGCGTGCCGAAGGCCAGCGCCTCGCCAGTCGCCCAATCGATGTTCTCGCCGGTATCGATGGTCTTGCGCTTCTCCTGAAGCTGGCGCGTGATCTTGCGATTGAGTTCGAAGTTCTTCGGCGGCTCCGAGAGCGCCCGGCCGACGGCCTTCAGCCGGTCGAGATCGACGGCGGTGACGCCCTTGCGATCCTCCTCGCCCGGCGCGACCGTGAAGCCCGCCCACTTGCCCTCGAGCCAGTCGGCCTTGTTCGGCTTGTAGTTGGTGGCGGCCTCGAGCGCCTTGTCGAGCTTTTCGCGCAGCGCGTTGTCCATGCCGGCCACCTCGTCGGCCGTCACCACGCCCTCGGCTTCCAGCTTCGCCGCGTAGACTTCCTTCACCGAACGATGCGCGCCGATCTCCTTGTACATCAGCGGCTGGGTGAACATCGGCTCGTCACCCTCGTTGTGACCGTGCCGGCGGTAGCAGAACATGTCGATGACGATGTCGCGCTTGAAATGCTGGCGGAACTCGGTCGCGATGCGCGAGACGTGGACCACCGCCTCGGGATCGTCGCCGTTCACGTGCAGGATCGGCGCCTGCACGATCTTCGCGACTTCCGTGCAATAGGGACCGGAACGCGATTCCGTCGGCAGGGTCGTGAAGCCGATCTGGTTGTTCACGATGAAATGGATGGTGCCGCCGATGCGGTAGCCCGCGAGGTCGGACAGGTCGAGGCTCTCGGCCACCAGGCCCTGGCCGGCGAAGGCGGCGTCGCCGTGCATCAGGATGCACATGACCTGGCTGCGGTCGGTGTCGCCGCGCTGGTCTTCCTTGGCGCGCGCCTTGCCGAGGATGACCGGGTTCACCGCCTCGAGATGCGACGGGTTGGGCGACAGCGAGAGATGGATCACGTTGCCGTCGAACTCGCGATCGGCCGACGCGCCCAGATGGTACTTCACGTCGCCCGAGCCGCGCATTTCCTCGGGCTGCGAGGAGCGGCCCTGGAACTCGGAGAACAGCGCGGTGTAGCTCTTGTGCATCACGTGCACGAGGGTGTTGAGGCGGCCGCGATGCGGCATGCCGAGCATCACTTCCTTGACGCCGAGCTGGCCGCCGCGCTTCAGGATCTGCTCGATGCCCGGGATCAGCGATTCGCCGCCATCGAGGCCGAAGCGCTTGGTGCCGACGAACTTCACATGCAGGTACCGTTCGAGCCCCTCGGCCTCGCCGACCCGCTCGAGGATCATCTTGCGGCCGGTGACCGTGAACTCGGTGTGGTTCTCGATGTGCTCGATGCGCTCCTGGATCCACGCCTTCTGGTCGGGATCGGAGATGTGCATGAACTCGACGCCGATCTTGCCGCAATAGGTCTTGCGCAGGCGCTCCATGATCTGGCGCAGCGTGGCGGACTCGCCCAGCGCCAGCGACCCGAAGATCAGGATCGGACGGTCCCAGTCGGCGTCGGTGAAGCCGTAGGTCGCAGGATCGAGTTCGCGATGCGGCGCCTGGCGCACGAGGCCCAGCGGATCGAGATCGGCCGCGAGATGGCCGCGGATGCGGTAGGCGCGGATCAGCATCAGCGCCCGCGCCGTGTCTTGGGCGGCGGAGCGGATCTCTTCCTGGGTCTTGCCGGCGATCGCGGGCGCGGCGGCGGGTGCCGCGCCGCCCTTGACGTTGCGGTTGGCGGGGGCCGGGACGGCATCGGGATCGACGGCGCCGATCACCCGGGCGCCGTTGGGCGCCCAGGAGGCGCCGCGCACCTCGGCCAGCACGTCACCTTTCTGCTCGGCGAGGGCGCCGAAGAAGGTCTGCCATTCCGCGTCGACCGCATTGGGGTCGGCGAGGAAGCGTGCGTAGAGTTCCTCGATGAAGGGCGCGTTGGCGCCGAACAGGAACGACGTCTGTTCTGCTCTCATGGCCGATACTCCCTGGCCTGTCTTTGCTGGCCGCCCGGCAGAGGCCGGGCGGCAAATCCGCTGGTCAGCCCTGCATGGCCTTAAGCATTTCCTCGCCCAGAGCCGCCGGCGACTCCGCAACCCTGATGCCGGCCGCCCGCATGGCGTCGACCTTGAACGCCGCGGTGTCGTTGCCACCCGAGATGACCGCGCCGGCATGGCCCATGCGACGGCCCGGAGGAGCGGTGCGACCGGCGATGAAGCCGACGACCGGCTTCTTCGTTCCCGAGGCCTTGAGGAATTCCGCGCCCTTGACCTCGGCGTCGCCGCCGATCTCGCCGATCATCACGATGCCCTCGGTCTCGGGGTCGCGGATGAACATGTCGAGGCACTCGATGAAGTTGGTGCCGTTCACCGGATCGCCGCCGATGCCGATGCAGGTGGTCTGGCCGAGGCCGGCCGCCGTGGTCTGCGCCACCGCCTCGTAGGTCAGGGTGCCCGAGCGCGAAACGATGCCGATCCTGCCGCGCTTGTGGATGTGGCCCGGCATGATGCCGATCTTGCACTCGCCCGGCGTGATCACGCCCGGGCAGTTCGGGCCGATCAGCCGCGACTTCGAGGCCGTCAGCGCCCGCTTGACCTTGACCATGTCGACCACCGGGATGCCCTCGGTGATGCAGACGATCAGCGGGATCTCGGCGTCGATCGCCTCGAGAATCGAGTCGGCCGCGAAGGGCGGCGGCACGTAGATCACCGAGGCATTGCAGCCGGTCTTCTCGACCGCCTCGGCGACGGTGTCGAACACCGGCAGGTCGAGATGCTTGGTGCCGCCTTTGCCCGGCGTCACGCCGCCCACCATCCTGGTGCCGTAGGCGATCGCCTGCTCGGAGTGGAAGGTGCCCTGCGAGCCGGTGATGCCCTGGCAGATGACCTTGGTGTTCTTGTCGACCAGGACGGCCATCAGTTGTTCTCCTTGACGGCCTTGACGATCTTCTCGGCGGCGTCCGCGAGGTTCTCCGCCGAGGTGATCTTGAGGCCCGATTCCTTGAGGATCTTCTTGCCGAGGTCGACGTTCGTGCCTTCCAGCCGGACGACCAGCGGCACGTGCAGGTTGACCTCGCGCGCAGCCGCCACCACGCCTTCCGCGATCACGTCGCAGCGCATGATGCCGCCGAAGATGTTGACCAGGATGCCCTCGACGTTGGGGTCCTTGAGGATGATCTTGAACGCCGCCGTCACCCGCTCCTTGGTGGCGCCGCCGCCGACGTCGAGGAAGTTCGCCGGCTCCGATCCATAGAGCTTGATGATGTCCATGGTGGCCATGGCGAGGCCCGCGCCGTTCACCATGCAGCCGATCTGGCCGTCGAGCTTCACGTAGTTCAGGGCGTACTTGGCGGCCTCGGTCTCGGCCGGGTCCTCCTCGTCGATGTCGCGCAGTTCCTCGATGTCCTTGTGCCGGTAGAGCGCGTTGTCGTCGAAGTTCATCTTGGCATCGAGGGCGACGATGTCGCCCGCACCGGTCACGACCAGCGGGTTGATTTCGATCAGCGTGGCGTCGAGATCGACATAGGCGCGGTACAGGTTGCCGAGAATCGTCGTGAAGGCGCCGACCTGCTTGCCGGTGAGGCCGAGCGCAAACGCGATCTTGCGGCCCTGGAAGGGCTGGTAGCCAGCGGCCGGATCGATCGCCTGCGTGACGATCTTCTCAGGCGTCTCGTGCGCCACGGTCTCGATGTCCATGCCGCCCTCGGTCGAGGCGACGACGGCGATGCGGCCGACCGCGCGGTCGACCAGCATCGAGAGATACAGCTCGCGTTTGATGTCGCAGCCGTCTTCGATGTAGAGCCGTTTCACGGTGCGGCCGGTCTCGCCCGTCTGCTTGGTCACGAGATCCTGGCCCAGCATGGCCGCCGCCTGCGCGCCGACATCGTCGGCCGACTTGGCGATGCGGACACCGCCCTTGCCGCTCGGATCGTTCTTGAAGTGACCCTTGCCGCGTCCACCGGCATGGATCTGCGCCTTCACCACGGTGACGGGGCCGCCCAGCTTGCGGGCGACATCCATCGCCTCGTCTTTGGTGTAGGCGACGCCCCCCTTCAAGATCGGGATGGCGAATTTGGCCAGGAGGGCCTTGGCCTGATACTCGTGGATATTCATGGGGTCCTATCGTTCGGGACGGCGTGCGAGAAACGCGGCCCCTCAGTTTTTAAACGCAACTGACCAAGGGATGCGGCACTTTATGAGCGCCGCAGGCCCTTGGCAACGATGGATCGATGAACGTTTGTGGTCGCTCGACTAAAGTCGAAAGACCCTACTTCTTCAACGGCCAACGATCTTGTTGGTGGCATCGATCAGTGACTGCACGGCGGCGACCGACTTGTCGAACATCGCCTTTTCCTCGGCGTTGAATTCGACCTCGACGATGCGCTCGACACCCTTGGCGCCGATCACGACCGGCACGCCGATGTAGAGGCCCTTCACGCCGTATTCGCCGTTCAGCATGGCGGCGCAGGGGATCATGCGCTTCTTGTCCCGCAGATAGGACTCGGCCATGGCGATGGCCGAAGCAGCCGGCGCATAGAAGGCCGAGCCGGTCTTGAGGTGGGCGACGATCTCGGCGCCGCCGTCACGGGTGCGCTGGACGATCTGGTCGAGCCGCTCCTTGGTGGTCCAGCCCATGTCGACCAGATCGTGCAGCGAAATGCCGCCGACCGTCGAGTAGCGCAGCAGCGGCACCATCGTGTCGCCGTGGCCGCCCAGCACGAAGGCCGTCACGTCCTCGACCGAGACGTTGAATTCCTCGGCCAGGAACAGGCGGAAGCGGGCGCTGTCGAGCACGCCGGCCATGCCGACGACCTTCTCGGGGGCGAAACCGGTGACTTCCTGCATCAGACCCACCATTGCGTCGAGCGGGTTGGTGATGACGATGACGAAGGCGTTCGGCGCGTGCTGCTTGATGCCCTTGCCGACCGAATCGATGACCTTGGCGTTGATGCCGACCAGGTCGTCGCGGGTCATGCCGGGCTTGCGCGGCACGCCGGCGGTGACGATCACGACGTCCGCGCCCTCGATGTCCTTGTAGTCGGACGTGCCGCTATACTTGGCATCGAAGCCCTCGACCGGGCTGAGCTGGGCGATGTCGAGCGCCTTGCCCTTGGCCGTGCCCTCGGCGGCGGGGACGTCGAACAGGACGATGTCGCCCAGTTCCTTCTGGCCGGCGAGCAGCGCGAGCGTGCCGCCAATCTGTCCGGCGCCGATCAGCGCGATCTTCTTGCGAGCCATGCGAAAAACTCCCGTTCTTAAAGGCGCCGCGTGGTAGCGCGATTCGCCCGGGGCAGCAAGACAGACGGGTTCAGACCGGGTGTTTCGCCAGGTGCGCCAGCAGGAGATCGGTGGTCTTGGCCGGTGCCTGGTCCATCACGAAATGGCCGACGCCCGGCAGCACCTCCATCGCGAAGGAGGACTTCACGAGCTCCGCCGTGCCGTAGGCTGCGTCGGGCCCCACCGTCGCATCGGCATCTCCCCAGATGTAGAGCGTCGGCACGGTGATGGTCCCGATATCCGCCGCCAGCCCCTTGTTGGACCGGTACCAGGCGAGCGCCGCCTCGAGCGCCTCGGGATGGCCCAGCACCGACAGGTGATCCTCCAGCGCCTGCGAGGGCACGCCCTGGCCGAACAGCCCGTCGCGCAGACGCTTGGCATTGTCGGCCAGCAGGAGCCTGCCGGTCTCCGGCTCGAGGAAGGCGCGATGGTGGCGCGAGCGATGCTTCTGGTCGCCGTCCTCTTTCAGCAGCGCCTGCCGGAACGACTGCGGATGCGGCCGCGACAGGATCGTGAGCGACGCCAAGCGATCGGGATGGGCGCCGGCCACGCCCCACGAAACCTGCCCACCCCAATCGTGACCGACCAGATGGAAGCGCTTGCCTTCGTAGCCGGCAGCCGCCGCGATCTCGATCGCGTCGTCGATCAGCCTGTCGAAGGCATAGTTAGAAAGGTCCGCCGGATCGGGCCGTGCGCCGGGCGAATAGCCGCGCTGGTCGGGCGCGACGGCACGATAGCCGTGTGCCGACAGCTCCGGCAGGGCGGCCCGCCAGCTGTGCCGCGATTCGGGAAACCCATGCAGCATCAGCACGAGCGGTGCGCCGACCGGGCCGTCGACATCCGCGGTGAATGTCAGGCCCGATCGGGTCTTGAGGTTTATCGTCACGGCCATGGGGCCGATCAGACACCGTTGGCTTTGAACCAGGCAAGCGCCTTCTTCCACGCATCCTCCGCCTGTTCCTTGCGGTAGGACGGGCGGTAGTCGGCGTTGAACGCGTGCGGCGTGTCCGGATAGGTGTCGATCTGCGACTTCTGGGCGGCCGGGCTGCCGGCCTTCAGGGCCGCGCGCATGCGGTCGACGGTGTCGTTCGGAATGCCGGTGTCGGCGCCGCCATAGAGGCCGAGCACCGGCGCCTTGAGGTCCTTGGCGATGTCGACCGGATGCTTGGGCGTATTCGGCGTCGAATCGCCGACGACGCGGCCATACCACGCGACACCGGCCTTGAGCGCCGCGCTGTGGGCGGCATAGAGCCAGACGATGCGGCCGCCCCAGCAGAAGCCGGTGATGCCGAGCTTGGCGGTGTCGGCCTTGCCCTCGCCCTTGGCGAAGTCGACGGTCGCGTCGAGGTCGCCCATGACCTGCTCGTCCGGCACCTTCGAGACGATCTCGCGCAGCAGCGCCTGCATGTCGGTGATGGCCTTGGGATCGCCCTGGCGGAAGTAGAGTTCCGGCGCGATGGCGTAGTAGCCGGCCTTGGCGAAGCGGCGGCATAGATCGGCGATGTGCGCGTGCACGCCGAAGATCTCCTGCACGACCAGGATCGTGGCGAAAGCCTGGCCAGAGGCCGGCATGGCGCGATAGGCGTCCATATCCTTGCCGTCCTTGGTCTTGACCTTGACGGCGCCGGCCGTGAGTCCGTCCGCCGGCGTGGTGATCATCGTCTGCGCCTGGACCGGCTGCACCGACAACGCGAACGCGCCGCCGAGCGCCGCGCCCGTCGCCGTGGCCTTGATGGCGCCGCGCCGCGACAAGCCGCCTTCGTTCAGGGAAATCATCCGATCGCCGTCCATGTCCTGCCTCCCGAAAAAACTCTGAAAAACGCCGCAGAGCCTATGCTGCGGGCGAACGGGCCCACAATCACGTTTAGGCGATGTGGTCGAGGTTCAGATACTCCGGGCTCTGCATTTCCATGAGCCGCGAGACGGTGCGCTGGAATTCGAAGGAGCCGTCGCCTTCGGGGTAGAGACCGCCCGGATTGGCCGCCGCCGAACAGATGAACTTCACCTTTCTCTCGTAGAAGGTATCGATCATCGTCACGAAGCGAACAGCCTTGTCCTGGCTGTCCGGTCCCATCCTGGGAATCTCCGCCACGATGACGGTGTGGAAACTGTCGGCGATGCACAGGAAGTCCGCCGCGCCCATCGGCTTGGCGCACCAATCCATGAAATGCGCCATCGCGACACCGGGCGCCGCACGCGGCACCTCGACGTTGCGGCCCTGCGTGCGCAGCACGCGCGGCTCGCCGTCGGCGCCATTGCTGAGCGCCCGGAACGCCTCATCGAGCTTGTTCGTTGCCCACGCACCGAGTGGCGTCAGGTAGAGGTCGAGCTCGCGCAGCCGACCCATGCGGTAGTCCTGCGAGCCGCCCAGCTCCAGCACTTCGAGCCGCTGCTTCACCAGCTCGATGAACGGCAGGAAGCGGTCGCGCTGCAGGCCGTTCTTGTAGAGATCGTCGGGCGCGCGGTTGGAGGTGGCGATCACCGTGATCCCCTCCTCGAACAGCGTCTCGAACAGGCGGCCGAGGATCATCGCATCGGCGATGTTGGTGACCTGGAATTCATCGAAGCAGAGCAGCCGCGTCTCGGCGGCGATCTCCTTGCCGATCGGCACGATGGTGTCGGATTCCGGCGGCGCCCCCTTGGCCGCGAGCTCCTCGCGACGGCGATGCAGGCGTGCCTGCACTTCGAGCATGAATTCGTGGAAGTGGACGCGGCGCTTCCTGGCGACCGGCGCATCCGCGAAGAAGAGGTCCATCAGCATGGACTTGCCGCGGCCGACCGAACCCCAGATGTAGAGGCCGTGCGGCCCCTCCGGCGGCTTCGGCGCGTGCCCCAGGCCGAGACGCGCCAGCAATCCCGTCTTGACCGGCTGGGCAGAAGCCATCGCCGCCAGCTGGTCGTGGATCGCCTGCAATCGCAGAACGACTTTTTCCTGCACGGGATCGGCGTGGATCTCGCCCGCGGCGCGGCGCGCGGCGAGGTTGGCGAGCGGGCCCTTGCCGGTCGAGGGGGTACTGGCTTCCATTGCGGCGGCATACCTAGCTCACCGCCGCGCGGCTGCCTATAAGGTGCGGCGATGAAGATTGCGTTCCTCGGCACCTCCGCCTTCGCCGTGCCAGCCCTCGCTGCGCTGGCCGAGGCCGGCCACGACATTGCGTGCGTCTACACGAGAGCCCCCAAGCCCGCCGGCCGCGGCCAGCAGGAGCGCAAGACACCCGTCCATCTGCTCGCCGACGAACTCGGCCTGCCGGTCCGCACGCCGCGCACCCTGAAAAGCGACGAGGAGGCCCAGGCCTTCAACGCGCTCGACCTCGATGCCGCCGTCGTCGTCTCCTACGGCCATATCCTGCCCAAGAGCTTCCTCGACGCGCCGGTCCTCGGCTGCATCAACATCCATGGCTCCCTGCTGCCGCGCTGGCGCGGCGCCGCCCCCATCCATCGCGCGATCCTCGCGGGCGATGCCGAGACCGGCGTCACCACCATGCGCATGGACGAAGGCCTCGACACCGGCCCGATGCTGCTGGCGGAAAGCACGCCGATCTCCGCCGCCGATACCGCCGAGAGCGTGCACGACCGCCTGGCCGATCTCGGCGCGCGGCTGATCGTGTCGACCCTCGACGGCCTGCTGCGCCGGAGCCTCGAGCCGGTCGACCAGCCGGCCGAGGGCGTCACCTACGCCCACAAGCTCGGCAAGGAGGAAGGCGTGCTTGACTGGCGCCGGCCGGCCGCCGAGCTGGAGCGCAAGGTGCGCGCGTTCGATCCCTGGCCCGGCACGTTCTTCGAAGCGCCCAAGGCGGGTGGCCTCGAGCGCATCAAGGTCCTGGCGGCCGCGCTCACCCTGGCGGGTGGCCCCCCGGGCAGCGTGACCCTCGCACGCGACGGCTTTCCGGTGGTGACCTGCGGCGTCGGCGGGCTGAAGCTGCTCAGGCTGCAGCGGCCTGGCAAGTCGGCACAACCGGCGGACGCCTTTTTGCGCGGCTTCTCGCTGGAAGCCGGCACCGTGCTGGCGCCGCCGGCCATCCTGTCCCTGCCGACCTGACATCGTGCCGCGCTACAAACTCACGATCGAGTATGACGGCGAGCCGTTCGTCGGATGGCAGCGCCAGCTGAACGGGCCCTCTGTCCAGACTGCCCTCGAAGAG
>JAESFK010000731.1_pt1 | contig 13478 bp, 11 predicted proteins | sample 9269391 | NCBI WGS metagenome assembly JAESFK01 (sample SAMN14506231, study PRJNA617097) | algae metagenome | isolation source: Drouetiella hepatica UHER 2000/2452 and co-occurring heterotrophs from... | place: Slovakia: Slovak Paradise National Park, Hrabusice, Kosice Region | collected 2000-01-01
TACAGTGCTCGCCGTCGACGATGTCAGCTTCGACATCCAGCGCGGCGAATGCCTTGGCCTGGTCGGCGAAAGCGGCTGCGGCAAGACGACCGTCAGCAAGATCGTGATGCGCGCCGTCACCCCCGATGCCGGCACGATCCGCTTCGATGACGGCCAGCGCGAGATCGACGTGCTCGATCTCGCGGGAGAGGAGCTGCGGGCCTTCCGGCCCCGCGTCCAGATGATCTTCCAGGACCCGGTCTCCTCGCTCTCGCCGCGCATGACGGTGATGAACATCCTGCGCGAGCCGCTGGCCATCCACGACAAGGGCAGCGGCAGCGACCAGGTCGCACGGGTGAAGGCGCTGATGGAGGATGTCGGGCTCGACCCACGCTTCCTCAACCGCTATCCGCACTCCTTCTCCGGCGGCCAGCGCCAGCGCATCGGCATCGCCCGCGCGCTCGCGCTCGACCCTGACCTGATCATCTGCGACGAACCGGTCTCGGCGCTCGACGTCTCCGTGCAGGCGCAGATTCTCAACCTGCTCAAGGACCTCCAGGCCGAGCGCGGCCTGACCTTCCTGTTCATCTCGCACAATCTCGCCGTGGTGAACTACATGGCCGACCGCATCGCCGTGATGGCCAATGGCCGCATCGTCGAGATCGCGCCACGCCACGCCCTGTTCACGCGACCGGTCCATCCCTACACAAAGGCGCTGCTGCGCTCGGTGCCCTTCGCCGATCTCGACCGCAAGCTCGATTTCAAGCTTGCCGCGCCGGGCGGCGCCTCCGACGCCACGCACTGGGCGCCCGCCTTCAGGCGCGATCGCGATGGCGAGGCGCTGACGCATCTGCCGCTCGGCGACGGGCATTTCGTCCTCGCCCGGCCGAATGCCGACATTCGGGAGATGGCCTGATGCGGGAGGTGGCGTGATGAAAGCGCATCGTCCGACACGCCGCGGCGCCCTGCTGCTGGGCTCGGCGGCATTGGCGGCGGCTGGCCTGCCACGGCTGGCGCCGGCCGCGACCACCAAGCCAACCGAGCTGATCGACAGCCCCTTTCTCGCCCAACAGGTCGCCGTAGGAACCCTGCCGGCGATCGAGCAGCGCGTGCCGCTGGCGCCCCGTGTCGTCGACGTCTCCGGCGAGGATCGCCAGCCCGGCCGCCATGGCGGCACCATGCGGATGCTGATGGGCGACCAGCGCGACATCCGCATGATGACGCTCTACGGCTATACGCGGCTCGTCGGCTACGATCAGAACCTCGAGATCGCGCCCGACGTGCTCGAGAGCTACGAGGTCCAGGAAGGCCGCATCTTCACGCTGCGGCTGCGCCCCGGCCATCGCTGGTCGAACGGCGCGCCGTTCACGGCGGAAGACTTCCGCTACTGGTGGGTGCATGTCGCCAACAACCGGCGGCTCTCACCGGGCGGCCCGCCCCAGGCCCTGCTGGCCGGTGGCGAGCCTCCGGTCTTCGAGGTGCTGAGCCCGACTGAGATCCGCTACAGCTGGGCCAAGCCGAACCCGATCTTCCTGCCCTCGCTCGCCGGCGCGCAGCCGACCTATATCTGCATGCCCTCGGGCTATCTGAAGCAGTTCCACATCGAGCATGCCGACCCCGTGACGCTGCATTCGCGCGTCAAGCAGGCCCGCGTTCGCGACTGGGGCGCGCTGCATGAGCGGCTCTCGCGCATGTACCGGCCCGAGAATCCCGACCTGCCGACCCTCGACCCCTGGCGCAACATCACGCCGCTGCCGGCCGAGCAGTTCACCTTCCAGCGCAACCCCTACTTCCACCGCATCGACCAGAACGGCCGGCAACTGCCCTATGTCGACGAGACGACGCTGACGGTCGGCACCAGCTCGCTCGTGCCGGCCAAGGCCGCCGCCGGCGAGGCCGATCTGCAGGCGCGCTATCTGCGTTTCGACAACTACACCTTCCTGAAGGATGCCTCGAAGCGGATGAACTTCGACGTCCGGCTGTGGAAGCGGGCCGAGGGCTCCTACTTCGCGCTGATGCCCAATATGAACGCGATCGACCCGGTCTGGCGCGATCTCAACCGCGACCTCCGCTATCGCCGGGCGCTGTCGGTGGCGATCAACCGCACCGACATCAACAAGGTCATCTTCTTTGGCCTGGCGCAGGAGAGCGGCAACACTGCTTTGCCCGAAAGCCCGCTCTACAATGCGGAATACGCGCAGATGTGGATGCACCACGATCCGGCACTGGCCGACAAGCTCCTCGACGAGGCCGGCCTGGGCAAGCGCGCCGCCGACGGCATCCGCCTGTTGCCGGACGGGCGCCGGCTCGAATTCACCATCGAGACCGCCGGCGAGAGCACCGAGGAGACCGACATCCTCGACCTGATCAAGCAGGATCTCTATGCGGTCGGCATCAAGATCTATCCGCGCTCGACCCAGCGCGACGTCTTCCGCCGCCGCATCATCGCGGGCCAGACCATCATGTCGGCCTGGGCGGGCATGGATAACGGCCTGGTCTCGGCCGACATGGAGCCCGACGCTCTGGCCCCGACCGCCACGGCGCAGTTCAACTGGCCGCGCTGGGGCCAGTTCCTCGAAAGCGGCGGCCGCGAGGGCGAGGAGCCCGACATGGCCGAGGTCCGCGAACTCGTGGTGCTCTACAACGAGTGGCGCGCCAGCGCGACGCATGGGCAGCGTCGGCAGATCTGGCAGCGCATGCTCGAGATCAATGCCGAGCAGATCTTCGCGATCGGCGTGATCAACGGCACGCTGCAGCCGATCGTCGTCTCGCGCGACCTGCGCAACGTGCCGCAGAAGGGCCTCTACAGTTTCGAACCCGGCGCCTTCTTCGGCCGCTACATGCCCGATACCTTCTGGTTCGATACGGCCAAGACCGCCAATCCGGACAAGGCGAAGAGCTGAACCGTGCTGCTGAAATACATCCTCAAGCGCATCCTGGTGATGATCCCGACGCTGCTGATCACGAGTGCGCTGATCTTCACCGTGATCAACCTGCCCGAGGGCGATTATTTCGAGACGCTCGCCGCCGAGATGCAGGCGCAGGGCGAGAAGGCCGATCTCTCCCGCATCGAGTTCCTGAAGAAGGAGTACGGCTTCGACCGGCCGGTGACCGAGCGCTATTTCTGGTGGGTCGCAGGCCTGCTCCAGGGCGATATGGGCTACTCCTTCGAGTATCAGCGCCCGGTGCGGGAGATCGTCGGCGACAGGCTGATGCTGACCATGATCGTCTCCTTCTTCACGATCATCTTCACCTGGGTCGTGGCCTTCCCGATCGGCATCTATTCGGCGACGCATCAGTACAGCTGGGGCGACTACGGCCTGACCTTCATCGGCCTGATCGGCCTTGCCGTGCCGCACTTCCTGCTGGCGCTGGTCTTCATGTACGTCGCCAATGTTTGGTTCGGCACCTCGATCGGCGGGCTCGTCGATCCGCAATACCTCAACCAGCCGATGAGCTGGGCCAAGGCCGCCTCCGTGCTGGAGCATCTCTGGATTCCGGTGATCATCATCGGCGCCGGCGGCACCGCGGGCATGATCCGCTCGGTGCGCGCCAACCTGCTCGACGAACTCCAGAAGCAGTATTACGTCACCGCCCGCGCCAAGGGCCTGCCTCCGGGCAAGGCACTCAGGAAGTATCCGCTGCGCATGTCGCTCAACTTCTTCGTCTCGGACATCGGCGACATCCTGCCCTCGATCGTCTCCGGCGCCGAGATCGTCGCGATCGTGCTGTCGCTGCAGACGACCGGCCCGCTTTTGATCCGCGCCCTGCAGAGCCAGGACATGTACCTCGCCGGCTCCTTCCTGATGTTCCTCTCCTTCCTGACCGTCATCGGCGTGCTGATCTCGGATATCGCGCTCGCGATCCTTGACCCGCGCATCCGCCTGCAGGGGGCGGCGACCAAGTGAGCCAAACCTCGACAACGACCCTGCCGCCGGACGGTGCAGCCCTGCCTCACACGGCCTCGACCGCGCCGTTCGAGCCCATGGCCGTCGAGGTGATGTCGCGCGAGCAGGAGCGCGTCTATCTCGCCTCGCAATGGCAGCTGATGTGGTGGAAGTTCCGCCGCCACAAGCTCGCGGTGATCTCGGGCGTGGTCATCCTGGTGATCTATGCGATGGCCGCCTTCGCCGAGTTCCTGGCGCCCTATCACTACACCACGCGCAACACCGACTTCATCCGCGCGCCCCGTCAGGAAGTCCATCTTTTCCACGAAGGCCGGCTCATTGGCCCCTTCGTCTACCCTTACATCCAGCGCCTCAACATGGAGAACCTGAAGCGCGAATACGAGGTCGACCGCACGCGGCCTCAGCCGCTGCGCTTCTTCTGCCGCGGCGACGACAGCTACATGTTCTGGGCGATGATCCCGGGCAATTGGCGGCTGGTCTGCCCGCCCAAGGACGGCACGCTCTTCCTGCTCGGTTCCGACCGGCTCGGCCGCGACATGCTCTCGCGCATCCTCTATGGCGGCCGCATCTCGCTTTCGATCGGCCTGCTCGGTGTCGCCGTCTCCTTCGTGCTCGGCGTCGTCATCGGCGGCATCGCCGGCTATTACGGCGGCAAGGTCGATCTCGTCGTCCAGCGCCTGATCGAGATCGTGCAGTCGCTCCCGCATATTCCGCTCTGGCTGGCGCTGGCCTCGATCATGCCGCCCTCATGGAGCCCGCTGCTGGTCTATTTCGGCATCACCGTCATCCTCGGCCTGATGGACTGGACCGGACTGGCTCGCGCCGTGCGCTCGAAGCTCTTGTCGCTGCGCGAGGAGGATTATGTCGTCGCGGCGCAGTTGATGGGAGCCAAGCCCGCCCGCATCATCGGCCTGCACCTGATCCCGGGCTTCATGAGCCATCTCATCGCCTCGGCGACGATCACCATCCCCAAGACCATCCTCGGCGAGACCGCGCTGAGCTTCCTGGGGCTGGGGCTGCGGCCGCCGATCACCAGCTGGGGCGTGATGCTGAACGAGGCGCAGAACATCAATGTGGTGGCGCTCTATCCCTGGTTGCTCTATCCGGTCGTGCCGGTGATCCTCGTCATCCTGGCCTTCAACTTCCTTGGCGACGGCCTGCGCGATGCAGCCGATCCGTATCGCTGAGGGCGCGGCAGACTTTTCCGAAGCTGACCCCGGTGCGCATCGCCTTTCACACGCCGCTCAATGCCTATGACGACGGCCGCATCTCCGGCGATCGCCGCATGGCGCGCCAGCTCGTCGCCGCGCTGGAGGGGCTCGGTCACGTCGTCGAGCCGGTGTCGGCCGCGCGCGACTTCATGCCGACCGCCGACGCCGAACAGCTCGCCCGGCATCGGGATGCGGCGGCCAGCCAAGCCGAGGCCATGCTGGCGCGCTGGCGGACCGGCGCCCCGGCCCCCGAACTCTGGTTCACCTACCACAACTACTACAAGGCGCCCGACCTGCTCGGACCGGCCATCGTCGAGCGCCTCGGCATCCCCTATGTCGTCGCCGAAGCCAGCGATGCGCAGCGGCGCGCCAGCGGCGACTGGGCCGAGCACACCCGGATCGTTCGCGCCGGCCTCGCCGCCGCCGACCTGCATCTTTATTTCACCGATCGCGACCGGCAGGGCCTAGAACCCTGGCGCTCGCCCCACACCGCGTTGCTCGAACTGCCGCCCTTCATCGCGTTCGCCCAGGAGCCGCCACGTCACGCCGGCGACGCCGCCGTGCCGCGCCTCGTCACCGTCGCGATGATGCGCGAGGGCACCAAGCAGAACAGCTATCTCGCTCTGGCCCGCGTGCTCGGACATGTCGCGGACCGGCCCTGGAGCCTCACCATCATCGGCGACGGCCGGCAGCGCGCCGAGATCGTGCAGGCCTTCGCCGGCCTGCCCGAAGGGCGGATCAACTGGCTGGGCGCCGTTCCCCATGATCGCGTCGTCGCGGAAATGGCCGCGCATGACGTCTTCATCTGGCCGGGCGTCCGCGAGGCCTATGGGCTGGTCTATCTTGAGGCGCAGGCCGTCGGCCTGCCCATCGTCGCCTTCGACAGCGGCGGCGTCTCCGCCACCGTGCGCGGTGGAGAGACCGCCCTTCTCGCGCCCGAGGGCGACGAAGCTGCGCTGGCCGCGGCACTGCTGAAGCTGCTCGACGATAGCGCCTTGCGCGGGGCGATGGGCCAGGCCGCCCGTCGCTTTGCCCTGACCGAGCGCAACCCGGCGCGGGCGGCGCTCATCTTGGAGCGAGGGCTGGCGCTGGCCGTCGCCAATCGCGCCGCGCGCCCTCTTGCCGCTACCGCAGAGCCGGCACCATGACGCCGGTCTCCAACGATGCGACCTGGCAGCCGCTGCAGACCGAACTGGACCGCTGGGGCGAGGCCGGCAGGCAGGTCCGGCTCTGGCTGCGCGACGACGATGCCATCGCGCCAAGCCCCGCGCTCGATCGGCTGGCAGGGCTCGGCGAGCGCTTCGACCTGCCAGTGCTGCTCGCGGTCATCCCGATGCTGGCAGAGCCCGCCCTTGCAGGCGCGTTGCGGAGCATGCCGTCGCTCCAGCCCTGCCAGCATGGCTGCTGGCATCGCAACCACGCGGCCGAGGGCGCGAAGAAGTCCGAGTTCGGCGCCCTGCGCGCCGTCGATGACATCAGCGCCGAGATCGACCTGGCGCGCCGTCGCCTCGAGGAGCTCGTCGGCGAGGCCGTTCTTCCCATCTTCGTGCCGCCCTGGAACCGGATCGACCCCGGCCATGCGGCGCTCCTGCCGAAGCTCGGCTTCTCGGGCCTCTCCTGCTTCCGCGGCTACACGCTGGTTCCGGCGGGAGGCCCCCGGCTCGGCAACACCGATCTCGACGTCATGGACTGGGGCAGCCGGACCGGGCGCCAGCCCGATGACCTGATCGCCGAGGCCTGCCGGCTCCTCGCGGCGAAACGAGCCATTCCTGCCCCGGATGGCGACGCCTTCGGTGTACTCATGCATCATCGCGACCATGACGCGACGGCCTGGGGCTTCCTCGATGCCTTTCTCGCCCGCGCAACCCGCCACGCGGCGGTCGTCCCGACCGGCCCGCGATCGCTGTTCCGGATCGGGTGAATTGATCCGGTCATGCCGGAAAACGGGCTTCACCCATTTGCCGCCCGGCCGGCCTCGGCTACAATCGAGGGAACCGACCCCACACGGCAACGTTGAGCGCGTATGAAAAAGCTGATCTCCGCCATCGCCATCGCTGCAACGCTCGCGGCCTGCACCTCCTCACGGCTGTCGCGGATCGAGGAAGCACCCCGCTCCTCACCGGCAAAGCGGATCACCGTCGTCGGCAACGAAGTGACCTTGCCCGATGGGTCGCGCTCGACCATGGACCCCGCCGGCGGCTTCCTGCTTCCCAATGGCGACCGCGTTTCGCGCGATGCGCGCGGCGCGCTTCTGTTGCCCAACGGCAATCGCTGCCTGCCGGATGCCGGCGGCTATACCTGTCCCTGATTCAAATCGCCCGCTTCCCGAGGCGCGAGCGGGCTTGGATCGGACCAAGCCACGCGCTATAAGCCTATCGTGTATTGTCAGGTGCGTTCGTCCTCGCCACGAGGTCGTCTGGCCTATCTGCGGGGGGCGACGCGGACATGCCTTTCAATGTCGTCGACCTCGCAGGCGCGGAGCGTACGCCGCGCAGCCCGCATGCGCCGCGCGTCCTGATCTACAGCCACGACACCTTCGGCCTCGGCCATATCCGCCGCTGCCGCGCGATCGCAAACTCGCTGGTCGCCAGCTATCCTCATATATCAGTGATCATCGTCTCGGGCTCGTCGGTGATCTCGAGCTTCCAGTTCGGCGACGGCGTCGACTATGTCCGCATCCCCGGCGTCGAGAAGCAGAGCGACGGCCGCTATGGGCCGCACCATCTCAATCTCGACCTGAACGACACGATCCGCCTGCGCACCGACATCATCAAGCAGGTGGTGCTCTCCTTTGATCCCGACGTCGTGATCGTCGACAAGGAGCCGGTCGGGCTGCGCGGCGAACTGGTGCCGGCGCTCGACATCCTGCGCCGCCGCGGCGCACGCATCGTGCTCGGCCTGCGCGACGTGCTCGACGAGCCGGCAAAGCTGTACGAGGAGTGGCGCCATAGCGGCGCGCTCGAGGCGCTCGACCAGATCTATGACGACATCTTCATCTACGGCCTGGAGGGCATCTACCAGCCGCTTGGCGGCCTGCCGAACCAGCATCACTTCGCCCACAAGGTGCGCTACACCGGCTATCTCAAGCGCGCCGTGCCGAGCCCGATGCCGCCCAACCGCTACCCGCGAATCACCAAGGGCCCGTTCATCCTGGTGACGCCGGGTGGCGGCGGCGACGGCGCCGGCGTGATCGATTGGGTGATTTCGGCCTATGAAGCCGATCCGACCATCGCCTTGCCGGCTCTGATCGTGTTCGGCCCCTTCATGTCGCGCGAGCGCCGCAAGGAGTTCGCCGAGCGCATCGCCCGCATCCCGAAGCTGGAAAGCCTCGGCTTCGAGCCGCGCCTCGAACTGCTGATGAACCGCGCCCACTGCGTCGTGGCGATGGGCGGCTACAACACCTTCTGCGAGGTGCTCTCCTTCGACAAGCCGGCGCTCATCGTGCCGCGCGTCAAGCCCAGGCTCGAACAGGCGATCCGCGCCGAGCGGGCCGACGAACTCGCGCTGATCACCGTGCTGCACGACCCCTCGCAGAACGGCGATGCCGAACGCGACCCCCTCGTCATGGCGGCCGCCCTGCATGCCCTGCCCCGGCGCACGCCGCCCTCCCAGGCCTTCGTGCCGAGCCTGCTCGATGGCCTGCCCACGATCAGCCGCGCGCTGGCCGACAATCTCTCCATGCCGATACGCGGGCGTGTCCTGGCCCAGAATGCGGCTTTGACGAGCTAGGCTGCCCGCCTCCGCCAACCGCCCCCGCCATGGCCGCGGGCGATGGACAAGCGCGAATAAAGTTCGCAATATATCAGCGATCGGGAGATGGAAGGCGCCGTCGCAGCGCCGTTCCGGAGGAGATGCCTGCCATGGCCACGCTGCTGTTCAAGAACTTCGCCCTGCTCGAACCTGATCATGGCGAGGTCCGCGCCGGCTACGAACTGCTGGTCGAAGGCGACACCATCCGCGAACTCTCCGACAAGCCGATCAAGGCCGCGAACGCCGATGTCGTCGATTGCGGCGGGCGCACGCTGATGCCCGGCCTGATCGACAGCCATGTCCATGTCTTCCTCTCCGAGGTCGTGATCCGCGCGATGGAGAGCATGCCGCTCACCCTGATGACGGCCCGCGCCATCGGCCTGATGAAGGGCATGATCGATCGCGGCTTCACCACGGTGCGCGACACCGGCGGCGCCGACTGGGGCATCAAGGAAGCTGTCGAGACCGGCCATGTCGCGGCGCCGCGCCTGTTCATCGCCGGCCAGGCGATCGGCCCGACCGGCGGCCACAGCGACCCGCGCCGGCGCACCGATTTCGGCACGCGCTGCCAGTGCTGCAACGCCATGGCCTACACGATGAACGTCTCCGACGGCGTCTCCTCGGTTCGCAAATCGGTGCGCGAGCAGATGCGGCTCGGTGCCGACCACATCAAGATCATGATGTCGGGCGGCGTCGCCTCGCCCTACGATCCGCTCGACTCGCTCCAGTTCAGCCTCGACGAGGTCCGCACGGCCGTCGAAGAGGCTGCCGCCTTCGGCCGCTATGTCTGCGCCCATGCCTATACGCCCGAGGCGATCACCCGTGCCGCCCATTGCGGCGTGCGCGCCATTGAGCACGGCAACCTGATCGACGACGCCTCGGCCAAGCTGATGGCGGAGAAGGGCATGTTCCTCACCGCCAACCTCGTCGCCTATTACGCGATGAAGGAACGTGCCGCCGAATTCGGCATGAATGGCGACATGCTCGCCAAGAACGACCTCGTCATCGACGGCGGCCTGCGCTCGCTCGAGATCTGCAAGCGCGCTGGCGTGCCCGTCGCCTATGGCTCGGACTTGCTCGGCCAGCTCCAGGTCGACCAGTCCAGAGAGTTCCTGCTGCGCCGCGAGGTGCTCTCGCCGATCGAGATCATCCGCTCGGCGACGACCGTCGGCGCCCAGCTCCTGCGCATGGAAGGCAAGCTTGGCACGCTGCATGCTGGGGCGTTCGCGGATATGATCCTGGTCGACGGCAACCCGCTGGAGGATCTGGGCCTGTTGCAGGACCAGGGAGCGCGGCTGCCGATCATCATGAAGGGCGGCGTGTTCCACAAGAACACGCTGAATTGAGCATAGTGCGCCCTGCCGACTTGGCGCATAGGGCACGGCGATGCGAGGCATAGAGAAGAATCGGATTGACTGTCCGAAGGCGCATCCGCAGCCTTCGGACGCGATCCGGCAGAAGTTCGGACGCGAAGAGTTGAGCAAGGCCAGAGTGGGGATGGTGTCGTTGGGCAGCGTGAGGGAATTGCAGGCAGCAGGCCGTTGGCCGTCGTGCCGCGGAGGCAAGGCGTGAGCGCGTCAACCCGCCCGAGCCTCGGCCGCATCGCCCTCAACGGTGCCGCGGGCCTCGCCTTGCTCTACATTCTTCTGCCGCTGATCTTCGTCACCTGGCTCGCCTTCTTCCGGCAGGAGATCCCCTCCTTCCCGCCTGAGGGCTACTCGCTGAAATGGTTCTCGGCTGCGGCCAACAACCAGCCCTTCATCAACGGCTTCCTGCTCAGCCTCCAGGTCGGCGTGGCCGCGACGCTGCTCGGCCTTCTTGTCGGCGTCCCGGCGAGCCTGGCGCTGGTCCGCCACCGCATCGTGCTCGGCCCCCTCTTCAACACGCTCCTGCTGCTGCCGCTGGTGATGCCGGGCATCGTGCTCGGCACCGCGATCTATGTCTTCCAGATCGAGACGGAAATCGCGACCGGCCTGCCGGTGATGGGCTCGATCGGCGGCCTGATCGGCGCGCATACGCTGGTCGTCATCCCCTGGGTCGTGCGCCTCGTCACGGCAAGCCTCGTCGGTTTCGACCGCACGATCGAGGAAGCCGCGCAAAATCTCGGCGCCGGCCCTTTCACTACCTTCCGGCGGGTGACGCTGCCGAGCATCCGGCCCGGCATCGTCGCGGCGGGCCTCTTCGGCTTCGTCACCTCCTTCGGCAATCTGGAGATGAGCCTGTTCCTGGTCGGACCGGGCCGCACCACCCTGCCAATCGCCATCCTGCAATATCTCGAATGGAAGATCGATCCGACCGTGGCAGCTGCATCCCTGATCCAGATCGTCCTGATCGCCGTGGCGATGATCGTCACCGACCGCTACGTCAAGCTGAGCCGGGTGGTCTGACACAATGGCACGCCTCTCGATCGAGCATCTGCGCAAGACCTATGGCGACCTGACCGTCGTCGACGACGTCACCATCGACATCGCCGAGGGCGAGTTCCTCGTCCTGCTCGGCCCCTCCGGCTGCGGCAAGACCACGACCCTGCGCATGGTCGCGGGCTTCATTGCGCCGAGCGCCGGCAACATCACCATCGGCGAGCGTAGCGTCACCACCTTGCCCCCCTGGAAGCGCAATTGCGGGCTGGTCTTCCAGAGCTACGCCTTGTTCCCCCATATGACGGTCGCGGAGAACGTCGCCTTCGGCCTCGAGATGCGCAAGATCTCGCCAGCCGACCGTGCGCCGCGCGTCGCCGAGGCCCTGCGCCTCGTGCAGCTCGCCGGCTTCGACGAGCGCTATCCACGCCAGCTCTCCGGCGGCCAGCAGCAGCGCGTCGCGCTGGCGCGAGCGCTTGCCATGGAGCCGGACGTGCTGCTGCTCGACGAGCCGCTCTCGAACCTTGACGCCAAGCTGCGCCAGGAGGTCCGCGTCGAGATCCGTGACCTGCAGCGCAAGCTCGGCCTGACCACGATCATGGTCACGCATGATCAGGAAGAAGCGCTCACCATGGCCGACCGGCTGGTGGTGATGGAGAAGGGCAAGGTCCGCCAGATCGGCACCCAGCGCGAGCTCTACGAGAAGCCGGCCGACCGCTTCGTCGCCGGCTTCATCGGCCGCAGCGCCTTCCTCGACGGCGAGATCACGGCGCCGGGCCGCTTCCGCACCAAGGGCGGCGTCGAGATCGGCTGCGCGGCCGCCACCAGCACCGGAGCCGCGACATTGGCCTTGCGGCCGGAGCGGATCGCGGTCGCAGGCGATGCCGAGGGCCTGCACAACCGCTTCCAGGCCCGTGTCGAGCACGCCTCCTATCTCGGCGCGCTGCTCGACATCGATGTCAGCCTCTCCGGGCATGACCGGATGCTGCTCCAGATCCCGAACAAGGCCGGCGTCGCCGAGCCGAAGCCGGGCGAGACCATCACGATAGGCTGGGCCGAAGACGCCGGGCTCGTCTATCCGCGCGAGGCCTGAGTCCAGGCTTCGACGGGCGTCCAAAAGGGGAATGTCACCATGACGAAATTCGACAGACGCGATCTGCTCAAGGGCGCCGGCGCTGCCGCGCTCGCCTCCACGCTCGGCACGCCGGCTTTCGCCCAGGCGGCCGGCAAGGTCGTGGTCGGCACCTGGGGCGGCGACTATGCCCGCCTGCTGACCAAGAACATCGAGGATCCGATCCTCAAGCCCAAGGGCATGGAAGTGGTGCAGGACCAGGCCGGCGACGCCCCGCGCCGCGCCAAGATGGTCGCCGAGCGCCGCCTGCCGCGCGGCACGGTCGACATCCAGGGCCTCTCGGCCGCCAACATGTACGAGATGAACGAGGCCGGCGTCATCGAGACGATCGATTACTCGAAGATCCCGAACGCCAAGAACCTGCTGCCGACAATGAAATACCCCTATGGCATCGGGCACATCTATTCGGGCAACGTGGTGATCTACAATCCCAAGATCATCAACCCGGCCCCGACCGGCTTCAAGGACTGGCTCGACCCCAAGCACGGCAACAAGATCGGCTTCATCGACATCCAGTACCAGTCGATCATGATCGCAGCGTCGATGGCCGGCACCAACGGCGCCAGCATGAACGATCTCGACAAGGCCAAGGAAGTCCTGATGGCCGTGAAGAAGGCGGGCGCCCGCGTCTACCCGACCAACGAGGCCTTCGCCGCCGCGATGAAGAACGAGGAGATCGGCATCAGCGCGATCTGGAAGGCGCGCGTCGTCCAGTGGCAGAACGCCGGCATCCCCTGCGAGGCTGTCTCGCCCGTCGAAGGCATCCCGGCCTATGTCTCGGGCTTCGTCATCCAGAAGAACGCGCCCAACAAGGACAACGCCTACGCCTATATGAACGCGATGCTGGAGAAGGCGCCGCAGGAGGCCTTCGCGGTCGACATGGGCTATAACGGCACCGTCACCGGCCTCAACGTCGATCCCGCGCTGCAGAAGCGCATCGGCTTCACGCCCGAGGAAGAGAAGAAGCTCGTCGATCTCGACTACGGCTTCCTCGCCAAGAACGACAACGCCATGAAGGAATGGTGGGACAAGGTCTTCAAGTCCTGATGCAGCCGCGATCGGGGCTTGGCGCCATGAGCATTCACCCTCTCCCGTCATGGTCGGGCTTGTCCCGACCACCCACGTCTCGCAACGTGGGTGG
>JAESFK010000732.1_pt1 | contig 13468 bp, 11 predicted proteins | sample 9269391 | NCBI WGS metagenome assembly JAESFK01 (sample SAMN14506231, study PRJNA617097) | algae metagenome | isolation source: Drouetiella hepatica UHER 2000/2452 and co-occurring heterotrophs from... | place: Slovakia: Slovak Paradise National Park, Hrabusice, Kosice Region | collected 2000-01-01
ATTTCGATGCCTTCGGCATGGCTGCCATGGTTACGGTAGGTCGCATTCCTGACGTCGCCGCCGGTGTAACCGACCCGTGTCGAGATGACGCCGTCATAACGGCGGATAAGGTCCTGCATGCCCCAGAAGCAGCCGCCGGCCAACACTGCGCGTTCGGTTGTCATCAGATATCCTCCACCTGTGCGAGATAATCACCATAGCCTTCCGCTTCCATTGTGTCGCGGGGGACAAAACGAAGCGAGGCCGAGTTAATGCAATAGCGCAATCCGCCGCGGTCGCGCGGACCGTCGGTAAAGACATGCCCGAGATGGCTGTCGCCATGGGCGGAGCGGACTTCGACACGAACCATGCCATGCGACACGTCACGCAGCTCGGCGACATGGGCCGGCTCGATCGGTTTTGTAAAGCTCGGCCAGCCGCAACCGGACTCATACTTGTCGGACGACGCAAACAACGGCTCGCCCGAAACGATATCGACATAGATGCCCGGCTTCTTGTGATCGTTATACTGCCCGGTACCCGGCCGTTCCGTGCCGTTTTCCTGCGTGACGCGATACTGCTCGGGTGTTAATTTCGAGATTGCTTCCGGGTTCTTGCTGTACTTCGGCATTCACATACTCCTTGTCCGTTTCAAACGGGATCGTCCCCCACGGCCGTCATTTTCCATGCGCCACGTACTGCGAACCAAACAATCACAGCAAAACAGAAGGCGGGTGGCCGGCGAAAGGGATGACGGTGATATAGGAAGACAAAATCGCTTCCGCTACGCCGTTCATAGGCAAAACAGCCACCCAAAACACCAGGAACGCGCACGTTCACGTGATATCAGCGTGTGTTGTTGCGGACAACAAAAAGCCCGCCGTCGCCGGCGGGCCCTTCGCGTTTCCAATCTCAACACTCAGTTGGTGCTGAATTTCTTCACTTCGAGGAAGTTGACGGCGTTGCCGCTGAACCGGGCAGTATCGACGGCAACAGCTTCATTCGTGAAACCGGCGGAGTAGACGGTCGTTGGCGAAGCGCGCAGGCTCTTGCTGACGAAGCGTGGCGCCTTGACCGGTTTGGACAGGGTCGCCATGCGGCCGTTCGTCAGAGCCCAGGAGGAAATGATCTGCCGGGTCAGCTTCGGCTCCGTGCGCACGGACGAGCGGGTGGCCGCATCTGCCTCCAGTTTCTTCGGACGCTTGCCCTTGGCAGGCGCTTCGGCATTGTTATCGAAAGCATCCTCAAAAAGGGCTGCGCGCGCTGCGGCGCCCGATTGCGGCACGAAAGCCGCCATTTCGACCGGCTGCTCCTCTTGCGCCGGCTGCGCCAGCGCAACACGCGCCTGCGCCATCGCAGCGGCTTCCACCGGCTGCTGCGCAAGCGCGACAGCCTGCGGCTGCACCCGTTCGGCAAAGGACGGCACGGCAACGTTGGCATCCGCTACAGCCATCAGAGCTTCCTCGCCTGCAGGCCGGGAACCGGGAACCGGGACAAAGCCGAGCGCTGCGACATCCTCGGGCAGCACAGCGGCGTTCGGATCGGTTGACGCCATCAACGTATCGCTGCCGGCATCGCCGTTCGCGCCACGCCTGCCCAGCATCTGCGGCACCGGAATCTTGTAAGCCGTCAGATCGGCATACTCGCCGTCTGTCGCGGCCGGTTCAGGCAGGGCGGCAGCCCAGGCTTCCTGCGCGGTTTCCTTGACCGGCGCAACCAGCGCCGTCTGAACGCCGGCGTCGGCATCCTTGAAGGCCGGCCTTACACCGGGAACCGGAGCAGCGATATCCTGCTGTTGCGCAACGGGCTGCGCGACGGAATTATCCACGCCAGGCAGGGCCTGTTCAGCTGCGGCAACCTGCGTCACCTTGGTTTTGGCCGCCGGCTGCTCGTCAGAGCCTTCGAGATCGCCATTGGCGATTGCGTTGGGTTCTTCATCCTCGTCACCGCCGCCGCCGAACAGCATGGCAAACAGGTTACCCTTGCGCTTGGTGTCCTTGTCGCCGGCGCCCTTGGTACCGCCGCCCGCCACTTCCATGGCGCTGCCACCGACACGGCGCTTGTAGTCTGCGACGGCCAGCTCATAACCGGGCAGCGGCTTTCCATCGGCCGGAACGTGCATGGTCTTGCCATCGGGGAAAAGACGGGCGAGTTCGGTGCGGCTCATGCGTGGCCAGGCGCGAACGCCGCCGACATCCATATGTACGAAGGGCGAACCGGAGGTCGGATAATAACCGACGCCGCCGACCTGGAATTTCATGCCGATTTCGCGCAGCGCCTTCAGCTTCACGTCGGGTATATAGAAATCGATCGCTTTGCCGAGCATATGCTGGCTCTTCTTGGCGACACCCTTGGAGCGCGACCGTAGCATGCCATTGGTGGCCGGCGAGCGATAGGCCGACACCACGTTGATATAATCGCGCGAACCGCTCTTCTGGTAGACTTCCCAGACGAGGTCGAGAAGACGCGGGTCCATCTTCGTCGGCTCGTTGCGGCGCCAGTCGCGCAGGAAGCGGTTGATCTCCTGAAGCCCCTTGGCATCGTAGCGGCCATTGCGCTTGTAGGTGATCGACGCCTTTTCCTTGGTATGAATGTAATAGAGCTTGAGCGTCCGCGTCTGGCCGGCCGCCTCGACGGGCGGCGCAAAGCCAGGCGTGACCATTGACGCTGCGATCAGGAGCGATGCGAGAACACGTGGCACCTTACGGGCGACCGCGGCGCAAAAGCGGGCTATCACGGAGCCGTTAGGCTTCTTGAATCCGAACAAATTTTGCAAACTCAATCCCCGTCCGACGGACAATGCGTCCCGTGGCTGCTCAGATGACTGTCAATTGCGGTGACAGCATGGCAAATATGCCACAGTCATCGGTTATCCTTATAATATAGTGAATGGTTCACTAACAAGGTCTAAACGACAACAGCCAAATACGACGGATCGTTGCGGGTTGTTATCCCTGCCTTTACGCCGCCTCGCTGAACGGATCGTCCGGATTAATGCCATAATCCTTGAGTTTGCGGTACAATGTCGAGCGTCCGATGCCAAGTTTCCGCGCCACCTGGCTCATCTGACCCCGGTAGAATTTCAGCGCGAACCGAATCAGTTCCTCTTCCACATCCGCCAGTTTTCGCACATTGCCGCCATCGTCGACGCTGGCAATCGCGTTGTCGGGATGCTGGTCCGGCGCTGCGTTACGCAGATCCTCCTTCTCGGTGGCGGCGAAATGCGGGTAGACCGGCGGCAGGTAATTGGCCTCGGCAGCCTGCACTTTTGCAGGTCCGGTTTCCTCCCAGGTAAAGCCTGATTTCTCCGCCACGACGTAGCCGGGGATCTGCGTGGCGATCTGCGGGAAGTCTTTCACCGTCAATTCGGTCCCTTCGGCAAGCACCACGGCCCGGAATATCGCATTTTCCAGCTGACGGATATTGCCCGGCCAATCATAGGCCGTCAGGAGCGCCATCGCCCCGCTCGACACCGAAAGCGGCGACGCGAGCCGTTGCTCCAGCGCAAACCGCTCAACGAACGTGCGCACCAGAACCGGAACATCTTCCTTGCGGCGGCGCAGCGCCGGAATGGTGATCGGGAAGACATTCAACCGGTAATAAAGGTCTTCGCGGAAGCGTCCTTCGCGCACCTCGTTGATCAGGTCCTTGTTGGTAGCCGAGATCAGCCGGACATTGACCTTCTGCGGATGGCGGGCACCGATCGTCTCGATCTCGCCGTGCTGGACGGCGCGCAGCAGCTTCACCTGAACGTCAAGCGGCAGATCGCCGATCTCGTCGAGGAAAAGGGTCCCGCCATCGGCATCGGCAAACTTGCCGGAATGTTTTTCAGTGGCGCCCGTGAAGGCCCCCTTCTCATGGCCGAAGAGAATGCTCTCGACCAGATTGTGCGGAATGGCGCCGCAGTTGACCGTAACAAACGGTTTGCCGGCACGCTCGCTGGCCTGTTGGATGGCGCGGGCGACCATTTCCTTGCCGACGCCGGATTCTCCCTCAAGCACGATCGGAATATTCGACTGCGCGGCACGGCGCGCAAGATCGAGCACACGGATCATCGCCGGGCTTGCCGAGACGATATCGTCGAAGCCTACGGAACCGCTGCGCGAGCGTTTTGGCGCGCGGCTGCTCCTGCTGTCGCGATGCTCCATTTTGAGTGCATTTGCGATCGCGACCGAAAGCCGTTCGGGCGACACCGGCTTGACGACGAAATCGAAGGCACCGGCCTGCATGGCAAGGACAACGGTCTCGATGCCGCCCTGCCCCGTCTGCACGATGACGGGTGTTTCGATGCCACGCTCGGCAATGGCTTCGAGAAAACCGTGGCCATTCATTTCCGGCATCATCAGGTCGAGAAGGATGACGCTGATCAGCCCGCGCTTGCGCTCCAGCAGTTCAAGACCGCTGCGGCCATTATCGGCGAGATGGGCAATATGACCAAGACGTTCGATCATGTTCGTCAGCAGCCGGCGCTGAACCGGATCGTCATCGATGACGAGAATTTGGGATGTCATGAAGGCCTCCTGCTTTCCGCTTAGAACCCGATCGCCACATCATGCGCCGTACCGTGAGAAGCATTCCTGCCAGAAAGGCCTGAAAATCCTCTTTTGAGAAATGCTTGCATTTTATCCATTGCCGACGTTAGGTCATGGCCCCATATCCGCCCTCTGCTTCGCCGCCCGAATCCGGGCCGGCATCGACAAAAAGAGTGACCGCCCATGCACCATTCTCCTGGCCTCCAGACCTCTTCGCGCATCGCCCTGGCCGCCTCGTCCGGCGGCGCGCATGCCGCCGAACTCGGCGACCTGCCGTCCTGGAAGCTGGAAGATCTCTACCCCTCGGCAACGTCAACGGAGTATCTCGGCGACCTCGAAAAGGCGGATACGCTGTCCAAGGCGTTCGAGACCAAATGGAAGGGCAAACTTACGCAGGCGGCAACACTGACCGGCGACGGCGGGATCGGCGCAGCGGTGCGGGAATACGAAGTGCTCGAGGACCTGATGGGCAAGATCGGCTCCTTCGCAGGCCTCACCTATTTCTCCGACACCTCCAATCCGGCCAACGGCAAGCTCTATGGCGATGCCCAGGCCAAGCTCACCGACATGGCAAGCCATCTCTTGTTCTTCGCGCTGGAATTGAACCGGATCGACGACGCCGTCATCGATGCAGCGCTCGAAAACGACACGTTGGCGGCGCATTACAAGCCGTGGATCGTCGATCTGCGCATGGACAAACCCTATCAGCTCGACGACAGGATCGAGCAGCTGTTCCTCGAAAAATCGATGACCGGTGCCAGCGCCTTCAACCGCCTGTTCGATGAAACCATGGCGGCGCTGACCTTCGAGATCGATGGCGAAGAGCTGCCGCTTGAGGTGACGCTGAGCATGCTGCAGGAGGCCGATCCGGCGGTCCGGAAAAAGGCGGCGGAAGCGCTGACAAAGACCTTCAAGGCCAATATCCGCACCTTCACGCTGATCACCAATACGCTTGCCAAGGACAAGGAAATCTCCGACCGCTGGCGCGGCTTTGCCGATATCGCCGACAGCCGGCATCTGGCCAACCGTGTCGAACGCGACGTGGTCGATGCGCTCGCCGCTGCCGTGAAGGATGCCTATCCCCGCCTGTCGCACCGTTATTATGCGATGAAGGCAAAGTGGCTCGGCATGGACCAGATGGAATTCTGGGACCGCAACGCGCCTTTGCCGGAGACGCCGGCAACGCTGATCTCATGGAGCGAAGCCAAGGAAACCGTGCTGTCGGCCTATGGCGGCTTCGAGCCGGAAATGGCCGATATCGCCCGCCGCTTCTTCGACGGCGGCTGGATCGATGCGCCGGTTCGCCCCGGCAAGGCGCCGGGCGCCTTCGCCCACCCGACCGTGCCGTCGGCGCACCCTTATGTGCTGGTCAACTACATGGGCAAGCCGCGCGACGTGATGACGCTCGCCCACGAGCTTGGTCATGGCGTGCATCAGGTTCTGGCCGGCGGCCAGGGCGCGCTGATGGCCTCGACGCCGCTGACGCTGGCTGAAACCGCCTCCGTCTTCGGCGAAATGCTGACTTTTCGCGCCCTTCTGGACAAGACGAGAGACAAGCGCGAACGCAAGGCCATGCTCGCCCAGAAGGTCGAGGACATGATCAACACGGTCGTGCGCCAGATCGCCTTTTACGAATTCGAACGCAAGGTCCACACCGCCCGCAAACAAGGCGAGCTGACAGCCGACGATATCGGCCAACTCTGGCTGTCGGTGCAGGAAGAGAGCCTCGGTCCGGCCATCCGGATTTCCGAGGGCTATGAGACCTATTGGGCCTATATCCCCCACTTCATCCACTCGCCGTTCTACGTCTATGCCTATGCCTTCGGCGATTGCCTGGTGAACTCGCTCTATGCCGTCTACCAGAAGGCCGAAACCGGTTTCCAGCAGAAGTATTTCGAGCTTCTGAAGGCAGGCGGCACCAAGCATCATTCCGAGCTTCTCGCCCCCTTCGGCCTCGACGCCACCGATCCGTCGTTCTGGGCACAGGGCCTGTCGATGCTGGAAGGGCTGATCGACGAGTTGGAAGTGCTTGATAGACAGGCGTAAGTCTTGAGCAGGAACGGAAGATGACAGCGAGCTTTGCGGATACCGGCATGGATCCTCGGGTCAAGCCCGAGGATGACGGTCCGGGGGCTTGGCTGACTGTAAAGCCGCTTCTATTCTTCCGGCGGCAACCCCATTGTCCGTCATCCTCGGGCCCGACCCGGGGATCCATGCGGACCTCGACGTGAGCAGCATGACCGACACCGGCCCCTATGTCCTGTTCCGGGACGACAGCGAAGACAGGACGACTGTCTTCGCCGAGCCGTCGCGCGTGATCACCGCCCATACGAAGGCAGAGTTCTGGCGCGGCCTGAAGGACATGGAAGCCGCCCACAAGGCCGGCAAATGGCTGGCCGGTTTCATGAGCTACGAGGCGGGCCATCTGTTCGAGCAAAAGCTCGCCCCCTTCGCGAAGGAAAACCGCCGCACGCCGCTGATGTCGTTCGGCGTGTTCGATGGCCCGGCGGAACGACATACCCTGGCAGAGCCCAGGCGCCGCATCGAGAACGAGCCGTTCATCACAGAGCCGCGCGCCAGCTGGAATTTCGACAGTTACAAGCAGCGCTTCGATCGGCTGCACCAGCATCTGCGGCAGGGCGATTGCTACCAGGCGAACCTGACCATGCAGATCAACGCCCGCTGGAACGGCGATCCGCTGGCCGCGTTCTGGTCGCTGATCGAGCGGCAGCCGGTAAAATACGGCGCGCTGGTTTCGCTCGGTGGCCCTACCCTCCTGTCACGCTCGCCGGAACTGTTTTTCCGGGTCGACAAGGACGGCTGGATCGAGACGCATCCGATGAAGGGCACGGCGCGGCGCGGCACAACGCCTGCGGAGGATCAAGAGCTGATCCGCGAAATGCGCGAAGATCCAAAATCCCAGGCCGAGAACCGCATGATCGTCGATCTCTTGCGCAACGACATCTCCCGCATAACAGAGGTGGGTACGCTCGATGTACCAAAGCTGTTCGACATCGAGACCTATCCGACCGTGCACCAGATGGTCAGCCATGTCCGCGCAAAACTGCTGCCGGATATCGGCATCACCCAGATTTTCGAAGCGCTCTTCCCCTGCGGCTCGGTGACCGGTGCGCCAAAAATGCGGGCGATGGAAATCCTGCACGATCTCGAAGACGGCCCGCGCGATGCCTATTGCGGCTCGATCGGCTTCATCGCACCGGATGGGACGATGCGTTTCAACGTCGCCATCCGTACGCTTTCGCTCTTTCCGGAAGGCGAGGCCGTCTTCAATGTCGGCGGCGGTATCGTCTTCGATTCAACCGCCGAAGCCGAATATGACGAATGCCTGCTGAAAGCCCGCTTCGCCGTTGGCGACGCCTGGATCGACCGATGAACGATTTCTCGCTGATCGAGACGATGCGATGGGAGCCCGGCACCGGCATTGTCCGCCTGCGGCTGCATCTGGCCCGGCTCAAGCGCTCGGCAGGACGGCTTGGGTTTGCGGGCGCGGACAGAGCGGCGGAGAAGCTGGCGGAGGCGATTGCGGAGGCTTTACCCCCCTCTGTCCCTTCGGGACATCTCCCCCACAAGGGGGGAGATTATTCTTCGCTACCACAAGCCCAGAGGTCGATGAGCAATGAGATCGCATCACCAGCGATCTCCCCCCTTGTGGGGGAGATGCCCGACAGGGCAGAGGGGGGTAGAGCCTCCCACACGACCGGAACCTCTTCGCTATCGCCCCTTCGCGTCCGTCTGACGCTCAGCCCCACCGGCGAAATCGCCATCACCACCGCGCCGTTCTCCCCGCTGCCCCAAGACACCGTCTGGCGCGTCGCAATCGCCTCGGCCCGGCTTGAGTCCACCAACAAGCTGCTGCGCCACAAGACCACCCGGCGCGACATCTACGAGGCAGCGCGCAGGGAATATCCGGCGACGAACGCCGATGAGGTCCTGTTGCTCAACGAAAAGGGCGAGCCCTGCGAAGGCACCATCACCTCGATCTTTGTCGATGACGGTTCCGGCATCCTGAAAACACCGCCGATCGCCTGCGGCCTGCTGGCAGGCGTGCTGCGAACGGAACTGATCTGCGCGCGCCGCGCCCGCATCCAGCGCCTGACGCTGGACGATCTGCAAACCGGCACACTCTATATGGGCAATTCACTGCGCGGGCTGATCCGCGCGGAACTCTTGACCGAGGACTGACGATGTTCATCCTGTCGCTGACCTACACGGCCGAACTCACCGAGGTCGATCGCCATATCGACCCACATATGGACTGGGTGAAGGACGGTTATGACAGGGGTATCTTTCTCGCGTCCGGGCGGAAGAATCCGCGCACCGGCGGGGTGATCTTCGCACGCGGCACAAGGGCCGAAATCGATGCGATCGTGGCTGCCGACCCGTTCACCATCCATGGCGTTGCCGATTACGAAATCACCGAAGTTGCGATGACCCGGACGACGCCCGGGCTTGAAGGATTGACACAGTAGTTCAGCGCGCGCCAACCGCCATCCGGTCGCGGCCGGAATGTTTGGCCTCGTAAAGCGCCGCATCGGCGCGTGAATAGAGTTCCTTCACTGTTTCGCCGGGCTGCAAGGCAGCAATGCCAGCCGAGCAGGTATAGGAAACCAGCGGCACCGACAGAAGCGGACGGGCGGTGCGCACCGTCTCCAGCACCCTGTCGACAATCCATTCGCCTTCGGCGAGCGTCGTTTCCGGAAAGATCAGCATGAACTCCTCGCCGCCGATGCCGCCGAAACAATCGTGCCGCCGGACGATCGGATGCACCCGGCGGGCGAAATCCAACAGGATGTCATCGCCGGTCTGATGGCCGTAGAGATCGTTGATCCCCTTGAAGAAATCGATATCGAGAATGGAAATGCAGCCGCGGACGGGACCATCCGCCGGCTGGCCGCGGATCATCGCCTCCAGCTGCGCCATCATGTAGCGGCGGTTGGAGATCCCCGTCAGTTCGTCGGTCTGCGATGCCTTGAGCGCAAAATCGCGATCCTGCCGCAGTGTCCGTTCGTCGGCCCGCAAATGGGTGATGTCATTGGCGATGCACAGCATCCAGCCGCTGCGATCGACGGTCTCGGTCAGCCACAACCAGCGGCCATCGGCCAGATCGGTCTCGAACGCCCTGAACGGCACCTTGCCGCGCCGAGACTGTGCCGAGACGACCCAGGCCTCGAAATCCGGGATGCTGATGACAGTGCCGCGGCCGAGAGCATGATTGCGCCGCATCAGGTCCGGCCAGAGCGGCGTTTCCGTCTCATCCAGCGCAAAGGCTGCGCGAAACACCCTGTTGGCGTAACGCAGGCGATCCTGCTGATCGTAGAGCCCGATCAGGACGGCCGTATCATCCCGCAGTGACGCCAGCCTCGTCTGTAAGTCATCCATCGCACTAATTCCGTATCATCACACTTATGGTACTCGCCATAACGGTCCACCAAGCCAGAATAGTGCCGATTGTGCCACTTCCCCCCTGCGGGTAGTTCACATGGTTAATGAAAGCTTGCGGCACGCGCCAAGTCGATATCAAGCTCCATTGAAAACGCGATGACGATTCCGGCGGAAGCAACGCTGAAATCACCTGCACCCGCAACGTCAAAAGCCCCGCTGGTGGGGAACCAACGGGGCTTTTGAGCAAAAATGCACTTACTCGGCAGCGGCGGCCGGCTTCAGCACACCACGGCGGATCTGGTCGGCCTCGATCGATTCGAACAGGGCGCGGAAGTTGCCTTCACCGAACCCTTCGTCGCCCTTGCGCTGGATGAACTCGAAGAAGATCGGCCCGATCACGGTCTTCGAGAAGATCTGCAGGAGGATGCGGGTCATGCCGCCATCCACCACGCCTTCGCCGTCGATCAGGATGCCATGCTGCTTCATCCGCTCGATCGGCTCGTCATGGCCGTTCACGCGGTCATGCGACAATTCGTAATAGGTTTCCGGCGGCCCCGGCATGAACTTCAGGTCGTTGGCGGCCAGCTTGTCGGTCGCCTCGTAGATGCCGTCGGTGCCAACCGCGATGTGCTGGATGCCCTCGCCCTTGTACTTGCGCAGATATTCCTCGATCTGGCTGGTATCGTCCTTGGATTCGTTCAGCGGAATGCGGATCTTGCCGCAGGCGGAAGTGATCGCCCGGCTCGTCAGGCCCGTGATGCGGCCATCGATGTTGAAGAAGTGGATCTGCTTGAAGCCGAACAGTTCGCGGTAGAAATCCCACCATGTGTCCATGTTGCCGCGATAGACATTGTGGGTGAGGTGATCGAGATAATAGAAGCCGACACCTTCCGGCTTTGGATTGCGCTCACCCAGCCACTCGAATTCGGCCTCATAAGGCGAGCCCTTCTGGCCGTAGGTATCGATGAAATAGAGCAGCGAACCGCCGATGCCGACAATGGCCGGAACATCGAGCGCCTTGTCATCACCATCATAGGGTGTCGCGCCCTTGGAAACGGCATGATCGAACGCATGTCTGGCATCGACCACACGCCAGGCCATCGACGGCGCGCAGGGGCCGTGATCCTCGACGAAGCGCATCGCATGGCTGCCGGGCTCGGCGTTCAGAATGTAATTGATGTCACCCTGGCGCCAGACGCTGATGTCCTTGGTGCGATGCTTGGCAACGCAGGAATATCCCATGCGGGTGAAAAGCTCGCGCAGCTTTTCCGGCTCCGGATGGGCGAACTCGACAAACTCGAAACCGTCGGTACCGGCCGGGTTTTCGAGGGTAATGCCGGTCGGGGCTGTATCATGCGGGAAGGGGCCCATCGTTCTCTCCTCTGAACGTCTCAATTTGAAGGCATGATGACGGAAACTCTGCGCATTGTGCTTGCATTCTTGCGTGATCTGGCAAAATCTATGCACGGATCATGCGAAATTTTGAGGATTGACGCACAGATGGAACAGCTTGACGGATATGACCTGAAGATCCTTTCCGAATTGCAAGGCGACGGCCGCCTGACCAACAACGAACTGTCGGAACGGATTGCGCTGTCACCATCACAATGTTCCCGCCGGCGGGCGCGGCTGGAGACGGAAGGGTTCATCCAAAACTATCGCGCGGTGCTTGATCGCGGCCGGCTGGGGCTCGATCTGCTGATCGTCATCGCCGTGACGCTCGCCACCCACAACCGCGACAATGCCAAGCGTTTCGCAGCGCTCATCGCCGATCTGCCGGAGGTACTGGAATGTTATGCGCTGACCGGCGAGATGGACTATCACCTGAAGGTCGTGACGCCGGATCTTGCCGGGCTTGCCCATTTCGTCAACGACGTGCTTCTGCCGCATGACAGCGTGCAGCATGTGAAGACATCGATCGTGCTGGCGACGCTGAAGGATTTTGAAGGGCTGCCGGTGCGCCAGCGTGGCAGGCTCTAACGCGGCTTCGTCGCCATGGCCTTTTCAACCGCACTCAGCCCCGTGGAAAGCGCGAGCAAACCCTCCTGCCCGACCAGTTCGGACAGCTCAGCCGAGTAGTCGCGCGCCAGCTGCGTCAAGTCCCGGTACGCATTGATGCCAGCAGCCGTCAGCTCCAGATGTTCGGCCCGGCGGTCGTCTTCGTCCTGCGTCCGCTTCAGCCAGCGGCGCTCCTCCAGCGCGAACACGGCGCGGCTGACCTTGGTCTTGTGCATGGTCGAATGGGCGCCGACCTCCGTCGCCGTCATCCGGCCCGAACTGCCCAGGGCCGCCAATGTGCGCCATTCCGGCCGCGTCAGCCCGTATTCCGCCTTGTAGGCGGCGGCAAAGCGCAAAGCGATGAATTCCGCCGCGCGATTGAGGCGGAACGGCAGGAACTGCTCGAGATCGAAATCGCCTATGACAGGTCCGGCGCGCATGGTTTCCTTGATAGTTACAAAATAGACAGTTACATCTGTAACCATATACACGGAGGAGGATCAAGCCATGCTGGAAAAAACCCGGATAGCGACTGTGGATGCGCTGGCCAACAGCCCGCAATATATGCCCGGCTTCGGCAATGATTTCGAGACCGAGTCCCTTCCCGGCGCTTTGCCCCAGGGCCAGAACAGCCCGCAGAAATGCAATTACGGGCTCTATGCCGAGCAGCTGTCCGGCTCCCCCTTCACCGCGCCGCGCGGCACCAATGAGCGCTCCTGGCTCTACCGCATCCGCCCGAGCGTGCGCCACACCCGCCGCTTTTCCAATGCCAGCTATCCCTTCTGGAAATCGGCGCCGTGCCTCGACGATCATTCCCTGCCGCTCGGCCAGCTGCGCTGGAACCCGATCCCGGAACCGGCCGAAAAGCTCAACTTCCTGTCCGGCATCCGCACGATGACGGCCGCTGGCGACGTCATGACCCAGGTCGGCATGGCCGCCCACGCCTATATCTTCAACGACGACATGATCGACGACTATTTCTTCAATGCCGATGGCGAACTGCTGGTCGTGCCGCAGCTCGGCACCATCCGCGTCTTCACCGAAATGGGTATCATGGATGTCGAGCCGTCCGAGATCTGCCTCATCCCGCGCGGCATGATGTTCAAGGTCTCGCGGCTCGGCGAAGGCTCCACATGGCGGGGTTATATCTGTGAAAACTACGGCGCCAAGTTCACTTTGCCGGATCGCGGCCCGATCGGCGCCAACTGCCTTGCCAATCCGCGCGACTTCAAGACGCCGGTGGCGGCCTACGAGGACAAGGAAACGCCCTGCCGTGTGCATGTGAAATGGTGCGGCAAGTTCTACGTCACCGAGATCGGCCATTCACCGCTCGACGTCATCGCCTGGCACGGCAATTACGCGCCGTTCAAATATGATCTGAGAACCTTCTCGCCTGTCGGCGCCATCCTGTTCGATCATCCCGATCCGTCGATCTTCACGGTGCTGACGGCACCGACGGAAGAGGCCGGCACGGCAAACGTCGATTTCGTCATCTTCCCGCCGCGCTGGCTGGTGGCCGAGCACACATTCCGCCCGCCATGGTACCACCGCAATAT
>JAESFK010000733.1_pt1 | contig 13463 bp, 14 predicted proteins | sample 9269391 | NCBI WGS metagenome assembly JAESFK01 (sample SAMN14506231, study PRJNA617097) | algae metagenome | isolation source: Drouetiella hepatica UHER 2000/2452 and co-occurring heterotrophs from... | place: Slovakia: Slovak Paradise National Park, Hrabusice, Kosice Region | collected 2000-01-01
CTTCGAGGCCCGGCAGGTCGGAGGCGCCCGGCGGGGGCGCGTAGTTGCCCATGCGCTGCGCGATGTCGGGCCGGTTGACCGCTGTGGCCGCGACCTTGATCAGGATTTCGCCGGCCTTGGGCCGAGGCACCGGCCGCGTCGCCGGCACCAGCACGTCCGGGCCGCCGAACTTGGTGATCTCGATGCAGGTCATCGTGGCGGGCAGGGCACTCATGGTCGGCCTTTCGAAGCGAGGGGAGCGGTGCTAGTCCTGCCTTAGCCGCTTCCGTGGAGACGCGCCATGGCCTTCGAACTCGACGATCTCGACCCCAGGCAGAAGAAGACACAGCCGAGGAATCTCGACGTCCTGAACGTCGAGGACCTGGAAGAATACGTCGCCGCCCTCAAGGCCGAGCTGCAACGCGTCGAGGCCAAGATCAAGGCCAAGCGCAGCCATGCCGAGGTGGCCGCCTCGCTGTTCAAGAAATAACGGCGGCAAGATCGTCCGCTGAGAGGGAGACAACGTGGTCGAAGCCAAGTTCCTGAAGCCGGACACGCTGGCACTGCATGCGGGGCAGCATCCCGATCCGGCGACCGGCGCGCGCGCCGTGCCGATCTACCAGACGACGTCCTTCGTCTTCCGCGACGTTGACCACGCGGCCAGCCTGTTCAACCTGGAGGTCGGCGGTCACATCTACAGCCGTATCTCCAATCCCACCGTATCGGTGTTCGAGGAGCGGGTGGCGGCGCTCGAAGAGGGCTCGGGCGCGCTCGCCGTGTCGAGCGGCCAGGCCGCGCTGCACATCGCCATCGCCACGCTCATGGGGGCGGGCAGTCACATCGTCGCCTCGACCTCGCTCTATGGCGGCACGCGCAACATGCTGGCATTGACGCTGCCGCGCTTCGGCATCGAGACGACCTTCGTTCCTCCGCGCGACCATGAGGGGTTCCGCAAGGCCATCCGGCCCGAGACGCGGCTGGTGCTGGGCGAGACGATCGGCAATCCCGGCGGCGAGGTGCTCGACATCCCGGCCATCGCCGCGATCGCCCACGAGGCGAAGATTCCGCTGATGATCGACAATACCTTCGCCTCGCCGATCCTGTGCAAGCCGCTGACCCTGGGCGCCGATATCGTCTTCCATTCGGCGACCAAGTTCATCGGCGGCCATGGCGTGGCGATCGGTGGCGTCATCGTCGATTCCGGCCGATTCGACTGGGAAGGCGGCAAGTTCCCGACGCTCACCGAACCCTACGCGGGCTATCACGGCATCGACTTCGCCGAGGAATTCGGTCCGCATGCCTTCGTCATGCGCGCCCGCACCGAGGGTGTGCGCGACTTCGGCTGCTGCCTGTCGCCGCAGAACGCCTTCTACCTGATCCAGGGCCTAGAGACGCTGCCGCTGAGGGTCGCGCGTCACGGGGAGAATGCCCGCAAGGTGATGGCGTTCCTGAAGGCCAACCCGGCGGTCGAGCGCATCGCGTCGCCCGACATGCCCGATCATCCCGACCATGCGCTGTCGCAAAAGCTGCTGCCCAAGGGCACGGGCTCGATCTTCAGCTTCGACATCAAGGGCGGACGCGAGGCCGGCCGGCGCTTCATCGAGCGGCTGAAGCTCTTTTCGCATCTGGCCAATGTGGGCGACGCCAAGTCGCTGGTGATCCATCCCGCCTCGACGACGCACGCCCAGCTCGATGCGGCGGCGCTCGCGCAGGCGGGCATCGGCGAAGGCATGATCCGGCTGTCGGTCGGCCTGGAAGATCCCGAGGACCTGATCGACGATCTCGGGCCGGCGCTGCGCGCCGCGCAGAAGGGCTGACCATGAAGCTCACCGTCGACGGCCGGACCGTCTTCGCGACGACCGGCGGCACCGCATTCGATGCGACCAAGCCCACGATCGTTTTCCTCCACGGCGCCGGTTTCGACCGCACCGCCTGGCGCCTGCAGACACGCTGGTTCGCCCATCACGGCCGCAGCGTGCTGGCCGTGGATTTCCCGGCGCATGGCTGGTCCGAGGGCCCGGCGCTCGACAGCATCGCAGGCCTCGCCGATTGGACGGCGCGGCTGATCGAGGCGGCGGGGTTGAAGCAGGCGGCGTTGGTCGGCCATTCGATGGGCGCGCTGGTCGCGCTCGACTGCGCGGCACGGCATGGCGACAAGGTACGGGCGCTCGGCCTGTGCGGCATCGCCTCGGAGATGCCGGTGCATCCCGAGATGCTCGAATCGGCCAAGGCCAACACGGTCAAGGTCCAGGAACTCATGACCTTCTGGGGCATGGGCAATGCGCTGCACAAGGGCGGCATGGTCTCGCCCGGCCTGTGGCTGCGGCGCGAATCGCTGGCCGTGCTGGCGGGCAACGAACCGGACGTGATCCACACCGATCTCGCGGCCTGCAACGCCTACAAGGACGCGCCGGCCCGGGCGGCTTCCGTGAAGTGCCCGACCGTGTTCGTGCTGGGCGACGGCGATCTCATGACGCCCGCCGCCAAGGCCAAGTTACTGGTTGCCGCCATCGCCGGGTCGAACGCGTTTGTAATCCCCAACTGCGGGCACTTCATGATGGTGGAGCGGCCCGACGAGACCTTGGAAGCGTTGAAGTCCCGTGTCTGAGCGTGTCGCTCTCGTCACCGGTTCGACCTCCGGCATCGGCGCTGCCATTGCGCGCCGTCTGGCGCACGATGGCTACACCGTGGCGCTTCATTCGCGCAGTTCCGCCGAGGTCGGCAAAGCGATGGCCGCCGAGTTGAACCAGGCGAGCTATCACCAGGCCGATCTCGGCGACGAGACGGCCGCGCGCGGCCTCGTTGCATCGGTGCTGGAGGCGCATGGCCGTCTCGACGTGCTGGTCAACAATGCCGGTCTTTCGATCCGCATCCCGCACTCGGACCTCAAGGCCGCGACGCCGGCGCTGTGGCGGCAAATGCTCGACGTGAACCTGATCGCGCCCTTCGTGCTGACGGCGGAGGCCGAACCTGCCTTGCGGCAGTCCGCAGCGAGCGGGCGCCCGGCCAGCATTGTCAACATCGGCACGCATGCCGGTTCGCGGCCCAAGGGCTCGTCGATTCCCTACGCCGCCTCCAAGGCAGCGCTGCATCACGTGACGAAGTTGCTGGCGCTGTCGCTGGGGCCGGACATCCGCGTCAACGCCGTGGCGCCCGGTCTGGTCGAGACGCCGATGACGGCGAACTGGCCCGACATGCTGGAGACCTGGAAGACCAGGTCGCCGATGAAGCGACCTGCGAAACCCGAGGACATCGCCGATCTGGTGGCCGCCCTCTGCGCCAACGACTACGTTACGGGAGAGATCGTCATCGCCGACGGTGGGTTGAACCTCACCTAGCCAGACACGGAGGAAACAACAATGAACGTCCAGACGCTGCCGCCGGGCTACAAGACCGCCCCATGGACGCCGCCGGAAACCATCACCGGCGCCATGCTGGCCGAAGCCAGCAACAAGCTCATCGAACTGCTGCGCATCCGCACCCAGCCGATCGGCATGCGCCTGTTCGAGGACCCGGCCGAGATGGACAAGATCAAGGGCGTGCGCAAGCCGACCGAGGGATTCAAGTTCACCATGTGCCAGATGGTGACGCAGTCGCGCTGGTACGGCTTCACCCTGGGCATCACCGTCGACAATACGCGCGGCGGCAATTGCGGCGGCGTCGTCGGCCTCAACCATCCGGGCGAGGGCTTCCTCTCGGGCGACCACATGAACGGCGTGTGGTTCGGCAACAAGGAGGCCTCCGCCGCCCACCAGGCGCAGATGCCGCGCGTGCCGGACGGCAAGTACAACGGCCTCGTCGTGGCGCCGCTGCGCTCGGCGCGTCTCGACCCGCCGGACATCTGCTTGTTCTACGGCACGCCCGGCCAGATGATCTACTTCATCAACGGGCTGCAGTATCACCGCTACCGCCGCTACGACTTCACGGTGACGGGCGAGAGCGCCTGCGCCGATTCGTGGGGCCGGGCGCTGGCCACGCGCCAGACCTCGCTGTCGCTGCCCTGCTTCGCCGAGCGCCGCTACGGCGGCGTCGCCGACGACGAGCTGCTGATGGCCTGTCCGCCGGACGAGCTGCTGCGCGCGGTCGAGGGCATGGGTCATCTCGGAAAGAACGGCCTGCGCTATCCGTTCCCGCCCTATGGCGCGGTGATGGATCCCGCCCTCGGCATGGCCAAGAGCTACAGCTGAGATGCTCTATGTCGTGGCCTGGCCGGTGCTCGGCGAGGCCGACGACACGGCGCTGCGCCGGCTGCGGGCGCAGTATCATTCGGGCGAGGCCGCGCTGATCGGCCCGCATTTCACCCTCGTGTTCGGCGTCGCGGACGATCGCGAAGCCGAATTGCGGGCGGCGTTTGAGAACGTCACACGGCGGCCCTTCTGGTTCCAGATCGACCGCATCGTCCGGTCCGACCTGTACCTCTATGCCGAACCGTCGGACGGTGCGGCCGAGCTATCGGCGCTCCATGACATCTTGAATCCAGATCCCGGCAATGAGCCGTTCGAGCCGCATATCACGCTCGGCCGGTTCCGCAGCGCTGCCGAGGCGGAGCAGGTGGCGCGCATCGTCGGGCGTCAGAACCTGCCCATGACCGGACGGATCGAGGAGCTGGCGCTACTGCGGCGAACGGGCGACACGCTCGAGACTTTGGCAAGCGTGCGCCTCGGCGCATGAAGGTCCTGCGCCGGATCCTGCTCGCGCTCCTGGCCGGCCTGGTGCTGCTGCTCATCCTCGGACGCCCGATGGTCTGGGCGGAAGCCACGCTGGTGATGTGGGACATCGCGGCGGGCGGTGCGCCGACCTGGTTACAGGACGTGACTGCGCCGCCGCGCGAACAGCCGATGCGCTGGGATCGCGGGGAGGGCGATCTCTATCTGCCGGCAAGCCAGGCGCGCGCCGCGATGGTCCTCGTGCCGGGCGCCGCCGTGCTGGGACGTGACGAGCCGCGGCTGCGGGCCTTTGCCCGCAGCCTCGCACGGGTGGGATTTGCCGTGCTGGTGCCGGAGCTGCCGGAAGTGCGCCAGCTCGTCCTGTCCCGCGCCGACGGCGACCGGGTGGCCGAGGCCCTGCGCCAGCTGAACAGGCGCCTGCCCGATCTGCCGCTCGGCGTCGCCGCCATTTCATACGCCGCCGCGCCCGCGATCATCGCCGCGATCGAGGACGATCTCGCCCCGCGTACCGCCTTTGTCGTCGCCATCGGCGGCTACCGCGACGCCTACACGACCATCCGCTTCGTCACCACGGGCGCCTTCCGGCCGAGAGGCGACAGCCGGGAGTTCCGGGTCGAGCCGAACGCCTATGGCCGCTGGGCCATCCTGCGCGCCAATGCCGGCCGGCTTGACGATCCGGCGGACGCCCGCCTGCTGGAACAGATCGCGCTACGCCGCTTCCGCGACCGCGACGCCGACATATCGCGGGAGGCCGCGATGCTGGGACCGCAGGGGCGCGCCGTGCTGGCCCTGGTCGACAATCGCGATCCCGATGCCGTCAATCGCCTGATCGAGGAACTCCCCGAAAGCGTGCGCCGCGAGATCGATAGCCTCAATCTCGCCTTCCACGACCTGTCGAAGTTGCGCGGCCATCTCATCCTGGTGCATGGCCGCACCGATCCCATGGTGCCCTACAGCGAGAGCCAGGACCTTGCCGTGGCGGCGTCGAAGGCGCGTGTGTCGCTGTTCCTGATCGACGATATCGGCCACGTCGAGTTCACGGCGGTGAACGCCGCCAATGCCTGGAAGATGTGGCAGGCGATCGTCGCACTGCTCGAGGAGCGGCGATGATTTGAACGGCGTTTAGCACAAGTAGTAGATCCGTCGTCTCGACCGGAGCCTCGCGCAGCGAGGCGTAGCGGAGAGACCTTCTCTCCACGATTAGCTGGCTATTGGTAGGAAGAAGGTCTCTCCGCTACGAGCCTGCGGCGCTTCGGTCGAGACGACGGATTTACTTATAGCTTGGGAGCCCATTCCAGCTAACGCCAGAGCGGCGGCAGCGGCGGCAGGCGGACGTTGCCGGGCCGTGTCGCGACACCGAACTTCGCCAGCGCCTCCCGCACTTCGCGCGGCATGCCCATGCCGGGGGCCGACGAAACGCCCGACAGCTTGAACAGTCGGTCGATCATCCTCTGCCAGCGGTCGCCCTCGTCGGGATAGCGGCGGATCTCGACCTTGCGGCCCTCGCCGATGCCGGCCTTGGCCTTGGCGATGTTGAGCGCGAGCTGCAGGCCGCCCAGTTCATCCACCAGGCCGGCCTGCTTGGCGTCGGTGCCGCTGAAGACGCGGCCGCGGGCGGCGGCGTCGATGCGGTTGGCGTCGAGACTGCGGGACTCGGCGACCTCGGCCGTGAAGGCCGCGTAGATGACGTCGAGTTCGCGGTTGACCGCGGCGCGCTGGGCCGGCGTCGGCGGCTGGAAGGTCGAGTGCATGCCGGCGTTTCGGCCGACCGAGATGCGCTCGACATTGACGCCGAGCGAGGTCAGCAGCTCCTGTGCCATGGGCCAGATGCTGAAGACGCCGATCGAGGCGGTGATGGTCGTCGGCTGGGCGACGATCACGTCACCGCGGACGGCGGCCAGATAGCCACCGGAGGCCGCCACGTCACCCATCGAGACGATGACGGGCTTTCCGGCGGCGCGCGCCCGGCCGACCGCGTCGGCAATGGCGTCGGCGGCGGGGTAGGTGCCCCCGGGCGAGTCGATGCGCAGGACGATGGCGCGCACATCCTTGGCCTGCGCGGCATTCTCCAGCGCCTCGACAACGTCCTCGGCGTTGGCCATCGCGTCATCCTCCAGAGGGCCGCCATTGCCACCGCCCGACATGATGGCGCCGCTCACCCGCACGAGGGCGATGACCTCGCCGTGCTGCTCGGGACGCGTCTCGTCGCCGGCATATTCCGCCAGGGTCACGAGATCGCGCTTGCCGTTGGCGCGCTGGTAGACGTCCTCGAGCGCGTCGGCGCGATAGCCGATCCTGTCGACGAGGCCATCCCGCCGAGCCTGCTCGGACTCGTGCGGCGCCGAGTCGATCAGGCGGCGAAGCTGCGCGGGTTCGATCTTGCGGTCGCGCGCCACGTCGCTCACGAACTGGCCGAACAGGCTATCGATCAACTGCTGCAGGTTCTCGCGGGCGGGACGCGTGTAACTCGTCTCGAGGAATGTGTCCGGCGCGCTCTTGTACTCGTAACGCCGGCCGCCTTCGACCTTGACGCCGAGCTTGTCGAGGCCTCCCTTGATGAACGGTGTCTCGACGGCGATGCCGGTGACGCCGAAGCCGCCGCTCGGCTGCAGCCAGATCTGCTCCAGCGCGGCGGCCAGATAGTAGTCGGCCACGTGGTCGCCGCCGCTGCCGAGGGACTCCGCGAATCCCACCGCGAACTTGCCCTTGCCGCGGAAGTGGGCGATCGCCTGGCGCAGCTCCTGGACCCGGGCCATGCCGCCGTTCTGATCGCCGATCTCGACATACAGGCCGACGACGCGGGGATCGTCGGCCGCCTGCCACAGGAGCTGCACGGTCTCGACGATGTCGCGCGAGCTGCCGAACAGGCCGCCGCTCAGCAGACCGGTCGATGTCGTCTCCGGCGGCAGGGAGCGCAGATCCAGCGACAGTACCATCTGCTGGGGCAGCGGCTTGGGCGAGAAAGGGCCCGAGGCGAAGTAGGTCACGCCGGCGACCACCGCCAGGAGGACGAGGGTGCCGATGGTCGCAAGAAAGCCGACGATGAAACGCCGCATGCGAAGTTCCCCCTGAACGAACGGTGTGTTGACTAGGACTGTATGAGATTCGGCCGGAACGCTTTCACGGCGTCAAGCATGGCCCCGGCCCTTGTATCGAGGCCATTGTCGCGGACCAGGATTGCGGTTGGCATGCCGCGGATCGGCCGCAGATTGTCGTCGAGATTGAGGAAAGACAGGCGCAGGTTGGCTGCGAGAAACGCCTGCGGCTCGATCCCGATCTGGAGCTGCGGGCGAAGCGAGAGCCGGCGCAGCCTGACCCATTGGATGTCGTTCCAGGCGATGCGGACATTGCGGCCGAAGCCCAGCGCGATACCGTCATGGTCGATCACGATCTGCGGCGTGCGCTCCAGATAGCGGCTGATGCCGGCATAGACGTAATAGGCCATCGCCATGGCCAACACGGCAAACAGCACGAAGCGCGGATCGTTCAGCGACAGGGTGGGGGCATTGGCCGAGGCGCCCGAGGCGAAATGCGCAATCGCCGTTCCGATCATCACCAGCGCGACGATGGCCATGCCGGCGTTGTGGAGCAGGCCGTAGCGTGCTTCCAGGGCTTGCCGGGTGGCCACCGACGGCGCGCTAGACACACTGCGCGCGGTGGCGCAGCAGATGGTCCGCCAGGACGCAGGCCATCATGGCCTCGGCGACCGGGGTCCCGCGAATGCCGACGCAGGGATCGTGGCGGCCCTTGGTGCGCAGTTCGATCTCGCGGCCATTGCGGTCGACGCTGCGGACCGGCGTCAGGATCGAGCTGGTCGGCTTGACCGCGAGGCGGCAGACGATGTCCTGGCCGGTCGAGATGCCGCCGAGGATGCCGCCGGCATGGTTGCTGAGGAAGCCGGGCCGGCCGTCGAGCATGCGCATCTCGTCGGCATTCTCCTCGCCGCTCAGGGCGGCGGCCGCGAACCCGTCGCCGATCTCCACGCCCTTCACGGCGTTGATGCTCATCAGTGCCTTGGCGAGGTCGGCATCGAGCTTGTCGTAGACCGGGTCGCCCAGCCCGACGGGCACGCCCGAGGCGACGACCTCGATCACCGCGCCGCACGAGCTGCCCCGCTTGCGCACGTCGTCGAGATAGCCTTCCCAGTTCTGCGCCGCCTGCCGGTCGGGGCACCAGAAGGGATTGTCGCCGGTGGCGTCCCAGTCCCAGTTGGCGCGGTCGATCTTCTGCGTGCCGATCTGGACCACGGCGCCGCGGATGGTGACGCCATCCCCCAGGATCTTCCGGGCAATGGCTCCGGCAGCGACCCGCACCGCGGTTTCGCGCGCCGACTGGCGGCCGCCGCCGCGATAGTCGCGCACGCCGTACTTCATTTGATAGGTGTAGTCGGCGTGAGACGGGCGGAACTGGTCCTTGATCTCGCCGTAGTCGCGGCTGCGCTGGTCGACGTTGTCGATGTGCAGCCCGATTGGCGTGCCGGTCGTGACACCCTCGAACACGCCGGACAGGATCTTCACTGTGTCCGGCTCCTGGCGCTGGGTGACGAAGCGCGACTGCCCCGGGCGGCGCTTGTCCATCCACACCTGGATGTCGGCCTCGCTGAGGGGGATGCGCGGCGGCGCGCCGTCGACCACGCAGCCGATCGCAGGCCCGTGGCTTTCGCCCCAGCTGGTGAACCGGAAGAGGGTACCGAAACTGCTGCCGGCCATGGTCGCCGGCCTCCGATCTACTCGCCTTCGAAGTTGCCGAGCAATTCGGCGATCTGCTTCGCGGACGAGGTATTGATCATGCCGACGACGTGGTAGCCGGCGTCGACGTGCATCACTTCACCGGTCACGCCGGTGCCGAGGTCGGACAGGAGATAGAGGCCGGCATTGCCGACCTCTTCGGTCGTGACGTTGCGCTTCAGCGGCGAGTTGAGCTCGTTCCACTTCAGGATGTAACGGCCGTCGTTGATGCCGGCGAAGGCCAGCGTCTTGATCGGGCCGGCCGAGATCGCGTTGACGCGGATCTTCTGTTGGCCGAGATCCGCCGCCAGATAGCGCACGCTGGCCTCGAGCGCGGCCTTGGCCACACCCATGACGTTGTAGTGCGGGATGACCCGCTCGGCGCCGTAGTAGGTGAGGGTGAGCAGGCTGCCGCCGTCCTTCATCAGCGGCACGGCGCGCTGCGCCACGGCGGTGAAGGAGTAGACGCTCACGTTCATCGTGAGAGTGAAATTGTCGGACGAGGTGTCGAGGTAGCGACCGCGCAACTCATCCTTGTTGGAGAAGGCGATGGCGTGGACCACGAAGTCCAACTTGCCCCACTCCTTCTCCAGCTTGGCAAAGACGGCGTCGATGCTGGCGGGGTTGGTCACGTCGCACGGCTCGATGATCTTGGCGCCGATCGAGTTGGCCAGCGGCCGCACACGCTTCTCAAGGGCCTCGCCCTGGAAAGTGAAGGCCACCTCGGCCCCCTGGTCGTGGCAGGCCTTGGCAATCCCCCAAGCGATCGAGCGCTCGTTGGCGACGCCCATTACGAGGCCTTTTTTACCGGCCATCAGTTGTGCAGCTACGGTCATGCCTCGTTCTAGCTGGGGAACGGTATTGGGACAAGATGCCGGTGGTGGAACGCTGCCGACCCCCTCATATTGTGGGTCATGATCAGGGAAACCACCGATCCGCTGGAGCTTTTCGCCATTTGGTACGGCGAAGCGGGCACTTCCGAGCCCAACGACCCCTCCGCCATGGCGCTGGCCACGGTCGGTCCGGACGGCACCCCGTCCGCGCGCATGGTTCTGTTGAAGGATTATGACGCCGACGGTTTCGTGTTTTACACAAACTATGAAAGCCGAAAGGGCAGCCAGCTCCTGGCCCACCCGAAGGCGGCCCTGCTTTTCCACTGGAAGTCGCTGCGCCGCCAGGTTCGCCTCGAGGGGCCCGTCACCCAGACGACGCCGGCGGAGGCCGACGCCTATTTTGCCAGCCGCGCCCGGGGCAGCCAGGTCGGCGCCTGGGCCTCGGAACAGTCTCGGCCGCTGGAGAGCCGGTTCGCGCTGGAGAAGCGGGTGGCGGAATATGGCGCCAGGCACGTGATCGGCACGGTGCCGCGGCCGCCGCACTGGTCGGGGTTCCGCCTGCAGCCGACCCTGATCGAATTCTGGCAGGACGGCGCCTTCCGCCTCCACGATCGCCTGGAGTACCGGCGCGAGTCGGCAGCGGAGCCGTGGACCACGCGGACGCTCTATCCCTGATCGCGTGATGGCGATGGATCCCCAACGGCTGATGCGACTGGCAACCGTCGCTTCGATGTCGACGGCTCTGATCCTCATCGTCGCCAAGCTGGTCGCGTGGCAGCTCACCGATTCGGTGAGCATGCTGTCGTCGCTGGTCGACACCTCGCTCGATCTCGTCAGTTCGATGGTGACCTTCTTCGCGGTGCGGCAGGCCCTCGTGCCGGCCGACGACGACCATCGCTTCGGTCATGGCAAGGCCGAGGGGCTGGCGGGCCTCATCCAGGCCGGCTTCATCGCCGCCTCGGGGTGCGCGCTCCTGGTCGCGATCGTCGAGCGGCTGGGCAATCCCAGGCAGGTCCGCGAGGAGGAGATCGGCCTGCTCGTCAGCGTGCTGGCGGTCGGACTGACGCTGTGCCTGGTCACGTTCCAGAAGTACGTCGTGCGGCGCAGTGGCTCGCTCGCCATCAACGCCGACATGGCGCACTACAGCACCGATCTGGTGGCGACGCTGGTCACCGGCGCGGGCGTCTTTCTGTCGGGCCTGCTGGACCAGCCGCTGATCGACAGCGGCGTTGCAGGCCTGGTGGCGCTCTACCTGATGCATGGCGGCTGGAAGGTGGGACGGGAGTCGCTGGACGTGCTGATGGACCACGAGCTGCCGGCCGAGGACGGCACGAAGATCGAGGCGATTGCGCGGGCGCATCCCGGCGTGATGGACGTTCACGATCTGAAGACCCGGTCGAGCGGGCTCACCAGGTTCATCCAGCTCCATATCGAGGTCGAGCGCGACCTCACGGTCGTGCTGGGCCATGCAATCGGCCTCGAAGTCCAGGCCGAGATCGCCAGGGCCTATCCCGGCGCCGAGATCATCCTGCACGTCGATCCGTCTCCGGTCCCATGACCACGCGTCCGTCATTCATCGTCGAGGACCAGTCCGAGACGATCGCCTTCCTCGAGGCCGAGCTGAAGCCGGAGCGCCGGATCGACACGCACGGCGCCGTCGTCTTCCTGTGCCGGGAGCGCGCCTACAAGCTGAAGCGCGCGGTGAAGTTCCCGTACATGGACTTCTCGACCGAGGGCCGGCGCGCCGCGATGTGCGCCGCGGAGATCGACGTCAACCGACGGTCGGCGCCCGAGATCTATCTGGGTGTCGCGCCCGTCCTCAGGCGCGACGGCAAGCTGGCGCTGGGCGAGGTTGGGCAAACGTCCGAACACGCGGTGGATTGGCTGGTCGTGATGCGGCGCTTCGACGAGGAGGGGCTGCTGGACCGTATGGCGGCGCGCGGCGCGCTGACTCCGGAGCTGATGGCGGCACTCGGCGCGCGCGTGGCGCAGTTCCATGACGGGCTGCCCGCCGTTGCCTCGGGCTTCTGCTCGCCCGACGATTACCGTCACTCGGTGGCGGCCGATGTCCGCCAGATGCGCGAGGCGGGCGACCGCCTCGATCCGCCGACCAGCGAGGCGCTGGCCGAGGCGATGCCGCGGTCGCTCGAACCGTTCGTCGACCTGGTGGCGCGCCGCGTCGCGGCCGGCGCGATCCGCCGCTGTCATGGCGATCTCCACCTGCGCAACATCGTGACGCTGAAGGGCCAGCCGGTGCCGTTCGACGCCATCGAATTCTCCGACAAGATCGCCAACATCGACGTGCTCTACGATCTCGCCTTTGCGCTGATGGACCTGGCGCGGCAGGGGCTGGGGGCGTTGGCCAACCGCCTGCTGAACGAATGGCTGTGGCGGGTCGGCGAGGTCGAGGGCGCCTCGCACGAGGAGGCGCTGGCGCTGCTGCAGATGTTTCTCGCCCGCCGTGCCGCGATCCGCGCCTATGTCGATTCGGCGGTCACGGCGGTGAGTGGCGCCGACAATGCGCCGGCGCGTGCCTACCAGAAGGCAGCGCTGGCCTTCCTGCAGCCCGAGCCTGCGCGCCTGGTCGCGATCGGCGGCATGTCGGGCAGTGGCAAGACCACGCTGGCGCTCAAGCTGGCACCCGGGATCGGGCGCGCCCCCGGCGCCGTCGTGGTGCGGACCGATGTCGAGCGCAAGCGACAGGCCGGCGTCCCCCTTGAAGAGCGCATGCCGGCGGGCAGCTATTCGCCGGAGGCGTCGGCCAGGATCTACGCAGCCTCCATGGCGCGCGCCGAACGCGTGCTGCGCGCCGGGCACAGCGTCGTGCTCGATGCCGTCTTCGCCCGCCCCGACGAACGGGCCGCTGCCGAGGCGCTGGCGCGAAAGACCGGCGTGCCGTTCCAGGGGATCTGGCTCGATGTGCCGAAGGACGTGGCGCAGCAGCGCGTGACGGACCGCAAGGGCGATGCCTCCGACGCCACGGCGTCCGTGGTGGAGCGCCAGTTTGGCTACGATCTCGGCAGCATCGGCTGGGAGCGTCGCTGAATCGGCCTTGACGGTCCCGTTTTGAGTGAGTAATCACTCATATATGGAGCCGGTCACTCTGATCGATGCGCGGGACGGCGCTGCCGACGGCCATGTGCGTCAGCGGGAGGCGGAGGCCCTGGCGGTTCGCGACGCCTGCCTCGGCTGGCTCCCGCTGGGGGGACTGCTGGCTCGCATCGCCGATCCGATCGTGCGCGCCTGGATGAAGCGGG
>JAESFK010000734.1_pt1 | contig 13455 bp, 11 predicted proteins | sample 9269391 | NCBI WGS metagenome assembly JAESFK01 (sample SAMN14506231, study PRJNA617097) | algae metagenome | isolation source: Drouetiella hepatica UHER 2000/2452 and co-occurring heterotrophs from... | place: Slovakia: Slovak Paradise National Park, Hrabusice, Kosice Region | collected 2000-01-01
AGGCGTCGACCGGCCTCGGTGATCGCGGGCTCGGCGTCGTCGGCGCCTGCGGCCAGCAGCCCGGCGGCGGCCAGCGCGTCCGTCGCCTCGGCCCACTCCTCGTCGGTCCACTTGCGGGTCGGCTGGCGGAACCGGCGACCGCGGCTGCCGGCGGTCGCCGGGCTCGTCTCGCGCACCCAGGCGTCGTAGAGCACGAGGGCCTCGAGCGGGCGCAGGCCCGCGGCGGTCAGCGCAGCGACGTGGCCGTCGCCGCGCCACTCGCGCCACAGGGCGGTGGCGTGCCACAGCGCGAGGTGGGGGGCATCCGGCCATGGCTGGGCGGCGAAGGCGGCGGCGAGCGGCCGGCCGCCGTGGTGCAGGTCGTCGAGGACGGGGCGCAGCCGCGCCACGAGGTCGACGAGCCCGGGGGAGTCCGCGAGGTCGCCGAGCGCGGCACGCAGGCCGGTGTCGAGGCAGCGCGAGCGGACCTCGTCGAGCCCGGCCGGTGAGTGCCGGTCCAGGGCCAGCCCCCACGCCTTGCGGACCGCCGCCGGGCGGAAGCCGAAGAACGTCGCGGCGACGACCTCCCCGGGCACCGGCCCGAGCGGCGCGGCCCGCATCCCGGTGTACGCCCCGAGCCAGCCGATGCCGAGCTCCTCGCGGGTCGCGTCGACGTGCGGGCCGAAGTAGGCGGCCAGGTGGTACGGCTCGAGGGTGCGGTAGGCGAGCCGGGCCACGGCGCGCGCGGGCTCGTCGTGCCGGAAGGTGCTCATCCGGTCACCCTAGGCGCAGACCATCCGGTCGAGAGACGAGAACATGCCGCGCGAGGCGAGGCTCGCACGGCATGTTCTCGTCGTTCGTCGGGTTGTCAGTCTTCGCCGAGGTAGGCCTTGCGGACGTCGTCGCTCTCGAGGAGCTCCCGGCCCGTGCCGGACAGGACGACCTTCCCGACCTCGAGCACGTAGCCCTTCGTCGCCCGCTTGAGGGCGGCCTGGGCGTTCTGCTCGACGAGGAGGATCGTCGTGCCCTGCTGCTGGAGCGTCGAGACCGTCGTCATGATCCGCTTCATCATGATCGGGGAGAGCCCCATCGACGGTTCGTCGAGCATGAGCAGCTTGGGCCGGCTCATCATCGCGCGCCCCATGGCCAGCATCTGCTGCTCGCCGCCGGAGAACGTGCCGGCCGGCTGGGAGCGCCGCTCGCGCAGGATCGGGAAGAGGTCGAAGGCCGCCTCGAGGTCGCCGGCGATGCTCTTGTCCTTGCGCGAGAACGCGCCGAGCATGAGGTTCTCCTCGACCGACAGCTTCGGGAAGATCCGGCGGCCCTCGGGGGAGTGGGCCAGCCCGAGCTGGACGATGTCGTGGGCCTGGACCTTGGTGAGGTCCTGGCCGTTGAACGTGATCGAGCCGGACACCGGACGCAGCAGGCCCGAGATGGTCCGCAGCGTCGTCGTCTTGCCGGCGCCGTTGGTGCCGATGAGCGAGACGACCTCGCCCTCGCCGACGGTGAAGCTGATCCCCTTGACGGCCTTGATCTTGCCGTAGGCGACGACGAGGTCCTTGACCTCCAGCATGGCGCTCACGCGTTCTCCTCCTCGTCGGTGTCGTCGCCGCCGATGTAGGCCTCGATGACCCGCGGGTCGGACTGCACCTCACCGGGGGAGCCCTCGACGAGGACCTCGCCGCGCACCAGGCAGAGCACCCGGTCGCAGAGGTTGAAGATGAACCGCATGTCGTGCTCGATGACGACGACCGCGAGCCCGCTGTCCCTGATCTTGAAGATCAGGTGCATCGTCTCCTCGGTCTCCTTGGGGTTCATCCCGGCGGTCGGCTCGTCGAGGAGCAGGATCTGCGGGTCGGTGGCCAGCGCACGGGCGATCTCGAGCCGGCGCTGGTCGCCGTAGGGGAGGTTGCGCGCGAGCAGCTCGGTGGACTTCCCGAGGCCGACGTAGTCGAGCAGCTTCTGGGCCCGCTCCCGCGTCGCGGCCTCCTCGCGCTTGAACTTCGGCCCGCGCAGGATCGAGGTGAGCGCCATCGACGAGGTGCGGCAGTAGCGCCCGACCATGACGTTCTCGAGCGCGGTCATGTTGCCGAACAGCCGGATGTTCTGGAACGTCCGGGCCATGCCGGCGCGCACGACCTTGAGCGGCTTGGGCGGCAGCTGCTCACCGGCGAGGGTGACCCGCCCCTCGGTGGGGATGTACATCCCGGTGAGGCAGTTGAAGAACGTCGTCTTGCCGGCTCCGTTCGGGCCGATCAGCCCGACGATCTCGCCGTCGTGGACGCGCATGCTCACGTCGCCGACGGCGGTCAGGCCGCCGAAGCGCATCGTGACGTGCTCGGCCTCGAGGACGACCCGGCTCCCGACCTCGTGGCCGGTCGTCGTGGGTTCGGTGACGGTCACTTCGCCTCCAGGTGTTCGGTCTGGGCGAGTTTCACGAGCTCCTCGTCGTCCTCGTGGAACTCCAGCTGGCGCCGCTTGCTGGCCACGAGGCCCTCCGGGCGGAAGCGCATCATGAGGACGAGCAGCAGGCCGAAGAGCAGCAGCCGGTAGTCCGCCGCGTCACGCAGCTTCTCGGGCAGCAGCTTGAGGATGGTGGCGCCGACGAGGACGCCGGCCACCGTGCCCATGCCGCCGAGGACGACCGCGGCGAGGAGGAACGCCGACTCGAGGAAGATGTACTGGTCCGGCGTCACCGAGGTGTCCTGGTGCGCCTTGATCGTGCCGGCCAGCCCGGCGAGGGCCGCGCCGACCGCGAACGCCAGCAGCTTGAGGCCGAAGACGTTGACGCCCATGGCCTCGGCCGCGCGCTCGTCCTCGCGGATCGCCACCCAGCCACGGCCGATGCGGCTGTCGTTGAGGCGGCTGAACACGAGGATGACGAAGGCGATGAGGACCAGCAGCAGGAAGTAGTAGTTGCTGAACCGGCCCAGGGGGATGCCCGCGATCGTGTGCACCTTGCCGAAGTCGAACCCGAAGAAGTTCAGGTCCGGGATGGCGGGGATGCCGTTGGGGCCGTTCGTGAGGTCGGGACCGTTCGTGCCGTCGAGGTTGAACATCGCCAGCCGGAAGATCTCGCCGAACCCGAGGGTGACGATGGCGAGGTAGTCGCCGGACACCCGCAGCGTGGGCGAGCCGATGACCAGGCCGAAGCACGACGCCACGACCATGCCGCAGAGCATGACGATGAGGAAGGGCGGCTTCCACCCGACGGTCGCGAACGCCGACTGCGACAGCATCGCGCCGACGTAGGCCCCGGTGCCGAGGAAGGCGATGTACCCGAGGTCGAGCAGGCCGGCGAGGCCGACGACGATGTTCAGGCCGAGCGCGGTCGCCGCGAAGATGAGGATCTGCGTCGCGATCGACATGTTCGCGTCGGAGCCGTCCTGGGTGAACGGGAAGAGGAAGGCCACGAGCAGCGCCGCGAGCAGCAGCACCCGGCGGTTGTTCTGGCCGACGAAGCCGACGTAGTCACCGACACCGCTGCCCACGAGGGCGACGGCGATGGTCAGCAGCGCGACGAGGAGGCAGACGAAGGTCCACGAGTCCTCGAGGCCCAGCGTGTAGGCGGTCGTGAAGAGCAGCACCGCCATGAGGCCGACGATGATGCCGATCTCGGCCCAGGAGGGCAGGCGCGGCCAGGTGCGGACGTCGAGCTCGAAGCGCCGGGCGACCCAGCCGCCCGCGAACACGAGCAGCGCGCCGAGGAGGGCGATCCATCCGCCCTCGTTGATGTTGATGCTGCCACCGGACTGCCGGCTGATCGTCACGAGGGCGACCACGGCGAAGACCAGCGACCCCCAGCCCACCGCCGTGAGGCCGCGGCCCGGGTTGAGCCACGCCGGGCGGGACCGGAGCAGGAGCCCGAGGGCGATCGCGACGACCCCGAGGACCATCGCGTAGATCTGGATGCCCGCGGGGTAGAAGCGGATGCTGATGTCGCCGAGGATCCGGTCGTCGTAGGACCAGGACAGCAGGCCGCTCACGAGGAGCAGCGCGCCGCCGGCGAGGGCCAGGAACGGGGCCTTGGCGCCGTGCTGCTCGCGCAGCCGGTCGCGCAGGGGGAGGTCGGAGACGTCGGGGACGTCGGGGGAGTGCGTCACGGTGCTCACGCGCGGTCCACCACCTTCGCGCCGAGGAGGCCTTGGGGTCGGAAGACGAGGACGAGGATGAGGATGGCGAAGGCCCAGACGTCCTTCCAGGAGCTGCCGCCGAAGGTTCCGGGGATGACCTCGATGGCGAGGGCCTCGACGATGCCGAGGGTCAGGCCGCCGATGACCGCGCCCCAGACGTTCCCGATCCCGCCGAGGACCGCCGCGGTGAAGGCCTTGAGGCCGGCGAGGAAGCCCATCTTGAAGTTGATGTTCGTGACCTGGAGGCCCTGGGCGATGCCGGCGACCGCCGCGAGGGTGGCGCCGATGACGAAGGCGACGACGATGATCCGGTCGACGTTGATCCCCATGAGGCGGGCGGTGTCGGGGTCCTGGGAGACGGCCTGCATCGCGCGCCCGGTCTTGGTGCGCGACACGAAGTAGAAGAGGCCGGCGGCGCAGATGATCAGGGCGCCGATGGTGAAGAGCGTCGAGCGCTGGAGGGTCAGCCCGAACGGCGTGAACGCGTCGCCGCTGACGATCTCGATCTTCGGGAAGGGCACCTTCTGCTTGGCGTCCGGGAAGCTCGGGATCTTGCCGTAGAGGAGGCGCACGGCCTCCTGGAGGAAGACCGAGATGCCGATGGCCGTGATGAGGGGCGCGAGCCGCGGTGCACTGCGCAGCGGGCGGTAGGCGACGCGCTCCATGAGGACCGCGATCGCCACCGAGGCGGCGACGGCTCCGACGATGAGGACGGGCAGCGCCCAGAACGGCAGCATGTCGCCACCGTCGACGTAGGGGCGGAAGAAGAGGAGCGCTGTGCTCAGGGCGCCGAAGGCACCCACCATGAAGATCTCGCCGTGGGCGAAGTTGATCAGCTGGATGATCCCGTAGACCACGGTGTACCCCACCGCGATGAGGGCGTACAGCGATCCCAGGGTCAGCCCGTTGACGAGCTGCTGGGCGATTTCCACCACGACCTCCTAGGCGTGACGCGCTGGCTGGCTGGACGGAGAGTAGCGGGTGACCTGCGCCACGGGAACCTGCCCCCCGGCGGGTCGCCGCTCGGGTCCCGGGCGGTGGGGCCCCACGGCTGCCGGAACAGCGACGGCGGGGGTGGTCCTTCGACCACCCCCGCCGTCGAGGTGTTCACGGCACGGCCGCTACGCAGGGGTTACTTGAACTCCTCCGTGTTGACCGGGGCCCACGCGCCGTCCTTCACCGAGTAGACGGTGAGGACGCGCGAGGTGGTGTCGCCGTACTCGTCGAAGGCCACCTTGCCGGTGACGCCGTCGAACGAGACCGAGCCCATCGCGGTGACCGTGCCCGCACGAGCAGCCTCGGCGGAGGCGGCGTCCTTGAGCGAGGTCTTCAGGGCGTTGATGATCGCGTTGGCCGCGTCGTAGGCGTAGGCGCCGTAGGCCTCGTAGGGCTCCGCGTAGCCGCCGGCGTCGTAGGCCGCGACGAACGACTTGGCCGACTCGAGGCTGTCGGTCGGGGCGCCGACCGAGGTGGACAGGTCGCCGGTGGCGGTCGAGCCCGCGAGCTTGACGTACTCACCGGAGAAGATGCCGTCGCCACCCATGAGCGGGACGTTGAGGCCGGCGGCCTTCATCTGCTGCGAGAACGGTCCCGCCTGCGGGAACTCACCGCCGTAGTAGACGGCCTTGGGGTTGCTCGGCTTGATCTTCGAGACGACGGCGTCGTACTTGTCGTCGTCCGGGTTGATCGTCTCGGCCGCGACGACCTTGCCGCCGAGCTTCGTGAACTCCTGGGTGAAGGCGTCGACGAGGCCCTGGCCGTAGGTCTTCTTGTCGTGGACCGTCGCGACCTCCTTGATGCCCGCCTTCTCGAACAGGTAGCGCGCCGCGAAGGGGCCCTGGATCGAGTCGGTGGTGCAGGTGCGGAAGTAGTTCGGGTACGCACGCTTGGGAGCGGTGGCGAAGTCGGCGCCCTGGGTGAGCGACGGGTTGGTGTTCGCCGGGGAGACCATCGGGATGTTCGCCGCGGCGAGCACCGGCTGGACGCTCTGGGCGACCGAGCTGTTGAGGGTGCCGACGACACCGACGACGTCCTTGTCCGAGGCCAGCTTCGTCGCGGCGTTCTTGCCGACGTCGGGGGTGGCCTGGTCGTCCTCGGCGGCGAGCTCGAGGGTCCAGCCCGGGATCGCGTTGGACTCGTTGGCCTGCTTGATGGCGAGGTCGACGGAGTGCTCGATGCCCTTGCCGAGAGCGGCGAGGTCGCCGGACAGGGGCGCGATGACGCCGATCTTGGCGACCTTGTTGTTGTCGCCGGAACCGCCACCGGTGTCGCCCGAGTCGTCGCCGCCGCGCGTACCGCAACCGGTGAGCGCGAGCGAGGCGACGAGCAGCGAGGCGCCAACGGCGACCACGGAACGCTGAGGCACGTTTCCTCCTGGGAAGTGTCTAGATCTGGGAGCGGGCGCTCCCGGCCCGCTGTCGCGAGCACCTGCGGAGACTAACCATGGAACGGCCGGGATCCGAGGACCCTCCGCCGCTTGGTGCAGACTTGTTACCTGCGGATTCGCCCTGCGCAACGCGGCAGGGTGTACCTCCGGACAGGGGCCGGGTGTCCACAGGCGGCGTCCAGAGAGGACCGGGATACTGGGTCGACCCGTCACCGGATCGAGAGGGACCCCCTGATGAGCACCGAGCAGACCACCCCGACCGCCCCCGAGTGCGCCTGCCTCAGCCGGCGCCAGACGCTGCGGGCCGCGGGGGCGGGTGTCGCCGTCGTCGCCGGCGCGGGCTCCCTCGCCGCGTGCGGCGCGGCCGAGGACGTCCAGGACGCGGCCAGCTCGGCGGCCGGTGCCGCGAGCGCGGCCGCCGAGGCGATCAAGGCCGTGGACATCCCGGTCGGCGGCGGCAAGGTCTTCGAGTCCCTCCAGGCCGTCGTCACCCAGCCGACCGCCGGCGAGTACAAGGCGTTCTCGTCCGTGTGCACCCACCAGGGTTGCCAGGTCACCGGGGTCGCCAACGGCGTCATCTCGTGCGCCTGCCACGGCAGCGAGTTCGACGCCGCCACCGGTGAGGTGAAGCAGGGCCCGGCCACCAAGCCCCTTCCGGCCAAGTCGGTGACCCTGGACGGCGACGGGCTCTCCGTCTCCTGAGCCGCGCTCAGCCGGCCCCGGCCCGCCACGTCGGCGACGACGAGCGGCGGGCCCGGTTGGCGCGCCGGCAGGGGCTGGTACCCGGCAACGGGTTCCCGGACGCCGTCGCGGCGGCGGACGCGCTGGCCGGGCTGCACGCCACGGAGCCCGCCTCGGTCCACCTCGCCGTGTGGGCGCGGGTGCCCGGCGCGACGATCGAGGCCGTCGAGGACGCGCTGTACCGACGGCGGGACCTCGTCAAGCAGACCGCCATGCGGCAGACCCTCTTCGCGTTCCCGCGCAGCCTGCTCCCGGCGGTGCTCGGGGGGCCGTCCGCGCGGGTGGCGACCAGCCTCGCGGCCCGGATCGCCCGCGACGTCGAGCGCTCCGGCGTGGCGCCGGACGGCACCCGCTGGCTCGACTCCGCCCGGTCGGACGTCCTCGACGCGCTCGGCGACCGTGAGCTGACGGCGCCCGAGCTCCGGAAGGCCGTGCCCGACCTCGACGTGACGATCGACCGCTCGCCGGGCACGAAGTGGGGCGCGACGGTCCCGGTGCTGCCGCAGGTCCTCTGGCTGCTCACCGCCGAGGGCCGCGCCGTCCGGGCCGGCAACGCGGGGCACTGGCGGCTGTCCAAGCCCCGCTTCGCATCCGCCGGGGCGTGGCTCGGCGAGGTGCGCGAGCCGCTCGAGCCGCGCGCGGCGCACGCCGAGATCGTCGGCCGGTGGCTGCGCGCGTTCGGCCCCGGCACCGAGGACGACCTGCGGTGGTGGCTCGGCGGGACCCTCGGGGCCGTCCGCGGCGCCCTCGCCGACCTCGGCGCCGTCCCGGTCTCGCTCGACGGCTCGGACGCCCCCGGCTGGCTCCTGCCCGACGACCTCGACCCGGTCGAGCCGCCCGACCCTTGGGCCGCGCTGCTCCCGACGCTCGACCCCACCGTCATGGGCTGGCGGGGGCGCGGCTTCTACCTCGCCGACCACGCCCCGGCGGTCGTCGACTCGGTGGGCAACGCCGGGACGACCGCGTGGTGGGACGGACGCATCGTCGGCTGCTGGGTCCAGGACGACGAGGGCGTCGTGCAGGTCGGGCTGCTCGAGGACGTGCCGGCCGCGGGGCGTCGCGCCCTCGACGCCGAGGCCGAGCGGCTCACCGCGTGGCTCGACGGGGTCCGCGTCACGACGATCTACGTCTCGTCGGCGATGAGGGACGCGGCGGGCTGACGCACGACCGTGTCGGGGGAGCGGCCTAGGGTGGAGCGGTGGCCGACCCCTCGACGTACCGCCCCCGGCCGGGCGAGATCCCGACCGACCCCGGGGTGTACCGCTTCCGTGACAAGGAAGGGCGGGTCATCTACGTCGGCAAGGCCAAGAGCCTGCGGCCCCGGCTGTCCTCCTACTTCCAGGACGTCTCCGCCCTGCACCACCGCACCGCGACGATGGTGCGCACCGGTGCCAGCGTGCAGTGGACCGTCGTCACCACCGAGGTCGAGGCCCTCCAGCTCGAGTACGCGTGGATCAAGGAGTTCGACCCGCGGTTCAACGTCAGGTACCGCGACGACAAGTCCTACCCGTACCTCGCGGTGACGATGGGCGACGAGTACCCCCGCGCGATGGTCATGCGCGGCGCGAAGAAGAAGGGCACGCGGTACTTCGGGCCGTACGCCCACGCGTGGGCCATCCGCGAGACCCTCGACCTCGCGATGCGCGTCTTCCCGATGCGCACCTGCTCCACCGGTGTCTTCAAGCGGGCCGGCCAGGTCGGCCGGCCCTGCCTGCTCGGCTACATCGACAAGTGCAGCGCACCGTGCGTCGGCCGGGTCGACGCCGCCCGCCACCGCGAGATCGCCGAGGACTTCTGCGACTTCATGGCCGGCAACAGCGGGCGCTTCCTCTCCCGGATGACCGCCGAGATGAAGGCCGCCGCCGCCGAGCTCGACTTCGAGCGGGCCGCCCGGCTGCGCGACGACATCGGGGCCCTCGAGCGGGTGCTCGAGAAGTCGGCGGTCGTCCTCCCCGACGCCACCGACGCCGACGTCTTCGGCCTCGCCGAGGACGAGCTCGAGGTCGCCGTCCAGCTCTTCCACGTCCGGGGCGGGCGCGTGCGCGGCCAGCGCGGCTGGGTCGCCGAGCGCGACGCCGAGACCACCGCCGAGGTCGTCGAGCACCTCCTCCAGCAGGTGTACGGCGGTGAGTCGCCCGAGGGCGTGCCGCGCGAGGTCCTCGTCCCGGTGCTCCCCGACGACGCCGAGGCGCTGCAGACCTGGCTCGGCCGCATCCGCGGCAGCCGGGTCGAGGTGCGCGTGCCGCAGCGCGGCGACAAGCGCACGCTGATGGAGACGGTGGCGCGCAACGCGACCCAGAGCCTCGCGCGGCACAAGGTCACCCGCGCCGGCGACCTGACCACCCGCAGCCAAGCCCTTCAGCAGCTCCAGGACTACCTCGACCTCGACGACGCCCCGCTGCGCATCGAGTGCTTCGACATCAGCCACGTCCAGGGCACCCAGGTCGTCGGTTCGATGGTCGTGTTCGAGGACGGCCTGCCCCGCAAGTCCGAGTACCGGCGCTTCATCGTCCGCGGCGACGAGACCGGCGCCACCGACGACACCGCGGCGATGCACGAGGTGCTCACGCGGCGCTTCCGCCGGGGACGCAAGGAGCAGGAGGAGAAGGAGCAGGAGGTCGCCGAGGGGCGGGAGCGCCCGACCCGCTTCGCCTACACGCCCAACCTCGTCGTCGTCGACGGCGGCCTCCCGCAGGTCAACGCCGCGGCCCGGGCCCTCGAGGAGGCGGGGGCGGTCGACGTCGCGGTCGTCGGGCTCGCCAAGCGCCTCGAGGAGGTCTGGGTACCGGGGGAGGAGCACCCGCTCGTCCTGCCGCGCACCAGCGAGGGGCTCTACCTGCTCCAGCGGCTGCGCGACGAGGCGCACCGCTTCGCCATCACCTTCCACCGCCAGCGCCGCTCCAAGGCGATGACCCAGAGCGCCCTCGACGGCGTGCCCGGGCTCGGCGAGAAGCGGCGCAAGGCGCTGCTGCGCGAGTTCGGCTCGGTCAAGCGGATCCGGGCGGCCTCGGTCGAGGAGCTGGCGGGTGTTCCGGGCATCGGGCCTGCGCTCGCGGCGGTCGTTGCGGCAGAGTTGGGTTCGGCCGACCCGGGGACCCCGGCGGTCGACCCCGCCACTGGCGAGGTCATCGAGGTCGACGAGGGAGCACGCGGTGGTTGAGCCAGCGACGACGGGCCGCCCGGCGAGGGCCGACTTCCTCGTCGTCACGGGGATGAGCGGGGCCGGCCGGTCGACGGCCGCCAACGTCCTCGAGGACCACGGCTGGTACGTCGTCGACAACCTTCCCCCTCAGCTGATCCCGGCGATGGGCGTGCTCGCCTCACGGGCCCGCGAGGAGGGCGCCGAGGACCTGCGGATCGCCGCGGTCGTCGACGTGCGCGCCCGCCCGTTCACCGGCGAGCTGCGCGACGGCATCGCCTCGGTCCGCGAGCACGGATGGCACCCGCAGCTGATGTTCCTCGATGCCACCGACGAGGCGCTGGTGCGCCGCTTCGAGAGCGTCCGCCGCCCGCACCCGCTCCAGCGCGAGGGCCGCCTGCTCGACGGCATCCAGGCCGAGCGCGAGCTGCTGCGCGACCTGCGCGCCGACGCCCACGTCGTCATCGACACCTCGGGGCTCAACGTCCACCAGCTGGCCCGCAAGCTGACGCCGATCGTCGGCGTGAGCGGCGGCCCGAGCCTGCGGCTGGCCGTCATGTCCTTCGGCTTCAAGTACGGCGTCCCCCTCGACGCCGACTTCGTCATGGACATGCGCTTCCTGCCCAACCCGTTCTGGGTCCCCGAGCTGCGCCCGCTGACCGGCATCGACGCCCCCGTCGCCGAGTACGTGATGGCCCAGGAGGGGGCGGGCTCGTTCGTCGACCGGGTCGTCTCGCTCATGGAGCCGGTCACCGCCGGGTACCTGCGCGAGGGCCGCCGCTACGCGACCATCGCGGTCGGCTGCACCGGCGGCAAGCACCGGTCGGTCGCCGTCGCCGAGGCCCTGTCGCGCCGGCTCGGCGGCGACGGCACCGCGACCTTCGTCGTCCACCGCGACCTGGGGCGGGAGTGAGCGGCCCGGTCGTCACCGCCCTCGGGGGCGGTCACGGCCTCGCCGCCACCCTGACGGCGCTGGGCTTCGTCACCGACGAGATCACGGCCGTCGTCACGGTCGCCGACGACGGCGGGTCGAGCGGGCGGCTGCGCGACGAGTTCGGCGTGCTGCCCCCGGGTGACCTGCGGATGGCCCTGGCCGCCCTGTGCAGCGACACCGAGTGGGGCCACACCTGGCGTGACGTGCTCCAGCACCGCTTCGCCGGCGAGGGACCGCTCGGCGGGCACGCCCTCGGCAACCTGCTCATCGTCGCGCTCTGGGAGCTGCACGAGGACCCCGTGGCCGGGCTCGACCTCGTCGGACGGCTGCTCCAGGCACGCGGGCGCGTGCTGCCGATGGCCGCGGTGCCGCTGGCCATCGAGGCCGACGTCAGCGGGCTCGACGCCTCCGGCGCCCTGACCACCGTGCGCGGCCAGGCCGAGGTCGCGGTGACACCGGGCACCGTCGAGGAGGTCCGGCTCGTGCCGTCCGCCCCGCCGGCCTACCCGGAGTCGGTCGCCGCCATCCGCAGCGCCGACTGGGTCGTGCTCGGGCCCGGCTCGTGGTTCACCTCGGTGATGACCCACCTGCTCGTCCCCGAGGTGCGTGAGGCCCTCGAGGTCAGCCGCGCCCGGCGCCTCCTCGTGCTCAACCTCGACCCCGGTTCGGGGGAGACCGCCGGCTTCAGCGCGGCCCGTCACCTCGAGTCGTTCGCGGCGCTGGCCCCGGGGCTGCGCCTCGACGCCGTGCTCGCCGACCCGGCCGTCGTCGACGACGAACCGGGGCTGGCCGAGGCCGCATCCCGGCTCGGGGCCGAGCTCCACGTGGTCCAGGTCAGCCGCCGTGTCGCCCCCGGTGAGCACGACCCGCTGCGCTACGCGGCGGCCCTGCGGGACATCCTGTACAGCCCGCGACCCGCCCGGTGACGCGTGGCAGGATGACCGGCATGGCGATGACGGCGAAGGTGAAGGACGAGCTGAGCCGGCACGTCGTGACCAAGCCCTGTTGCCGCAAGGCCGAGGTCGCGGCGATGCTGCGGTTCGCCGGGGGGTTGCACATCATCGGGGGGCGCATCGTCGTCGAGGCCGAGCTCGACACCGCGAACGCGGCGCGACGGCTACGACGTGAGCTCTCCGAGGTGTACGGCCACACCCCCGAGGTCCTCGTCCTCGCGGCCGGGGGGCTGCGCAAAGGGAGCCGCTACGTCGTGCGGGTCGTCCAGGACGGCGAGGCGCTGGCCCGCCAGACCGGGCTCATCGACAGCCGCGGGCGCCCGGTGCGGGGGCTGCCCGCCAAGGTCGTCAGCGGTTCGGTCTGCGACGCCGAGGCCGCCTGGCGCGGGGCCTTCCTCGCGCACGGCTCACTCACCGAGCCCGGTCGCTCCTCGGCGCTCGAGGTCACCTGCCCCGGCCCGGAGGCCGCGCTCGCCCTCGTCGGTGCCGCGCGCCGGCTCGGCATCCAGTCCAAGGCCCGCGAGGTGCGCGGCGTCGACCGCGTCGTCATCCGCGACGGCGACGCCATCGGTGCCATGCTCACCCGGCTGGGCGCCCACGACGCCGTGCTCGCGTGGGAGGAGCGCCGCATCCGCCGCGAGGTGCGGGCCACCGCCAACCGGCTCGCCAACTTCGACGACGCGAACCTGCGCCGCTCGGCCCGGGCGGCCGTCGCCGCCGGGGCGCGGGTCGAGCGGGCCCTGGAGATCCTCGGCGAGGAGGTCCCCGAGCACCTGCGCGAGGCCGGCGAGCTGCGGCTCACCCACAAGCAGGCCTCGCTCGAGGAGCTCGGCACCCTCGCCGAGCCGCCGATGACCAAGGACGCCGTCGCGGGGCGCATCCGCCGGCTCCTCGCGATGGCCGACAAGCGCGCCCAGGACGAGGGCATCCCCGACACCGAGGCCGTGCTCACCCCGGACATGCTCGACTCCTGAGCCGACTGCCCCTCGATGGTTCGAGGTGAAAACGGACCCGGAGGCGGTCGCGGATCACCTCGACCCCGCGGCAGGACCGGCGGTTCGAGGTGAAAGCCGACCCGGAGACGGTCGGACATCACCTCGACCCAGCGCCATGTCCACAGGCTCGCCGGCCGCCGCAGGGCGTCTCACGAACGGCCCTGCGTAAACGGTTACTCGCCCGTACGGTGGACG
>JAESFK010000735.1_pt1 | contig 13433 bp, 11 predicted proteins | sample 9269391 | NCBI WGS metagenome assembly JAESFK01 (sample SAMN14506231, study PRJNA617097) | algae metagenome | isolation source: Drouetiella hepatica UHER 2000/2452 and co-occurring heterotrophs from... | place: Slovakia: Slovak Paradise National Park, Hrabusice, Kosice Region | collected 2000-01-01
TGGATTGTGCCCGTACAATTCAGCAGGCCTTTGATGCCTTCAACCTCGCGAGTAAGGAGAAGTTGCGGGTGCGGATCGGGTTAGATGCAGGTGAGCCCGTTGCCGACAGTAATGACCTGTTCGGAGCGACAGTTCAGACAGCGGCTCGCCTATGTCAGGCGGCGGAACCTGACACCATTGTCGTGTCGGGGGCAGTATCAGAGTTGGTTCTGAACCGGTTCCCCCTCGTTTCTCTCGGTCATAAAGCCTTGAAAGGCTTCGTGCATCCCGTAGCAGCGTTCGAGGTGAACTGGCGCTGAGATCATAATTTTCGCCGATGATATTGACGCGCAGGGGCGCGCTGTATGTCCGCAATGGGTCGAACGCGGTCCTTGCGCGGCACCAGCGCATTACTTCACCGGCGGCGCACCCTATCTGGCGCGCAACCGCTTCCCGACATCCTCGAACAGGCCGCGGAACGGCCGGAACACGAAGCGCACCGTCGAGCGGCCGGGCGGAACCCGAACGGCTCTGAACAAGACATTGGCGCGCAGGAGTTCAGCAGGGCTGTCATTGACCTCGACCTGCCACCAATGGTGCCAGACGTCGTTGAGGACAACATAGCCGCCCTGCGGCGCGTCGACCTTGAGCGTGACCTCGGTGGTGCCGTACTCGGCGATGCGGACCGATCCCGGTTGAGGCTGGCTCGGCTGGCTTTGACCAGCCACGGTCGGGCTCGGTGAAGGCGGCTCGGTACGCTCTAGCAGCACGCTTCGGCGCGGGTCAAAGCCTTCAGGCCATTGCCCGGTCGCCAGGATCGCGTCGAAATCGGCCTTCTCGGCCTTCGGCACCAGCAGCACGCGGGGCAGGGCGCGCGGGTTCTCGTAGACATAGGCGTCGGGCGTGCGCGCGATCCGGATGAGATCACCAGGCTTCAACGCCTTGTCGATATGTTCGACGGGGACGCCGGTCGCGATGAAGCGCAGGCCCAGCATGTCGGCGAGCAGCGAGCGATAGCCCGGCATCAGGGGCGAGAAGGTGCGCTGGTCGGGCAGGGCGACATGGTCGCCGGCGCCGGTCGCCTTGCTGTAGAGGCCGAGCCGCAGCGGATTGTAGCCCAACGTGTTGTCGAGCCGGTGGACGAGGCTGGCATTGGGCCAGTGGAAGTCGATGCCGGCGAGTTCGATGCGGTCGCGCCGGTCCGGGCCGGCGGTGCGGGCCGTCTCGCGCTTCAGCAGGGCGATGGTCTCGTTGGTGCTGTCGGCGCGCAGCACGTCATAGTCGCGCGAGGGCAGGGCGGTGGATTCGCTGGGGCCATTGTTGACCGAGAGGTCGACGACGAGCGTCGCGGCGAGCACGATGGCGGCGGCCAGTCCCGCCCCGCGCAGCGCCAGGCCGCGTGCGGCGACCAGCGCGCCAGCACTCAGCACAGCGCAAAGCAGTGCCGTGACAAGCGGCACGGCCGCGACCGACAGGCGCCCAACCGTCCAGGCGAGCCAGATCGCCAGAGCGAGCGCGCCGGTGAAGAGCGCGATCTCGACGATCCGCTGCCATGGGCGCGCTCGCGGCGCGGTGTCGGTCATGACGAGATGGACGAGGTAGCCGCCAAGCAGAGCGACAAGCGCGCCCAGTATGAAGAGGGCATCGGCAGGACGCCGGTAGAAGGATATGCCGGGAAGCTCGAACAGCAGGCGAAACCCCGGCGTGAAGCGCCCGAGCGCATAAACCAGCACGATCAGGGCGGCGAGGCTCAGCGCCACGATCTCGCGGCGCAGCAGGGCGCCACGCACGATGCCGATGGTCAGCACCAGCCCCATCGGGATCAGGCCGAGATAGAGCTGGCTCATGTTGCGGGCGAGGTAGAGGTCCTGCGGCCCGAAGCGGGCCTCAAACGCCGGGCTCGGCGCGCCCCAGAAATTCTCCAGCGGGCCGGCCGCGCCATAGAGATTGGCGAAGAGGCCGGTCAGCAGGGCGACCGGATGCAGCGAGCCCTTGCCGGCGCCGATCAGATCGATGGCCGGGCGGTTCGATTCCTGGGCGAGGAAGGCGGTGAGCAGGATCGGCACCGTGGCGACCAGGACCGCACCGAGCCCGCCCGCCAGCAAGGGCAGGAGGCTGGTGCGCAAAGCCTGCCAAGGGTTCCGCGCCATCGCGATCGCGGCGATCACGAGCCCAGCCAGGACATAGACGCCGATGAGCGCGACCTGGTCGCGGCCGAGCACCATGAAGCCTGCGACGATGCCGGCGGCGAAGCCATAGGCCGGCGAGCCGCGCTCCAGCGCACGCGCGACCAAGGCGAGCGTGACGGCGAAATAACCGAGGCTGAGCACCTGCCCGACATGCTGGATGCGCCAGGCGGCGGCTGCCCCAAAGGCGAAGGCCAGTGCTGCGACGACCGCTCCGGCCGGATGCCAGTCGCGGTCACGGAAGATCACGACGAAGGCGAGCGCTCCTGCGAGCAACGTGCCCAGCACGGCGCCGTCGCCGAGCCGGAAGCCGGGCACGGGTTCCAGCGCCGCGATCAGGGCGAAGGGCGGCGAGAAGATCAGGGATTGCGGATCGGCGACCTGCGGCGAGCCCGCGAAGACATAAGGCGTCCAGAAGGGCGAGCGGCCGCTGTGCCAGGCCTCGGCCAGGAACTGGAGCTGCGGCTGGAAATGCGCCTTGGCGTCCCAGGGAATCGTGACGATACCCGACAGCCAAGGCCATGACAGCGCGACCCAGGCCAGGATCACAATGCCGATCACGCTGGCGAGCGGCCAGCGCGACGGAGGATCGGATTGCGAGCCGGAGGCCTGAGACATCAGGCTGCGGTGCCCGAAGTCGTCATGGCGATCAAGCCCTCCCGGTCAGCCAAGGGACGGGCCAGCCCGTTCAATCCTTCGGCGCAGCCCGCGCCATCAGCGCGTCCATGTCGATGAAATGGCCGGCCCGGTCCCGCTTGGAGGCGAGATAACGGACATTATGAACATTGGGTCGCCCGAGCACGCGCTGGGTCGCCGCGACTTCGAGACCGGCCGCCTTGATCGCACCGACCTTGAGCGGATTGTTCGTCAACGCGGTCACGCGAGTGACGCCGAGCTGTTTCAGCATCGTCGCGGCGAAGTCGAAGTGGCGCTGATCGAGATCGAAGCCGAGCACCTCGTCGGCGTCATAGGTGTCCCAGTCCTGGCTCTGCAGCTTGTAGGCGCGCATCTTGTTGGAGATGCCGTTGCCGCGGCCTTCCTGGTCGAGATAGAGCAGAATCCCGCCCTCGTTCTCGGCCATCCACTGCACGGTCTCGCGCAGTTGGTCGCCGCAATCGCATTTCAGCGAGCCGAACAGGTCCCCGGTCAGGCAGGCCGAATGCAGCCGCACCGGAACGGCGGTCGCGAGATCGGGGTTGCCGACGATGATCGCGACCTGATCGCGCAGGCCCTCGCCGCCGCGGAAGACAACGAATTCCGTCTCTGGCGCATCCTCCAGCGGCACCGGGGCACGACCGACGATCGTCAGGGTCGCGGCCTGGGCGGCGCGATAGCCGTTCACGGCATCGATCTCGACTTCGACCAGCGGCTCGCCGGCGACAAGCTCGGCAGAAACCGGGACGACGATGGCAGCCGGCAGTACGAGCGAGAGCCGCGCCAGTTCGAGCGCAGCGTCATCCACGTCGGTCGCCGGCGCGACGGGGGCATCGACCTTGCCGTCGGTCTTGAGCGCCAGCATTTCGGTGCGTGCCAAATCCAGCGTCGGCATGGCGAGGATGCCAGTCTCGGCCCGGTTTTTCGCGCCGAGGCGGCGCAGCCGGGCCGCGCTCAGCGCGAGATGGGCCCTGCCGCCGGCGAGACTGTCGAGCCGGCCGACCAGATCGCCCTCCGCCAGTTCAGCCGAGAGCACGAGCGCGAGGCGCTCGCCGGCGCGCAGCAGCACCGGACGACCGGCGCGAAATTCGGAGATAGCCCGATCAACCGCCACGAGGCTCGTCTCGAGCGGGCGTCCGAACAGCGTACGCGACTGAGGCATCGGATTGTCCGTCAGATAGGGCCGTGGCCCGGCGGGAGGTTAGGCATATACGCGCGCATCGTCGATATAGATCCACGTTGCGGCAACTTCTATCAAACGTGCTCGAGGCGAAGGCAGTTCCATCGCGCAAACAATTCGGGCGCCCCGCCGTCGAGCCATCCAAATCCGTGGACAGGCCGTATAGGCTTGGCTCCTTGAACGCGGGATGAATGTGGGGATCGGCGCATCAAGCCGGCAGTCGCGCAACTGGGGAGAGGGGAATGACGCAGCATCATGACGAGGCGACGATGGCGCCGCGACGTGCCGTCTATAGCGCGGGTGCCCGGCACATGCACTGGGCGACCGCCGGCGCGATCCTCGTGATGGTGCCACTGGGTCTCGCAATGACCTATCGTGGCAACACGCTAAACATCTGGGACGGCCTGACCGACGCTCTCTACAGCTCGCACAAGGTCCTCGGGTTCCTCGTGCTCTGGCTGGTTTCCGGACGGCTGGCCTACCGCCTGCTCAGGGGCGCGCCGCCGGACGAGCCGACGCTGCTCTGGTGGCACAAGGCCGCGTCGCATCTGGTGCACTGGCTGCTCTACGGCCTGCTGATCGTCGTGCCGCTCCTCGGCTGGACCGGCGTCTCGCTCTACCCGTCGCTGACGGTCTTCGGGCTCGTCGACCTCCCGGCGCTCGCCAGACCGGACGAGGACCTGGCGAAGACCGTACTGAGCGTCCACGGCAAGCTCGCCATCGCGATGGCGCTGTTGGCCTGCGGCCACGTCGCGGCGGCGTTGTATCACCACTTCATTCGCAAGGACGGCGTCCTGCGCCGGATGCTGCCGAGGCTCCGGTAGGGCACTGGCTCGCGGTCAGACCGGCCGCGCCCAGAGATCGAGATGGCCGACCAGCGCTGTAGCGCTGCCTGCCTTTGCCTCGAGCCAGCCGGCGACGGTCGCCGGATCGACATGCCCGGTCTCCAGCACCGCATCGGCGATGCCTTTCGCCAGGGTCTGCGCCAGTTCGCCGTGCTTCTCGCCGATCTGCCAGGCACTGTCGCCGGTCGAGACCGCGAAACCCGCCTTGCGGAAGGCCTCCGCCATGACGTCGGTGGCATCAGGGCCGGCTGCCGGGCCGAAACCCTTGTCGCCGCGCTGGTGATGCTTGAAAGCGGCCAGCATCGCAGAATCCGCCGGGTGGGGCGGCTGCCAGGTTTCGCGCCCGTCATAGGTCAGCACGGTGTAGAGCGGCAGGCGCTGGCCCGTCAGCGCCGCAACGAAACGCTCTATCCAGCGCTTCGACGTCAGGTCGAACAAGGCGGCGGCTGTGACCAGATCGGGCTGCCAGCCGAGGATCCATTCGAGGTCCTTGTCCAGATCGGCCTGACGGGTATCCACCGTGATCATGTGGTCACCCTTGGATAGCACCAGTTCCTCGCCCTGCTCGCGCGCCTCGTCTGCCCAGTTCGCCAGCGTTTCGCGCGTGGCTGCGAGCAGGCCGGCATCGAGATCGACCAGCGTCCAGTGCTGTCGCACTGGCAGGGCGGCATAGCTGCCGCGCAGGTTCGAGCCCGCTCCGCAGCCGAGATCGACCACGGTGAGCGAGGCCTTCGAAGCGAAATGCGCGCCGACGGCCGCGAGAATCTGCGGATTGCGGGCCGCATGATCGGCCGGCTCCCGCAGAGCCAGCCATTCGGGGGAGAAACCGCCCATCAGCCTACCTTTCGCCCGTTCCCGGGCAGACAAACCCCGGCGACGATCGCCGCGGTATCCCGCCAGCGCGGCAGGGTGGCCGCTGCTGTCCAGGCCGCATCGGCAAGCGACCGACGTCGTGCCGGCGCATCAATCAGGCTTGCAAGCGCGTTGGCAAGCGCGCGGGCATCGCCGGGCGGGACTTTCAGCGCGGCGGTGTCCGGTGCCGTCTCGGCCGCGGCGCCGCCCGTCGTGCAGACGATCGGCAGCCCGCGCGCTAGCGCCTCGGTCAACACCATGCCGTAGCCCTCGAACAGCGAGGGCATGACGAAAAGGTCGGCGCGGTCATAGGCCGCTGCGAGCGTCGTGTCGTCCACGGCTCCCGCAAGCAAGATGCGGTCCGCGAGCCCGGCGGCGGCGATCGCGCCCGTCAGATCGCGCATGGTTTCGGGCGCGCGGTCGGGCGCTCCGACTATGGTCAGATGCCAGTTCCTGTCGCGCAGGGACGCGAGCGCCTCGACCAGCACGTGATAGCCCTTGCGCGGGACGATGGAGCCGACGGCAAGGAGCTGCACGGGTCCGTCCGCTGGACCTCCCGCGGCGCGCGGAGCGGGATCGACGCCGGGCACGGCGACGGTGATGCGCGCTGCGTCAACGCCGAAATCGGCGGCGAGCAGCCGCTTAGTCGTCGGGCTCGTCGTGACGATGGCGCGGGCATAGCGCAGGGCCGCGGTCTCGCGTGCCAGCAGGAACTGCGCCGTCTCCGGCGCGAGTCCGGTCTCGAGGCCGAGCGGATGATGAACGAGGGCGACGACACGTCCGGCGAGCCCCGCAGCGATGCCCTCGGGAAAAGCGCCATAGGCCAGCCCGTCGATCAGCAGCGTGTCATCCCAGGGTCGGGACAGGATCGCATGTCCTGTCTGCGCAAGGTCCGCATCGGTCGGAAAGGGAAAGGAGCCCGGCAAGGCGAGGTGCGTGGCCTCAATGCCCATCTCGCGCCACTCCGCCAGCAGCCTGCGATCGAAGGCATAGCCGCCGGTCGGCAGGTCGATATCGCCGGGAATGGCGAAGGCGATGGCGCTCACGCGAGCGCGCCCTCGAAGCTGGCGCGGGCGAGATCGGTCTCGTGCAAGGTCACGCGGATGCGGGCCAGGCCCGCTCCGTCCTCGCCCAGAGCGCCCGTCCTGGTCGCATCGGCCATGGCGTCGAAGATGTATTTGCAGAGGAATTCGGTGGTGGTCAGCACGCCCGCGAATTGCGGCAGCGCGTCGAGATTCTGGTAGTTCAGCGGCTTCAGCGTCCGGTTCAGCACATCGAGGGCTGCGCCGATATCGACCACGACATTCTGCTTCGTCAGCCTTTCACGGAAGAACGCTACGTCGACCACGAAGGTCGCGCCATGCATGTTCTGGGCAGGCCCGAAGAAGGGATCGGGCAGGGAATGACCGATCATGATGCGGTCGCGAACTTCGACGGAGAACATGAGAAGGCTCCTGCTGGCCGGCGGATGTCTTGGTCAGGCGGCTGTCTTGGCCAAGGTGGCCGCGTCAGGTCAATAGCGCAGGGCTGCCGTCAGGCCTTGCCAAGAGGGCGCGAGGATGGCGGGAAGCCTAGTGGCCGCCTCGGTGAAGGGAATCTCCTCGGTGATCAGCGCGTCGAGCCGGTCATCGTCGAGCAGCGCCATGGCGGCGGTGGCGCGGCGAGCATAATCCCAACGCGGGCGGCGCGAGGGAGCGATGCCCCCGACCTGTGTGGAGACGAGCTGCAATCGCCTGGCGTGGAAGGCGCCGCCGAGCGGAGCCTGCACCGCCCCCTCGCCATACCAGCTCAGCTCGACGATGCGGGCTTCGAGCCCGGCGGCTCCGATTGCGGTGGCGAGGCCTGCAGCCGAAGCACTGGCGTGGAAGACGAGATCGGCCTCGGTCGGTGCATCGGCCGGCAAGGCGAAGCCGAAGCCGAGTGTCTGCGCCAATGCAGCCCGGCCGGGCTGGGTGTCGACAAGCGTGACCTCAGCGCCGGGAAGTCGTGCCGCGAGCCAGGCGACCAGCAGGCCGAGCACCCCGCCGCCGACCACGACGATCCGGTCGGCCGGGCCGGAGCCTGCGTCCCAATGGGCGTTGAGGGCGGTTTCCATGTTGGCGGCGAGGATTGCGCGGCGGGCGGGTACGATTGCCGGGACGTGCGTCAGCCTGTCGGCCGGGGCGATGAAGCGGTCCTGATGCGGATGCAGACAGAACACGGTCTTGCCGAGCATGTGCTGCGGCCCCGCATCCACGATGCCGACGGCGCAGTACCCGTACTTCACCGGGAAGGGGAAAGTGCCCTGCTGGAAGGGGGCTCGCATGCGCTCATACTCGCCGGCCGGAACGCGGCCCTCGAAGACGAGGCGCTCGGTGCCACGGCTGACGCCGCTCCAGAGCGTGCGAACGAGGCAGTCCTGCGCGGGCGGCTCGGGCAGCGTTTCGGCGTTCAGGGCGCATTCACGCGGCGCGACATACCAAAGTGCCGTCACTGACACGCTTGCGCTCGACGAAAATGCCGGCTTTAGCTCCTGCGCCGTGTCGTCTCGCGCCATGTCGCCGTCTCCCGTCCGCTCTGCCTAGTCCGCCTTGTCCAGATCGCGCCTTGCCCAGATCGATCGCATGACAGAGACCGCCATGAACCAGCGCCCCGCTCCGACCACGTTCCAGCCCGCGGCGCAAGGGCTCGCGGCGCCGGAGGACGCGCAGCAGGTTCCGGGCCTCACGCCCGCCGGGCTGCAGTCGCAGGCCGTGCTGGCGATGCGCCGCCGCCTCGTTCTCGTGCTGAACCTCACGACGCTGGCGGCACTGCTCTACGGGCTGTCGCGCGTGCTCGGTGCGGGCGGCTGGACCGTCGCGGATGTCGCGATCTTCGTGGCCTTCCTGTTCGGTGCGCCCTGGACCGTGCTCGGCTTCTGGAATGCCGTGATCGGGCTCTGGCTGCTGCATGGCGTCGAGGACGGCATGCAGCGTGTCGCGCCCTTCGCGGCGGCCGGCGACGAGCCGACGCCGATCGCGATCCGCAGCGCAATCCTGATGACGCTGCGCAACGAGGACCCGGCAAGGGCTTTCCAGCGGCTGCGCGTCGTCAAGGACAGCCTCGACGCTACGGGCGAAGGCGGCTGGTTCGATTTCTTCGTCCTGTCGGATAGCGACGATCCGGCCGTTTCCGCGGCGGAAGAGGAACTCGCCACTGCATGGCAGCGCGAGACGGGCGAGGATGGGCGCATCACCTATCGCCGCCGCAGCGACAATGCCGGTTTCAAGGCCGGCAATGTCCGTGATTTCTGCGATCGCTGGGGCACGGAATACGAGGTCATGCTGCCGCTCGACGCCGACAGCGTGATGTCGGGCGAGGCGATCGTGAAACTGACACGGATGATGCAGGCCTATCCGAGGCTCGGCATCCTGCAGAGCCTCGTCGTGGGCATGCCGAGCAAATCCGCGTTCGCGCGCGTCTTCCAGTTCGGGATGCGCCAGGGCATGCGGCCCTACACGATGGGCTCGGCCTGGTGGATCGGCGATTGCGGCCCGTTCTGGGGGCACAATGCAATGGTGCGGATCGCGCCTTTCCGCGATGGCTGCCATCTGCCGGTGCTGCCGGGCGGCCCGCCGCTCGGCGGCGCGGTGATGAGCCATGACCAGGTCGAGGCGACGTTGATGCGGCGTGCGGGCTACGAGGTGCGCGTGCTGCCCCACGAGATGGGCAGTTGGGAGGAGAACCCGCCGACCATGCTCGACTTCGCCAAGCGCGACCTGCGCTGGTGCCTTGGCAACCTGCAGTATCTCAAGCTGCTCGACCTGCCGGGGCTGCGGCCGATGAGCCGCTTCCAGCTCGTCTGGGCGATCCTGATGTTCCTCGGCCTGCCGGCCTGGACATTGATGATCGCTCTGCTGCCGCTCAAGGTCATCGAGGATCGGGGCATCGAAGCCTATCCTGCCGGGCTTGCGGCGGGCCTCTATCTGCTTTTCCTTTGCATGTACCTCTCGCCCAAGCTCGCCGGCTTCGCCGACATCCTGCTGACGAAGGGTAGCGCCGCTCGCTACGGTGGGCGCCGGCGTTTCGTCGTCTCGGCGGCGATCGAGGTCGTCTTTGCCTTCCTGCAGGGAGCGGTCTCGAGCTTCCGGACCACGCTGTTCATGGTGGGGCTCCTGTTCGGACGCGCGCGCATCGGCTGGAACGGGCAGGCGCGCGACGCCCGTGCGCTGTCGCTCGCCACGGCCTTCGCCGGCCTGTGGCCGCATCTGTTGTTTGCAGCCTATCTCTTCGGGGCGCTGGCCGTGCTGTCGCCGGCTGTCCTGCTCTGGTCGTTGCCGCTGACGGCCGGCTACCTGCTGGCGATCCCCTTCGCGATGGCCACCGCCTTGCCGGCTCTCGGAGCGTGGTTCGCGCGTCGCGGACTCTGCGGCATCCCCGAGGATTTCGATCCGCCGGCCGAACTCGTCGCGATCCGCCAAGGAGGGAGCGCATGAACGCACTCTTCTATCCGAAGGGCACCGCCAAGGCGCTTGCGCGCTCGCTGCGCGTCTATCACGGCGATGCCGCCCGCAACGCCGCAATGGACGAGCTTTATGGTCGCTTCCTGCACAGCGGCGAGCTTGCCTTCGACATCGGCGCCCATGTCGGCGACCGTGTCTCGTCATTCCGCCGCCTCGGAGCACGTGTCGTCGCGATCGAGCCGCAGCCGGGGCCGGCGCGGGCGCTGCGGCTGATCCATGGGCGCGATCCGCAGGTGACGCTGGTCGAGGCTGCCTGCGGCGACCATGACGGCACGGTCACGCTCCGGATCAACAGCGCCAACCCGACGGTCTCGACCGCATCGAACGCCTTCATCGGTGCGGCCCGCGGGGCGGGCGGCTGGGAGGGGCAGGTCTGGGATCACGAGATCGCGGTCCGCTGCACCACGCTCGACTCGCTGATCGCGCGCCATGGCCTGCCGGCCCTGCTCAAGATCGACGTCGAGGGGTTCGAGGCGCATGTGCTGGCAGGGTTGACCCGGGTCGTCCGGGCGATCTCCTTCGAGTTCACTACGATCCAGCGCGATGTCGCCGAAGCCTGCCTCGCGCTGCTCGAAACGCTCGGCCCCTATCGCTTCAACGTCGCGCTCGGCGAAAGCCAGCGGCTCGAACTGGCCGAGTTTGCCAGCGCCGAGGCGATGGGCGGCTATCTGCGCGCGCTTCCCCACGCCGCCAATTCAGGCGATGTCTACGCCATCCTCGAGAGCTGAGTTTTCATGACGAGATTTGCTGCCCATCTCCGCATCGCCCTGCTGGTTCTGGCCTGTGCCGGTTCGCCTGCCTTCGCGGCTGGCGACGTTGCCGTCGACGTCCGGAACGAATCCGAGCCCGTGCTCTGCGCCGAGAAGGACAACGTCACGATCAAGGCAATCTCGCCCGAGGTCCGCCGTTTCCAGATCGAGGCGGCCCATCCGGCCTATATCGCAGGGCTGCTGCGCGACAATTGGGATGCGGACTGGACGGCCTGCGACATGACGGGCGATCCTGCCTTCAAGGCGCCGGTTCCGCCGCGCCGCATCACCTTCTACGAGAGCATCGAGTACTGGCTCGTCGGCTATACCTTTCCGACCTTCTGGCGGCCGGCCGACACGACCTTCAAAGTGGGCGATCGCGTCGAGAAGGGGCTTCACCTCGTCCAGCTCTGGAAGCTCGGCAAGACCGGCTCCTACGAGGTCCTCGTCGTCTATCCGCAGGATGGCTACTGGCGCACGAGGCCGCTGCCGCCGCAGCAGCTCTCGGCCACCGCCTACGGCTCGTCCTTTCTGTTCGGGCCGATCGAGCAGGATGGCGGCCGCCCGGTCGTGAACATCAAGGAGGTCGAGTTCGACCCCGCGACGCTGTCCTTCAAGCTGAATTTCAAGGACGGCTCGGCTGGCACGCTCAAGCTGGATTCCGTCGACGAGAATCGCATGGTCCTCGATGCCGTGCTCGACAAGCCGGTGACCGGAGGCAAGGCCTTCGTGGCGCTGCGCTCGATGTACGTCACCGAATTCAACAACGACGTCGCCCGGATCGCCCTGCGCGAGCCCGGCGCGAAAGGCTGGCGCGAGGAATTGCTGATGCCGTTCTCCGGCGGCAAGGCGACCGACATCTGGATGGGTCGCACCACCCATTCGCGCCACAACACCTCCTCGCCCGACATGGTCTTCCGGAATTTTTCGAAGGACGCGAACCCGCCGGCGAAGAAGCAGTAGATCACCGCTTCGCGCTTCGTCATTCCGGCCGCAGCGAAGCGGAGCGCCGGGATCCATCGTAGGGCGTTGCGTTCGAGGATGGATTCCGGACCGGCGCCGCTTCGCGGCTTGTCCGGAATGACGCGCGGTGGAAGAGGCGGAACGCATCACCTTCCGTGACGTTGCCCCATGACGTGGGCCGCGCATCGCGCTAGCGTTGGGCAACCTCTCCAGCTTCGGGACCATCATGCCTCGCTTTGCCGCCAATCTTTCGATGATGTTCAACGAATGGGCGTTCCTCGACCGCTTCAAGGCGGCGTCAGATGCCGGTTTCGCGGCGGTGGAGTTCCTGTTTCCCTATGAGCATCCCTCCGAGCAGGTCGGCCTGGCGTTGACCGGCGGGGGGCTTGAGCAGGCGCTGTTCAATCTGCCTCCCGGGGATTTCGCCAAGGGCGAGCGCGGGATCGCCGCCCTGGCGGGCCGCGAGGATGAATTCAGGGCGGGCGTCGAGACCGCTCTCGCCTATGCCCATGAGACCGGCGTCAAGCGCATTCACATGATGGCGGGCCTGGTCGACCCGAACGATCCCGTGGCGCAGGAAACCTATCGCGCCTCGATGGTCTATGCGGCGGATGCGCTGGCGCCTCACGGCATCGACCTGCTGTTGGAGCCGATCAACGGCAAGGACATGCCGGGCTACTTCCTCAACGATTTCGACCGAGCCGCCGCCTATGTGCGCGAGTCCGGTCGCTCCAATGTCCGGCTCCAGTTCGACATGTACCACTGCGAGCTGATCCATGGCGATGTCGCCGGCAAGCTGAAGGCACTCTATCCGCTGGTCGGCCATGTCCAGATCGCCAGCGCCAACGGACGTCACGAGCCCGACAGTGCCGGTCCCGATTATCCGAGCCTTTTCGTGCTGCTGGACGAGCTCGGCTATGATGGCTTCGTCGGCTGCGAATACCGGCCGCGCGCCGGTACGCTCGAAGGGCTCGGCTGGTTTGCGGAGTATCGCAAACCCGACCACCACAAGCCCGGCCCACTGGATGCGGCGTGATGAGCGGCTTCACCTATCCGGTGCTGGTGGCTGATATCGGCGGGACGAATTGCCGCCTTTCGCTGGTCGAGGACGCCGGCGCGCCGCATCAACCGCTGGCGCGGATCGGCACCGGCAGCCATGCGACGCCGGAGGCTGCGCTCGAAGCGGTTCTGGTGACGCTGACGCAGCGGCCTCGCTCGGCCGTGCTTGCCGTTGCCGGGCCGCTGGAAGGGCGCAGCGCGCAACTGACCAACGCCAACTGGCATTTCGACGGGCCGCAGCTCGGGCGGGCGCTCGGGCTGAAGCAAGGTTTGCTCGTCAATGATTTCGAGGCGCAGGCGGCCTCGCTCGCCGTGCTCGGCGAAGCGGATGTCGCGACCCTCGTCGCGGGTGCGCCGGAGCCGGACGGGGTGCGGCTGGTGCTCGGGCCCGGCACGGGCTTCGGCGCTGCGGCGCTGATCAAACGGGGTCGGCGCGGCGTGCTGGTGCCGACCGAGAGCGGTCATATCAGCGTAGGGCCGGAGGA
>JAESFK010000736.1_pt1 | contig 13431 bp, 4 predicted proteins | sample 9269391 | NCBI WGS metagenome assembly JAESFK01 (sample SAMN14506231, study PRJNA617097) | algae metagenome | isolation source: Drouetiella hepatica UHER 2000/2452 and co-occurring heterotrophs from... | place: Slovakia: Slovak Paradise National Park, Hrabusice, Kosice Region | collected 2000-01-01
GCGCGGAACGCCTCCGAATTGTCCTGCGGCACGAAGCCGAGATGGCCGGCGCCGCGGTTGTCGACCGGCTTCACCCGGTTATCCGACAGCCCGAACGAGATCGTGTGGCCGACGCGCGGCGCGGTCAGTGCCGCTTCGACCAGTCGCACACAATCGTCGAAGGAAAGATACGACCAGAGCATGCGTCGGTCGGCCGGCTCTGGGAAGGACGAGAAGATGCGCAGGCAGGCCGTCTCGATGCCGAACTTGTCCCAGTAGAGCCGGCTCAGGCTCTCGACGAAGGTCTTCGACACCCCATAGAGCCCGTCGGGCCTGACCGGCGCCTCGACGCCGATCTGGGCTTCGAGCTCATGATAGCCGATCGCATGCACCGAAGAGGCGTAGACGACCCGGCGCACGCCATGTTTCCGCGCGCCTTCATAGACGTGGTAGGAGCCGCGGATGCTGGAATCGAGGATCGTCTGCCAGCCGGTCTCCATCGGCGCGCCGCCGAAATGCACGATCGCGTCGCAGTCCTTCGTGGCGGCGATCGTCGCCTCCATGTCGGCGAGATCGAAGATCGCCTCTTCCTCGTTCTCGGCGAGAGGGCCGAGCGACTCGCGATCCGCCAGCCGGATTTTGCGGGCGAGCGGGGCAAGGCCCCGGCGCAACCTGGAGCCGAGCCGGCCGGCGGCGCCGGTCAGGAGGATGCGGTCATAGGGAGGTGTCGCGGGCAAGGGACCTTCTCCGAACCATGTCTGACGGCCGGTCGCCAAGCCTGGCGCATCCCGGCCGGTGTCCATAGCCGCCCCCGCGTGGCAGTGCCAGACCGGGATCGAGAGCCCGCAGCCGCGACGCCCGGCAGATTCGATGCCAGGCTTCCGGCAATCCACCGGCAAACGGTGGATTGCCGGAAGCCTCGTCGACGTCCGTTCCAGCCCAACTCGCGTTCGCAGGCCCGGCGCGCATTGGCCGAGGGCTAGGCGTCCTGGTCGTCGCCCAGGCACTGTTTGCTCGATATTCCGTCGTCGGCAGCCTGTCCGAAAGCAGGCGAGCCGATGCAAACGCTGTCGAACCGCTTGCCATCCGGGCTCGGTTTCCTTGAGTATCGCGCCAAGCTGGATTGCTTTTCCCGGAAGAGGCGGGGCAAGAACGCGACGTTGAATCGTCGGAGCGGACGCGATCGCCGCCACGATGGTTCGGCGAGCATTCGGAAGGTCAAATGGTCACACGCGCAGAGCTCGTATCGCGGTTGGAGCGCGCGTTCCTCGGCCATGGCTACGAGCAGCTCACCATGACCGGCCTCGCCAAGACCATCGATGTCACCCGGCGCACCCTGTACAATTATTTCAGCAGCAAGGAGGAGGCCTTTCGCTTCCTCATCGAGAGCGTCAATGCGCAGGCCGTCGAAGCCGGTATGGCCGCCGGGCGCGCGGCGCTGGCCAATGGACACGATGCAGTCGAGATTCTCGCGACGATTCTCGACACGCGTTACGGCAACAACCGCCGACGACTCGCGGAATCGCCCCATGCCGTCGAAATCAACGATCAGGCATTTCGGCGTTGCAGGGACCTGATGGTCGGATCCGCGGTTGCGTTCCAGTCCGAACTGGCGGGCTTCATCACGGAGCTGGCGGCCGGGAACATCTTCCGCCTCAGGGCGGATTCCAGCCCCGAACATCTGGCCCAGTTGTTGGCGGATGGGGCACGCGGCACCAATCAGAGCCTGCCGCCGATCGCGCCCGACATGCTCCACCAGCGCTATCGCGGCATGGTCCATGCGCTGCTGCACGGCACGGTGGACAGCATCGCCTGACAGGGTGCACGCCGCCGGCAAAATGGTGGGTGGTCAATCGGGCGGATCGATCCAAGATTCACAGATTGCACTGTAACGTGCAATATGTTCCAAAAAATGGGCAAAGCGGGCGAGCCAGAATGGCGGTCCAGCGCCAGGCTGTGGGGATCGGATGCAGATGCTGGACTCAAAGACCGAACGGTTGCTGGCGCACCCGCAATTCGATCGTGTCGCCCATCGTCTGGCAGGCGGATTCCAGGCTGTTCATGCTGCCGCACCACGGCTGGCGGCGCAGTTCTCGACCCAGCAGCGCTGGCTCATGTCGCATGCGGCGCTTTCCCACTATTGCCGCGGACGGGCGGCCGGTCGCATGGGGATCTCGCGCCGCGAATTCATCGACAACGCGCTCGCGCATGGCCTGGCGAGCCGGAACACCGCCGCCTCCTTCTTCGATGAAGCGCTCCATTACGGCATCATTCAGCCGCGGATGCCGGTCGGTGGCGGCACGGTTGGCCTGGCCGAGCCCGCGCCCGCCACGTTGTGGGCGCTGGGCGAATGGTACGGCCTGCATCTGGCGGCTCTCGATTCCCTTGACGGCGGTGCCAGAGCGGCACGTTTGCGGGAAGCCGACATATCTCTCCTGATACGTATGGAGCCGACCGTTGCCGAAGGCCTGTTGTCCAGCCGCGTCATCCGGGCCCCGGCGTCGATCTATGCCATCTTCGCCTCGGTCGATGAAGGCGGCAGCCTGATGGACCGCCTCATCGCGGGGATCGATATCGAGCAAGCGCAGCATCAGGAGCGAGCCGTCACCGACGTGACCTCGGTGTCCGCGCTCGCCCGCCCGCTCAACCTCTCCCGGACACATGCCGGCCGGACGCTGGCGGCGGCAGCGGCGATCGGTTGCCTCGGATGGAGCGGGTCGGTCGGGCGCTCGCCGATCTGGCTGTCCCGAAGCTTCCGCGCTGAATACGCGCAGGTCCAGGCGGCAAAGCTTGCCATCATCGGCGATGCCTTCGACGAAGCGATCGGGCTCGCCGAGCCGGATCTTCCGGCCATCGTTGTCCCGGCCACGGCTGTCGGCGAAGCTTGGGACAGGCCGGCGTGCTGAACAGGACAGGGGGCGAAGCGTCCCGGATGGTGGCCCCGCCGGAACCAACGATCGCGCAGCGTCTCGACGCGCTGCCCTTCTGTCGGCTGCGGCTTGCGATCTTCGCCGTCGCGACGCTCGCGCTCTTTGCCGATATCGCCGAGGTCGCCCTGGGCAATGCGCTGGGAGCGGTTTTCCAGGCGCCGCCCCGCAGCATGACGCAGACCGAGCTATCGCTGTTCCTGGCGGCGATCTTCGCCGGCGGTGCCGTGGGGGCTCCCTTCTTCGGCATGTTCGGAGACAGGGTTGGTCGCCGCCTCGCGCTGCAGGCGGCGCTCGTCGCAGTTGCCGTCGGATCGATCGGCGCCGCAGCGAGCGGGGACGCTGCAACGCTGATCGGCTTCCGCTTCCTGTCGGGCCTGGGCATCGGGGCATGCCCGCCGCTGATCGCCGCCTATCTGGCCGATGTCATGCCGCCCCGCTGGCGCGGGACCATGGTCTGCCTGTGCGCCGGCCTCGCCTTCCTGGGGGCGCCCGGCATCATCTTCCTGATGCGTGCGACCTCGCCGGCTTTCCTCGGCTTCGAGGGGTGGAGATGGGCACTCAGTTCCGGTGCGCTGCTCGCGCTGCTCGCCGCGGCGCTGCTGAGTCTGCTGCCGGAATCCCCTCGCTGGCTGGCCGCCACCGGCCGGCTCGCGGAAGCCGAAGCCGCTCTCCTGCGCTTTGGCCGGCGAAGCTCCGGCGCAACCGCCGCACCGGTCGTCGCCGTGGTCATGGCGGGGCAGGCAGCCGAGCCGGTCCACCATCGCGATCATGCCGGCAGAACGCCACTGCTCTTTCTTTGCAGCCTCTACGCCCTCGCGCCCTGGGCGACGATCGGCTTTCCGCTGATGAGCGGCGCCGTCATGGTGGCCAAGCGCTTCAGCATCGGCGATTCGGTGTTGGCGGCGGGGCTGATCATGTTCGGGCCGGTCATCGGCAATCTGCTCGTGGCTCCGGTGATCGACCGGGTCGGGCGCAAGGCCAGCCTGATCGCCTGCGCCATTGCCATGTCTGTTCTGGGCCTCGCCTTCGCGGCGGCGACGGAGTTCGGGCCGCTGGTCGGGATCGGCATCGCCTTCGCCCTGTGCAGCGCTGTCTATGCCAGCGTGCTGGGCGTCTACGCCGCCGAAATCGTCCCGACCGAGATGCGGGCTTCACGCACCTCGATCGCCTGGGGGATGGGGCGTTTGGTCTCGGTCTTCGTTCCCCTGGCCTTCTTCGCGATCATGCACCATGTCGGCGTCTGGGGGATGTTCGTGGTGATCGCGATCGCCCTGAGCCTCAGCGCGCTTCTGGTGGCGGTGGCAGGGCCGCAGGGGCGATCGCGGCAAGCGGTGGCCTGAAAAACCTCGTCTGCGCCGGCAAAAAAAAGGCGATCGTCCACCCGTGGAACGATCCTTCTGCGATCCCCAGCCGATGTGACCATTTTTAATTCTCGTATTGCGCAAAACAGAGCAATCTGAGAAATCTTTGTCGTTCATTCGAACGGGGAACCCGTTCGACGAGCGCTGCCATGCGCCCCCAGCCGCGCCTTTCGAGCAATCGGAAGGCCGTCGATCGGGGCCTATGCGGAGCCCGGAATGAACGGCCGCGGCGCTCTTGGGGGGCGGTCCGGCTTGGATCGTGATGGAGCGAGACGGCATTGCGAAAAAGGGTTGGCCTGGCGTCGCTTGGCATGTTCTTGATGGTGGCGGCCGGCCCGGCTGCGGCCCAGCCGGCTGCGCCGAAGCCGGGTTCTCCCGCCGCGCCCGTCGCCGAGCCCGTTCCGGCGGAGCCCAGCAGCACGACGGCCAGCTTCGGCGACTGGATGCTGCGTTGCCAGCGCGCCATCGACGCTGCCAAGCCCGGCCGCATCTGCGAGGTCGCGCAGGTCCTGCAGGCGCAGGGGCAGCAGGCTCCGATCGCGCAGGTCGCGCTCGGCCGGCTTGCCGCCGGCGAGCCGCTGCGCGTCACGGCGGTGATGCCGGTCAGCGTTTCCTTCCCGAGCAGCGTCCAGATCGTGATGGGTGAGAAGGACGCCAAGCCCCTTGATCTGCCGTGGCGGCGCTGCATTCCCAGCGGTTGTTTCGCCGATGCCGCGCCGGGCGACGACCTGATCCGGCAATGGCGCAAGGCGAGCGAGCCGGGCCGCATCGTCTTCAAAGATGCCGCCGGCCGCGAACTCGCGCTTCCCCTTTCGGCCCGCGGCCTCGACCAGGCTGTCGAGGCACTCGCCAAGGAGCGGCTGTAGCCATGTCCCGCCGCCGCGCAGATCGTTCCGTATCGGCCGAGTCCCGATCGGCCAAGGCGGCGAGCGGCGCAGCCTTGCGCATGCCGGCCGGCACGGCAGGTCGCCGTTCCATCCTCGCCTCCTGGCGCCAGCGCTGCCTCGTCGGGCAGGCCATGGCGCTTGCGCTCTGGAACGCGCCGGCCTTCGCGCAGAACATCATCACGCCGGACGGGCGCACGCAGACCAATGTCGCGGTCAGCGGCGCGACGACGACGATCACGACGCAGACGATCTCCGGCCGAGCCGGCTACAACTCCTTCTCGCGCTTCGAGCAGGCGGCCGGCACGACCGTCAACATGCACCTGCCGCAAAACACGGGCGCGCTGGTCAACATCGTCCGGGACGGCCCGGTCGTCGTCAACGGCATCCTGAACTCGTATCGGAACGGCCAGATCGGCGGCCATATCTACTTCTCCGACTCGGCCGGTTTCACCGTCGGGCCGAGCGGCGTCATCAACACCGGCCAGCTCACGGTCAACACGCCGACACGCGAATTCCTCGACCAGGTCATCGGCCCCAACGGCGTCGTCAATGAAGGGCTGGCCGCACGCCTGCGAGCCAATGACGTGCCGATCTCGCCCGATGGCAGGATCAGCATCGACGGCACCATCAATGCGCGGCGCGGCGTCACGCTGCATGGGCAGTCGGTCAGCGTCGCCGGGCAAATCCGCGCCAACGCGGCGCCCGTCGACATCGCCGAGCGCCGCCAGCGGCATCGCGCTGCTTTCTCCCAGAGCGTCAACACGGCTGGCCTCAGCCATGGCGGCGCGATGGTCGCGCGCAAGGGCGGCGGCATCGAGATCGTGGCCGCCGGCACGGCGAGCATTTCGGGGCGGCTCAGCGCCAATGCGACGGTGCGGCGAGCCGCCGGAACCATCGCGGTTCGCTCGGGCAAGGGAACCACCATAGCAGCGACGGCGCAGATCAGCGCGACCGGCATGGCGCCGGCGGCCGGTTTCGCCAGCGCGAATTCCGGCGCGGCTGCCGTCAATACGGCCGAGGGCGGCAAGGTTTCGATCACCTCGCAGGCCGGGATCGCGATCGTCCGCGGGGCGCTGATCGATGTCAGCGCGGCGCAGGGCGTGGCGGGCAAGGGCGGCTCGGCGATCGTCTTCGCCGACACCAATCTGAACGTTGAAAGCGGCGCGCTCTTCCGGGGCATGGCCGGCACGAGCGGCGATGGCGGCTTCCTTGAGCTGAGCGCGAAGAACACTGTGACGCTCGGCGCGATCGACGTCGACCTCTCGGCCCGCAACGGCAAGGCCGGCCTGCTCTACATCGACCCGGCCGACATCGTGATCGGCACGGGCGGCAGCGCCAACATGATCACCAACGGCACGAATGTGTCGCTGGAGGCCACCAGCAGCATCACGATCGCCAGCGATGGCATCATCGATACCCGCAACTTCAACCGCTCCGCCAATAATGGCGAGCTGTCGGCGGCGAATCCCTCGCTCGGCACTTCCGGCAACATCACGCTCGTGGCGCCCAGCATCACGGTCCGTGGCAGCCTGCTGGCCGGGGTCAGCTCCGGCAGCAGCTATGCCGCCGGCGACGTGACGCTCGACGCGACGACCTCGGAAACGCTGATCGGCGGCCGCGCCAGCGCGAGCTCGACCATCGACATTTACGGCACGATCACCGGCCGCGACGTGCTGCTGAAGGCGGACGCCACGGCGGTCGCGTCCTATATCAATCCCTCGGCGGGTCCGCTGGCGGCGCTGGCGGCTCAGACCATCGCCGGCATCGCGCTCGGCCTGAACGGTGGCTATGTCGGCAGCAACATCACCAGCCGGGTCCAGGTTGCCGGCGGCGCAACGATCGAAGCGACGCGCGACGTCAGCGTCACCGCCAAGGGCCGGCAGGAAGCCTCGCTGCCCGCGATCACGATCACGGGCAGCAACGTGTTCGGCGGGGCGGTCTCGATCGGCGAGATCGCCGGCACCGTGACGGCCGACATCGCCTCGGGCGCCACGATCAACGTCGGGCGCAACCTGGCGGTCAGGGCCGAGAACGACGTCAGGCTCGGGGTCTCCGCCATCTCCGTCACCGTCGGCACGGCGCTCGCGGCGGCGACCGTCGCCTATGGCAATGTCGACGTCAGCACCTCGGCCAAGGTCCATTCGGGCGCGACGGTCACCATCGGCGCCGTCAGCAACGTCAGCGTCACCGCGCTCAACACCAACGCCTTCTCGACCTCGGCCACCTCCGTGGCCGCCTCGGGCGGCGTGGCAGGCGCTTCGATCGCCTATTCCGATTACAAGGTGCAAGCCGATGCCCTGCTCGGTGCCTCGCTCGGCACGAGCGCGAACAAGGTGAAGAGCATCACGGTGTCGGCCGTCTCCGACACGACCAAGAACGCCACCAGCGCCTCGACGACGGTCGGCGACAATCTGATCTTCAACGCCGGCCCGAGCGGCACGACCGTCTCGACCCTGCTCAGCCAGCTCTTCGGCCAGCTCTCGAACGGCTCGTCGAGCGTTCCCGTCAAGGTCGGCAGTGCCGTCGCCATCGCCGACAGCAGCCTTAGCGCCAGGGCCGCGATCGCTGCCGATCCGGGCGGGACGGCGCCGACACTGCATTCCGACGGCAACGTCGTGGTGGCGAGCCGCCAGTCCGATTTCGGAGTGCGCCTGATCGCCGACAGCTCGATCAACTCGAACTCGAAGGATCCGACAAGCGCGCAGCCCGAGGCGCAGGTCTCGCTCTCCTTCGGCATCGGCGTCGGTAATTACACGCACGACTCGACGGCCTTCATCGGCTCCGGCGTGACGATCAACGCCTACCGGGTCGGCGTCGGCGCGACCAACGAGATGCCGATCTCGAACACCTGGACGAACTGGGCCGGTCCCCTCGAGGTCGTCTCGCACCTCAACGGCAATCTCGGCACCGTCAACAACATCATGACGAGCTACGCCAACGCCAGCTCGCAATCCCAGCAGCTCGGCCTGGCCGGCTCGGTCAATTATTTCCGGGTCACCAACGACACCTCGGCCTATGTCGCCAGCGGCGCGACGCTCAACACGACGTCACTGGCCCCGACCTGGACGACGACTCTGGCCGATGGCCATGTCCAGAACTGGAGCAAGAGCGTCAGCGTCGTCGCCGAGACGACGGTGCACAGCATCGATGGCGGCGGTAATTTCGGCCTGACCGGCGGCCTCAACGGCGGCGCCGGCTCCGCGGCAGGCGGTGCCCTCCTCAGCATCGGCCGCACCAGCAGGACGGTCGCCGCCATCGCCGACGGCGTGACCATCACGGCGTCGGGGCTGGACGTGAAGGCCACGACAACGGACGAGATGTACGTGGTCGTGACCTCGTCGGGCAGGGCGCAGGGCGCTGCGCTGAGCGGCATGGTTGGGCTGGCTAGTCTGAACAACCGGACCCTGGCCTCGATCAGCAACCGCGCCGTCGTCTCGGCCGATGTCGTGGCCGTCGAGGCGAAGCAGTCCGTCTCGGTGCTGTCGGTCAGCGGCGGGATCGTCGGAGCCAGCGCAGGTGGCAGCAGTGCCGGCGTGTCCGTCGGCCGGATCGACGCCACCACGGTGACGCGCGGCTATATCGGCGACAATTCCGGCGACCTGTCCGATGATCGCCTGCGCGGCGCCGGGACCACGCTAGGCCGCATCGAGACGGACTCGCTGAGCGTCCAGGCGGCGACCAGCGGGTGGCTGTCGGCGGCCTCGGTCGCGGCCGCGGTCGTCGACGGCACGATGGACTTCGTCACCGACGACCCGTTCTTCACGGTCGTTTCGGCCGCCAGCGCGTCGCAGGGCGGGGGAAAGCCGTCCTTCGCCCTGGCCGGCAGCGCCGCGGTCGCATCGACCCAGCTCGGCACCTCGGCCTGGATTGACGGCGCCAGGATCGAGGCCAAGACGAGCTCGGTTTCCACCGCCGTCGCCGCAGTGAACTCGACCATCCTCGAACTGGGCTCGGGCTCCGCCGCGATCAATCTCACAGGCGGGGGGCAGGGCACGAGCGCGGCCCTGGCCGGCGCGATCGCCTTCGCCAAGCTCGACAACAGCACCGACGCCCGGATCAGCCACTCGTCCCTCACGGATATCGGCGACACCAGCGTGCAGGCGCTGGCTGGCGGCCGCGCCACGGTCGTCGGGCTCGGCCTGGCCGGCTCACCGGGCGGGAACGCCGCCGCCGCCATGTCGGTGGCGCTGGGGCTGGTGACGAACCGCGTCTCGGCCTCCATCGCCGATTCTGCGCTGATCGCACCGACAAACGTCTGGGTGTCGAACCTTGTCACGGTCGACGCATATCAGACGACCGATATTGGCATCGGCGGCGGCGCTGCCTATGCCGGCGCCAAGAACGGCATCGGCGTCGCGCTGACCTATGCCGAGATCCGCGATCCCGATGGTGAGGACGCGGTCATCGCCAAGGTGACGCGCTCCACGCTCACCGGCGCCGACCGGCTTCAGGTCAGGGCGACGAATGCCAGCCGCATCATCTCCTCGGCCATCACGGCCGGCCTCGGGGGCAACGGGCTCGGGGGCGCCTTCGTCATCAACCGGGTCACGCCGACGACGAACGCGGTGATCTCGGGCGTCAGCGGCACGCTCGCGACGATCTCGGTCTCGGGCGACGTCGTGGTGCTCGCCGATGGCAGCCGGATCGGCGTCTATGACGATATCATCCGCGGCCGTCAGGCCGTCTCCGCCGCCAACCGGTCCGAGGTCGACTTCTCCGGTGCGGCGGCCAATGAAGGCACTGCCATTTCCGAAGGCGCGGCCGTCCTGGCCATCACCGGCGCCCTGCAGGGTGGGGACAACAATGTCGGCGTCTCGGTGCTCAGCAACACGATCGCCCAGTCGCATATCGCGACGATCGACTTCGCCACGGTCACGGCCGGCGGCGACGTCAGCGTCGTCGCCCAGGACGGAGCTACGCTGACCGGCGTCGCGGTCGGTCTTGGCATCGCGACCGGTCAGTTCGCCGGCGTCGCCTCGGTCGTGCAGCAGACAATCGACAATGTGATCAGAGCGCGCATCAGCGGCGGCAGCATCACGAGCCGCGACGTCGCCGTGCAGGCGCAGGCGGCATCGGCGATCGAGGGCAGGGCCGGCACGCTCGCCGTCAGCACAGGTGCTGCCGCTGTCGGCCTCTCGATCGTCGACAGCAGCATCGCCAACGATGTCGCCGCGGGAATAAGCGGAACGCAGATTCGTGCCTCGGGCGATGTCGTGCTCGCGGCCGGCTCGACCGCGACGATTGACACCATCGCCATCGGCATCGCGATGTCGCGCAATGTCGGCCTCGCCGGCTCGGTTGCCAACAACAGCGTCGCCACCGATGTCGGCGCGACGGTAACGGGCGCCGACATCGTCGCCGGCAACAATCTCGGCCTGTTTGCGACCAATACCGACCGGATCACGGTCTCGGCTGGAGCGCTCGGCGCCACGGCGGGAGCGCCGAGCGTCGCGGGCGGCCTATCGGTCGTGAACAACACGATCGGCGGCTCGACCACGGCCTCAATCGGCGCGGACAGCATCGTCGATGCGCGCGCCGGCGGCGCCGGCTCGCTGAGCTACACGGCCGGCCAGCTCGTCACGGCGTTCAACCTCTCGACGGCCAACGGCCCGAGCGCAGCCCAGCCTTCGCTCGCGATGACGGCGCGCAGCGTCCACGGACTCGGCGTCGTCGCGACCTCGCAGCAATCGGTGCTGGCCAATGCGGTGACCGGCGGCGTCGCGATCTTCCCGGTCTCCGCCGCCATCGCGATCGTGCCGATCCGCAACGTGCTCGCCGGCGGCACCAGCGCGACCATCAACGACAGCCGCGTCAACACGCGCCTCACCGGCACGGACTCGACAGCCGTGGCGATCGAGGCTGCGAGCCATTCCTACGCCGCGACCTTCATCACGGTCGGCTCGATCGGCGGCGTCGCGGCCGCCGGCGCTGACGCCAACACGATTATGGAACGCAGCACCCGCGCCGCGCTCACCGGCTCGACCCTGGGCACGACCACGCCGGGCTTCACCGGCACCGGCGTCAGCGCGCTCGACATCGCCGCGAACGCCTCGCAATCGGCGGCGAGCAATGTGATCGGCTTTGCGGTCGGCTTCGCCGGCGCGGCGGCCTCCGGCGTCGTCAACAGCTTCCAGGCCCTGACCACCGCCGCGCTCGACCAGGGTCTCGTCACTGCCGGACGGGTCGGGGTCACCGCCGAGAGCCGCAACGGCTTCTACGCCCAGGCTGCCGTGGGGGCAGCGGGCGGCATCGGGCTCGGCAGCGCCTTCGTCGTCGGCACGAGCCGCAACGCGACGCTGGCCACGATCGGCGGCGGCGCCGGCCAGACCACGCTCAACCTGAATGGCGGGCTCAACGTCGCGGCGACCAGCGGCAATGCCTTCACCACATTGGCGGCGGGCGGCGCGGCAGGCGGCTTTGCGGGCGTGGCCGGCATGGTCAGCTTCGTCGATGTCGAGAACGAGACCCGCGCTGGCCTCTACGGCGTCACCGCGACGCTGCGTCCGGGCGCGACGCAGACCGTCAACGGCGCCACCGTGGCGGCCGGGATCAGCGTCACTGCCCGCGAGACGACGAGCATCACGCCGACGACGGGGGCCGGCGCGACCGGCAGCCTTGGCCTCGGCGCCGCAACCAACATCGCGAGCCTCGACAGCCGCGTGCTGGCCGATATCCAGGGTTCCACGCTCGTCGCGCCGGGAGCGGTCTCTGCTTCCGCGACCTCGGATCGCTCCGTCGATGCGCGGACGCTGACCTATGCCGTCGGCGGCTCGGCTGGCATCGGGGCGGCCATTGCGCTGATCTCCGTCGGTACCGGCACGCCCTCCGGCGCGCAGGGCGAGATCAACGCCGGCGGCAACGGCACGCTCTCGCGCGTCAACCAGCTTACCGCCGGCAATGCCGACCTCGTGCTGAGCACCACGGGTCTCGCGAGCTACCGCACCTATCGCGGCACTTCCGGCGCCTCGATGAGCGATGCGGATCTGCGCGACGCGGCGCAGGCGGATTTCAACCAGCTCCTCGCCAACGGCACCGTCTCAGGCGGCGCGCTGACGCTGACGAGTTCGGGGGTAGCCGCCTTGCGTAGCACGGCAGCGACGGCGCTCGGCGTCGCCAACCCCACCGATACCCAGGTCCGGAACTGGGCGGCGGGGCGCTATACGGCGCTGAGCGGCGGTGCGGTCAGCTATCTGATGAGCGATGCAGGTGTCACGTCCTATCGCTCGACGGTGATAGCGACGACGCCCGGCGCCAGCGACGACCAGATCCGCAGCGCCGCAAACGAAGCCTATGCGCGTCTGCTTGCCAACGGCAGCGTCAGCAACGGCGTGCTGACGCTGAGCGCCGCCGGTCTCACCGCCTATCGCAGCGAGGCGACGACCAGCCTGGGGCATGCCGCAAGCGACGCCGAGGTGCGTGCCTACGCGGCCGAGCAGTACAGCTACTTCATTGCCAACCGCAGCCGCACCGTCGCGCCGTCGTCGCAGAGCGCCTCGGCGCTGCTCGACAGCGCCGCCTCCGCCACGGCGGCGACGGTGACCGGTGGCAGCATCACGAGCGGCAGCGTCGCCGTTTCGGCGCTGTCGCGCACGACGACGAGCAATGTCGCCAGCGGCGTGGGCGTCGGCAGCGGCGGCGTGGGCGTCGGCGCGGCGACCGCCTATACCGATGTCGGCGATCAGGTCTCGGCACGGCTCGACCAGATCACCGTGGCCACCGGCTCGATCGCCGTGACCGCGAACTCGACCGACGGCACCGGCTCCGCCGCCCGGGTCGAGGCGACCGCGGGCGCCGGCGCGCTGTTCGCGGCAGCGGGCGCTGCCGTCGCCGACGGCTCCGTCGCTAACACGGTCACTGCGACGCTGGGCGGCAGCCTGACCGTGACGGGCGCGACGAATGTCAGCGCCGGCAACAGCCAGACGGGCCGTTCCGATGCCTTTGGCGCCACGGTTGCAGGCGGGCTCGCGCTCGGCGTCTCGCTGGCATCGAGCGGTGCCGACAGCACCGTCGCGGCAAACTATGCCGGCGGCTCGAACCTCACCGGAACGGGGCTTTCTATTGCCGCGCAGAGCACGGGTGCGGCGCATGCGGCTGCGGTCGCCGGTGTCGGCGGCCTGCTTGTGGCTGGCGCCGGCGCAGAGGCCAACGCGACCGACAACTCGAACGTCTCCGCGACCATTGGTGCCGGGGCCAGGGCGAATGTCGGCACGGGCTCGATCAGCGTCGCGGCGACTGCCTCGCCGGATGCCAAGGCTTCCGCCCGTGGCGTCGCCA
>JAESFK010000737.1_pt1 | contig 13384 bp, 13 predicted proteins | sample 9269391 | NCBI WGS metagenome assembly JAESFK01 (sample SAMN14506231, study PRJNA617097) | algae metagenome | isolation source: Drouetiella hepatica UHER 2000/2452 and co-occurring heterotrophs from... | place: Slovakia: Slovak Paradise National Park, Hrabusice, Kosice Region | collected 2000-01-01
ATGGAGAGCAACCCGGTCGACGCGGCCTATCGCGCCAAACAGGACGGCGTCGACTTCCAGACGGCCGACACCAGCCTGAAGCAGGTCGTCGAGCGGCTGGCACAACTGCCGCTGATCGCCCAGCCCGGCAAGGCGTGGAACTACTCGGTTTCGACCGACGTGCTGGGTTACCTGGTCGAGGTCATTTCCGGCCAGCCGTTCGAGAAATACCTCAAAGAGAAGGTCATCGAGCCGCTGGGCATGGTCGACACCGATTTCCATGTTCCGGCCGCCAAGCACGACCGCTTCGCCGCCAACTACGCCGCCGGCCCCGGCGGCAGGCTCGACCTGATCGACGATCCGGCCAAGAGCCGCTACCTCGCGCCACGCAAGGTGAACTCGGGCGGCGGTGGCCTCGTGTCGACCGCGTCTGACTATCTGCGCTTCTGCAAGTTCATGCTGAATGAGGGCGAACTCGACGGCGTGCGCCTGCTCGGCCGCAAGACGGTCGAGCTGATGACCATGAACCACCTCAACGGCGACATGGCCGACATGGGCACGCCGCGCTTCTCGGAATCGACCTATACCGGCATCGGCTTCGGGCTTGGCTTCTCGGTGATGCTCGACCCGGCCAAGGCCTATATCGCCGGCACGCCCGGCGAGTATGCCTGGGGCGGCGCGGCCTCCACCGCCTTCTGGATCGACCCGGTCGAGGACATGGCCGTGGTGCTGCTGACCCAGCTCATGCCCTCCTCGACCTATCCGATCCGGCGCGAGCTGCGCGTGCTCACCTACCAGGCGATCATCGACTGAGGGCCAACGCCATGCGCAACACCGGCAGCATCGAAGTCCGCAAGCTCCATCCGCTGTTCGGCGCGGAGATCACCGGCATCGACATCACGCGCCCCCTCTCGGCGCGCGAATTCGGGCCGATCCGCGCCGCCTTCGAGGAGCATTCCGTGCTCCTGTTCCGCGACCAGGCGATGGACGACGATACGCAGATCGCCTTCAGCGAGAACTTCGGCCCGCTCGAGACGACGCTCAGCGCCAATCCCGCGGCCGGCACCAAGTTCGCCCGCCAGTCCAACCTCGACATCATGACCGGCGAGCCGATTCCGCCGGACGACATGCGCATGATCTACCAGAAGGCCAACTACTTCTGGCACTCGGACTCGTCCTTCAAGCGCATCCCGTCGCTGTGCTCGATCCTTACGGCTCGGATCTGCCCGCCCGAGGGCGGCAACACCGAGTTCCTGAACATGCGGGCGGCCTGGGACGCGCTGCCGCCCGCCCTGCAGGCGACGATCCATCCGCTGGTCGCCGAGCATGCGCTTTCGCATTCGCGCGACCGGGTGCAGAAGGGCATCCTGAGCGCCAAGTCGCTGTCGGAGCTGCCGCCGGTCAAGCAGCGCATGTTCCGCGACAATCCGATCAACGGCCGCCGCGCACTCTATATCGGCGCCCATGCCGGCCGCATCCTCGACTGGCCCGAGCCGATGTCGAAGGCGATCCTGTGGGAGCTGGCGCAGCGCGCCGAGCAGCCGGAATTCATGATGTCCCACGCCTGGCGCGAGGGCGACGTGATCGTCTGGGACAATCGCGCCGTCCTGCATCGCGCCACTTATTATGATGCGACCCAGCACAAGCGCCTGATGCAGCGCACGACCATCGGCGGCGACGAACTGACGGTTCCGCAGTAGCAGATGGCCGAACCCGCTTCAGCCGGTCCGCTCCCCGACGGCATGCCGTCGGGGCCACGCCGGCTCGCCGCCGTGGCGACCATCACCATCGGCCTGTCGATGGCGGTGCTCAGCAACTCGATGACCAATCTCGCCCTGCCCTACATCGCGAACGATCTCGCGATCACGGCAGAGAGTTCGATCTGGATCGTCAACGCCTACCAGATCGCCCTGATGATCATGCTGCTGCCGGTGGCGGCGCTGGGCGACATCGTGGGCTACCGCACCGTCTATCGCTGGGGCCTCGTCGTCTTCTCGCTGGCGTCGATCGGCTGCGTGCTCGCGCCCTCGCTCGCCTGGCTGATCACCGCCCGCACCCTGCAGGGGCTGGGCGGCGCGGCCATCATGGCCATCCAGCCGGCCCTGGTTAGATCGATCTATCCGCGTGCCGCGCTCGGCCGCGGCCTCGGCTTCAACACCACCGTCGTGGCGACCTCGCTGGCCGCCGGACCCAGCCTCGGCGCCGCGCTGCTGGCGATCACCAGCTGGCCGATCCTGTTCGCCGTCTACATTCCACTCGGCGTTCTGTCCTTCTTCCTGGCCGGGCGCTTCCTGCCGGTGACGACCCACGTCAAGCGGCCTTTCGACGTGCCGTCGGCAGTGCTGTCCGGCGGGACCTTCGGGCTGCTGATCTTCGGCGTCGACGGCGTCGGCCACGGCCATCCCGTGCCGGTGATCGTGGCCGAGTTGCTGGGCGCGGCCCTGTTCGGCACGCTGTTCGTCTGGCGCCAGCGCAAGCTGGCCGACCCGATGATGCCGATCGACATGTTCGCCCGGCCGATCTTCTCGCTCTCGATCTCGGCCTCGACCTGCACCTTCGCCGCGCAAGGCCTGGCCTTCGTCAGCCTGCCCTTCTTCTTCCACACCGTGCTGGGGCGCGACGCCACCGCGACCGGCCTCCTGCTGACGGCCTGGCCGCTTGCCCTGGCCGGCGTCGCGCCGATCGCCGGCCGGCTGGCCGACCGCCACCATGCCGGCGCGCTGGGCACGATCGGCCTGACCTGCATGGCTTCGGGCATGATCCTGACGGCGCTGCTGCCGCCGGATCCGTCCGCCTTCGACATCATGTGGCGGCTGGTCCTGTGCGGCGCGGGCTTCGGAATCTTCGCCGCCCCCAACAACCGGCTGATGATGAACGCCGTGCCGCGCGACCGCAGCGGCAGCGCCGGCGGCATCATCGCCACGGCCCGGACGCTCGGCCAGACGATGGGCGCCGCGCTGGTGGCGCTGGTGTTCGGCCTGTTCGACTTCTCGGGCGGCGGCGCGGCGGACGCGGCGCGGGCGGCGATCTGGCTGGGCGCCGGCTTCGCCCTCGCCGCCCTGATCCTGAGCAGCCTGCGCCTACGGCACTGAAGCGGCGTGCATTTCGCGAAACAGTGAGGGCGCCATGCCGAAGCGGCGCTCGAAGGCCTGACCGAGCCGCGCCGAGGAGCGCAGGCCGACGCGGCCCGCGATCGTCTTCAGCGGCAGCCCCTTGGCCAGCAGAGTGCGCGCGGCGTCGAGCCGAAGTCCCTCGACGAAATGCGCCGGCGTCTTGCCGGTCGCCTCGACGAACTTGCGATAGAAGCTGCGCTCCGACAGGCCCGCGCGGGCGGCCAGCGCCGGCACGTCGAGCGGTTCGTCGAGATGGGCGTGCATCCACTCGATCAGCCGGGCGAACGGCGCATCGGCGTCGGTCTGTACCTGCAACAACGGGCTGAACTGCGACTGGTAGCCCGGCCGGCGGGCGTAGAGCACGAAATGTCGTGCGATCAGGTTGGCCGTCGCCGCGCCGAGATCCGCCTCGACCAGCGCCAGCGCCATGTCGATGCCGGTCGTCACGCCGGCCGAGGTCCAGACCTTGCCGTCGACGACGTAGAGCGCATCGGGGTCGACCGTCACGGCGGGAAATTTCTCGGCGAGCCGCGCGCAGCTCGCCCAGTGGGTGGCGACGCGCTTGCCGTCGAGCAACCCGGCTGCCGCCAGCACGAAGGCGCCGGTGCAGACCGAGCCGAAGCGCCGCGTTTGCGGCGTCGTCTTGCGCAGCCAGCGCCGTACATCCTCACGCGCCATCGCCGCGCGCAGGCCCAGCGAACCGCCAGCCACCAGCAACGTGTCGTAACGCCCACCGATCCGGCGACTCATCAGGGCGACGCCGCAGTTGGATGTGACCAAGCCGCCGTCGGGCGAGACGATTTCCACTTCGTACGCGGGACGTTCAAGTCCCTCGTTGGCCGCGCCGAATACGGCGGCGGGTCCGGTGACGTCGAGGAGCTGGCAGCCTTCGTAAGCAAGAAGGGCGAGGCGGTGCGCTTTAGGCATTGGCAGAAATTAACCGATATTTGACATTCCTGCCAGAACGCCGGTCGCCTATCGTGAGGACAACAAGGAGACATTCCATGGCTGACACCGTCCATATCGGCATCCTGCTCTTCCCCGACGTCACGCAGCTCGATGCGACCGGGCCCGCCCAGGTGCTGTGTCGCGTGCCCAACGCCAAGCTTCACATGATCTGGAAGACGCTCGATCCGGTGCGGACCGACTCCGGCTTCTCGATCGTGCCGACGACCACCTTCGCCGACTGCCCGCAGCTCGACGTGATCTGCGTGCCGGGCGGCGGCGGACAGGTCGCGCTGATGACCGACGAGGAGACGCTCGACTTCCTGCGCAAGCAGGCGGAAGGCGCGCGCTACGTCACGTCGGTCTGCACCGGCTCTCTGGTGCTCGGCGCCGCCGGCCTCCTCAAGGGCTACAAGTCGGCCTGCCATTGGTCGTCGCGCGAGTTCCTGCCGGCCTTCGGGGCGATTCCCGTCGCCGAGCGCGTGGTGCGCGACCGCAACCGCATTTCGGGGGGCGGCGTCACGGCCGGCATCGACTTCGGCCTCACCCTGGTGGCCGAACTGGCCGGCGAGGAAGTCGCCAAGTCGATCCAGCTCACGCTCGAATACGATCCGCAGCCGCCCTTCGATTCCGGCAGTCCCGAGAAGGCCGGGCCCGAGCGCGTGCAGCGCTTGAAGGAACGCATCCACGGGATGCTGCAGAAGCGCCTGGAGGCAAACGACAAGGCAGCGGCCAAGCTCGCTTGAGCAGGCCGGCTCGCGCGGAAAGGGCTGAACCGTTGCAGGGTCACTGTCCCGGACCTCGGTTCCGACGGTGAACACGCTTGAACTGAAGGTTCCGCCGCCAGCCGCCGCTTTGCTCGCAGCCCTTGCCATGTGGTTGGTAGCCCGTGGCATGGAAGGACTCTCTTTCGCGTTGCCGGAGCGGCGGGCGGTCTCGATCATGTTGGCCGTTTCGGGAATCGCAATTTCCACGGCCGGCATCTGGTCGTTCTGGCGCGCCCGAACGACCGTCAATCCGACCAGACCCGAGGCCACCTCGTCGCTCGTCGCGACAGGAATCTTTCGCTTTACTCGAAATCCGATGTATCTCGGCCTCTTCCTCGTCCTGGCAGGATGGGCTGCCCATCTGGCGAATGCCGCTGCCCTGGCGGGCCCGCTGCTGTTCGCTCTTTACATCACGCGCTTCCAGATCTTGCCCGAGGAGCGAGCGCTCGCCACCAAGTTCGGCCCGGAGTTCGACGCCTACAAACTTCGGACCCGGCGCTGGATCTGATCGATCAGCAGGCTGGCCGGCGAACGCCTCCCTCCGGAATCATCCGGCCTGAAGCATCGCCGAGACAAAGATGATCATGGCGGCGGTCGACGCGACCGTCCGCACCGTGTTCCACATCGTCCACCGCCCGAGATAGTGCGCCCACGCGGATGCGGCCTCCGCCGTCTCCGGGCGCACTGCCGCCAGCGCGTTGTTGAGCGGTACGTTGAAGACCATCGTCACGCCGATCGTGCCGACGAGATAGAGCAGGCTGCCGAGCAGGAGCAGCCCGCCGTTGCCGTCGTTCCACCGCAGATACGACGCAACCAGAAGCCCGCAGCAGAGGAGCGCCGTGCCGAAGAAGGCCGCTCCGAAGCTGCGGTTGACGACGACGACATTGATCGCCTGCATGGCTTCGATCCCGTGTGCTGCCGGCAGGCGTCCGAGCGCCGCCATCACGAAGGACGAAAAAGCATAGAAGATGCCGGCAACAAGACCGGTGCCGACCGCCGCTGCGAACGTCGCGAGGAAGAGCGTCTGGTCGAGCATCACCCGCCTCCCACCAGACGCTGCAGCACGGCATCGAGCGTCACCGTGCCACGGCGCATCTCGCCACGCGCGGGAATGTCGAGGCGACCCGCGTTGATCGCCTCGTCGAGATCCGCGAGCTTCTCGGCGTAGTCCGCACCGAGGCCCGCCGCGACCAAAGCGGCCACCGACTGTTCGCGCGACGACGTCACCGCCGTCACCGGCTTGCCCAGCAGACGCGACAGGACCGCCGCCGCATCGCGCGCCGAACAGGGCGCCGGCCCCGCGAGGTCGACGATGCGTGTCCCCGGTCGCGGGTCCCGCAACAGGTCCGCCGCGACGCGGCCGACATCCAGCGCCGACACGGCCTCGTGGCGCTGGTCGAGTGCGAGCTTTCCCGAGGGCAGCACGCCCGCTTCACGCACGGCGGGCAGCATGGCCGCCCAGTTTTCCAGGAATTCACCCGGCCGCAGGAAAACCAGGGAGGGCGCAGCGCCGGCAAGGGCCGCTTCGAAGTCGTGCAGGGCCCGCACGACGCCGTTGCCTTCGCTGAGATGCGCGCCGACCGACGAAAGCGCCACGACATGCGGCACACGTGCCGTGCGGATCGCCGCGGCGATCGAGCGGGCCGCAGCGCGCGAAGCCGACAGCACGTCTTCAGCCTGGTTCGGCGGAACCAGCATCACGAAAGCGGCCTCTGCTCCCTCGAACGCCGCGGCGAGACTGGCCGTGTCCGAGGCGTCCGCCCACACCGTCTCGACACCCAGCCCCTCCGCCCGCGCCGGATCGCGGGACATCGCACGCAAGACGACACCCCGGTGCTTGAGGGACTCTAGCGCCGCACCACCGACCTGACCGGTGACTCCCATGATGACGAACATTGCGACCTCCAAGTTGTGAGGCCGCACCTAACATTCCAGTACACTTTCCATAAGTACGCACATTTTTTATACTAAGTATCAGTCATGGGTTTGGAGGCGCGCGCGATGGCCGAGACGAAGGCTCCTTGGTGTCCGGTGACGGCGACGGTCGAAGTGATCGGCGGCCGCTGGAAGTCCACGATCCTGTATCATCTGAAGGACCAGCCGCGACGCTTCAACGAGCTGCGGCGCCTCGTTCCGGGCATCACGCAGCGCATGCTGACCTTGCAGCTTCGCGCACTGGAGGAGGACGGAATCGTGTCGCGCAAGGTGCTCAACACCGTGCCGCCGCACGTCGAGTATTCGTTCACGAAGAAGGGTTGGAGCCTCGGCCCCATCCTCGATGCGATGGAGGCATGGGGCGATACCCACCGTCCGCGGCGAGTAGGTAATGCAGGGAAATACGACGGCTAATCTTCGAGTGCTTGTTTTATCAACCTTGCCACAGCGGTGACGCTAACATCATTAGCCGTTGATATCCCAAAATCCAACCAATGGATAACGCTGTAATATCGAGCACGCTCTAGTGCGAGATAGTCCTGAAGCAGCTTCTCTAAGCGTTCTCGAGAATAAGAGTGAACACACTTCAATACCGCCGCTCTTCGCACTTGATCGAAGTCAGATAACAAAAGCCTTATGACTGAATCGTTGTCCATTTCACGATACGTTTCGTCAGAAGCAACAAAAATCAAGAATGCCCTCAACTCAGTCGGCATCTTGATTGAAGCAAGGTCAGTGAATTTCTTATGCCCCAACGCATAGATAATCCGCGCAATTCGCCGGGCTTTAGCATCATCCAAATATGATCCGATCAAGAGAGTCGGCCGATCTCCTCCACGCCCTATTAGGTCAATTACAAGTGGAATATCGTTCCAATCACCATATTTTCTCAGATAGTCCAAATCAACGTCCGAATGTTCTATGAAACCGTCAGACAGAGCAGATCTAACAGTCGGTAAATCAGTCGCGTCGCCTCTGCGGCAGAGCACAGTCAGAGCTTTGCGCGTAAGTTTTTTCTGAGTTGCTTCAGCTCCCGATCGAGCCCGCTCGACGAAAGACGAGCTTTCTCCTTTAGTGACTTCGAGATTTTGTATTTCTTGACTTACGACACTTCGAAATCGATCCGAGATCGATATCTTCAATGACTCACGAGCCAGAGAAAATTGACGCTCCATCAAGACAAAGCCAACGTCGCGATCGAGCACTGATTCTTTGTCGGCCAATGCTTGAAGCTGTTCATCGCTGAGCTTCGTATACGCTCTCCTCGTGTAACGAAGAAAGCATCCCTCGCCAGCAAGGTCTGGTTGCGAGAAGAAAATATAAGGCCCAGGCTTAGGCTTCACGAGAATTCTTCGGGCATCATTCAGCGAAAATATTCTCCCCCAATCTTCCAAGCAGAGAAGCGCTTCGTATCGAATTTCCGCATCGTCATCTTCCAAGAATTGACACGCTTTCTCGAGTGGAAGCTCATTTCGCTCTCTAAGAATCTTAGCCGCAAGGCGACGTACATCTAGGCAAGCACTACCGATACAGTCCTGCAATTCATCCGTATTAATCGCGTGCGGCTTAAGGAAGATCTCCTGGAGGAGTGTTTCCGCAACTTTTTCCGGTTGCAGTTCAATTAGCATTCGAATAGCCGCTGAGCGGCTGACGCGAAGAGAAATGGCTAAGGCAGCGTGACAGGCTGCCGCTCTAGTTTGATACGATTTTAGAGCGACCTCCTTCATGACATGCGGAAGTGCTTCAGCGCTCCCCCAGTCGGCAAGATATTCTAGGGCGGCAACTTTTATTTCGCTGCTGACAGCATCTCCCAGCCACGAAGAGAAGAAAAACTCTTGGTCAATGAAAGCCGAAAGCGGCCCGTCAACGTTCGCCCTTTCCCCCACGAGGCGCATTGATGAAAGAGCGCCTACGCGAGTCTTGATCGAACCAGAGACGGAGCGCATTGAAAGAGGAGCTGAGCCTACACCGACTTTTCTTAGCCAGTACCACAGGGGTACATTCTGAAACTTGTAGTGTGCACAAGCACATTCGATCATTGATCGTAATTCTGCCTCACCTAGATCGAGATCGGCTCGCTGCGTAAATAGGATGTTTGCGTCATGCGTACCCAACGCATCTTCATTATTGCCTGGCCTTCTAATAGTCGCGGCCAGCAGGCGAAATCTCGCTACCTCAGTCGCCGTAATGGCATTTACGGCCAACTCGCTCTCGGCTTTGGCGATAAAGCCTCGCAAGAACTCGGCGCCCTCTACTGAAAAGGACGAGTGAGCAGCGGCTTTCTGTGGTTCGTGTATGTCTATACGACTGGATTGCTTGTCGCCGAGTGCTTGTTGTTCTTCGCCGTCATAACGCTTATCGCTTGCTCTGAGACGTTGGAGATATCGCCCAATGCATAAGCTAAACCGCTCCCGGAAATCAGCGGCGCCATCAAAAGAATCGAATAGCAACTTTTTCTCAGCGATGACCCGCGTTCTGAACGACACTACTTTTTTGAGATCATCATCAGGTACTTCAAGCAGTTTTGTATCTACATTCTTGAAATAGAGCGCAATCTCCGGCGTGCCTCCCGCTTCTCGCTTTTGCAGAGCAATCGAGTATTCTTCTTCGAAGCCAGAACTATACGGCCCTGACGCGGAAGGTGGAGTACCCCAACGCTTCCACATCATTCCAACGAATAGTTCACATTCTTCTAAATCACGATTTATTAGAGCCTGAGGACGACCAAAACTCGGAGCAACGTCTTCCCACCCGACCAATTCAAGGTGATATCCAAACGAGTCGGCCCATAGTCTATTGAACTCATCGACCGCAAACTTGGCGACCCGTCGTTCCTCCGATAAATCTCCAGGCGATGCTAAGAAGATTTTTACGATTTTTCGGCTAGTAGCCATCTCGCCTCAGCGAAGGTGATCCGAGGACTATGGCTGCTGCATAGGCGTCTGCACCCACGCTAGTTGACGCCGGCCGTTGCGCTTTCGATGGGGATGGCCTTGCCGGCCGCCATGTCGAACTTGAGACGGCGCACATAATCGAGGTCGCGACCGGTCACGCGCACGAAGCGGCTGCCGTCAGGATAGTCGATGGCGTGGATCGCCCCGACGTCATAGACGCCGGCATGGCCGGGCTCGAGCCGGTAGGTCCTGACCTTCTCGAGCTTCGCATCGCCCGCCTCCGTGCCGCCGTCGACGCGCTCGTACTCGCTCATGTCGGTGTACATCACCGCCTGACCGTAGACCGCCCACGAGGCGCCGTGATCGTGCGGCGGGCTCTTGTGCGGCTTGGGATTGCAGTGCGCCAGCACGACGAAGCCGAGGTCCTTGTCCTCGTAGAGCTTGCGGGTGCCCATCGGCGCAGCCGGTCCCACGGCTTCATCGACGAAGGCGGGGTTGGCCAGCAGCGTCTCCAGAAGCACGCGAACCCGCTCGCGGCCGGCGGGTCCCTCGTGAGTCTTGAGCGCGACCTGCGCGTCCTTGACGAACGTATCGAGTGTGTAGGTCATGCGGCGGCTCCCTCGAGACTTTGGCAGGCGGAAATGATCCGCCTGCCCGCCTGTTCCTGTCAACGTCCGCCGAAGATGCGGCGGGCGATCACCATGCGGTGCACTTCCGAGGGGCCCTCATAGACCCGCATGGTGCGGACCTTCTGCGCCATGATCGACAGCGGCAGTTCCTGCGTCACGCCCATGGCGCCGAACGCCTGCTGAGCATGGTCGATCACTTCGCTCGCCATCTCGGTCGCATAGACCTTGATCATCGAGGCCTCCATGCGCACGTCGCGGCCCTCGTCCTGCTTCACCGCGGCATCCATCACCATCAGGCGGCAGGCATGCAGCTTCATCGCGGCGTCGGCCACCCACCACTGGATGGCCTGGCGGTCGGCGAGCTTCTCGCCGAAGGTGACGCGCTGGTTGGCATGCTCGACCAGCATGTCGAGCGCGCGCTGGGCCATGCCGACGCACCACGAGCCCATCTGCAGGCGGCGAATCGTGAGGCGCATCTGCATGGGCGCGAAGCCCGCGCCGATGCGGCCCAGCACCTGCGTCTCCGGCACGCGGCAATCCTCGAACACGACCTCGTAGGTGCGCTGGCCGGCCAGCATCGGGATGGCGCGCGCCACGACGAGACCGGGCGTGCCCTTGTCGATCAGGAAGGCGGTGATGCCGCCGCGGGCACCGAGGTTGGGATCGGTCACCGCCATGGCGATGGTGAAGTCGGCCTTGGCGATGCGGCTGATCCAGATCTTGCGGCCGTTGATCACCCAGTCGTTGCCGTCCTTCACCGCTCGCGTCTTCATGCCCGCCGGATCGCCGCCTGCACCGGGCTCGGAGATGGCGATCGCCGAGCTGGTCTCGCCGGCGGCGTAGGGCTCGAGGTACTTCTTGCGCTGCTCGGGGCTCGCGGTCGCCAGCAGCATGTGCAGGTTGGGCGAGTCGGGCGGAAAGGTGAAAGGCACGCAGGTGTAGCCCAGCTCCTCGTTGACGCCGACCAGAGCCACGGAAGGCAGATTGGCGCCGCCGACTTCCTCGGGCACGTCGAGCGCCCACAGGCCGAGATCCTTGCACTGCTTGAAGAGCTTGGCGTTCTCGTCGTCCGACAGCGAGGCCTGCTGGCCTGTGGCGAAACGCTCGAGCACGTTCTTCTCGAGCGGCATCAGTTCGTTGCGCACGAACTTCTTCACGAGATCGCGCAACATCTGATGTTCTTCGTTGACCTGGTACATAGCAGCTCCTCCTGATTCGATTACGTCGGCTTTCCGATACCCTTGTTGACGAAGTCGAGCGTGTAGGCCCGGGCGACGTCTAGCCCCCTCGGCAACACCTCGACATCGACCATCGACTGATAGAAACCCTGCCAGCGCGCATCCGTCATCGCGCCGATTCCGCCCTGCAGCGCATCTCCCGACATCACGATGCCACGCTCTTTCATCACCTCGATCGCGTACTGGATACGATCGTCGGTCTGTTCCGGATTGGCCTTCTTGATGAGCGCATTGGCGGCCTCGATGGCGGGGCCGCCCTTGAGATACTGAGCCCAGCCTTCGAGCGTCGCGTCCACGAACCGCTGGATGAGGTCACGCTTCTCGCCGGCCAGCTTGCGCGAGATCGCAATCGTGGTCTGGTAGGCGCTGAAGCCCGCATCGGCGAGCAGCAGGAAGGGCGGCATGCGGCCGATCGCCTTCGAGATCGAATAGGGCTCCGACGAGATGAAACCCTGCTGCACGACGTTCCTGTCGGCAAGGAACGGGGCCATGTTGAACATGTAGGGCCTGAGCTGCTCGTCGCGCAGCCCGAACTTCTTGCGGAGATACGGCCAGTAGGTGACGCGCCCGCCGCTGCCGATCAGCAGGGTGCGGCCCTTGAGGTCCTCGAAGCCGTCGAATCCGGTATCCGGGTGGCCGATCAGGACCTGCGGATCCTTCTGGAAGATCGAGGCGATGGTGAAGAAGGGCGCGTCCTCCCGCACGTAGGTGAACGCCTCGAAGCTGTTCGACATGGTCATGTCGACACGGCCCGTCAGCAGCAACTGGCCGATGTTCAGGCTCGGTCCGCCCTGCCGGATATCGCATTCGATTCCGGCCTTGCGATAGAGGCCGGCGGCAACCGCCTGGTAGTAGCCGCCATGCTCGGCCTGGGCGCGCCAATCGGTCTGGAAGACGAGCCTGTCGAGCGTCTGCGCGCGGGCCGGTCGTGCCAGCGGCAACAGGAGGGGCACGGCAGCGAGGCCGAGCGCGGCGCGACGGGAGAGACGATAGGCGGTCATGGCGCGAGACTGTCTCCCCGGCGGTCGAAGGCGAGCGCCACCAGTTCCTTGATCGCCAGGTTCGAGTCGCCGAGCGCGTCAACGGACGGCAGCCAGACATCCCACCAGGCGATCGCCTGCTTGGGGACGCTCCAGTTGACGCCGAAGATCGCAAAATTGAGGCCGCCACGGCTGGCCAGCCTGGCGGCCCGTGGCACATGGAAGGCCGACGTGACGATCGCCACCCTTCCCCCCTTCACGAGTTCCCGTACGTTGCGGATGTTCTCGATCGTGTTCAGCGCCTTGGCCTCGGAGACGATCGCATCGCCGGGCACGCCGAGGTCGAGCAGGAAGCGCCGCATCGCTTCGGCCTCGCTGGTTGCCGGCCCACCCTGCTGCTGGATGAACGAGCCACCGCTCACGATGATCCTGGGCGCTGCGCCCGACTTGAACATGCGGGCCGCCTGCCAGATGCGATCGGACGAGTTGGTCAGTTCGGGCTCCGTCGTATAGGGCGGGGCGGCAGGCGCGATGCCGCCGCCCAGCACCACTATGGCGTCGTAGCAGCACGGCTGATTGCCGGCCACGAGCTTGCGGGCCTTCTCCTCGAGTTGCCGGTTGAGCAGCCCCGTCACCGGCGGGAAGGACAGGGCGAGAGTCTGGAGGAGCGCGAGGCCGAACGGTACGGCGGCGAGCCGGCGCCACCCCACAAGGCGCAGCAGCAGCCACAGCACGACGCCGATCGCCAGCGAGGCCGGCGGCAGCATCAGGCTGGCGAGGATCTTCAGGGTGACGAAGGTGTTCATGCCGGTCTGCGTCGCGCTCCGACCATACTAGAGCAAAGCGCCGTCAGGCCCGCTCAAAGGATTGCGAAGATGTCGCTGTGCGGCGAGGGCGGCCGTGC
>JAESFK010000738.1_pt1 | contig 13363 bp, 11 predicted proteins | sample 9269391 | NCBI WGS metagenome assembly JAESFK01 (sample SAMN14506231, study PRJNA617097) | algae metagenome | isolation source: Drouetiella hepatica UHER 2000/2452 and co-occurring heterotrophs from... | place: Slovakia: Slovak Paradise National Park, Hrabusice, Kosice Region | collected 2000-01-01
ATGGACGCGACGGCACCCTCGCAGCAGGTCGCCAGCCTTTCGGTGTCCGGCGCCGGGCCCCGCGATGCCGTCCGTTCCGACATTGAAACGCTGCTCGTGCTGGGCAGACCCGAGGAGGGTGGCGAGACCGGCCCCACGATGGCGCAGCGGGTGCAGACCGAACTGGCGCGCGTCGGCTGCTATCGCATGGCCGTCGACGGCGACTGGGGGCCAGGATCGAAGCGCGCGCTCGGCGAGTACCTCCGCCGCACGAAGCAGCAGCAGGCCTCGCTCGACCCGACGGTCGACGTGCTCAGCGACCTGTTCCTGCGCTCGGGCCGGATCTGCAGGGAGCCGGTTCGCGTGACGAAGACGGCGACGCTGGAGGGCAGCCGGAAGCAGCAGACGAACCGCGCGTCCCCTTCGGGGCAGAAGAAGGCCAACCAGCCAGCGCAGCGCAGACAGACGAAGCGTCCCGCCGCCCCGCCGCCGGACATCGGCGCGGGCATCGGCATCGGCGGGATCTTCTGAGGACGTAGTCGCCGAAGGCATCTCGGCGCCGGTCCTCTGGCATGCCGCGGCCGCGATAGAGTCGTTTTGGCGCGTAACGATGCAGCCGGAAGGCGCGCAGGGCAGATCGATCGGTCGGCGCCACGATCTTTCGAGCATCTTCAGGCTGTGAGTCGACGTCGAGACCCGGAGCCAGCGTGGAGCGCGCCACGGCGGGCGACCGATCGCCCGGTTGAGGCCCCGGCATCGAAATGGCGCGCTCGGGGCGTCGAGCAATCACATTTCGAGGTGGCTAGCCGCCCCAGCCGCCACCGCCGGGACCGCCGCCGCCTCCACCATTTCCACCTCCACCGCCCCCGTTTCCGCCTCCGCCGCCACCGCCGCCCTCACCACCACCGCCTTCGCCCCCGCCACCACCTTCACCGCCGCCGCCACCGCCGCTCGGTCCACCTGAGCCACCGCTCCCTCCGCGGGAACCGCTCTGGCCAGCGACGGAACTCCGGCGTGTCGGCGGCTTTGGCTGTGTCACGCCGGATGCCTTGACCGGCTTTGCCTCGGTGGGAGAGAACAGCGGGCCCGCATCGCGGATCGACGTGCATCCCGACAGCGCCACGGCGGCGACACTGGCGACGAGGGACAATCTGATGCCTGGCATGTATCAAATCCTCGGTTGTCAAAGCATGTCGAGGCGCGGCGTCGAGCCGACCCATTCGTGGCGCACGATCTCCACCAGGAGGTCCACCGGCTCGCGCGGCGCGGTCTTGCCAAGGATCTCCGCTGCCGCGGCGCGCACCTGCGGCCCGATCCTGCCGTCCACCTCGATATCACCGGCCCCGAGGCGCCGCAGAGCCTCCTGGATCACCCGCACCACCCGCTCGCGCGGCAGGGCCGCGAGACGCTTGCGGGCGTCATCGGAAGCCTGGCCAGAGGGCCGCGCGACCGCGAGTGCGTAGAGCCGCACGGCTTCGTCGGCATCGGCCTGCAGCGACGGTTCGGCGCTCACGATCTCGGCGGCGTAGAAGGCGCCCCAGCCATCGCCCCGGGCGGCGCTGGTGCGGAACAGCGTCAGCAGCGCGGGGCCGTCGGCGCCGCCCGCCCGGTCCATGAGCGCGATCAGCGTCGCGGCGTAGGGATGCAGCTTGCGGTTCGCGTCCTCGAACAGGCTGCGCGCGCGCGCAGGATCCTTCTCCACGGCGACGCCGTCGCGATACATCAGGCCGAGATTGACCTCGCCCCACACGTCGCCGCGTTCCGCCGATTTCTCAAACATGACGAGGGCGCGGTCGACGTCCTTCGGCACGCGCGTGCCGTAGAGATACTCGGCGCCGAGCTGGTTCAGTGCGTAGGTGTGGCCGGATTCCACCGCGCGACCCATCAGGTCGATGCCGCGCCTGACGTCCTGGTTCACGCCGTTGCCCTCGACCAGCGCCTTGCCGAGCGAGTACTGGCCATAGGGGTCGCCCTTGCGGGCGGCGGCCTCGAAAAGCGGGATTGCCTTTGCCGGATCCAGCGGCACGGCGGCGCCGAGCTGGTGGAGACGCCCGAGGAAATAGCCGGCGCGGACATGGCCGGCGTCCAGCGCCGAGCGCACCATGGCGAGCGCCTGGTCGAAGTCGCCGTCGGCATAGAGCGCCCGGCCATACTGGAACCTGAACCGCGGGACGTCCCGAAACGCCGCGACGGCGTCCCGACAGGCCGCGAGCGCACGGGGGATGTCGATGTCGTTGGGATAGACGCCCTCCGTGACAGCCTGGATGTCGAGCGGCTCGGCGGCGAGTTCGTCGCAGGCGTTCACCTCGGCATCGACGGCGATGACGACGGGGCGTGCATCTGGCGTCGGCAGTGCGGGTGCGAGCACGATCTGGGCTTCGCCGCTGCTGCGAAGCGCGGGGCGCACCCGAACCTCCGCCAGATCCTCCGCGCGGACCAGGTCGCCGAGCATGAGAACCTGCTCCCCGGCGACGACCTGGGTGGACGCATCGCGGGATTCGACCCTCAGCCATCCATGCAGGCGGCCCGCGCCAAGTTGCACGGCCGGGAGCGACGCGAATCCGGTGCCCACGTCGGTCTTCATGGCGACCTGCAGCGGCGCGGCCGTCTTGGTGGTGCCCTGGGCCTCGCCCGGCGCCTCGGCCACCTGTGGATCAGTCTGCTCCGGCAGGATCGACTGGTCGAAGACGATGGCGACTGCGCCCGTCGCCTTGTCTCCGGCGTTCGACCGGATCGTATACGGAATGAGTTCGACCGGCTTCGGTCCAGGATCGGCGACATACACGACCCCACCGATCCGGCTGGCGTCGATCGGTGTCTGCGTCGTCAGCACCCGATCGTCCAGCATCAGCACGCCGGACAAGGGCATCTTCTCGAACACCGCCTCCAGCGTCAGACCGGCGCTGGCGATCGGCGGGACGATGTCCAGCCGTACACGCGGGTCCTGTGGCGAGGCGCGCACCTGGGTCACGCTTTCGCCCAGAACGAGCAGCTTCTGCTGGGTCACGAAGTAGAACTGGGCCGTCAGGCTGGACACGTCCCAGGGCACCTGCCGGCCACCCGTCTTGCTGATGACGGCATTGCGGACGGCGGTGAGGACTTCCCGGATTTCCTGGTTCGGCGTCAGCGCGTGGGTGGCGAACGCGTCGGCGAACGGGCTGACCTCGCCGCCCCCGTCATAGGCGACCTCGTCCGGCGCGGTCGAGTAGACGATCAGCGAGCCCTGCCGCGGCGCCAGCGAGGCAAGCCCCTGCCGCTCCGTGACTTTCACCCTGCGGTCGCCGAGAAAATAATCCTCGTTCCGGAAAGGATTGTCGCGACATGCGTCGAGTACCAGGATCTGCAGGCTCGACGAGGCGCGCATGTAGTCGAGCAGCGCGGTGACGTTCTGCGTTTCCACCTCGAGGTCGTAGGAGGAGGCCAGGCTGGCGTCGACCGGAACGATGAAGTTCTCGCCGGCGACCTGGACGGCATGGCCGCTGTAGTAGAACAGCGCCACATCGCCGTCGTTGAGCGTCCGCAGGAACTCCCGGACCGCCTTTTCCATCCCGGCCTTGTCGAGGTCCTTTCCGATCGTGACCTCGAAATTGGCCTGACGAAGCAGGTCGCCGATGCGCTCGGCGTCGTTCCCGGCATTCGGCAGGGGCGGCAGGTTCGTGTAGGCCGAGTTGCCGATCACCAGCGCCGCGCGCCGGTCGGGCGCGGCCTCGGCCACGCCGGCCATACCCACGGCGATCAGCGCGGCCAGCAGCAACACAAGCGCATTCAGCCAACGCTTCGCCGCCGCCAGGGCGTTCGGAGGATCGAACCGCATGATGCTGCTCCGAAGGGCGTGCAAAGTCCGCACTTCCTCGGGCATTCTAACCGCATCCGGCCGATCGCGGAAGCTTTTACGGGGCGTGTCTTTGGGTACGCTATGACCCGCCGGTCAGGCGTTGGCCGGCTTCGCCGTGTCGAGCCGGTTGATCGCCTCCACATTGCCGGCCGATGGCCCCTGCGGGTCGAACGCCGATTCCAGCCATTTGTCGACGATCGCCTTGGCGAGTTCCGGGCCGATGACGCGCGCACCCATGGTGATGATCTGGGCGTCGTTCGACTTGGCCGCCCGTTCCGCCGAATAGGTGTCGTGTGTCAGTGCGGCACGGATGCCCGGCACCTTGTTGGCGGAGATGCAGACCCCGATGCCGGTACCGCAGCACAGGATGCCGCGCTCGTACTCGCCATCGACGATCGCCTGGCCGACCTTCGCCGACAGGTCGGCGTAGAAACCGGATTGGCTGAGGTCGGTGACCTCGAGGTCGGACCGGGTCTTCAGATGCGCGGCGACGACGTCGATCAGCGGCTTGCCGGCGCTGTCGCCGCCGAGAACGATCTTCATGGTATGACCTCCTGACCAGTGTCTTTTCGACGGATGCGATAGTCGCTTTGGCAGCGTCGTTCAATATGGGCTGTTTGCCTCCGCCTACGCGGGCGCTTCGAAGCCGCCCAGGAACGAAGTGAGATTGTCGCCGAGCGCGTCGCAGAGATAGCCGCCCTCCTGCACGACGACCGTCGGCAGGCGCAGGCCGGCGATGGCCGCGCCGATCCGCGCGAAACCGGGTGTGCTGACCGATAACCCGCCGAACGGGTCGCCTTCGAACGCGTCGAGCCCGAGCGCCACCACCACCGCCTCTGGCGCGAAGGCCCGGATGCGGCGGAGCGCCACTTCCAGCGCCTCGAGGAAGGCCTGGTCACCGGACTTGCGGGGCAGAGGCAGGTTGAAATTGTAGCCGAGGCCCGGTCCTTCGCCACGCTCGTCGGCGTAGCCCCAGAAGAAGGGGTAGAAGCGCACCGGATCGGCATGGAGGGAGACGGTCAGCACGTCCGGGCGCGCGTAGAAGATGCCCTGCGTGCCGTTGCCGTGGTGCAGGTCGACGTCGAGGATCGCGACCCGTGCAGCCTGCGTGCGAAGCCGCTGCGCGGCGATCGCGGAATTGTTGAGGAAGCAGAAGCCGCCCGCCATGTCGACGAAGGCATGATGCCCCGGAGGACGGCAGAGCGCATAGGCGCCCGGCGCGCCGGCCAGCACGGCATCCGCGGCCGCGACGGCCGACCAGGCGCTCCAGAGGGCGCTGTCCCAGGTCTCGGCGGAGATCGGGCAGGCGGTGTCGGCCATGTGGTAGCCGGCCTGCCCCACCGCAGAAGCAGGATAGGAGCCACCACGGGCCATTGGGTGGATGTTGGGGATCACCTCCGCGGACGCACCCTCGATGCGCCGCCAGCGCGTGTAGATGTTCTGGAGGAAGTCGAGATATTCCGGCGTGTGGACGGCGGCTATCGGAGCGAGCCCGAAATCCGCCGGGCGCTCGATTGCGCAGCCGGCTGCCCGGGCACCCGCCAGCAGGCGCTCCACCCTCTCGGGCTTCTCGAGATTGGGTTGCGGCGCGCCGCTCGACAGGAACGCTTTCGGATCGTGACGCTTCTGCTCCTCGGCGTAGAAGGCTTTCATGTCGGCTCCGATGATCCGCCGGGCGGGCTGTCGGCCGCCGAGAGGTTGAGGAAGGCTTCGCCATAGGCGGCGTGAACCTGTTCCGTATCGGAGAGGGCCAGGTCCAGCCGCTCGTAGAACCTTTGCGCGGGAAAGTTCGCGGTGTCGACCGACAGCCGCAGATAGACCCCGCCGCGATCGCGGGTGAGCGCCGCGAGCCGCCGCAGCAGTTTCGCGCCGACGCCGAGGCCACGGAACGCCTCGTCGACATAGAGGTCCTGCAGATAGGCGCCCGGCCGTCCTAGCCAGGTGGAGAAGCTGCGGAAATAGAGCGCCAGGCCCGCGAACCGCCCGTCGACCTCGGCGATCAACGTCTCGAAATGCGCGTCGGGACCAAAGCCGTAGGCGATCAGGTCGGCGACCTCGCAGCAGACCTTCTCCACTTCGCCGACATGGCGAGCGATGCCGATCAGCGCGGAATGGATGCGTTCGGCGTCTGCCGGCGTGGCGGAACGGATGGTGATCTCCGCACTGCCGGGCGACATATCCATCATCGATGCCGAGCCCCGATTTCCCGGATCGGCCCGGGCGCGGGCTTGAAATGGGCGACGCGCACGGGCAACGGCGCCGATGCCATGCCGGCGCAGGCGATGGTGTTGCATGCGGCCTTTGCCATGACCGCTCAGCCCCGGTCGGGAAGGCCGAGGCCGGCCGCTACTTCGGCGATCGCTTCGCCGAGGATGGCGACGATTTCCGCGACCTGCGCTTCGGTGACGATCAGCGGCGGCGCCACCATCGTGTAGTCGCCCTGCACCCCGCCCTTCACCCGCCGCGAATAGACGATGAGATTGCGGGCATAGGCGGCGTCGAGCACGCGCTGGCCGATCTTCCACTCCGGCGGCAGCGGTGCGAACGTCTCGCGGTCGGCATATTCGATGGCCGTCATCAGGCCCTTGCCGCGCACGTCGGCGATGAAGGGGAAGCGCTCCGCCAGCCCGCGCAGGCGGCCGAGCAGCACCTCGCCCATGGCGGCCGCGTTGGCGGTGAGGTCGAGCCGGTCCATCTCGCCCATGATGGCGAGGCCGGCGGCGCAGGCCAGCGGATTGCCGGCATAGGTGTGGCCGTGCTGGAAGCCGCCCATCTTCAGCACTGGCCCGACGATGCGTTGCGGGGCCGCCAACGCGCCGAGCGGCGCGTAGCCGGAGCCGATGCCCTTGGACAGCGCCACGATGTCCGGCCGGCAGTCCCAGTGGTCTCCGCCGAGGAAGGCGCCGGTTCGCCCGATGCCGCTCATCACCTCGTCATGGATGAGCAGGATGCCGTGGCGGTCGCAGATCTCGCGGATGCGCGGATAGTAGCTGTCCGGCGCCACCAGCGCGCCGGTGGCCGCGCCGCCAATCGGCTCCATGATGAAGGCCAGCACGCTGTCCGGCCCCTCGGCCAGAATCTTCTCTTCCAGCATGTCGGCGTAGCGAACGCCCCGTTCTTCCAGCGAGAGGTTGTCGCGGTCGCGATAGGCCGTCGGGGCAGGCACCGTCGGCATCATCCGGATCTGTTCGGCAAAGCTGTCGGTCAGCAGTCCGTCGCCGGTGACGGACAGAGATCCATAGGTGCCGCCGTGATAGGAGGGCATGCGGCCGATGATCTTCCAGCGGCCGGGCTGGCCGGTCGCGACCGCCCATTGCCGCGCCAGCTTGATGCAGCTTTCCACGGCCTCCGACCCGCCCGACACGAAGAAGATGCGATCCAGCCCGCCCGGCATCCGCTCGGCGAGCGTGCGGGCCAGCTCCTCCGCCGGCTCGTTCTCGAAATGCAGGCGATAGGCGAAGGTGGTCTTCTCCATCTGCCGCCGCATCGCCTCCAGCACGACGGGATTCCCGTAGCCGAGATTGACGGCGATCGGCCCGCTGGACCCATCGATGAAACGCCGCCCGTCCTGCGTCCAGACATGGATGCCTTCGGCGCGGTCCACCACCGGTCGACGCAGGCTGGAGAGGTAGAAGAGGTGGGAAGGAGTCTGGTCCATCGGCATTCCTGCGCCTGGGCGATCCACGGTTCCGGCGTGCCTCCTATCCGAGTTTGCGCGGGCGGTCACTAGACCCTTCCGGGAGACTTCTGGAAGGACGCGGCCTCTGCTAGGAACATGCCACGACTCCGCGATTCATCGTCTGGAAGCAAGCGGCCTTGCGGGGTCGCGTTCAGTGGTCCGAGCAGGGTCGCAGCGAATGCGGCCGCCTTGAGGGAGGGGTGAGGTGAGCGTCGGGAACAGTGATGTCGATGGGGAGCAGAATCCGCAGGCCAACCGCAGGCAGGTCCTGAAGGCCGGCGCGGCGGTGGCACTTCTGGCCGCAACGGGACAGGCGGCTCTGAACGGCTTGACGGCGAAACGCGCCGAGGCCGCGGACGCGCCCCAGGCAAGGCCCAACATCGTCTACATCGTCGCCGACGACATGGGGTGGAAGGACGCGGGCTTCCGCGGCTCCGACATCAGGACACCCAACCTCGACCGGCTGGCCGCCGAGGGTGCTGTGCTGGACCAGTTCTATACCCAACCCATGTGCACGCCGACGCGGGCGGCCCTGATGACCGGCCGCTATCCGCTGCGCTACGGGTTGCAGACCGGCGTGATCCCCGGCGCCGGAACCTACAGCCTGCCGCTCGACGAGTACCTCCTGCCACAGGCGCTGCAGGACGCCGGCTACAGGACGGCAATGGTGGGCAAATGGCATCTCGGCCACGCCGACGCCAATTTCTGGCCGCGCCAGCGCGGGTTCGACCAGTTCTATGGGGCGACCGTCGGCGAGATCGACCATTTCAAGCTCGCCGCCCACGCCGTGCCGGACTGGTATCGGGACAACACGCCGCTGCAGGAGGAAGGCTACGACAGCGCCCTCTTCGGCGACGAGGCTGCGCGCGTGGTGCGGGAGCATGACCCGGCGCAGCCGCTGTTCCTCTACCTCGCTTTCACCGCGCCGCACACGCCCTTCCAGGCGCCGCAGGAGTACCTCGATCGCTTCCAATTCATCGAGGACGATAACCGCCGCGCCTATGCCGCGATGATCTCCGTGCTCGACGACGGCATCGGCAAGGTTCTCGCGGCGCTCGAGGAGCGTGGCATGCGCGACGACACGCTGATCGTCTTCCACTCGGACAATGGCGGCGTCACCGATTCCATGTTCGCCGGCGATACCGCCGTCGCGGGCGCCTTGCCGGCCGACAACGGTCCGTATCGCGGCGGCAAGGGCTCGCTCTATGAGGGCGGAACCCGGGTGATCGCGCTGGCCAACTGGCCCGGACGCATCAAGCCGGGACCGGTCGATGCGATGATGCATGTGGTCGACATGTTTCCCACCCTGGCGGCGCTCGCAGGGGCCAGCACCGAAAAGTCGAAGCCGCTCGACGGCATGGATGTCTGGGGGGCCCTGGCCGAGGGCCAGCCCTCCCCGCGCAGCGAGATCGTCTACAATGTCGATCCCATGGGCGGGGCCGTGCGCGAGGGCGACTGGAAGCTGGTCTGGAAGGCGGCGCTGCCGCAGAAGCTGCAACTGTTCGACCTGGCGACGGACCCGTCGGAAACGACCGACCTCGCGGCGCAGCATCCCGAAAAAGTGGCGGCGCTTGGCGATCGCATCGAGGTGCTCGCGGGCGAGATGGCACCGCCCCTTCTCCTGATGGAGGCAGTGCGGCTCACCTTCTACACGCCGCCGGTGTCGGGCGATCCTTCGGTCCTGTTCAGCCTAGGGGACTGACTATCGTGACCCCGGCCACCCTTGGCCCTCCGCGGAGGGAGGTGTTCACAACCACTTGGTCGGCTTCGGATTGCGCTCGTCGAAATCCGTCTGATGCCAGTAGGGATAGACCGGGCTTCGGTGGCTGGCCTTGTCCAGTCGCGCGATCTGGTCGTCGCTGAGCGACCAGCCGAGGGCGCCGAGATTCTGCCTGAGCTGCTCCTGGTTGCGGGCGCCAACCACGATGTTGCACACGGTGGGACGGGTCAGCAGCCAGTTCAGCGCCACCTGCGGCACGGTCTTGCCGGTTTCGGCCGCCACCGCGTCGAGCGCGTCGACCACGTCGTAGACGGTCTCGTCCGACACCGGCGGGCCGCCAACGGCGCCGCCGGAGGCGATGCGCCCGCTCCTGTTCTCCTGGCCGCGCCGGATCTTGCCGGTGAGGCGGCCCCAGCCGAGCGGGCTCCAGACCATCAGCCCGACCCCCTGGTCGAGCCCGAGCGGCATCAGTTCCCACTCGTAGTCGCGGCCGACCAGCGAGTAGTAGCCCTGATAGGCGACGTAGCGCGCAAGCCCGTATCTCTCCGACGTCGCAAGCGCCTTCATCAGATGCCAGCCGGAGAAATTGGAGGCGCCGATATAGCCGATCTTGCCGGCAGAGATCAGGTCGTCCAGCGCCCGCAGGGTCTCGTCGACCGGCGTCAGCGCGTCGAAGCCGTGCATGAAGTAGAGGTCGATATGGTCGGTGCCGAGCCGCTTCAGGCTGGCCTCGCAGGCGCGAACGAGATGATAGCGCGACGAGCCGACATCGTTTGCGCCATCGCCCTTTCGGAACGTCGCCTTGGTCGAGATCAGAACCTTGTCGCGCCGGCCCTTCAGCGCCTGCCCGAGAACTTCCTCCGAGACGCCCTGCGAATAGACGTCCGCCGTGTCGAAAAAATTCATGCCCGCTTCAAGGCAGATGTCGACCAGCCGCGAGGCCTCGGCGACGTCGGTTTCGCCCCAGCGCTGGAAGAACTCGTTGGCGCCGCCGAAGGTGGCGGTGCCCAGCGAGAGCACCGGCACCTTCAGGCCGGATCGTCCGAGTTGCCGCGTTTCCATGAGAATGCTCCTTGGCATGACCCGGCGCGTCGCGTCCCTGTTTCTGGAGAGGGCGATGATCGCGCGGGAAAGTGGACGAACCGTCCGGGAAAGTCGCGCGAAGCTATCCGGACCCGTGCACAAATCAAGGGGCGAGTTGGCGGCGTGCGGGATCAGGAGTGAATTCCTTCTGGGAGGCGGCCTCCGCGTGCATATCCCCTCATCTTGAAGTGCTCGCCCTGCCTGGCTTTTGCCGGCGGATCGACAGCGGCGGGCGGAGCGCGCTATGCATGCCCGCTCGGCGAGCCTCGGCCATCGCGGTCGCGGCACGTCCGGGCAGTCCAACGGCGACACGTGCATGCAGCTTCATTTCGATCCCCTGGGCGGACTCGCCGGCGACATGATCGTCGCCGCGCTGCTCGACCTCGCTCCCGACAGCCAGGCGGGCCTCCTGGCGGCGCTGGCGCGCTGCCCGCTTCTGGACGGCGTCACCGTGGAGGTCCGTCAACATGGGGACGGCATCCTGACCGGCCGGCGATTCATCGTCAGCCGCGTGCAGGAGCATCACCATCACCACCACCACGACGACAGCGACCATCACCATCATCACGGCCACACCGCATGGCGCGACATCCGCGCCGCCCTCGCGGCATCGGCGCTCGGGGCCGGGGTGGTCGGCCGTGCGATCGACATCTTCACGCTGCTTGCCGAGGCCGAAGCGAGGGTCCATGGCGTCGCGCCTGACGATGTCCATTTCCACGAAGTCGGGGCATGGGACTCCATTGCGGACATCGTCGCGGCCGCCTGGCTCATCGAATCGCTCTCGGTGACCGGCTGCTCCACGGCACCGCTTCCCCTCGGCTCCGGGCGGGTCATGACGGCGCACGGTCCCCTGCCCGTGCCGGCGCCGGCCACCGCGCTGCTGCTGGAAGGCTTCGCGACCGTCGACGACGGCATCGGCGGCGAGCGCGTGACCCCGACCGGCGCGGCGATCCTGCGGCATCTCCGCCCCGGCAGGGTCGCGACACCACGCCGCCTGTCGGGATCCGGCTTCGGGTTCGGCACGCGCACGCTGCCGGGAATCAGCAATTGCCTGCGCATCCTGGCCTTCGCCGCGCCCGATCCGGAGGAGACGCGCGGCCGTGTCGCCGTGCTGGAATTCGAGATCGACGACCAGACCGCCGAGGACCTGGCCATCGGCCTCGACCGGCTGCGCGAGCGTGCCGGGGTCCTCGACGTGGTTCAGGCGCCCGTCTTCGGCAAGAAGGGCCGGATGATGACGCATGTGCGCATGCTCGTCCGGCCGGAAGCTCTCGATGCGGTGCTATCGGCGGCATTCGACGAGACGTCGACCATCGGAATCCGCCACCGGATCGTCGAGCGAAGCGAATTGCAGCGCGAGCAGGCGGATGTGGAGATCGGAGGGCGCAGCGTGCGCGTCAAGTCGGTCGACAGGCCGGGCGGGCGCAGCCACAAGGTCGAGGCCGACGATGCAGCACGCGAGGGCGACCGGAGCGCGCGTGAAGGTCTGCGACGCGCCGCGGAAGCGCTGGCGGAGGGGTCATGAACGGCCAGTTCTTGCAGCTTTGCAGCGTCCTCATGGACATGCGCGCGGTCACCGTCGCCGTGAGCGGCGGCGTCGATTCGCTCACGCTCGCGGTGCAGGCACATCGCCTTCTCGGCCATGAGGCCACGCTGGCGCACGCCGTCTCGCCGGCCGTGCCGCCCGACGCCACCGAGCGGGTGCGTGCGCTCGCCAGGCAGGAGGGCTGGCGTCTGCTGGTCTTCGACGCCGGCGAGTTCGCCGATCCGGCCTATCTGGGCAACCCCGTCGACCGTTGCTTCTTCTGCAAGGGGCATCTCTACGACGCCCTTGCCGCACGCACCGACAGCCAGATCGTTTCCGGCACCAACACAGACGATCTCGGCGAGTATCGGCCTGGGCTGATCGCCGCCCGCCGCCAAGGCGTGAGGCATCCCTATGTCGAGGCAGGCATGGACAAGGCCGCGGTGCGCCGGCTCGCCGCCGAACTCGGGCTCGGCGCCATCGCCACGCTGCCTTCCTCGCCCTGCCTTTCCAGCCGGGTCGAAACGGCGATCCCGATAGAGGCCGACGTGCTCGCCGCGATCCATGCGGTGGAGCTGCTGGTGTCGGCGACGCTCGCGCCGCGCACCGTGCGCTGCCGCGTGCGCAGCGCCGCGATCGTGGTGGAACTCGACCCCGATGCGCTGGGCCGCGCGGACCCGGCAGGCCGCGATGCGCTTGCCGCCCGCATCCGGGCGCTGCTGCCGGAGCGGATCGGGCAACGGCCGATCGGCTTCGCGGCCTACCGAACCGGCAGCGCATTCGTCGGAGCACCCGCGTGAGCGAGGTCGTCCTCGATTTCGCGCGTGAGGACCGGATCGGACTCGCCGAAGCTGTCTTCTGCGCTGGCAAGTCGATCGCGCAGATCGACGACATCCTCGACATCGCCGGCGCGGCCGGACGGCCGATGCTGCTGACGCGGCTCGACGCCTCGGCGTTCGAACGGCTGGCCGACAGGCATCGCGGGGCGATCGATCATTGCGCCGTTTCGCGCACAGGCTTCTTCGGCGTGGAGCAACCCGTCCGCTCGCGGGGCGAGGTCGCGATCGTCGCGGCGGGCACCTCAGACGTTCCCGTGGCACGCGAGGCGGAGCGGACGCTGCGCTTCTCCGGCGTGGAAGCCGGCTTCATCGCCGATGTGGGCGTGGCCGGCCTCTGGCGCCTGACGGCCCGGCTGGAGAATATCCGCAGCCATCCGATCGTGATCGCGGTGGCCGGCATGGACGCTGCTCTCGCCTCGGTGCTCGGCGGCCTGGTGCCGGGTACGCTGATCTGCGTGCCGACTTCAGTGGGCTATGGCGCGGCTGAGGCGGGCCGTACCGCGCTCAATGCGATGCTGGCGAGTTGCGCGCCCGGCATTTCGGTCTGCAACATCGACAACGGCTACGGCGCGGGCTGCGCCGCGCTGCGCGTGCTTTCGGCGGCGCGGCGCCTGCAAGCAGGCTCTTCGCCGGAGCCGCGTCAGTCTGATGCGGACGTCGGTGGGGCCTCGGTGTCCGGCAAGCCCACACGGTAGGCCGCGCC
>JAESFK010000740.1_pt1 | contig 13357 bp, 9 predicted proteins | sample 9269391 | NCBI WGS metagenome assembly JAESFK01 (sample SAMN14506231, study PRJNA617097) | algae metagenome | isolation source: Drouetiella hepatica UHER 2000/2452 and co-occurring heterotrophs from... | place: Slovakia: Slovak Paradise National Park, Hrabusice, Kosice Region | collected 2000-01-01
AGAGCGCGGGCTGCGATGCCCGCTTCCAGAGCGTGGATCTCTCCGATCTCGCGGCCGTCAAGACGATCGTGCCGGCGGCCGAGGCTGCCTTCGGCCGGCTCGACATTCTCGTCAACGCAGCCGGCGATACCGATCGCGGCACGGTCTTTGATACGTCACCCGAGCTCTATGAGCGCATCATGGCGGTCAATCTGCGCGCGCCTTTCTTCCTGATCCAGGATGCGGCCGAACTGATGCGCCGGAAGGCCATCGCCGGCGCCATCGTCAACATCCAGTCGATGTCGGCCCATGGCGGCCAGCCCTTCCTGTCCGCCTACAGCGTCTCCAAGGGCGCGCTGGCGACGTTGACGAAGAATGCGGCCTTCGGGTTGCTCGCGCACAGGATCCGGGTCAACGGCCTGAACATCGGCTGGATGGCGACGCCCGGCGAGGATGCGATCATGCGCAGCCGCCATGGCGCGCAGGATGGCTGGCTCGATGAGGCGGCTGCAGGCCAGCCCTTCGGGCGCCTGCTCGATCCGCGCGAGGTCGCGCGCGCCGTGGCCTATCTGGCGTCGGCCGAATCCGGGCTTATGACGGGCTCCAACATCGATTTCGACCAGACGATTCTCGGCGCGCACGACTGAGGCGCGCGATCACCAAGGCCTGAAGGACTATAGACAGCGATGACGACGGGACTGGCGAAGATGCGGGTGGGATTGCTGGGGGCGGGCCGGATCGGCCGCATCCATGGGCTGAACGTCGTGGCGCGCCCCGATGCCGAACTCGTCGCCGTCACGGACGCGATGCCGGACGCCGCCGCCTCGCTTGCGGCTGCCAGCGGCGCGAAGGTCGCGACGGCCGAGGCCATCCTGTCGGATGCGACGATCGACGCCGTGCTGATCTGCACGCCGACCGACACCCATGCCGACCTGATCGAGGCCGCCGTTTCGGCCGGCAAGGCCGTCTTCTGCGAGAAGCCGGTCGATCTCGACGCCGCCCGCATCCGCCGCTGCCTTGCGACGGTGGAAAAATCCGGCAAGCCGCTGATGATCGGCTTCAACCGCCGCTTCGATCCGAACTTCGCTGCCCTTGAAAGCCGGCTGCGCGCGGGCGAGGCCGGCGCGATCGAGATCGTCAGCGTCATCTCGCGCGATCCCTCGCCGCCGCCGGTCGACTATGTGAAGCGCTCCGGCGGGCTCTTCCGCGACATGATGATCCATGACTTCGACATGGCCCGCTTCCTCCTGGCCGAGGAGCCGGTCGAGGTCTTCGCGCTTGGCTCGGCGCTGGTCGATCCCGCGATCGGTCAGGCCGGCGACGTCGACACCGCCGCCGTGCTGATGAAGACGGCCTCCGGTAGGATCGCGCAGATCTCGAACTCGCGCCGCGCCACTTACGGCTACGACCAGCGCATCGAGGTCCACGGCTCCAAGGGCATGCTGCGCGCCGGCAACATCCACGAGACCACGGTCGAGAGCGCGACCGGCGCCGGTTTCCGGGCCGATCCGGTCCAGAACTTCTTCCTTGAGCGCTATGCCGCGGCCTATCGCGCCGAACTCGATGCCTTCTTCACCGCCTGCAAGGGCGGCAAGGCGCCGACACCATCGGGCCTCGACGGGCTCAAGGCGCAGATCCTCGCCGACGCCGCGACCGAATCCGCGCAGACCGGCAAGCCCGTCCGCGTCGATCTGGGAGCGAAGTGATGACGCCGGCGGAGCGCGATCTGCGCTATTATGCAGCGCTCGGTCTCGCGACCGAGGCGAGCCACCTGGCGCTGGGCTACTTCAACAAGCGCGAGTCCCTGGGCATCACCATGAAGGGAGCGCAGGACTGGCTGACCGTCGCCGACGGCAAGGTCGAGGACTTCCTGCGCCGCCGTCTGTCAGAACTCTTTCCAAATGATTCCGTCATCGGTGAGGAGGGCGGGGGCCAAGCCTCCGATGCCGTCTGGATCCTCGATCCGATCGACGGCACCGCGAACTTCGCTCATGGCGACCGCAACTGGTGCATATCCATCGGCTTCCTCGCCAATCGCCGGCCGGAGATCGGCATCGTCGCGGCGCCGGCCCTCGGCGAGGTCTATGCTGCCCGGCGCGGCGTCGGCGCGACCCTGAACGGCGATCCGGTCAAGGTCTCGGGAGGCACGGACATCGCGCGCGCCTCGGTCGAGCTGGGGTGGTCGACCCGCGTGCCGGCCGCGAACTATCTCAAGGTCATCGAGCGCGGCTATGCCGCTGGAGCCGCGATGAAGCGCGGCGGCTCGGGCACTCTCGGCCTTTGCCATGTCGCCGGCGGCAGCAGCGACGCCTATGCCGAGCTGCACATCAACGCCTGGGACGTCGCCGCCGGCATCGTCATCGCCGGTGAGGCGGGTGCCTATGTCAACGATTTCTTTGCCGGCGAAGGCATCTCGAACGGCAATCCGGTGCTGTGCTGCACGCCGGCGCTGAGGAGAGAACTCGAGGCGATCACCGGTATTCGTTAGCCAGCGCGATATGCGTTGATCTTTCGGAGAAAGTCGTCTCAGTTTCATAGCAATCACAGAAGAACGAAAGTTCTCATCAGGGAGGTTACGATGCACACCAGTTCCAGGCTCAAGGCGAGCCTCTTCGCGCTCGCGGCCGCCGCTGCCACCGCCTTTTCCGCCGCTCCCGCCAGCGCCCAAGGCTCGCTGGTGATGTATTGCGGCGTCCAGGAGGAATGGTGCCGGGCCATGTCGGGCGCCTTCGAGAAGGAGACGGGCATCAAGGTCGCGATGACCCGCAAGTCGGCCGGCGAGATCTACGCCCAGCTCAAGGCCGAATCCTCCAATCCGCGCGGCGACATCTGGTGGGGCGGCACTGGCGATCCCCATCTCCAGGCGGCTGAAGAAGGGCTGACCCAGGAATACACCTCGCCCGTCAACAAGGACCTGCATGACTGGGCGCTGAACCAGTGGAACGCGGCCAAGCAGCGTTCGGTCGGCATCTATGCGGGCGCGCTCGGCTTCGGCTTCAACACCGAGCAGATCAAGGCGAAGGGCATCCCCGAGCCGAAATGCTGGGCCGACCTGCTCAACGCCAAGCTCAAGGACGACGTGCAGGTTGCCGACCCGAATTCCTCGGGAACGTCCTACAACCTGCTCGCCACCGTCATCCAGCTGATGGGCGAGGATAAGGGCTTCGAGTATCTGAAGGCCCTGCACAAGAACGTCAGCCAGTACACCAAATCGGGCGCCGCGCCCGCCAAGGCCGCGAGCCTCGGCGAGACCGCCGTCGGCATCGTCTTCATCCATGACGCGGTCGTCTTCGCCGTGCAGGGCGACCCGATCAAGCCGGTCGCCCCCTGCGAGGGCACGGGCTACGAGATCGGCTCGATGTCGATCGTCAAGGGCGCGCGCAATCTGGAGAACGCCAAGAAGTTCTACGACTGGGCCCTGACGCCCGCGGCCCAGGCGCTCGCTGCCCCCGCCAAGTCGTATCAGGTGCCGTCGAACAAGAATTCCTCGGTGCCACCGCAGTCGCCGAAGATGAACGAGATGAAGCTGATCAACTACGACTTCGTGAAATACGGCTCCTCGGCCGAGCGCACCCGCCTGCTCGCCAAATGGGACAAGGAAGTGAAGGCGCTGCCGAAGTAATCGGCCGTTACGGCTAAGGAAACGCAACGATGCGCGCCGCCACGAAGCTCGTGCTGCTGCTCGGCTGGTTCGGCTTTGCCGTGCTGCCCTGGTACTTCGTCGAAGGCATGAGCCTGATGCGCCTGGGCTGGCTCGCGGGCTATCCCTTCGGCAAGGCCGGCAGCGCGCTGGCTCTGGGCCTGTCCGGACAGGCGCCATGGCTCCTGTCGATCGGCGCGGCATTGGCGGCGGCGACGGCCTTCGTCGCCAGCCGGGATGCGGCCAAAACCGCGACCGCGCTGATCTGGGCCGGCGGCCTGGGCCTGGCACTGCTCTTCGCGCAGGGCTTCGCCATCACGCTTGAGGGTCAGGGCATACCCTGGCTCGCAGCACTGCTGGGCGGCGGTGGCGCCGTCCAGCGCGGCATGGGCGGCGGCGCCTTTCTCGTCGTCGTCTCGCTGCTGCTTCTGCTCTGTCACGGCCTCGCCTATCGCGGCATCTGCCGGGGCGACCTGTTCACGACCTCCTCGATCGGCATCGTCATCCTGCTGATCGGGCTGTTCATCTTCTATCCTGTCTGGATGATCCTGAAGAGCGCGCTGGTCGACCAGAGCGGCGCCTTCGCGCCCTCGGCCTTCATCGCCCGCTTCTTCGATTCCTCGATCTGGGGGCTCGGCTGCCTCAGCGCCAACGTCAATTGCGGCGTAGCCTGGAACACGCTGGTCCTCGCCGTGCTCTGCGGCGTCATCACGACCCTGCTCGGTCTCGCCTGCGCGCTGCTGATCCTGCGCACCGGCATGCCCGGCAAGCGCGTCATGCGGGCGCTGACGGTGCTGCCGATCATCACCCCGCCCTTCGTCATCGGCCTGGCGTTGATCCTGCTCTTCGGCCGCGCCGGCGTGGTCTCGACCTTCCTCTACGAATGGTTCGACGTGCCGCGCTCGCGCTGGCTCTACGGCCTGCCCGGCGTGCTGCTGGCGCAGGTGCTCGCTTTCGCGCCGATCGCGTTTCTCGTCCTGATCGGCGTGGTTCAGGGGATTTCGCCCAGCCTCGAGGAAGCCTCGCAGACGCTCGGCGCCAAGCGCTGGCAGACCTTCCGCACCGTGACCTGGCCGCTGCTCAAGCCCGGCATCGCCAACGCCTTCCTGCTCGGCTTCGTCGAGAGCATGGCCGATTTCGGCAATCCGCTGGTGCTCGGCGGCAATTTCGAGGTGCTGTCGACCAAGATCTTCTTCGCCGTGGTCGGGGCGGCCTACAACCAGGGTCAGGCGGCGGTGCTCGCCATCATCCTGCTCGCCTTCACGCTCGGCGCCTTCTGGGTTCAGCAGCGCTGGCTCGGCGGCAAATCCTACACGACCGTCACTGGCAAGGGCGATTCCGGCCTGCCGACGCCGCTGCCGCGCCGCATCACCTGGCTCGCCGCGGCGGCGATCGTGCCCTGGGTCGCGCTGACCTTCGTGATCTACCTCGTCATCCTGGTCGGCGGCTTCGTCAAATCGATGGGCCGCAACCACACCCCGACGTTGGAGCATTATCTCACCGGCTTCGCGATCGACTTCAGCAACGGCATCTATTTCCAGGGCTCGGCCTGGAACTCCTTCTTCACGACGATCAAGGTCGCGGCGATCTCGGCGCCGCTGACGGCGATCATCGGCCTGCTCACGGCCTATCTGCTGACGCGCCAGAAGTTCGCCGGGCGCGGCGCGCTGGAATTCGCGACGATGCTCTCCTTCGCCATTCCCGGCACCGTGCTCGGCGTCGCCTATATCCTCGCTTTCAACGTGCCGCCGATCGAGATCACCGGCACGGGGCTGATCCTGATCGTCGCCTTCGTCTTCCGTAACATGCCGGTCGGCGTGCGCTCGGGCATCGCCGGCCTGTCGCAGATCGACAAGAGCCTGGACGAGGCCTCGACGACGTTGCGGGCGCGCAGCTTCACCACGCTCTGGCGCGTCGTGCTGCCGTTGCTGCGGCCGGCGCTGGTCTCGGCGCTGGTCTACTCCTTCGTCCGCTCGATGACGGCGGTCAGCGCGGTCATCTTCCTGGTCTCGGCCGAGTACAACCTCGCCACGGCCTATATCGTCGGACGCGTCGAGGCCGGCGAGTTCGGCCTCGCCATCGCCTATTCCTCGGTGCTCATCGTCTTCATGGCGTTCGGCATCGGATTGATCCAACTCGGTGTCGGCGAGCGGAAGCTCGGCCGGCGCAAGGCCGTCGCGCTCTCCAGTTCGGTGTCCGACCCCATCAGCCAGGGAGCAGCAAGTTGACGAAGGCCGGGCCCGCATCCGTCGAATTCCGCAACGTCTCCATGCGCTACGGCGCGGTGACGGCCGTCGACAACGTCAACTTCACCGTCGAGGCGGGCAAGCTGGTGACGCTGCTCGGCCCCTCGGGCTGCGGCAAGACGACGACGCTGCGCATGATCGCCGGCCTCGAGATCGCCAGCGCTGGCCAGATCCTGATCGGCGGGCAGGATGTGACCAAGCTCTCGGCCGCCGACCGCGACGTCAGCATGGTCTTCCAGTCCTATGCGCTGTTTCCGCATATGAGCGTACTGGAGAACGCCGCCTATGGCCCGACGGTCAAGGGCCTCGGCAAGGAGAAGTCCCGCGACATGGCGCTGGACAAGCTCGCTCTCGTCGGCCTGAAGGGCTTCGAGAACCGCTATCCCTCGGAGCTCTCCGGCGGTCAGCAGCAACGTGTCGCCGTGGCGCGCGCGCTCGTTCTGGAGCCGCAGGTCCTGCTCTTCGACGAGCCCTTGTCGAACCTCGATGCCAAGCTGCGCCGCCGCGTCCGCGAGGAGATCCGCGAGTTGCAGCAGAACCTCAATCTGACCGTCGCCTATGTCACGCATGACCAGGAGGAGGCGCTCGCCGTCTCCGACAAGATCATCGTCATGTCGAATGCGAAGATTGCCCAGCAGGGTGCCCCGCGCGCGCTCTATGAGGAACCGGCCAACGCCTTCGTCGCCGACTTCATCGGCGACGCCAACCTGATCGACGTTACCGTCAAGGCGGTAGCCGATGGCCGGGCGCAGGTGGCGGTCGGGCCGGCTAGCATCTCGCTGCCGGCGCGGGGGCTCGTCGCAGGGCCAGCCAAGGTGGCGATCCGGCCGGAAAGCCTGTTGCTTTCGCAGGAGACCGGCCCGGCTTCATTGCCCGGCAAGGTCGCCAAATGCGCCTATCTCGGCAACCATCTCGACATCATGGTCGAGACGCCGGTCGGTGAGCTCTTCGTCGTCCAGTATGGGCATCATGCCATGCTCGAGCCGGGAACGCCCGTTCGACTGGCCTTCGCGGGCTCGGGCGTGACGCTGATTCCGCCGGCCTGAGCCGTCACGCAGTCCCTATTTGCGTAAGAAGCCAGCCGTCCTGCCGCAAAATCAGCACGTTTTGCCTGCATGAACGCTAAGTTGGCTAATGAAAAAGCGACGATTGACGGGTAGTTTGGCGCCCTGACACGGAGAAAGATCCCGCACCGATGACCACGACCGACAGCGCGACCACGATTCTGATCCACCTTGCCGGTGGCGTCGCGCTCCTGATCTGGTCGGTCAGGCTGGTCCGGACGGGTGCGATGCGCGCCTTCGGCTCGTCGCTGCGCCAGGCCCTCCAGACCTTCACCAAGAACCGCTTCGCTGCCTTCGGTAGCGGCGCTGCGGTGACGATGGTGCTGCAGAGCTCGACCGCGACGACGCTGCTGGTCTCGTCCTTCGCGGGCCAGAGCCTGATCGTTCCCGCCATGGCGCTGGCCGTGCTGCTCGGCGCCAATTTCGGCACCTCGCTCGCAGCTTTCGTCATTTCGCTCGATCTCGGCTGGCTGTGGGGGCTGTGCCTGGCGATCGGCGTCGGGCTCTATCTGTCGAACGAGGCCATGGACCGCGCCCGCAACATCGGCCGCGTGCTGGTCGGCATCGGACTGATCCTGCTTTCGCTGGTCGAGCTCAACACGGCCGCGGCTCCGCTGGCCCAGTCCGAGACCTTCCGGGTGCTGCTCGGCGCCATCGGCAGCGAGCCCTTGCTCGCCGTGTTGGTCGCGGTGGCTGCGACCTGGCTCACCCATTCCAGCATCGCCGTCATTCTGCTGATCACGACCTTCGCATCGTCCGGCCTGTTCCCGCCTGCCACCGCCCTGACGCTGGTGATCGGCGCCAATCTCGGCAACGCCCTGATTCCGGTGCTGGACCAGCTTGGCGCGCCCGCCGGGCAGCGTCGCGCGGCCGTCGGCAACCTGCTGACGCGGCTGTTGCTGGCGCTGGCGGTTCTGCCTTTCGTCGGGCCGCTATCCGCCTGGCTGCAGACCTTGCCGTCGCCCGATAGCCGTCTTGCGATCGAGTTTCACGTTGCGCTGAACTTCGTCGGTGCGCTGGTCTTCCTGCCCTTCGTCGGACCCGTCTCGAAGCTGGTCGAGCGCCTGATGCCGGGCAAGGACCCGTCCGCCGAGGCTGTCGCCCCGCGCTACCTCGACCCCAATGCCCTCGACAGTCCGACCGAAGCGCTGGCCGGCGCGATGCGGGAGGCCCTGCGGCTCGGCGATCGTGTCGAGCTGATGCTGCGCGACACCATGACATTGCTGGAGAAAGATGAGCTCAAGCTCTCCCGCGCCATCGCCGAGGCCGATGACGGTGTCGACACCATCCACGAGTCGATCAAGCTCTATCTGGTCAAGGTTTCGCGCAACGAGCTGTCCGAAGAGGAGAGCCGCAGGCTCTTCGAGATCATCACGCTCATCACCAATCTCGAGCATATCGGCGATATCATCGACAAGAACCTGCGCGAATTGGCCGAGAAGAAGATCCGCAAGCGCTATGCCTTCTCGCCCGAGGGACTGGCGGAGATCCGAGAGTTCCACCAGCGCGTCTCATCCGGGCTCGCACTTGCCCTGAACGTCTTCGCGACGCGTGACCTCGCGCTGGCGCGGCAGCTGTTCGCCGAGAAGGCCACCATGCGCGATGCCGAAAGGCGCGCCACCGAGAGCCATTTCCAGCGGCTGCGCAGCGGCCGGCCGGAATCGATCGAGACCAGCGCGATCCATCTCGACATCATCCGCGATCTCAAGCGCATCCACGGTCACATCGCCTCGATCGGCTATCCGATCCTGGAAAGCGCCAATGCGCTGCGCGAGAGCCGGCTGATGGAGACCAAGGAGGCGCGGGCGCGCCAGGAGCGCGAAATGCTGGTGCCGACGCCGCAAGCGGGCCACTGAGCGGGCTTCGGTCCGACACGGTTCAGACGGCGCAGGGGTCAGACGGCGAAGGCGTCCGTCAGATTGCGGATCGCGGTCGCCAGTTCGGGCTCGTCGACGAGATCGGCCGCATCCTCGAGCTTGAACCATTGGCTCCGGCGCTGACCCTGCTCCGCCCAGGTGTCGAGCTGGCGTTCGACCTCCAGCAGATACAGCGTCACCTCGCACAGGGTGAAGTGGTCCGACATCCGCTTCCAGTAGGTGTAGCGGCCAGCCGGCTCCGGCACGATCCGGCCGACGACGCCGGCCTCTTCGAAGGCCTCGCGCGCCGCGGCCTCGGGAGCGGTCAACCCCTTGATCGGCCAGCCCTTGGGTACGATCCAGCGCTGCGTCGTGCGCGAGGTCACGAGCAGGATCTCCATCGAGCCATCCGCCGAGTGCCGGACCGGCATGGCCGCGATCTGCGCCCGGATTTCGCCGGGGACGCGCTTCATCTTCTTCATCGGTCGGTGGTGCCCTTGCCTCCAACGGCTGTTGTCGGGGCCGATTCGCTCAGCCCCTCAGCGATTCAAATATTGCGCTGAAGCGCCGGTATGGAAAGAGCATTCCACACAATACCGTGTCGCAATTAAGGGCTGACGCCGATGAAGCAACGTCAGCGCTGGGCTTGTGCCGGCTTCCCTTAGCCGGACAGGCTTTCGACGCCGCACCATTCGGCGACGAACAGCGCCATCGCGCCGGTGATCCGCTTCACCGAGGCCAGGCTGACGCGCTCGTCGAAGGCGTGGATGCTCTCGCCCATCGGCCCGTAGCAGAGTGCCGGAATCTTGTCGTAAAGCGCATGGACGCGGGCATCGAGATAGGCCGGCGTCATGAAGCTCTGCAGCGGCTTGCCGAGCGCCGCCTCATGGGCGCGGCCGAGCACGGCTTCCGCCTCGCTGCCGGGCTCCAATACGTAGCCCTCGGCCCAGAAGCCGTTGAACGTGACCTTGGGCGGATTGTTGGCGAGGAAAGCGTCGCTGCGCGACGCTGCCCGGATGCAATCCTCGATGCGCTGCGCAATCTCCTGGGCGGTGACACCCGGGTAGAGCCCGACGCGGCAATCGACCTTGCACCAGCACGGCACCGACGAAGCCCAGTCGCCGCCCTCGATCTTGCCGATATTGAGGTTGATCGGGTGGTCCTGGTCCTCGAAATGCTCGCGGCCGGCCTTCTCGGCGTTGAACTCCGCCTCGAGCTTGCGCAGCGCTGCGATCACGCGGTAGGCGGCGTCGATGGCGTTGGCGCCGGCGCCCATCTCGCGGACATGTACAGGCACGCCGCGCACTTCGAACTGAAACCAGATCACGCCGGCATTGGCCCGCGCCAGCATCTCGTATTCGGGCTCGGGAATCAGCGCGGCTTGGGCGCGATAGCCGCGCAAGTGCGTCATCAGCGCGCCATTGCCCGTCGATTCCTCTTCCACCACGGATTCGAGATAGAGCGTCGCAGCGGGCTGCAGTCCGATACGCTTCAATGCGTCGAGGCAATAGAAGTTGGCGGCGGCCCCGGCCTTCATGTCGGCGCTGCCGCGCCCGTACAGCCAATCGCCCTCGATGACCGGGTCGAAGGGCGCATGCGTCCACTGATCGGCCGGGCCCGTCGGCACCACGTCGACATGCGCCTGCAGGATCAGCGAACGACCCTTTTCCTCGCGCGGATGATGGATGCCGACCACGATGGGGGCGTCGGAATGGAATTCGGAGAAGGGTGCGCCGCCGGGATGGGCCTTGATCGCGGCCTCATCCATCTTGAAGCGATCGACCGTGAAGCCGCGCTCCTTCAGGGCGCGGAAGATGAAGTCCTGGCAGGCATGCTCGTCGCCACGCAGCGAAGGGAAGCGGATCAGCTCCTGGGTGAAGGCGATCTGCTCGGCGAACCCGGCCTCGACGGAGGCGAGGATCTTGTCGCGGAGGGCGGGGTCGAGAGGCATGATCTGGGCTCCTTGGGCGCGAATGCAACAGGTCGGCTCAGGCTGCCGTCATGGTCGGGCTTGACCCGGCCATCTCGGAAACCAGCGTCTTATCCGGCAAGAGATTTTCGGGTCTGCGTTGCGCTTCGCCCGAGAACGGCGTGCATCATCCGCCGAACCGCCCGCCGCCGGGAACCGCCGCCAGCAATGCCTGGGTATACGCGTGCTGCGGGGCGGCGAAGAGCGCGGCCGTCGGTCCGGTCTCGACGATCCTGCCCCGCTGCATCACCGCGATCCGGTCGCAGATCTGGGCCGCGACGCGGAGATCATGCGTCACGAACAGGATGGCGAGGCCGAGCCGCTGCTGGATGTCCTTGATCAGCGTCAGGATCTGCGCCTGCACGGAGACGTCGAGCGCCGAGACGGCCTCGTCCGCGACCAGGACATCGGGTTCGAGCGCGAGCGCCCGCGCAATGCCGATGCGCTGGCGCTGCCCACCCGAGAATTCATGCGGGTAGCGGTCGATCGCGTTGGCCGACAAGCCGACCAGTTCGAGCAGCTCGCGCGCCTTGGCCAGCGCTTCCTTTCGCGAGGTTCCATGCGCCACCGGCCCGTCCGAGATGATCCGGCCGACCGTCTGACGCGGATTGAGCGAGGCGAACGGGTCCTGGAAGACCATCTGGATGCGCTTGCGCTGCGCGCGCAGTGCGGCGGGCTTGAGGTCGCTGAGCACGAGATCGCCCGCGGCTGCGCTGCTCAGCGTGATCCGCCCGGTATCGGGCTCGATCAGCCGCAGGCAGCAGCGTCCGACCGTCGACTTGCCGGAGCCGGATTCGCCGACGAGGCCCAGCGTCTCTCCACGCACGAGCGTAAACGAGATCTCGTCGGCTGCCTTGACCTCGCGCGTGGCACCGAAGAAGGCGCGCTTGCGATAGACCTTGCCGAGCTTCTCGACGCTGAGCACGGGGGCCGTCGCCGGCAGGGGCGGGCGGTTCGGCGGCGTCAGCGAGGGCACGGCGGCCAGGAGCTTCTGCGTATAGGCATGGCGGGGGGCGCCGAGCACTTGATCGGCGGTGCCCTCCTCGACCAGCACGCCCTTTTCCAGCACGGCGATCCGGTCGGCGATCTCGGCGACGACGCCCATGTCATGGGTGATGAACAGCACGGCCGTGCCGTGCTTGTGGCGGAGATTGTCGATGAGCTTGAGAATCTGCGCCTGCGTCGTCACGTCGAGCGCCGTCGTCGGCTCGTCGGCGATCAGGAGCTTGGGTTCGAGCGCGAGCGCCATCGCGATCATCACGCGCTGGCGCTGGCCGCCCGAGAGCTCATGCGGATAGGCGCGCGCCAGGCGTGGCGGGTCGGGCAGGCCGACCTCGGTCAGCAGGTCGATGGCGCGCTTGTAGCGTTCGGAACGGCCGAACAGCCCATGCGCCTCGAAGGTCTCGACGATCTGGTCGACGACCCGCATGACCGGGTTGAGCGAGGTCATCGGCTCCTGGAAGATCATGCCGACCTCACGGCCGCGCATGTCTTGCATCGCCTCCTCGTCGAGGGCGAGCAGGTCGCGCCCGGCGAGCCGGATCGCGCCGCCGGCCGGCTTCACCGCTTTGGGCAGGAGGCCCATCACGGCATGGGCGATCATCGACTTGCCCGAGCCGGATTCACCGACGACGCAGAGCGTCTCGCCGGCGCCGATCCTCAGCGAGACATTTTCGACCGCATGCGGCCGGTCCGCCAGCGTCGGCAGGGCCAGCGTCAGCGTCTCGATCGAGAGGACGGGCGGGTTCTGAGGCGAGACCTGGCTCATTCGCGGCCCCTCGCCAGGCGCGGGTTCAGCGCGTCGTTCAAGCCCTCGCCGGCGAGATTGAGCGCCAGCACGGTCAGGAAGATCGCGAGCCCCGGGAAGAAGCTGATCCACCAGGCATCGAGCAGGCGCGTGCGTCCGGCCCCGACCATATAGCCCCAGCTCATCAGGTTCGGATCGCCGAGCCCCAGGAAGGAGAGCGAGGATTCGAGCAGGATCGCCGAGCCGATCATCAGCGAGCCCATCACGATGATCGGCGCGACCGTGTTCGGCAGCACCTGGCTGAAGATGATGCGCGGCGTGGATTGCCCGATCGTCACCGCCGCCTGGACATATTCGCGTGTTCGCAGCGAGAGCACCTCGCCGCGCACCAGCCGCGCCACCGGTGGCCAAGACACGACGCCGATGGCGAGCACGATTGAGCCCAGCTGCGGCTGCAGGATCGCGACCAGGACGATCGCCAGCGCGAAGGAGGGGATCGTCTGGAAGAACTCGGTGAAGCGCATCAGTGCGTCGTCGACGAAGCCGCCCGCATAGCCGGCGGCGGCGCCGAGCGGCACGCCGATCAGCAAGGCCACCAGCGTCGAGACCACGCCGATCATCAGCGAGACCCGCGCGCCATGGACGAGCCCTGCCGCCAGATTGCGGCCGAGCGTGTCCGTGCCGAGCGGGAAGCGCTCGATCGTGAACGGGGCGAGGAACGGCCGCGCGACCGGCCGCCAGGGCGACTGCGGATAGAGCGTCGGCGCCAGCAGTGCAAAGGCGACGACCGCCAGCAGGATGATCAGGCCGAGCACGGCGCCGCGATTGCGGCAGAAGCGCTTGAGGAAGTTCATGA
>JAESFK010000742.1_pt1 | contig 13311 bp, 11 predicted proteins | sample 9269391 | NCBI WGS metagenome assembly JAESFK01 (sample SAMN14506231, study PRJNA617097) | algae metagenome | isolation source: Drouetiella hepatica UHER 2000/2452 and co-occurring heterotrophs from... | place: Slovakia: Slovak Paradise National Park, Hrabusice, Kosice Region | collected 2000-01-01
AGGAAGTGGCACAGCCGCAGGGTTATAGGCTCAAGGCTATGGTGATCAATTTTCCCAACGGCGTCCCCGGCGATATCGGGTTTTACCTCAATTGGGAAGCGCCGATCGAATAGCTGGGTTTGGACTTGCGCGCGGCTTGCCCTCAGCGTGGTGGAGCCGAGGTCAGCACAAAGGCGCCATACACTTCCAATTGCCTGATGCCTAGCGGCCAGGCAGCCTTGAGATCACGGAAGATATTACCGAAGAAAGAGGACCATGGACGAAACGCCAAATTCGTCCGCCGAGCGGGATGAGAGCGGACGCTCGACCACTGAAACACGGATCACGGACTTCTTGCGGGTGGGTCTCGTTCTTTTACTCGCCTATTGGTCATATACCCTTGTTGCTCCCTTCATACTGATCGTGATCTGGGCGGCTATCCTGACCGTTGCCCTCTATCCGTTCTACGAAAATGTTGGAGCGTTGATTGGCGGGCATCGGCGTATCGCAGCCTTTCTAATCACGGCTCTGGGGCTCGGGGTAATCATCGGTCCAGTCGCCGCCTTTGCATTTAGTTTCGTGGAGACCACACAACAGCTGATCGAAAAACTTGCGACCGGGACGGTGCATTTTCCTGCACCTTCTGAAGCCGTGCGTAGTTGGCCGCTCGTAGGCGAGCGCATATATTCGTCTTGGAACCTCGCCGCCACAAACATTGCTGGGACATTGGAGCACTTGCAACCGACGCTCATTCAGGGCGGCAAGTTCATCCTCGGCAAAAGTGCCGCCGTCGGGCTTGGCCTGCTCAGCTTCATGATTTCCATTATCATTGCGGGCTTCTTTTTCGGCCACGGGCCAAAGCTCGCTTCGGGCGTGAACCGGTTCGCCGAGCGGATCGCCGGCGAACGGGGCCTCGGCTTCGTGCGTCTCGCGGGCGCCACTATCCGGAACGTCGCGAGCGGCGTTATTGGTGTTGCTATCATTCAAGCACTGTTGGCAGGGTTGGTACTATATTTATTCGCCATCCCCGGATCCAGCGGTCTGACGTTCATCATACTCATCCTGTGCATTGTCCAGATCGGCCCGGCGCTGGTGCTGCTGCCGGTCGTGATCTGGTCTTGGGTGACGAAAGATCTGACCTATGCGCTGTCCCTGACGTTGCTGCTTGTTCCTGTCGCCGTCATCGATAACATCATGAAACCCTTGCTCGTCTCTCGAGGTCTTTCCACGCCGATGCTGGTGATCTTTATGGGCGTGGTCGGCGGAACTCTCGCCTATGGCCTGATTGGCCTTTTTCTGGGCCCAATCGTTCTCAGCGTGTTTTACGATTTGCTTGTTGCGTGGGTGCGGGTTCAGGCACCGACGCACCGGGTGTCGTCATTGTCGGAACACACCGTTTCCAAAGGAACGAAAGAGAATTCGACGACGACATCGTCAAGTGACGACGACACTTAAACACAATTAATATTGTCGAAAAATTCAGATATTTGTAATGATCAGAAATATCTCTCAAATAAGTCGCGGTTACAAAATAAACTTACGTCGAGAGACCTGCGTTCAGTTTAAAATATTGGTTTTTATTTTCGGCAAAAGAGCTTTTAGTTCTGCGACGTAAGCACTTCAGCAGCGCCAGCTTCGGAACGGGGTGCATGTTGCGCAGAGATGTGGAGGCCTGCCTTGCGCAATCCATCTATAAAGTGATCCCGATCCTCCGGCCGCAAAATACGCTTCGCCACTTCCTCACGCAGGTCTCTAAGAAATTCAGGTGCATTGGCCTCCAGCCACTGCCGCTCGACCTTAGCCTGCGCAAGTCTTTCTGTTTGGCCGTAGATGGCAGCAAGGATCAGGTGATAAATCGGATTGCCCGTTAGATTCGACGTTCGAGCCCACCGTTCGGCACTCGGGTAGTCCCGCTCCATGTAATCGCAGACAGCCATGGCCGACTCGAAATACTCCGTTGGTCCGGGATTACCTTTGATACTGTCGGTGACCAACCTGCAGCCGCGGTCCCATTGACCGGACAAAGCAAGGCGGAAACCGTATTCGCCCGCAAGTTCGGTATCGTTGGGATTAATTGCAAATGCCCGCTCACCGATAAGGAGAGCGTTGTCCACATCGCCACGGAAGAAGTTGGTGAGCATTTCCGCCTCAAGGGCACGCACATTGCGCGGATCGAGCCCCACGGCCTTTTCTGCGGCCTCAATAGCGAGGTCCATACGCGCTTGGCTCGACGATTCGATCGCATAGCCAAACCGCAGCTCGTCCAAATAGGTCAATGACAACAACGCCCAGGCCGTCGCGTGGTTTGGAAATTCTGACACAACCTGCTTCAGGCAGCTTTGAACAGCAGAGTGCCTTTTTCTGCTTAAAACAGTTCGGTATTCATAATAGGATGAGGTACAGGCGTAGGCATTGGCATCCCGGGACGCAGTTTCCAGGGCCTGTGATGGATTTGCCTTAAAGATAACCCCATAGGGCTGTGCAATCGCGGTCGCAATTTCGCTTGCCAACTTGGTTTCAATGTCAAAAATCTCGCGCCGGTCAAGTTGTGCGTCGTATGCGCTCGTCCAGACAATCGTGGCATCGGTGCGGCTCACAAGTCGAGCAGAGAGCCGTAGCCGATCCTGGTCCAACCTTATTCTACCCTCTAGTCCATAGATCGGCAGATCGGAGTCCGTAATTGAGGTATCCGTGGACATGGTCGGCGAATCCGCGGCAATGACGACGAATTCCTTAAATCGGGCCATCTGCGAAATAACCTCATCAGTGAGGCCGCGCGCAATAATGGCCGAGCTTGGTGTGCCTGTGATGTCTTCGAATGGAGCAACAATCACCATAGGCAATTTCGGCACGGAACCGGCAGAGCTACCCGCTTGTTTTGCCGAGTAGTATTGGAGGCCCAACCCATCAACCATAGCCCAAACGCCGGCACCAAGAAGCAGCACAGCAGAAAGTAATACCACCGTCCGGTTTCTGGCTTTCAGCCAGTGGGTATGGTGTTGCGCTGGCTCAACAATGGCGCTTTCCGCCGGTTCGTTGAAGCGCGTGAAGACGGGAACATATCCCCCTTTCGGTATGGTGATGAGGACCGGATCATTTTGGCCAGCGAGCAGATAATAATGTTCAAGTGCGCGCCGGACCCGGCCGGCTTCTATCCGAACGACAGGATCATTCTGGGCATCGAATGCCGCATTGCGGCCGAAAACCTCAAGCGCTATGGAGTAGGCCTTGATCCTGTCAGCGCGGCCCTGCAAGGCTTCTTCGACCACATAACATAAGAATTTTTGAGAGCGGTCAGGAGCATCGAAGGCCGGACTGGCCCGGATCCTCTCAAGCTGATCGCGTATCTCATCGTCCGCAGGCGGCATGAAAGCATCCGCTGGAACGCTATCCGGGTGTACAGCACTCATGGCACCCCCATTCACGTGCGTCCAACAATCCCCTTTTGAGCACGCTAAGGTTCAAACATAAAATTTACGCAACTAATGTAAAGGTAAGAATTTTTATATTAGAAATTTATTGTATTCCTTCACCCACTATTGTCCACCGGTCTCCAGGATTGAACGACTGTATCCGATCAGCGATGCTGGAGGTGCGATCTCCAAGATCCGCTTCGTAGACAACACCGGCTTTGTCCACGACGAACGTTTTGACACCGGTAATGCCGTATTTCACCGGCCAGGCGACCAGTCCGAAACCAACAATCATATTGCCGTTGATGATATACCCGAACTTGCCGCCGGCAATATTATCACCTTGGCCTGTGAGTATGCGGTAGCGATAGCCGTTGTAGCCAAGTCCGGCCTTGGCCTTTTCAAGAGCGGCGCCATCCACCAGGGCCGGGCCGGCAGGACTGGTATCACCGTCCCCTTGCTCGGACGGCCAGTAAAGCCCGTCGTATTTTCCATCGCTGCTGATGAGCTTCTGCGCAAATTCCAGCACCCCATCCTCGTCGTGATCTTCGGAGGCGTAGTCCTCTTGCGCATCGACATAGGCCCGTACTGTCTTGATGGTCGAAATTTCATTTTCCCCAACGCGCCGGTCTGCGATTTCCTCAAGTCCGGCATAGGTGTCGAACACCCACTTTCCGCCGTCGGTCTTCACCAGGGGGAATGGCAAAGGCCACTGCTGGTTTCCTATCTCGAGTACCTTGCCACCATCCTGCTCCTCGATGACCAGCTTTTCCTTCAACCCCGACTGGATTGCAGCATAATTGTCGGTCGCGCCATCGCTCGCCTTGGCTTTCGCCGCGTCCAGTCCAAGCAGTTGTGCCAGCTTGTCGAATTCGCCGCTACCAACGGCGATCTTGAAAGCCTCGGCCGCCTGCTCGGGCGTGTCGAATTCGGGCGGGCTTGCCGCCGAAATGTAGTCTTCAAGCGGCGGGTCCGTGTCCTGATCCGCAGCCAAAGCAGGTCCAGTCATTGCCGTTCCGCTGAAAAGTATCGTCGCGAAAGCGGCGACAATCAGTCCTTCACGTGCCATTTTCATCATCACCACTCCTGAAAGCCTGTGTGTTTACCGGCCACGTCCGCCACCACCACCACGATGAACCTGCCGCCCACCGCCGCCACGATTGCCACCCATGGATTGCGGTCGCCGATTCCCACCCGCGTTCATCGATTGGCGACCGCGGTTCGCGGACGCCTGTGCTTGGCGTTTATTGCTGACATTTCCGACAGCAGAACGGTTGCCGGACTTACTGTTGGCCTGCGATCCCGGCTTTGGTTTGGTGGCCTTGCGATTGGCGTTCTTCGGCGTGTTGGCAATCTTGTTGCTTGCCGCCGGCCGGCTGGCGGCCGCCTTTCCATTGTTTTTCCGCGCTGCCGCTGCCTGGCCTGTCTTGTTGCCAGCGTCGCGATTGGCATTGGCGGCCCGATCCCGGTCAGCGCGCTGACGATTGGCATCGACCTTGCTCTTGCGAACATCGTCAACCGTCACCTTGGGCTTGCCGGGGCGGTCGCCGCCATCGCGGCGAACATCCTTTGCACGATTGGCAATGTTGTTGCTCCGATTTCCCTTGAAATCGTTCTTGAACTTGCTGCGGTCGATATTGGCGATCTGGTTCTTGTCGAACTTGATCTTCGATCGGTCGATGCTTTTCCAGTCGACATCGCCGATTTTGAACTTGTCGCGGTCGATATTGATGTCGTTGAAGCATTTGTTGCAATCGATATCGACATCGCCATTCCAGCGCCCGCCCCAGACCCCATCATCCCAATCGATCACGGCGGCCCAGATAGCAGCCCCAGTAATAGCTGCTGCAAAATAGGGTGCTGAAGGATAATAATAGCTTGGATAAGGCTCGTCGTAATAGGTGATCGGCGCTTGCACGTAGCCGGGCTCATAGAGCATTTCCGGCTCGTATTTCGGAATGTAGATCTTTTCCGGATCAACCGCCTGGATAACGACATTCTCGCCTTGCGTTTCGACCTTTACCTTCTCATCTGTCTTGATGACACCGCTATCAACCGCCTTGTCGCGGAGATTCTGGATGGCGATCAGCACATCTTTTTGCTGGTAGGACAGCGCACTGCCGAGCGCCTGTGTCCAGTCGAGGTCATCGCTCATCATCTTGACGATCTCGGGATAGTTGAGCAGCGAGATGATGCTGTCGTCCCAGCTTTCCTTGGGCTTGGCATCGTTGTCTTTCTTCTTTTGGTCAAGGAAGCGCTGCGCCTCGATGGTCTGCAACGGAAAGAGCGAGGCGGAAGAGACCAGTGCCACCAGTTCGTCCGGATAAAGCGCGATCCGCGCAACCAGCACCTCGAGTTCATCCTCGGAGAGCAGATCCGGCGCTTGGTCCGGCTGCTCGCCACTTGCGGCGGCTACGGCAGCCTGCTGCTGTGCCCGTGCCGGACCGGCCGCACCAATTCCCAGGCCAATCGCCAGTGCCAGGAGGGTCACGGAAAAACAGCGCATATCAATCGAAAGTCCGTGGAACCTCATCACTTGAACTCCTCACGTTCGGCGGCGCCGGTAATCCGGCGCATCTATGGAAAGAGCTGTGCAATCACTGCGGATGCGGAGCCTGCTTGGCTTAAGCAGCTGCGAGACGGCAGTCGGAAAGATCAGCCCCCCGCGCTGACCCTGCACCCTCATCCCTGCGAAAGGTAGTATCCCACCTGTAGATACATGTAACTACGCATGCGTGACGCCATCAATCGATGATGTGATAGCCACCGTCGACATAGAGCGTTTTACCCGTGATGAGGCGCGCGGCATCGTGGGCAAGGAAGGCCGTTGCCATGCCGACATCCTGAAGCGCCGGCAGGAATGGTTCGACGGCCAGATCGAACTCGACCCCGCGCGCCTCGTCTTCATAGAAGAGACCTGGGCTTCGACAAACATGGCGCGACGCCATGGCCGATGTGCAAGAGGCAAGCGCCTGCGCATAAGCGTTCCCCATGGTCATTGGAAAACCACAACCTTCATCGGAGCGTTGACGTTACGCGGCTTTATTGCTCCTTTCGTCATCGACAGACCGGTCAACCGCATCATTTTCGAAACATATGTCGAGAAGGTATCGCTGCCCGAGCTTCGACCCGGCGACATCATCGTCATGGACAACCTGTCCAGCCACAAGGGGCCAAGGGTGTGCGAAATGATCGAGAGCGTCGGCGCCAGGCTCGAATACCTCCCGCCATGCAGTCCGGATTTCAACCCCATCGAAAACGCGTTCTCAAAACTCAAGGCTCTGTTGCGCAAGGCCGCAGAGTGCTCCAGCGGAGGTCTCTGGACAACCATCGGCCGGTTGCTCAACCTCTTCACCCCAAACGAATGCCAGAACGATTTCGCCGCCGCTGGATACGATGCAACATGATCGGTGCAGCTAGGCAACATCCGGCACGGTGCGGCGCGGACTTGCATCCTCGACGTAGTCGCCCGGACGCTTCTGCCGTTTCCCGAGGTCCGGCGGGTCGAACTTCAGGCGCTCATAGGGAATCGACTGGAGAATGTGGGAGATGCAGTTGATGCGCGCGCGCTTCTTGTTGTCCGAGGGCACGATCCACCAGGGTGCATGTTCACTGTCAGTCACGCGCAACATGTCATCATAGGCGCTCGAGTAGTCCCACCATTTTTGATAGGAAACAACGTCCATGGGGCTCAGCTTCCATTGGCGCACGGGATCATCGATCCGTCGCCGGAAGCGGCGTTCTTGCTCCTCCTCACTGACCGTCAGAAAATACTTGAGGAGAATAGTCCCGCTCTCGACGATTGCCGCCTCAAAGCGTGGCGCGAGTTCCAGAAACCGGCGCGCCTTCTTTTCACTGCAGAAGCCCATGACACGATCAACACCCGCCCGATTGTACCAGCTGCGATCGAAAATCACGACTTCGCCGCCAGCGGGCAGGTTGGCGATGTAGCGCTGCATATACATCTGGGTCTTTTCACGATCACTCGGCGCCGGTAGAGCGGCAACGCGAAAGACGCGGGGACTGACGCGCTCCGTGATGCGCTTGATGATGCCGCCCTTGCCGGCGGCATCGCGGCCCTCGAAGATGATGACGATACGCGCGCTGGTCTTTTTAACCCAGGCTTGCAGATGAGCAAGCTCGACAACGAGCTTCTCCACCCGCTCGTCATAGTCACGCACCTTGCCGTTTCCATTGTCGTCGGACAATTTGGATTCATCCTTGTCGTGCTTCTTGCTCATTGCGCTGTCTCCCCTCACATTTGGTCTTCGTCTCAATTGTCAATGACGGTACTGCTCCCCCGCGCCCAAGGCACGAAACGCCCGCAGCGCGTCGTCTACGTCGTCGTAGACATATGCCGGGGAAATCCGCTCAATCAGTTCTGCCCTCTCAAGCAACGTTCGCGCCTCCATGTGCAGCTCGGCAAAACAGAGCTGGATGCCACGCGCCGCAAAATCCGTTCGAACATCCTCCAGCATCCCAGCAGCCGTGCTGTCCATCTGGGCGATTGCGCCCGCATCGATGACGAACCAACGCGTATTCGCCGGAAGCTCTCCGGCAATTGTCTGGAGGCGCGCCCGCACGTAGTCGGCATTGAAAAACAGCAGGCTGCCTTCAAGAATCCAGATCACGAACCCCGGCACGGCTTGCGCGTCAGCAGAACGGTGCATCTTGTAGAAGCCTTCGTGGCCTGGGACCCGCCCAAGGAAAGCATCGCGCGGAAACATCATACCGCGCAGCAAGTGCACAAGCGTTGCTGCGATGGCGATAATCACACCATTGAGCACGCCGAAGCTGATCGCGCCGCCCATGGCGATCAAGGCAAAGACGAACTCCATGGGACTGATGCGCCAAATGGTCCGCAGTTCGTTGATGTCGATCAGGCCAAAAGCGGCGGAGGCAAGGATTGCCGCAAGGGCAGCGACAGGGAGGATGCGCAGCGCTTCGTTGAGGAAGAGAAGCGCTGCCATGAGCACCGCCGCGGAGATAAGGCTTGCCAGCTGCGACCGCCCACCGGTTGACAGGTTGATGGCCGTCCGTGAATCCGAAAAGCCGATCGGAAACGCCCCGAACAGTCCCGCGGCAACCTGAGCGCTTCCCAGTCCGATAAGCTCGCGATTGGCATCGACCGGGTCTCCCGTGCGGGCTCCGAAACTACGGGCCGTGACGATGCCGGAACCGAAGCTCACCAAGAAAATCGCCGCAGATCCGAAGATCAGACTTTCAAGGGGCATCCCGAAATAGGATGGCAAGCTGAAGCTTGGAAGCCCGCGCGGGATATCGCCAACCACAGCGATACCTCTCGAAGGGAAATCGAACAAGGCCGACAGGACAACGGCGAGGACGACGACAATGACCGGCCCCGGCACCGGAGATCGGCCCGATTTTGCCACGACGAGCACTCCGAACATCGCAGCCGTCAGCCCTACTGTTGGCCAGTGGATCATTGCCACCTTGGTTGCAAGCTCCATCAACGGCGGGAACAGTCCATCGGCCTCGATCTTCATCCCGGTCATGCGGCCGAGCTGACCAATCAAAATCGAAACAGAGATGCCCGCAAAAAAGCCGACAAGGATCGGTCGGGAAAGGAAGGTCGCAAGCACACCTAACCTCAAAAGTCGCGCCAAGATGCACAAGATACCGACACCCAGGGCAAGAGCCGCGGCGATCTCGACCCGGTCTAGTGAGGCCCCTGGCGGCGTTCCGGCAGCGATAGTTGTGATGGCGGCCGCGATTACGGTCATGGTGGCTGCATCAGGACCAACTGTCAGCCGCCGGGACTCCCCAAAGATCGCATAGGCAATCGCCGCCACGATGCTCGCGTAGATTCCCGTTTCGGGCGGCAAGCCGGCGATGGCCGGATAGGCGATGGCGCTCGGCAAGCCGACTGCCGCGATCGAGAGGCCCGCCGAAATGTCGTTGCGCAACCATTCTCGCCTAAAGCCTGAGAATCCTTTGAAGAGCGGCACTACACTCATCTCGATGCCCGATCACGACGCCAGGTAAACTGTACTCTTGTTTGAATGAACACTTTAAAAACCGGGCTGGTCCTAAGCGGCCCATTGAGGCTGGCGGCATCGGGCCCATGGTGGGTACGGCCTGTCGCCATCGACAGACCGATGAATAGGACACCCTGTGGACAATACTCGAGGAACACGCGCAAATCTCCTGCGGAGCAATTGCTCCAGCGGATGGCAAGCCACTGCAATGACATGATTGATGCGATAACGGGCCGTTTTCAAGGTAGGAGCCCGTAGCATCGTGTAGTCTCTATCTGTGGAGCAAAATTTTGACACAAGGCCGCGCCGGTGGATACGGCAAGCCGAAAGCCTTGCCCTTGACGGGTCCTGCTGTGGGCACGTTGAACGAGCGTAGACTCAAGTATGTTACTCCAAGCTTAGCGCAGCTCATTCTACTATGAGCACTCGCTACGCTGGAATGGCGTCGCCTCAGTGGAGGTTAGCAATGAAGGAGCGGACTGGCTTCGGCTCAGACGTTGATGGTTTGGCTGCGGTACTTCGGCGATTTCCAATGCACGCGGCGCAAATGCGGACCCTGATCGAGCGAAATGAAAACTTTCGCACAATGTGCGACGACCTAGCGTGTGTTGAACAAGCTCTTCTGTCTGTCGATAAGATGCCGAGCGATATCCGCGAGGATCGCAGGCGCGAGTTCACCGAACTCATCGATGGTTTGGCCACCGAGATCGAGCGCGCGTTGAGCCAGGTAAAGGTCGTTTCAATTGCTAATCTCATTCATCGCAAGCGGTGACTGCCCCTATTGCTCCAGCGACAGGAGAGGTTTTCAATACCCGATCTTCAGCCCGCGAACAAAGGGAAAAACTGTAAGCGCTGTTGTCTCCTCACCTTGATCTCCCAATGAGCTTGTTCTCCGCCGACAACTGAGAGTGCAGGTCGTGATACCTTCTACCTCCATCGTCTTTGGGAGGCCGACATGTGCAAGAGAGTGGTCATCTACGCGCGTTACTCAACAGATCAGCAGAACCCTGCGTCCATTGAAACCCAGATCGATTTGGGAACGTCATTTGTTTTGGAGCGTGGCTGGACGCTTTATCAGACATTTGTCGATGCAGGGGTAAGCGGCGCTAGCTTCGATACAAGGCCAGGTCTTCAGGCCGCCTTGCAGGGGGCGCGAGAAGGCGCATTCGACGTCCTTCTCTGCCTGACCCTTGATCGCCTGTCGCGAGACCTCGAGCACAGCGCGAAAGTGCTGAAGCTGCTGCACTTTCATGAAATCGAACTCTGGACCGTTCATGGCAGCTCGCAGGTGTCGTCAATGGAGCTTGGGCTTAGGGCCGTCCTCAGCAGTGAGATGCTGGAACAGGTCCGATATCGCACAAGAGAAGGAATGAAGACGGTAGCAAAAAAGGGACGAGTGCCCGGCGGCATTTGCTACGGCTACGCGATCAAAAAGGTCCTTGGAGCAGACGGTGAGCCCATCCGAGGCCTGAGGGATATCAATCCCGACGAAGCCGATGTCATCGTTTGGATATTCGAACAGTATGCAAAGGGCTCTAGCCCGGACGTAATCGCCGACAGGCTTAACAAAAAGGGTGTAGTTGGCCCTCGCGGTCAGACCTGGAGAGGAACGGCGATCCGAGGCCACCGGCGTAGAGGGACCGGAATTTTGAACAACGAGTTGTACATAGGTCGCTTGGTGTTCAATAGGCTCGCTTACCGAAAGAACCCGGTGAGCGAACGCCGGGTATCCCGGCTAAACTCGCCAGAGCAACACATCGTCCAGGAGATTCCGGCACTGCGTATCGTCTCAGATGCGTTGTGGAAGAGGGTGAAGCGGCGGCAAGCCAATGGGAAGGGCGCAGACGCCCGTCGGCTTACGGGCAAGTCTAGTCAGTCTCCTAAGCCCAAGGCAGGAGGCGCGCGACCTGACGCTGCTTATGACCATTTACAAGCGCGGTGAGCGTGCGGGTAAGGTACGCACTGGGATCGACAGCATTGAGTTTGCACGTCTCGATGAGCGAGGCGATGATCGCCCAGTTCTCTGCTCCAGCATCGTGTCCGGCAAAGAGTGCGTTCTTCCGATTGAGGGCTATCGGCCGAATGGTTCGCTCAACGCTGTTGTTGTCGATCTCGATACGGCCGTCGGTCAGAAAGAGCTTGAGACCATCCCAGTATTTGGCGATGTAGGCCAATGCCTCGCCAAGTGGAGACTTCGTGGCGACGCGTGCCCGGTGATGGACAAGCCAGTTATGCAGGTCCGCGACGAGTGGCGCTGATCGCTCTTGCCGTCCAGCGAGACGAGCCTCAGGATCAAGGCCGCGCAGTTCGGCTTCGATGCGATACAGTTCGCCGATCCGCTTAACGCCCTCCTCGGCAATCGGTGCTGACGCGTTGCGGGTGATCTCCACCAGTTTGCGCCGGGCATGCGCCCAGCAATAGACAAGCTGAATGTCTGGACCAACGCGCTCAGGTGCGATCAGCCTGTTGTATCCGGCATATCCATCGACTTGCAGGATGCCTGAGAAGCCTTGCAATATCCGCTCGGCATGAATGCCTCCCCGACCGGGAGCGTAGGTGAAAGCCACGCCCGGCGGAGCACCGCCGCCCCATGGACGATCATCCCGTGCCAGTGCCCAGAAGTATCCGGTCTTCGTTTTGCGCGAACCGGGATCGAGGACCGGGGCACGGGTCTCGTCCATGAACAGCTTGGACGAGCGCTTCAGGTCGGCAATCAGTGCATCAAAGACGGGACGCAGTTCATAGGCTGCGCGTCCTACCCAGTCGGCAAGCGTGGAGCGGTCGAGATCGATGCCCTGGCGGCTCATGATCTGGGCCTGCCGATAGAGCGGAAGGTGATCGGCATATTTGCAGACCAGCACATGGGCGACGGTCGCTTCCGTCGGCAGTCCTGCCTGGATCAGCCGTGCTGGTGCCGGAGCTTGAACGACGCCATCGGTGCAGGCACGGCAGGCATATTTGGGGCGGCGCGTGACGATGACCCGGAACTGCGCCGGGACCACATCCAGTCGCTCGGAGACATCCTCGCCGATGCAATGCAGGCATCCACCGCAGGCGCAGATCAGGCTTTCCGGCTCGATCACCTCTTCGACACGCGGAAGGTGCTTTGGAAGGGAACCGCGATTGATTGCGCGTGGCTTGGTAGTTTTGTTCCCGGCGGGAACGTCCGCCTCATCCTCGGCGTGGATCACGGCCATGGCCGTCTCCAGGTCTTCCAGTGCCAGATCGAACTGGTCAGGATCAGTCTTCTCGGATTTGCGTCCGAAGGCTGCCTGCTTGAATGCTGCGACCAGCTTCTCCAGCCGTTCGATCCGCTCGTCTTTGCGAGCGATATGCTCGTCCTTACTTGCTATCGCGACGTCCTTGGCCGCCTCGCGGGCCTGCGCCGCGATCAGCATCGCCTTCAGGGCGGCAACATCATCGGGAAGGTCGGCGGCATCAAACATGACAGGAAACTACCAAATCCCGAGCCGATTTGCCCTCGGAATCTGCGGTGCTGAGTCATCGTGCCGCAGCTATTCGATGGCCTCTGGCGTCCTCGTCTGGACGGCATGAACCCGCCGCCAATCAAGTCCCGCAAACAGGGCTTCGAACTGGGCGTGGGTCAGCGTCATCAATCCATCTTTGATACCTGGCCAAGTGAACGTGTGCTCTTCAAGCCGTTTGTAGGCCATGACGATTCCGGAGCCATCCCAGTAGATCAGCTTCAACCGATCTGCCTTGCGTGACCGAAACACGAAGACGGTTCCCGTGAACGGGTCTTTGTGCAGCTCGTTCTTCACCAGCGCCGCCAGGCCGTCATGACCCTTGCGGAAATCCACGGGTTTGGTCGCCACCATGATCCTGACGCGGTTCGACGGAAAGATCATGTCGCCGCAGCCAAGGCGCGGGCGATGGCCGCGATCCGGGCAGCAGACGCC
>JAESFK010000743.1_pt1 | contig 13306 bp, 13 predicted proteins | sample 9269391 | NCBI WGS metagenome assembly JAESFK01 (sample SAMN14506231, study PRJNA617097) | algae metagenome | isolation source: Drouetiella hepatica UHER 2000/2452 and co-occurring heterotrophs from... | place: Slovakia: Slovak Paradise National Park, Hrabusice, Kosice Region | collected 2000-01-01
CTGCGCGACATCAGCGCGGCCCTGACCGGCGGCACCCCGTTCATCCAGGCGCAGTCGATCCTGACCGCCGGCCTGGTGATGGGCGTGATGCTGATCCCGGTGGTCTCTTCACTCTCCGACGACATCATAACCGCGGTGCCGCGCGCCATGCGCGACGGTTCGCTCGGGCTTGGCGCCACGCGCTCTGAAACGATCAAGCGCGTCATCCTCCCGGCCGCCTTGCCTGGTATCGTCGGCGCCATCCTGCTCACCGCCTCGCGCGCCATCGGCGAAACGATGATCGTGGTGCTGGCAGCCGGCGTGGCGGCCAACCTTACGCTCAATCCGTTCGAGGCGATGACCACCATCACCGTCAAGATCGTCAACCAGCTGACCGGCGACCTTGAGTTCAACACGCCGCAGACGCTTGTTGCCTTCGCGCTCGGCATCACGCTCTTCGCGCTGACCTTGGTGATGAACATCGTCGCGCTTTACATCGTCCGGAAGTACCGGGAGCAATACGAATGACCGATATTTCGCTCGACACGCTGACCACGTCGGCTGCCCGACCACGCCGCGACATCGGCATCAAGAAACGCTACGCCGCCGAACGCCGCTTCCGCCTCTATGGCGTGCTGGCGATTGCCGTTGGCCTGGCGTTCCTGGGTGTCATGCTGACCTCGATCATCTCCAAGGGCTACACTGCCTTCTGGCAGACGACGGTGACGCTGCCGATCAATTTCGACGAAAAGATCATCGACCCGTCCAACAAGCGGGCGACCGATCCGAACGTGCTGATCACGGCGAACTATCCCAAGCTTGCCGAAGCCGCGCTGATCGAAAAGCTCGGCATCGACCCGAACGACAAGGCCGAGGTGCGCAAGCTCAAGGGCTTCCTGTCCGACAGCTCGCGCGTCCAGCTCCGGGCGATCGTTGCCGCCGATCCATCGGTCATCGGCACGACGCGCAACGTCGACATCCTGGCGGCCGCCAATCTCGACTCGGCCTTCAAGGGCCAGATCGACCTCGACGTGCCGGAAAGCCGCCGCAAGGTGTCGGACCAGCAGGTCGAGTGGATGAACAAGCTCAAGGCCGAAGGCGTGATGGCCGAGCACTTCAACACCGGCCTGTTCAGCTACGGCGCATCGAGCCGGCCTGAAACCTCTGGTGTCGGTGTCGCTCTCATCGGTTCGTTCTACATGATGGTCATCGTGCTTTTGCTGGCGCTGCCGATCGGCGTCGCGGCTTCGATCTATCTCGAGGAATTCGCCAAGAAGAGCCGCTTCACCGACCTGATCGAAGTCAACATCAACAACCTCGCCGCTGTGCCGTCGATCGTCTTCGGTCTGCTCGGCCTTGCGGTGTTCATCAACTTCCTCGGCCTGCCGCGCTCGGCGTCCTTCGTCGGCGGCCTGGTGCTGACGCTGATGACGTTGCCGACGATCATCATCGCAACACGTGCCGCCCTGGCTGCCGTGCCGCCGTCGATCCGCTCGGCAGCGCTGGGTCTGGGTGCCTCGAAGATGCAGATGGTGTTCCAGCACATCCTGCCGCTGGCCGCACCCGGCATCCTGACCGGTACGATCATTGGCCTGGCGCGTGCGCTCGGCGAGACGGCGCCGCTGCTGCTGATCGGCATGGTCGCCTTCGTTGCCGACTATCCCACGACGCCTTTCGACCCGGCGACGGCCTTGCCGGTGCAGATCTACATGTGGGCGAACGAGGCCGAGCGCGCCTTCGTCGAGCGCATGTCGGGCGCCATCATCATCCTTCTGATTTTCCTCATGGCCATGAACATCGTCGCCATCGTCCTGCGCCGCCGCTTCGAGCGCCGCTGGTAGGGCATGGACAAGGAGTATCCTGCTATGAACATCATGACCGAAAAATCCCTTGACGATGCGGTGAATGCTGAGATGAACGCCAGATCGAATGAAATCATCAAGATGCGCGGCGACAAGGTCACCGTGCACTATGGCGACAAGCAAGCGCTGTTCGGCGTCGATCTCGACGTCCGGCAGAACCAGGTGACAGCTCTGATCGGTCCGTCCGGCTGCGGCAAGTCGACTTTCCTGCGCTGCCTCAACCGCATGAACGACACCATCGACAGCGCCAGCGTCGGCGGCAAGATCACGCTCGACAACGAAGACATCTACGATCCCAAGATCGACGTCGTCGAGCTGCGCGCCCGTGTCGGCATGGTGTTCCAGAAGCCGAACCCATTCCCGAAGTCGATCTACGAAAACGTCGCCTACGGCCCGCGCATCCACGGCCTTGCAAAGAACAAGGCCGAGCTCGACGTGATCGTCGAGAAGTCCCTGCAGAAGGCAGCGTTGTGGAACGAAGCCAAGGACCGTCTCAACGAGCCGGGCACCGGCCTGTCGGGCGGCCAGCAGCAGCGCCTGTGCATCGCACGTGCGATTGCCGTTGCGCCCGAGGTGATCCTGATGGACGAGCCGTGCTCGGCGCTCGACCCGATCGCCACCGCGAAGGTCGAGGAGCTTATCGACGAGCTGCGTGAGAACTACACCATCGTCATCGTGACGCACTCGATGCAGCAGGCGGCACGCGTGTCGCAGCGCACGGCGATGTTCCACCTCGGCTATCTCGTCGAGGAAGGCCCGACCGACAAGATGTTCACCAACCCCGACGACAAGCGGACGCAGGACTACATCACCGGCCGCTTCGGCTGAGTGAGCGTTTTCGCCGCGGTACACGAGACGAGGAAGAAATCATGGGCGAACATACAGTCCGGTCCTTCGACGAAGAACTCCAGCACGTCGACCAGCTCATCCGCGACATGGGCGATCTCGCCAGCGCGATGGTCGCCGGCGCCATTCGCGCGCTGTTGTCGTCCGACCAGTCGCTGGCGCAGAACGTGGTTGCTGACGACACCATCATGGATGCCAAGCAGCGCGATCTCGACAATTCCGCGATCACGCTGATCGCCAAGCGCCAGCCGATGGCGCAGGATCTGCGTGCGGTTGTCGGCGCCATCCGCATGGCAGGCGATCTCGAACGCATCGGCGACCTTGCCAAGAACATCGCCAAGCGCGTCGGCGCTGTCGGCCAGTCGGCGACACCGCGCAACCTGTCGCATTCGATCGACGCCATGGCGCAGCTGGTGCTTGGCCAGGTCCGCGGCGTGGTCGATCTCTATGTCGCGCGCCAGGCCGAGGGCCTGAAGGAACTGCGCGCCGACGACCAGAAGATCGACATCCAGTACACTGCGGTGTTCCGCGAACTCCTGACCTACATGATGGAAGATCCGCGCAACATCACCGCCTGCACGCATCTTCTGTTCTGCGCCAAGAACCTCGAGCGGATTGGCGATCACGTCACCAATATCGCCGAGAACGCCTATTTCGTGGTGACCGGCACGCAGCTGCCGCTGAACCGGCCGAAGGTCGACGAGACCACGGCAACGGTTCCGGCCTGAGCTCTCCGCAACCGCATGCGTTTGGCGCGGGGGCGCTGCACAGGTTAAATCAGCGCATGGTCCGCAAGGGGCCGTGCGCCAGGACAAGGTATCGCCGATGATCGCTCCCAAGATCATGGTCGTCGAAGATGAAGAGCCGCTGGGCGTGCTGCTTCGCTACAACCTCGAATCCGAAGGCTACCAGGTCGAGGTCGTCACGCGTGGCGACGAGGCCGAGATCAGGCTCCAGGAAAACGTGCCCGACCTTCTGGTGCTCGACTGGATGGTGCCGGCACTTTCCGGCATCGAACTGTGCCGCAGGCTTCGGATGAGGCCCGACACCGAGCGCCTGCCGATCATCATGCTGACGGCGCGCGGCGAAGAAAGCGACAGGGTGCGCGGACTGTCGACGGGCGCCGACGACTATCTGGTCAAGCCGTTCTCGACGCCGGAATTCATGGCTCGGGTCAAGGCGCTGCTGCGACGGGCCAAGCCCGAGGTGCTGTCGTCGGTGCTCAAGGTCGGCGACATCATGCTCGACCGCGAGTCGCACCGGGTCTACCGCAAGAAGAGCGAGATCAAGCTCGGGCCGACCGAGTTCCGCCTGCTCGAATTCATGATGCGGCATCCGGGCCGGGTGTTTTCGCGCAGCCAGCTGCTCGACAATGTCTGGGGCGAGACGATCTATATCGACGAGCGTACCGTCGACGTCCATGTCGGCCGCCTGCGCAAGGCGGTCAACAACGGCCGCATGCCCGACGTGATCCGCACCATCCGCGGCGCCGGCTACGCCATCCGCGAGGATTAGAGTTCCGTTCCGGACTCTAATCCCTTTTGCTGGAGCATGATCTTGTCCGAAAACCGGTTCCCACTTTTCGGGATCATGCTCTAGGCGACGTCGGCCTCGGCACGGCGAGGGGCTGTGCCGGCGGCAAAAATCTCCTGATCGACAGTGAGCAGGGCGCGCATCATCGCGCCCTCGCGCTTGAGCGGAACCTCGTTGGGTTCGGTATCGAACGAGATCGCCTTCGAGTGCAACCCGCCTGCCGTCTTGGCGATGGCATTGCGCACATGCGGCTCCATGATGTCGAAGGCTGTGGCGCCGACGCCGACGAAGGCGAGCGGGGCCGGATCGAACAGGGCGAACATCGAACCGAGGCCGAAGCCGATGGCTTCGCCGGCCTTGCGGAAAGCCTCGCGCTCGGGACCGTCATGGTCGCGCGCCGCATCGGCAAGCGCCCGGATGTCGTCGTCGGACAGGTCTGCCAGCGGCTCGGCATTTTCGTCGCCGAGGCGAGCGTTGCGCCAGATGGCGTAGTTGCCGGCATAGGCTTCGATGCAGCCGCGGCGGCCGCAGCGGCACAGCGCGCCATCAGGCCGGTGAACCATGTGGCCGAATTCGGCGCCGGAGGACTGCGTGCCGGTGAACAATTCGCCCTTGATGACCAGGCCCATGCCGATACCGTGCGACAAAAGGATGGCGATGAAGTCGTCGCGATAGCGGACCGGGTCGCGCCAGCGCAGCGCTTCGGCGATCATATTGCAGTCGTTTTCGACCGAGACCGGCACGCCGAACTCCTGTTCGAGCCGGTCGGCGAAAGGGATGTCGTCGTGCTGGGTGATCGGCGACCACAACAGCTTGCGCGAGGCGGCATCGGTGATGCCCTGGACGGCCATCGCGATGCGCAGGACAGTTCCGCCGGAAGCCGCGTCACTTTGGGTCAATCGGCGGATCATGGCGACGCATTCACCGATCAACGCTTCGGCCGACATATGCTGGGTCACCAGCCGCGTGGTTTCCTCGATGACGGTGTTGCCGGCATAGTCGATGACGGCGGCCGACAGGCTGTTGAGGGAAAGCACGACGGCAACGACCGACGCGGCCTTGGGCTCGAGCGTCAGGGCGACCTGGGGGCGGCCGCGCTTCATCGAAACCGGCTCGTTGCTCTTGGCTTCGGCGAGGATGCCTTCTGCGATGAGATCGGAGGAAATCGTCGAGATCGTCGAATGGCTGAGGCCGGTGGTGGCGGCGATTTCGGTGCGTGACGGCTGGCTGGCGCGGCGAACCGCGGATATAACCATGGCGCGGTTGCGCCGTCTCAGATCGTCGTGACGTATGCCGACCGACATGTGCTCGTCTTCCTCCCGGCGAAGCGCTGCCTTCTTAAGCGGCAGTCCCTTACGCGCCAAGTGATTGTGACAGAGCGCGCGTCAAATGTCTTTATTTATTTCGGGACTCGAAAAAAATATCGAGGCCATGCGAAACCATGTTGACAGTGGCGGGCCGTTGCGTCACTATTTTTTCGAGGCTCGAAAAAAAGAGCTTCTCCAAGGGCTATGCGAAGTAGGCGCGCCCATTGGGCGCAGGGAGGAAATCATGAAAAAGTTTACCACCGCCATCCTGGCGGGTGTTGCCATGACTCTGTCGCTTTCGGCAGTGGCTTCGGCAAAGGACAAGGTCATCGGCGTGTCGTGGTCGAACTTCCAGGAAGAACGCTGGAAGACCGACGAAGCCGCCATGAAGGCCGCCATCGAGGCCGCCGGCGACAAGTACATCTCGGCTGACGCACAGTCGTCGCCGGGCAAGCAGCTGACCGACGTCGAAAGCCTGATCTCGCAGGGCGCCAATGCGCTCATCATCCTGGCGCAGGACGCTTCGGCCATCGGCCCGGCTGTCGACAAGGCTGTCGCCGAAGGCATTCCAGTCGTCGGCTACGACCGCCTGATCGAAAACAAGGACGCCTTCTACCTGACCTTCGACAACAAGGAAGTCGGTCGCATGCAGGCCAAGGGCGTGCTCGCCGCGAAGCCCGAAGGCAACTACGTCTTCATCAAGGGCAGCGGTGCCGATCCGAACGCCGACTTCCTGTTCGCCGGCCAGATGGAAGTGCTCAAGGAAGCCGTCGATGCCGGCAAGATCAAGAATGTCGGCGAGGCCTATACCGACGGCTGGCTGCCCGCCAATGCCCAGAAGAACATGGAGCAGTTCCTGACCGCCAACGACAACAAGATCGATGCGGTCGTGGCCTCGAACGACGGCACCGCCGGTGGTGCGATCGCTGCACTCCAGGCACAGGGCCTTGCCGGCTCGGTGCCAGTATCGGGCCAGGACGGCGACCATGCCGCGCTGAACCGCATCGCGCTCGGCACCCAGACCGTTTCGGTGTGGAAGGACGCACGCGAACTCGGCAAGAACGCGGCTGAAATCGCCTCGCAGCTCGCCGACGGCAAGAAGATGGAAGAGATCGCCAACGTCACCAAGTTCAAGACGCCCGGCGGCCTCGATCTGAACTCGGTGTTCCTGACGCCGGTTCCGATCACCAAGGACAACCTCAACGTCGTCATCGACGCCGGCTGGGTTGGCAAGGACGTCGTCTGCCAGGGCGTGGCAGCCGGCTCGGTCGCAGCCTGCAACTAAGATCGGCTTGATCCGATTGGTCAAACGCCGCGGCAATGCCGCGGCGTTTTTCAAAAGCGCCGCTTCATGACATGGCAGATTGACCCTATCATGCGCGCACCGGCTGCCGCGTAGACGGCCCCCGGTCGGGAGGTAACAATGACAGATACGACATCCAACGCGCCGACCGACCGTGCGCGAACGACGGAGCTTAGCCCGATCGGGCGCTTCCTCAGAGACACGGAAATCGATACCCGCATGCTCGGCATGGTTGGCGCGCTGCTGCTGATCTGGGTTGGGCTTCAGGTGATTTCGAGCCTGCGCCTTGGCGTCAATCCGCTCGATTTCGACAGCCGTACCTTCCTGACCTTCCGCAACCTGTGGAACCTGTCGGTGCAGGCTTCTGCCGTGGCTATCATGGCTACCGGCATGGTTCTGGTCATCGTCATGCGCAATATCGACCTGTCGGTCGGGTCGGCAGAAGGCCTGATCGGAATGGTTATGGGTTTCGCCCAGGTGCATTTCCTGATCAAGGCCGTCGGTCTCGAACTCGGCAATCCGTGGATCTGGGCGTTGGCACTCGTCATCGGCATCGTACTTGGCTTGGTGATCGGCGGGCTGCAGGGCTTCGTCATCGCCTATATGGAGGTCCCTGCCTTCATCGTGACGCTGGGCGGCCTGCTGATCTGGCGTGGCGCGGCATGGTGGGTCACCTCAGGCCAGACGATCGCGCCGCTCGATGCGAACTTCCAGCTCATGGGCGGTGGTCCGCAAGGTGCCATCGGCGCGATGTGGAGTTGGATCGTCGGCCTTGCCGCATGCCTTGCCGTGGTGCTCGCGCTGCTGAATGGTCGCCAGCAACGCAAGCGCTTCAAGTTCCCGCTGAGGCCGCTCTGGGCCGAGGCATTTCTCGGCACGATCACCTGCGGTGTGATCCTCGGTGCGGTCTGGATTGCCAACTCCTATCCCTGGCCCATCGGGATTGTACGCAAATATGCTGAGGCCAACGGCATCACCATCCCCGAAGGCGGGCTGTTCATCGCCCATGGCATCGCCATCCCAGTGCTGATTGCGGTCGCCGTGGGCATCATCATGACCTTCGTCACCAACCGCACCCGCTTTGGCCGCTATGTCTTCGCCATCGGCGGCAACCCCGAAGCCGCCAACCTCGCCGGCATCAACACGCGCTGGATCACCATGAAGGTGTTCATGATCATGGGCGTGCTGGCGGCGATCAGCGCAGCGGTTTCGAGTGCCCGCCTGAACTCGGCCACCAACTCGCTCGGCACGCTGGACGAACTGCTGGTCATCGCGGCAGCGGTCATTGGCGGCACGTCGCTCGCTGGCGGTGCCGGCACAATTGCGGGCGCCATGCTCGGCGCGCTTTTGATGCAGTCGCTGCAGTCGGGCATGGTGCTGCTCGGCCTCGACACGCCGCTGCAGAACGTCGTCGTCGGTCTGGTGCTGGTCGTGGCCGTCTGGCTCGACACGCTCTACCGCAAGCGCGTCTAACGAAACCCGGGAGCCAAGATCATGGAACAGACCCGTATCCCGCTCGTCGACCTCAAGAACATCTCCATCGCCTTCGGTGGCATCCGCGCCGTCGACGACGCCTCGGTCGATCTCTATCCCGGCGAAGTGGTGGCCCTGCTCGGCCACAATGGCGCCGGCAAATCGACGCTGATCAAGATCCTGTCGGGCGCCTACAAGCGCGACGCAGGCTCGATATTCGTCCGCGGCGAGGAGGCGTCGATCTCCAACCCGCGCGACGCCAAGAAATACGGCATCGAGACGATCTACCAGACGCTGGCTTTGGCCGACAATGTCGACGCCGCTGCCAACCTCTTCCTCGGGCGCGAGATCATGACCGCCTACGGCACGCTCGACGACGTCGCCATGGAGGCTGAGGCGCGCAAGGTGATGGGCCGGCTCAATCCGCGCTTCCAGCGCTTCAAGGAGCCGGTGAGCAAGCTGTCTGGCGGCCAGAGGCAGTCGGTGGCGATCGCGCGCGCCATCCTGTTCAACGCCCGCATCCTGATCATGGACGAACCGACGGCGGCACTCGGGCCGCAAGAGACGGCGCAGGTCGGCGAACTGGTCAAGCAGCTCAAGGCCGACGGCATCGGCATCTTCCTGATCAGCCACGACATCCATGACGTGTTCGATCTCGCCGACCGCGTCTGCGTGATGAAGAACGGTCAGGTGGTGGGCACGGCGCGTACCCAGGACGTGACCAAGGACGAAGTGCTCGGCATGATCATCCTCGGCAAATGCCCGCCCGGCGCAACACCCGGACCGGGGGCGATGCAGATCGCCGCCTGACCGATCAGCCGTCTGGCTTTGCCGGCTACGAATCTGGCTCAAAACATGATCGCGAAAAGCAGTTCCCACTTTTCGCGATCATGCTTTAATGAGTTGAGCGTGACGCGAGCCAGCCGGAATTGAAAAAATACTTTCCCAGTCTGATCTTTGTTGCCGTCGCGCTGGTCAGCCTGACGATGGCGGCGCTCGTCTATTTTGCGACGGTCGACGCGGCACGCATCAAATTCCAGTCGGTGGCCGACGATGCGCTCAATCGCATCGAGGGCAGGATGGAGTTCGACCTTGCCCTGCTGCATGCGACGCAAGCGATGTTTGCGGCCCAGAAGGGCAATCTCTCGCGCGACCAGTTTCGCAGTTATTTCGCTTCGCTCGATGCCGAACGGAGCTTCCCGAGCCTGCGCGGCATCGGCTTTGTCAGGCTCATCGACAGTGGACAAAGCGACTCCATCACAGCCGAGCTGAAAGAAGGCTACGGCATCGATAGGCCGCCTTTTCCTGATACAAACCTGCCATGGCGGGCGCCGATCGTGCTGTTCGAGCCGATGAGCAAGGCCAGTCTCGATGCCATGGGCTTCGACATGGCGACCGACCCGCTGCGCCGCCCGGCGATCGAAGCGGCATTGGCGGCAAAGGGTGAACCCAGGGCAACCGGCCGGGTGTTGCTCGGCCAGGGCGACAGCGGCCCGCGCCAGCCGGGGATTTTGGTGTTTTCGCGCGTCGACCGGCCCGATGGCGAGGGGACGGCGCCTGCCGGGTTCCTCTATGTTGCCTTCCGCACCTCCGAGCTGTTCCAGGCCGCACTCGGCAAGGCGCCGCTGCTGCCGGTTGCGGTCGAAGTGTTCGACGGCACGATGGGCGAGGACACGTTGCTGTTCCGCTCGGAGGCGCCGCCCGACCCAAGCTATGGTCACGACTTCTCGGTAACGCGCGAGGCCGATGTCGCCGGCCGCAAGTGGACGATCAATTTCAGGCCGAGCACCGCCTTCATGCCGCCGTCGCCACGTACCGCTCCGTTGATGCTGGGGCTGTTCGGCTTGGTGCTTGCCGGCTCGATTGCGCTGGTTGCCCGCTACCAGCAGCGTGCTTACGAAGCTGCGGCGCAGCTTCACGAGACGACGGAGAAGAGCCTGCTGGAAAAGGACCTGATGCTTCAGGAAATGAAGCATCGCATCAAGAACTCGATCGCCCGTGTTCTGGCCATGGCGCGCCAGACGGCGGCACACTCCAAGGATATCGACGATTTCTCGACGTCGTTCTCGGCGCGGCTGCAGGCGATGGCTTCGTCCCAGGACATGCTGACACGTTCGCGCTGGCAAAAGGCCGATCTCGGCGAGTTGTTGCGCATCGAGCTCGGCCAGGTGTTCGGCAAGGAACTGCCCGTGGACATGATGACCGGTCCCAAGGTCGAACTCGACGAGACGACGACGCAGGCGCTTGGGCTGACCTTCCATGAGCTTGCGACCAATGCACTGAAATATGGTGATGGCGACAATTCGGTTGGTGGGGTGAAAGTGAATTGGCGTGTAAGCGGCCAGGGCAAGCAGCGGCGGCTGCTCCTCAATTGGGCCGAACGCAACGCCAACGGCGTATCGGCACCTGAAAAGACCGGCTTCGGCACCAAGCTGATCGACATGAACATCACCCGCGAACTCGATGGCCAGATCATGCGGCGCTATGGCGAAGACGGGCTGCGGGTGGAAATCGACATACCCTATCGCGGCTGAAAGCCTCGTGCAGGCATGAAAAAAGCCCGGCGCCGACCAGGGTCGATGCCGGGCTTTGTCTGGCAAACCGTGTTAGCGGCAGCGCGCTGTGTAGATCTGGCCGCGGCTGTTGCGGTATTCGCAGTAGCCATTGCGCAGGTTGCGCACCAGCAGGCCCGACGCAGCGCCTACGGCACCGCCGATAAGTGCACCGCGGCCGCCGCCGATGAGCGCGCCGGCAACAGCGCCGACACCCGTGCCGGTCGCGACGTCGCGCTCGGTCGTCGTGCAGCCTGAGATTGCAACGACGGCTGCAACGACAAGGATAAGCTTCTTCATGTGGTCAGTCCTCTCACTTTAACATCGCCCTTGGGAATACTTAGCGTATTGGTCTGAAAATCGGAATCGTTTTTCCGCTCGCCGCATCAATTCAACGGCTTAGCGTATCCGCATGATGTCGGCTCCCTGGTGTGAGGGGGGTGGGCGGATACGCTGCTGCATTCATGGCCCGTATCAATGGAGATAAGCCGGCTTGCCCGTGGCCGTACCCGACGCCACGACGACGCTGGAAACGGTAAGAGACGCCTCGATGGTGCCATTGGGCAGGACATTCCATGTCAGCTGATCGTAGTCGTCCTCAAGGGCTGGATCGACCTCCAGGCACCTGGCAAAAGTGCGGTTGCTGCTTGGCCTGAACGCGCCGAGAACCTTCGGCAGTTCGGCTTGACACGCGTCATAGGCCTCGAACAGCGGCGCAGGCGCCGGAATCTCGCGGCAGCCCGACAAATCCTGGGAGCAGGAAACGACCAACAGAAATGCTGCGATGTGTTCCATGGCAAACCACCTCGGCCAAGAAACGGCGGATGGCGGTTAAAAGTTCCATGATCGACGGAGCTGAACCGTTTGAATTTCGAATCGAGCTAATCCGGCTCCAGCTCGAAGTTCGCCTGGGGCATGACGAGGCGGTACTGCAGCTTGTCGACGCCGATTTCGAGTTCGGCGTTGCCGTTCAGCGCGGCCGGGACGACACGTTCGAGCGCGACACTGCCAAACCGCTTCTTGCGCGTTGACGCGTCCGCAACGGGATCGATTACCTCCGACCAGTGCAGGGCAATCTGCTCTTCGCCGTCGGGACCCTTTATCTTGCTGGCTGTCACCTCGACGTGGCCGTCCACGCGCGAAAGCGCGCCATAGCTCACCGAATTGACGGCCAGTTCGTGCACGGCAAGTCCGATATGCAGGGCGGCATTGGGATTGAGATACGGGTCTTCGCCCAGGATGCGCACGGCATGCTCGGTATCGTTGCTGTAGCGCTTGACCTGGCCGACGACCAGTTCGCGGAAGCCAGCGCCGCGCCAGTTGGACGAGGTGACCAAATCCTGCGACGAGGCTAGGGACTGGAGCCTCCCGCGGAAGCGCTCGAGGAAGATGTCGATGGAACCAGAATAGCGGCCAGTCTGGCTGGCGATGCTCTGGATGATGGCAAGCAGGTTCTTGGAACGGTGGCTGACCTCGCGCAGCAGCGCCTTCAGGGTCTGCTCGCGGCGCTTCTGCTCGGTGGTTTCGATGACGGTGATGACGACACCCTGGACCTGGCCGCCGGGGGATCGGTCGGCGTCGATGCAGACGTCGAACCAGCGCATGCCGGCAGAATTGTCGGCGATGCTGACCTCAAGGCTGTCCGAATTGCCTGTTGCAAGGACGCTCTTCTTGGCGGCCACGAGGCGATCGGCCTGCTGTTCGGGGAGAAAGTCTCCTTCGCCGGTCTGCTCTTCCCTAGCGCTTGCCCAAGGCGGCTGCAGATTGTGCGACCAGACCGTGTGCAGCGTATGATCCTGGTAGAGCACGGCAATGCCCGCATTGCGGGAAGCATGAAGCAGGGCGACGTCGATCCGCTTACTCTGTCCCGCTGTGGAATTGGCCATGCGACGAGAGCCTTTGCTCTGCATTGCGGTTCGGCCGAATGATTTCGGAAGAACCAGATGGGACCGCCGGGCAACGCTTCACGAGTGAGGCGCTACCCGGCGGCGCTGGATTCCGACTGAGGGGGCCGGCTTCCAGTCTCGGGGTGGTTCTTCACGCCGGCGTCAAGCGCGCCTGAACAGGCCCGCGATCAGTGAAATGACCAGGAACGCCAAGAAGATGAAGAACAAGATTTGCGCGATGCCGGCAGATGTTCCAGCGATGCCGCCGAAGCCGAGGGCGCCGGCAATAATCGCGACGACGAGGAATACTAGCGCCCAGTACAGCATGATCTATCTCCTTCAAATGACGAATGAAAAACGTACCGCCCCAAGGTTGGTTCCCTGGGGCAGTGCTAAAAAACCCTATGCAGCAGCCTTTGCCTGTCTGTCAAAGAACAAAGCCTGACTAATCAGCGCCTTGACCATATCGGGGTTGAACGGCTTGGTGACGAGGAACGCCGGCTCCGGGCGCTCGCCTGTCAACAGGCGTTCGGGAAAGGCAGTGATGAAGATCACGGGCAACGGT
>JAESFK010000744.1_pt1 | contig 13299 bp, 9 predicted proteins | sample 9269391 | NCBI WGS metagenome assembly JAESFK01 (sample SAMN14506231, study PRJNA617097) | algae metagenome | isolation source: Drouetiella hepatica UHER 2000/2452 and co-occurring heterotrophs from... | place: Slovakia: Slovak Paradise National Park, Hrabusice, Kosice Region | collected 2000-01-01
CGGGGGCGCGCCAATCCAGTGGCGCGATCTTCCCTGGCACCACCAAAGCCGCGCGACGGGAGTCGCGCGCCCCCAGCGATGAGGCCGGGAATGCTGACCGTTCGTGAAGCCCATGCGCGCGTGATCGCGGCCTTCCCTGCGTTGCCGTCGGAAACCGTTTCCATCGCTGACGCCGCGGGCCGCGTGCTCGCGGTCTCGCCGAAGGCGCGGCTGACGCAGCCGCCGGCGGATCTCTCGGCGATGGACGGCTACGCCGTGCGCGCCGCCGACGTGCCCGCCGCACCGACGACGCTCACGCTGGTGGGCCAGGCGCCGGCCGGCGGTTCCTACGACCAGGCGCTGCAGCCGGGACAGGCCGTGCGGATCTTCACCGGCGGCCCGCTGCCGATGGGCGCCGATTCGATCGTGATCCAGGAGGATACAAAGGCCGACGGCGCCACGATCACCATCCTCGAGGCGCCACGCCTGGGCCGCCACGTGCGCAAGGCCGGACTCGATTTCTCGGTCGGCGATACGCCGCTCGCGGTGGGCCGCACGCTGACGACGCGCGACCTGGCATTGGCCGCCGCGATGAACCATCCGTGGCTCTCGGTCCATCGCAAGCCCCGGGTCGCGATCCTTTCGACCGGCGACGAGCTGGTGATGCCGGGCGAGCCGGTCAGTCGCAACCAAATCGTCTCCTCCTCAGGCATTGCGGTAGCCGCCCTCGTGCGCGGCTGGGGCGGCGAGCCCACGCTGTTCGACATCGCGCGCGACGATGCCCGGCTGATCGAGAGCTGCATCGAAGCCGGCGCGCAGCATGACCTCCTGATCACGCTCGGCGGCGCCTCGGTCGGCGACCACGATCTGGTGCAGGGCGCGCTCAAGGCCCAGGGCTTCGACATGGATTTCTGGAAGATCGCCATGCGCCCCGGCAAGCCGCTGATGTTCGCCGCCCGCGACCGCGCCCGTGTGCTCGGCCTGCCGGGCAATCCCGTCTCGACCATGGTCTGCGCGCTCCTGTTCCTGAAGCCCGCCCTGGAACGGATGCTCGGCCAGACCGGGGACCTGGTGCGGACCCAGCCCGCCCGGCTCGGCGTCGACGTGAAGCAGAATGACCAGCGCGAGGATTATGTCCGCGCCCGCCTCGCCCGAGCGTCCGATGGCACCCTCACCGTCGATCCGCATCCGGTGCAGGACAGTTCGATGCTGTCGGTCCTGGCCGCCTGCGACGGGCTGATGATCCGCCCGCCCCACGATCCCGCGCGCAAAGCGGGCGACATCGTCCAGGTCATCGATCTCGCGGGCCTGCGCGGAGGCTACTGATCCACCGATTCTCCCCTCCATTCCTCGGGATAACTTGACCTGAAGAAGGAACTAAACTAGAACATGTGTCGGGTTTCAGGATTTGTTCCTAAATCCGGTAGGTGTTCTGGGGAGAAGACGGTGCTCACCCGCAAGCAAAACGAACTGCTCCTGTTCATCAACAAGCGGCTGAACGATGACGGCGTCTCGCCCTCCTTCGACGAGATGAAGGAAGCGCTGCGGCTGAAGTCGAAGTCCGGCATCCATCGCCTGATCACCGGGCTCGAGGAGCGTGGCTTCCTGCGCCGCCTGCCGCATCGCGCCCGCGCTCTGCAGGTCGTGAAACTGCCCGACAGCGCCGCCCTGCCCGCGCCCAACGTCACGCCGCTGCTCGCCGATTCGCGCCGGGCGGGCTTCTCCGAGGGCCGCGAAGGCTTCGTGCCGCAGATCGTGCGCGCCGATCGCGTGCCGCTCGCCGGCGCCATCCAGGCCGCCAACGAAGCCCAGGCGCTCAGCCTCCCCCTCTACGGCCGGATCGCCGCCGGTACGCCGATCGAGGCGCTGCGCGACAATTCGACGACCGTCGACGTGCCCGTCTCGCTGCTGGGTTCGGGCGCCCATTACTGCCTCGAAGTCCAGGGCGACTCGATGGTCGAGGCTGGCATCCAGAACGGCGACATCGTCATCATCAAGAGCTCCGACACCGCCGAGTCCGGCGAGATCGTCGTGGCGCTGGTCGACGATACCGAAGCCACCCTGAAGCGGCTGCGCAAGAAGGGGGCGTCGATCGCGCTGGAACCCGCCAACGCCGCCTATGAGACCCGCATCTTCGGCCCCGACCGGGTCAAGATCCAGGGCCGGCTCGCCGGCCTCTACCGGCGCTATCACTGATCTCACGCCCCGGGCGCCTTGACCGGCGCGGTCTGGCGCATCGAACTGTTCGGAACCCAGGGCCGGTCGCCGCGGCGTCCGTTCGCGGTCTCGCGTCGTACGCCGAGATCGTCGAGCCACAAGGCGTGCGCACCGTCCTTCCAGGCATCACGCCGGTCGATCACCAGCCGCGGGCCGCGACAGCGCGCCTGCGCATCGACGGTCGACAGAACAATGTCGGCCGAGCCGCAGGCTTCGACCAGGCGTCGCTCGTCGCTCACCAGCGCAATGCGCCACGGTCCCTTGCGCCAGCGGCAGAGACCCGTGGTGCAACCGAGGCCCAGGGACTGCTCGTCGGCGCTGACCGTCCAGCGCCGGGCCCCTTCCTGCCCCTGTCGTCGCGCCCAGGACTCGGTGACGTATCGATCGAGGCGGGCCGAGGCGACATGCACCACGCCGCGCTCGTCGCGCAGGCCGAGCACGCGGCCATCCTCGCTCATCAGCAGGTCCGGCGCCGGCGGCGGACCCAGCATCAGGCCGATCGCCACGACCGGGAGCCCGGCATAGCGCCATCGCCGCCGCCACAGGCAAAGCCACAGGCCGCCGGCCGTCAGCAGCCACAGGCTGGCCCCGGGCAGCGACGGCACCAGCATCGCGGCGTCGGGCCAGGCCGCGACGCGGAAGGCGATGGCGTTCAGTGCGTCCACACCCCAACCCATCGGCACGAGGGCGACGGCTTCCAGTCCGAACGGCATCAGGAGCATGGCGAGCAGGCCCCAGGGCATGATCCAGAATCCCGTGAGCGGGACTCCCAGCAGGTTGGCCACGACGCCGAGCAACGACAGGCGATTGAAGTGATAGGCCGCGAAGGCGCCGGTAGCGATCGAGGCGATCAGCGTCGTGAGCAGGCTGGCGCCCAATGCCGCTCCGAGCCGCCACACCCAGCGATGGCGGGATATTTCGGCGCGCTCGTGCAGCCGGCGCCGCAATGGTGCCGCCGATTCCCAGCCCGCGATCAATGCGACGACGGCGGCGAACGACATCTGGAACGAAGCGCCGGTCAGCGACTCGGGCGCAACCAGGAGCACGATCACGGCCGACCAGGCGACGAGGCGCAGCGACAGAGCCGTTCGGTCGAGCAGGATGGCGAGCAGTGCGAAGGCGGCCATCGCGCAGGCGCGCTGTGCGGGCACCGGCGCCCCCGCCAGCGCCGTGTAGAAGAGCGCGGCCATCAGGGCCAGCACCGCCGCCACCTTCTTTGCGTCGATGCGCAACGCGAGCGGCGGGACCAGGGCGATGCCGTAGCGCACAAGCCCCATCACCAGGCCGACCGCGAAGACGATGTGCAGGCCGGAAATCGACAGGATGTGCGCCAGACCGGAATCCCGCATGGCTTGCGCCACGTTCTTGTCGACGGCGGTCTGCTCACCGACCAGCAGCGACGCAACCACCCCGCCTGCAGGACCGGGCAACACGTGCAGGATGCGGGCAGCCAGGTCGGCGCGCAGGGCGTCGATCGTGCGCACGAACCCGTCGGGCCGGCCGCGTTCGATCACAGTCGCAGGCGCCAGGGCATAGCCGACCGCGCCGAGTTGCTGATACCAGGCCACCCGCTGGAAATCGAAGGCGCCGGGTGACGCGGGCCCGGCCGGCGGCGACAGGTTCGCGAGTACGAGCAGCCGGTCCCCGATCACGAGCGGCGGCGCCCCCCGGTTGAGGGTGACGCGGACCTTCGCCGGCATCATCTCGGGCGGCGGCACGCCGTTGCCCCTGAGCCGCACGGCTTCGAGCACGACGCGTACGCCTTCGGGCAGACGCTGGATGTCGGCGACCCTGCCTTCGACGTTGAGGCTGAACAGCGGCCGGGTGAGCGTCGGGGCCGCGAGGCTCGCCGTACGCCAGGCGACGAGGCCGAGGCCAGACGACGTGGCGACGGCGCCAATGGCGAGGGCGCGGGCCAGACTGCCAGCCGGCGCGAAAACGGCAACGACCAGCGAACCTGCCGCGAGCGTCGGTCCCAGCCACCAGGCCGGCTCAGTCGGCAGCTCGTAGTAGATCGCAATGCCCAGACCCAGCGCCACCGGCAGCCACAGCATCCACCGGCCGCGCTCGGCGTCCAGCTGTTCGAGGATCCAGGCGCGCAGGTTTGACACTAACCGGACGCTCCCCTACCTACGGCGCGCTTTTCCGCCCAAATTGCGGCAAAACCCGCGCCTACCGAGCATGATCCCAGGTCGATGACTGTCGTAACCCGCTTCGCCCCCTCGCCCACCGGCTATCTGCATATCGGCGGCGCCCGCACGGCCCTGTTCAACTGGCTGTTCGCCAGGCATCACGGCGGCAAGTACCTGCTGCGCATCGAGGACACCGACCGCGCACGCTCGACCGAACCGGCGATCGCCGCGATTCTCGACGGTCTGTCGTGGCTCGGCCTGGCCTGGGACGGCGAGGTCACCTACCAGTTCTCGCGCGCCGCCCGCCATGCCGAGGTCGCGAACGAGATGCTGGCCAAGGGCCATGCCTATCATTGCTATGCCTCGCCGCAGGAGCTCGACGAGATGCGCGCGGCGCAGAAGGCCGCGGGCAAACCGATGCGCTACGACGGGCGCTGGCGCGACCGCGACCCCAAGGAGGCGCCCGCCGGCGTGATGCCGGTCGTCCGCCTCAAGGCGCCGCAGTCCGGCCAGACGGTCATCAAGGATGCCGTCCAGGGCGAGGTCACGGTCGAGAACGTGCAGCTCGACGACATGATCCTGCTGCGCGCCGACGGAACGCCCACTTACATGCTCGCCGTCGTCGTCGACGATCACGACATGGGTGTCACGCACGTGATCCGCGGCGACGACCATCTCAACAACGCCTTCCGCCAGCTGCAGATCATCCGGGCCATGGGATGGCCCGAGCCTGTCTACGCCCATATCCCGCTGATCCACGGGCCCGACGGCGCCAAGCTCAGCAAACGTCACGGGGCGTTGGGCGTCGACGCCTATCGCGACATGGGTTTCCTCCCGGCGGCCCTGCGCAACTACCTGCTGCGGCTGGGTTGGGGCCATGGCGACGACGAGATCATCTCGACGGCGCAGGCGATCAAATGGTTCGACCTCGACGGTGTCGGACGTTCGGCCTCGCGCTTCGACATGGCCAAGCTCACGAACCTCAACGCCCACTATCTGCGCGAGACGCCGGATGCCGAGCTCGTGCCGCTCGTGCTGCCGCGCATCGAGGAACGGATCGGCGGCAAGGTCGCCGACGCCGGCCGCGAGCGCGTCGTGCGCGGCCTGAACGGCGTGAAGCCGCGCGCGCGCACGCTTGTCGAACTCGCTGACAGTCTGGCCTTCTACGCACGCGCCGGGGCGCCGCCGATCGCCGACGACAAGGCGCTCGGCGTGCTGACGCCCGACGCCCGTGCCGTCATGGCCAAGCTCGCGCCGGCGCTGGAGACGCAGGCGAGCAACTGGAGCGAAACGGCGATCGAAGAAGCCGTGCGCACGTTCGCCGAGGCGAACGGGCTCAAGCTCGGCCAGGTCGCCCAGCCGCTCCGCGTCGCGCTGACCGGCTCGACCGCCTCGCCAGGCATCTTCGAAGTGCTGGCCGTGCTCGGGCCCGCCGAGAGCAAGGTTCGTTTGCTGGCGGCCGCCGCTTGAACGGGAGACACGTAATGGATGACAAGAAGCCGATGCCGGAGGCCGCTGCGAACGAAGAGGCGCGGGATTTCATTCGCGACCTGGTTCAGTCGGATCTCGCCAGCGGAAAAGTGCAAAGCATCGTTACTCGCTTTCCGCCGGAGCCGAACGGCTACCTGCATCTCGGCCACGCAAAGTCGATCTGCCTGAATTTCGGTATTGCGATCGAAACCGGCGGCCGCTGCCACCTTCGCTTCGACGACACCAACCCGGTGAAGGAGGAGCAGGAATATATCGACGCCATCAAGCGGGACGTACATTGGCTCGGCTTCGACTGGGGCGAGCATCTGCACCATGCGTCGGACTATTTCCAGACGTTGTACGACTGGGCCGAGCATCTCATTCGTGCCGGCCTCGCCTATGTCGACGACACCTCGCCCGACGAGATGCGGGCTATGCGCGGCACACTGACCGAACCGGGCCGCGCTTCGCCGCACCGCGACCGCTCGATGGAAACCAATCTCAGCCTGTTTCGCGACATGCGCGCCGGCAAGTTTCCCAACGGTGCCTGCGTGCTGCGAGCGAAGATCGACCTTGCTTCCGGCAACATGAACCTGCGCGACCCTGTCCTGTATCGCATCCTGCACGTGGCTCATCCGCGCACCGGCACGCAATGGTGCATATATCCGACCTATGATTTCGCGCATGGCCAGTCCGACGCCATCGAACACGTCACGCATTCACTCTGCACCCTGGAGTTCGCGGACCATCGCCCGCTCTACGACTGGTTCCTCGACCACCTGCCGGTGCCGGCGCGCCCGCGCCAGACCGAATTCGCCCGACTCAACCTGGGGTACACGGTCCTTTCCAAACGCCACCTGACGGATCTGGTGCGGCGCGGCATTGTGAGTGGCTGGGACGATCCGCGCATGCCGACGCTGGCGGGCCTGCGCCGTCGCGGCGTGCCGCCGGAGGCGATCCGCGACTTCGTTCGGCGCATCGGCATGTCCAAGGCCAACAGCGTCGTCGATCTCGCCATGTTCGATCACTCGATCCGCGACCATCTCAATCAAGCAGCACAGCGGCGCATGGCGGTCCTGCGGCCGCTCAAGCTCGTGATCGAGAACTTTCCCGAAGACCACGTCGAAGAGCTGGAGGCCGTCAATCACCCGGGGGATGCGGGTGCCGGCACGCGTACCCTTCTCTTCCGCAGGGAAGTCTTCGTCGAGCGCGACGACTTCATGGAGAATCCGTCGAACAAATTCTTCCGGCTGGCAGTGGGGCGAGAGGTCAGGCTGCGCTACGCCTATCTCGTCACCTGCCGCGAGGTGGTCAAGGACGCCGACGGCAACGTGGTCGAACTGCGCTGCACCTACGATCCCGCGAGCCGCGGCGGCAACGCGCCGGACGGTCGAAAGGTAAAGGCCACCCTGCACTGGGTGTCCGCCCGGGATGCACTTCCCGCCGAAGTCCGATTGTACAGCACGCTCTTCAACCGCCCAGACCCGGGCGCCGGCGGCGATCTCGACGCCGACCTGAATCCGGGTTCGCTCGAAGTCCTGTCGGGCGCGCTGCTGGAGCCCTCCTTGGCGGCGATATCTGAAGGGCAAGCCGTGCAGTTCGAGCGGCTGGGCTATTTCTGCCCGGACCTCGCGAGCCGGTCGACGGCTCTGGTGTTCAACCGCACGATCGATCTGCGGGACACGTGGGCAAAGGTGCAGATCCAGAGTTAGGAGTAGCGCTGCCCCGAGACGCAGCGAGATTGCTGTCCGCGGCCGGATAGATCGGCCCGCGCGATGCCCGCAGACTCCGCCCATGAGCCTGCGTATCTGGATCTGGTTGGTGTCGCTGTCCGTCCTCTGGGGCGGGTCGTTCTTCTTCGCCAAAGTGGCCGTTGCCGAGTTACGCCCGTTAACGGTCGTCTTCGGTCGCGTCGCCCTTGCCGCATTCGCACTGAATCTGTGGCTCTGGCTGACCGGCCAGAACCTCTTTCGGCGCGAAACGCCCTGGGCCACCTTCAGCCTGATCTTCTGGGGGCAGACGCAGATCGCCTCGGGCCTGGCCTCGATCCTGAACGCCACGACGCCCCTGTTCACGCTGGTCGTTGCCCATCTCGCGACCCGCGACGAAAAAGTGAACGCCGCCAAGCTGGCCGCCCTGCTGATCGGCTTTGCCGGCGTGACGGTCCTGGTCGGCCCGGATCTGCTGATCGGCGATCGATTGGGAAGTATGGGCCAGCTCGCCTGCCTGGGCGCTGCCTTCTCCTATGCGTTGGCCGGCGTCTATGGGCGCCGGTTTCAGGCAATGGCGGTTTCGCCACTGCAGGCGGCGTCGGGACAGGTCACCGCCAGCACTTTGTTGATTCTGCCGATCATGCTGATCGTCGATCGGCCCTGGCTGCTGCCTGCGCCGCCCGGGGTGACGGTATGGGCCGCACTGGCGGGCCTCGCGCTGCTTTCGACCGCCCTCGCTTATGTCCTGTATTTCCGCATTCTGGCGGTCGCCGGGGCGACCAACCTGCTGCTTGTTACATTTCTGATACCGGTCACAGCGATCCTCCTCGGCGCCCTGATCCTGGGTGAGCGGCTGCAGCTGCGGCACTTCGCCGGCATGATCCTGATCGGCCTCTCGCTCGCCGCGATCGATGGCCGGATCGTGCGTTTCCTACGTCCCGCGAAATAGTGGCGCGGCTGTTCAATTGCGCCTTCTTTAGGGGCTTGTTAGGGTGCCGCCGAACCGGCGAACGGCATCCTGCGGGATGCGCGCGCCTTGCTTGAATCGAGCCTGGAAAAGAGTTCACCCGATGGCCAAATCGACCGCAACGCTGACCGACAACGAAACCGGCAAAACCTACGAGATGCCGATCATCCACGGCACGCTCGGACCGCGCCTGGTGGACGTTCGCAAGTTCTACGGCGACTCCGGCATGTTCACCTACGATCCGGGCTTCACCTCGACCGGCTCGTGCGGCTCGAAGATCACCTACATCGACGGCGACGAAGGCATCCTGCTTCATCGCGGCTACAACATCGCCGAACTCGCCGAGCAGAGCGACTTCATGGAAGTCGCCTACCTGCTGATGAAGGGCGACCTGCCGAACAAGGCGCAGAAGGACAAGTTCGTAAAGGACATCACGAACCACACGATGGTTCATGAGCAGCTCAGCCAGTTCTATCGCGGCTTCCGCCGCGACGCCCATCCGATGGCGATCTGCTGCGGCGTCGTCGGCGCCCTGTCGGCCTTCTATCACGACTCGCTCGACATCCACGATCCGCACCAGCGGATGGTCGCGTCCTATCGCCTGGTCGCCAAGATGCCGACCATCGCGGCGATGGCCTACAAGTATTCGGTCGGTCAGCCGTTCGTCTATCCGCGCAACGACCTCTCCTACGCCGCCAACTTCCTGCGCATGATGTTCTCGGTCCCGGCCGAGGAGTACGAGGTCAATCCGATCGTCGAGAAGGCGATGGACCGCATCCTCATGCTCCATGCCGACCATGAGCAGAACGCCTCGACCTCGACCGTGCGCCTCGCGGGCTCGTCGGGCGCCAACCCGTTCGCCTGCATCGCCGCGGGCATCGCCTCGCTGTGGGGCCCGAGCCATGGCGGTGCCAACGAGGCCGTCATCAACATGCTGCACGAGATCGGCGGCAAGCAGAACATCCCGGGCTTCCTGTCGCGCGTGAAGGACAAGGCCGATCACACACGGCTCATGGGCTTCGGCCACCGCGTCTACAAGAACTACGACCCGCGCGCCAAGGTCATGCGCCAGACCTGCCACGAGGTCCTGACGTCGCTCGGCATCACCCACGATCCGCTGCTCGAGCTGGCCATGGAAATGGAGCAGATCGCCCTCAAGGACGACTACTTCGTCTCCAAGAAGCTCTATCCGAACGTCGACTTCTACTCGGGCATTATTTTCCGGGCGATCGGCATCCCGACCTCGATGTTCACCGTTCTCTTCGCAGTGGCGCGTACGGTCGGCTGGATTTCGCAGTGGAACGAGATGATCGAGGATCCGGACCAGAAGATCGGCCGTCCCCGCCAGCTCTACAACGGCCAGACCGAGCGCCCCTACAAGCCGCTTCACATGCGGGGCTGAGATCGCTGTCCGGGAGGCAAGCGAAAATCACATGGCAAGATCATCGTTCGGGCCGCGCCAGGGGGAAACATCCTGGGCGGTCATCCAGACACCCAAGGCCCAGCCGCGCATCGTGCGGGTGGGCCGGCCCGCCAATGACAATTTCCGCCGCCGCGGCGTGCGGACGTGGGTGTTCGTCGCCGGTCTTGCCGGCGCCGCACTGGCCTTGGTCGCCGCTAACTGGCGATTGTTTTAGGACCTACCGTCAAGAAAAAGGCCCGCAATGCGGGCCTTTTTCTTGATCTTCGTTTGAACTTCTTTCTTCGACGCTCTCTGACATTGCCAAAGGCAATGTCCTTCGCTCCCGGGGCTGAGCTGCGCTCAGCCTTCAGCCCTTACGCTCGATCAGCTCGATCTTGTAGCCGTCAGGATCCTCGACGAAAGCGATAACCGTGGTCCCGAATTTCACGGGACCGGCTGGACGCGTGACCTTGCCGCCGGCCTTGGTGACGTCCTCGCAAAGCTTGTAGACGTCGGGGACACCGATCGCGAGGTGGCCGAAACCGGTGCCGAGCTCGTACGGGTTCGGCTGATCCCAATTGTGGGTCAACTCGACGACGCAATGCTCCGGCTCGTCGCCGTAGCCGACGAAGGCCAGGCTGTACTTGCCATCCGGCACGTCGCGACGGCGCAGCAGCTTCATGCCCATCGGGCCCGTGTAGAAGGCAAGCGACCTGTCGAGATCCATGACGCGGATCATCGTGTGCAGCATTCGGAAATTGGACTGGGTATCGGGCATCATCCCCTCCCTGCTCGTTCGCGGACACCTGTCCCGGATCATGGCGGCGAACGTCGCTTCGGCGGCAACCTTGCCGTCGACGATCGCCTTGCCCGAGAACTTCCAGACATTGGCGCGGCTCTGAACCTTCTTGACATGCAGCTCGAGACGGTCGCCGGGCAAGACCGGGCGGCGAAACCTTACGCCGTCGATCGACATGAAATAGACCAGCTTGCCTTCGGATTCGGCGCCGAACGTCGAAACCACGAGAACACAGGCCGTCTGCGCCATTGCCTCGACGACGAGTACGCCGGGCATGACCGGCTCCGACGGAAAATGTCCCTGGAAGAACGGCTCGTTGATCGTGACGTTCTTGATGCCCACCGCGCTCTGGTCGAGCTGCATGTCGATCACGCGGTCGACCATGAGCATCGGATAGCGGTGCGGAATCATCTCCAGGATCCGCTTGATGCCGACGGATGTCGCCGCAGCGACGCTGGTATTCTCGATTTGGGCGTTCATGACCGTGGCCTCTCCGCTCAGAACCGCGTGCCGAAGCTGAAACGTATGGCCTGCTGCTTGTCCCACGGCTCGTACTGAAGAGGTATCGCATAGTCGATCCGGATGGGTCCGAAGGGCGATACCCACTGTATGCCGACACCGGTCGAAACGCGCATCAGCTGGCTGGTCAGCACCGACGCCAGGCCGTAACTCTGCGCCTGGACTCCCCAAAGGGATCCGGCATCCACGAAGGCCTTGCCGAGGAGGCCGACTTCCTTGGGAACGAGCGGCAACGGATAGGAGAGTTCCGTCGTGGCCGTATAGTAGAACTGGCCGCCGATCGAATCGGTCGTATTGGCATCGCGAGGACCGATGCCGCCGACGGAGAAGCCGCGGAGCGTGTCGCCGCCGATGAAGAACAGGTTGTTCAGGCGGAGATAGGAGTTGCTGATCGGGAGGATCAATCCCGCTGAACCACCGACGGAGATGACCACATCCTCGAACAGCGATCTGAAATAGACCGCGTCCGCCGTGGTGCGGAAATACTGCTCCGTACCGATCAAGCCCGCGGCGGCTATCGAGTTGCGGACCATAAAGCCCTTGGTCGTGTTGAGGCGCGTGTCGCGAGTGTCCCAGATGATGGTCTCGGAAAGTTCGGAGACGACCTGCGTGCCCTGGTTCTGCTGGATGATGTACGACGCCCAGGGCTGGACGTTGTAGATGTCGGTCTGCCTCAGCGTGTAGCGGACGAGCTGGCGAATATTCTCGGAATAAGCCCAGCCGGCGCGCAGCGCGAAGCCCAGGCTGCGATCGCTGTAGCTCGCGATGTTCTGGCGATCGTTCGACGTCCAGAAGAGGTCGAAACCGGCCGAAAGCTCCCGGTCCAAGAAGTAAGGCTCTGTGAAGCCCAGATCGACCGAGGTGCTCAGCGTGCCGAGCGACAGGCCGAGACGCGCCTCCTGGCCCTTGCCGAGCAGGTTGCGTTCCTTGATCGCAATGTCGCCGACGACGCCTGCCGTCGTCGAGTAGCCCGCGCCGAACGAGATTTCGCCGGTGCTCTGCTCGACGACCTGGACCTCGAGGTTGGTCTTGTCCGGGGCGGAGCCGGGGGCGGCCGAGACGTCGACCTTCTCGAAGAAGCCGAGGTTGCGCAGGCGCTGCTGGCTGCGCCGGACCTTTGCGGTACTGAAGGCATCGCCTTCGGCAAGACGGAATTCGCGGCGGATCACCTTGTCGAGGGTTCGCGTATTGCCCGAGATGTTGATGCGCTCGACGTAGACGCGCGGCCCCTCCTGGACATCGAAGGTCACGTCGACGGTGTTGTTGTCCTTGTTGCGCCGGATATTGGGGCGAACGTCCACGAAGGCGTAGCCCAGCGAACCCACCGCTTCCGAGATGTTGGAGACCGACTTCTCGACCTGGTCGGCGTCGTACCAATCGCCTTCCGCGATCGTCAGGAAGGACTTCAGCACATCGACGTTCAGGCCCTGGAAGCGGCTCGTCACGTCGACGTTGCCGAACTTGTAGCGATCGCCCTCGCTGATGGTGAAGGTGATGAAGAAGCCTTCGCGATTGGGCGCGAGTTCGGCCACCGCCGATACCACGCGAAAATCGGCATAGCCCTCGGTGAGATAGAACTTGCGCAGCAGTTCGCGGTCGAGGTTCAGGCGATCGGGATCGAACCGGTCGTCCGACGAGAGGAAACGCCACCACGCGCTCTCGGAGGTGCGGATCTTGCCCCTCAGCGTGCCGTCGCCGAAGGCCTCGTTGCCGACGAAGCTGATGCGCTTCACGCCGGTGACGTCGCCCTCGTTGATCTCGAAGACGAGGTCGACGCGACCCTGCTCCAGATTGATGACCTTGGGTTCGACCGAGGCGTTGTAGCGACCGCTGCGCCGATAGATGGTCAGGATGCGATCGACGTCGGCCTGGACGCGCGCGCGCGTATAGACCTGCCGTGGCTTCGACTGCACTTCATCGCGCAGCTTGTCGTCGTCGATCTTGTTGTTTCCCTCGAAGGCGACGCGATTGATGATCGGATTTTCCGTCACCTTCACGACCAGGGTCGACCCCTGCATCTCGATCACCACGTCGGCGAACAGGCCGGTCGCGAAAAGCGCCTTCAGCGAACGGTCGGCCGCGGCCGCGTCGAAAGGCTCGCC
>JAESFK010000745.1_pt1 | contig 13234 bp, 11 predicted proteins | sample 9269391 | NCBI WGS metagenome assembly JAESFK01 (sample SAMN14506231, study PRJNA617097) | algae metagenome | isolation source: Drouetiella hepatica UHER 2000/2452 and co-occurring heterotrophs from... | place: Slovakia: Slovak Paradise National Park, Hrabusice, Kosice Region | collected 2000-01-01
CGCGGCGGCCGGGCCCGCGCGCTCGCCCAGGTCACGCGCCGCGCCAAGGTCGAGCTGCGCGACAACGGCCGCCAGCTCCTGATCTTCCCCGAGGGCACGCGCCGCCCGGCCGGCGCACCCCCGGCCAACAAATTCGGCGTCGCCCATCTCTATGGCGAGTTGAAGCTGCCCTGCCTGCCGGTCGCGCTGAACTCCGGCCTCTACTGGCCGCGCCGCAAGTTCCTGCGCTGGCCCGGAACGATCCGTCTCGAGATCCTGCCGCCGATCGCACCGGGGTTGGACAAGGCCGCGTTCCAGGCCCTGCTGCAGGACACCATCGAGACCGCGAGCGACCGGCTGCTCGCCCAGGGCCGCGCCGAACTGGCAAGGCTCGGGCTCGACCCGCTCGCCAAGCCTTGATTCACGCAAAAAACGTGATCCATTCGAGAGACTGCTGACACGCAGCGGCAGCAGGGCTGGTCCCCGCAACCGCGAGCCCAACGACGCGCCCTTGACTCAAGGCCGGTTCGTTCTCATTTTGTTTTCAGAACAAAGGAGGAACGATATGGCTGCCCTCGCCTATCGACACCACGATCGCCAGACCAGCTCGCGCCAGAGCGACCTGTTTGCCCAGGGCGCTTTTGTAGACGAGCCACCGGTGCCGACGGCCCGCGAGCTACCGATGCGCAGCACGGCGGGCCTGGGCGAGCGTCGCTTCACCGCCTGGCGCGGTCGTTCCGGCCGGCGCTATGTCGCCTCGATCTTCGCGATCGGCGACGAACATGCGCTCGGCTTCACCGATGCGGTGCTGCTGGCGGTCTCCGGGGACAGGCGGATCCTGGCGGCCCGCGACAGCGGCCCCTTCGGCATCGAGGCCGCACTGACGCGCTGGCAACAGGCCGTCGCCCAGGCCGGTGCCAGCGAAATCCACGTCCATCTCCTGGCCGAGGACGGCATCAGCCGCCGCGCCGCGCTGCTCGACCTGATGCCCGAGGTCTGAGGCCTATGGCATCGGCCCGAAAAGCGGATTGCGGCTTTCGGGAAAAGCCGTTGCTCTAGTGCTTCGGGCGCGGCGCCGCACCCGGCGCGAGCGCCTGCGCCAGCCCGGCCAGCACCGGATCGTAGATGCCCATCTTGCGCAGATGCTCGTCGGTCAGCAGGACGTAGTCCGGATTCTCGCCCGAGCTGCCGCGGCCATGGCGCACCAGTTCGAGCTGCTGCTCGCGCGGCAGGCGGCCGGCATATTGCAGGTGCTTGCGGTCGGCGACATAGACCAGCGCCTTGACGTTGCGGCCATCTTCCAGCCTGACCGGCATCTGGCGCTCGAGATAGACCGCCGTCGCTTGCTCGCGGGCCCGCAGGTAATCGACCGTCTCCTGCGCCCGCTTGGCTGCCACCCGGAAGGCCAGCCCCCGGCAGACCCCGCCCCGATCGAGGCCGAGCACGAGGCCCGGCCGCTCCGGCGTGCCACGATGGACATGCGAGAAGATGCACAGCGAGCGGTGATAGCCATGCAGCCGTGCCGGGACGCTCTCCTCGAAATCGAAACCCGGCCGCCAGATCAGCGAACCGTAACCGAAGACCCAGAGCTCCGCTGCGCCGAATTGCGTGGTCATGTCGCTCCCAAAATCCGCACGCCCCACAATTTGGCCCCGCCGACCTGCTTGATGTCCGGCGTCGCCTGCGCCATGCCGCTCGGCTGGCGCCTGCATCCTGCGGGAGCTAACAATCTCCCGGCTTCAGCGCAATGGACCGCCACCGCATGACCGATACCGCTTCCGGGCGACGCAGCAGCCGCTTCTGGCTCTACGCCCCCTTCGTGCTGCTCGCCCTCGTCGCCGTCGGTTGGGCCGGCTTCTGGTTCGTGGTCCGCGGCCGGGTCATCGATGCCGTCGATACGGCGCTGGCGAAGGAGGCCGGGCTCGGCCGAAGCTGGACCTGTACCGACCGCACGGTCACCGGCTTCCCCTTCCGAGTCGAACTCCGCTGCGGCGCGCTGGCGCTGACCTCCGCCCGCTGGGGCGAGGCCGTGCGCGTCCAGACCGGGCCGGCTGTGGCCGTCGGGCAGATTTATACCCCCAACCTCGTCATCGCGCAGATCACCGGCCCGCTGCAGGCGACGCTGCCCGAGGGCCGCAAGCTCGACCTCGCCTGGACGCGGCTCGAGGCCAGCCTGACGCACAGCGCCGGTGATCCGGAGCGGGTTTCGCTGGTGCTGACCGGCCCCAGCGCGAGCCTGACCGCGCCGGGCCTCAGCCCCGAAACCTGGCAGGCCACGGCGCTGGAGGCGCATCTGCGCCGCAACCCGACGCGGCCCGCCGCCGATCAGGCGGTCGATCTTGCCATCACCGCCAAGGGTTCGATCCTGCCTGCGCTCGATGCGCTTCTCGGCACCACCGAGCCCGGCGACGTCGACATTCAGGCGACGCTGACCCAGACCGAGGCGTTCCGCATCGGCCTCAATCCGGACGCGCTCGAAGCCTGGCGCAACGCGGCGGGGCAGATCGAGGTCAACAAGCTGGTCTCGGTGAAGGGCCCGGCCCGCATCGAGGCGACCGGCCGGTTCCTGATCGACCAGACCCACCGCCCGGCCGGCCAGGTCCAGGCCTCGCTGGCGGGCATCAGGCAGATCGCCGGCGTTCCGGTGGGCGGCATCGCGGCCGGCCTCGGCGGCCTGCTCGGTGGGCGCCTGAGTGCGCAATTGCCGGGCGCGGCACCGGGCCTCACCGCCCTGCCGCCGATCGTGCTGCGCGAGGGCCGCGTCTATCTCGGTCCGATCCGCCTGCCGGTCCAGCCGCTGCCTGCGCTGTATTGAGGGGCCGCCAACGGCGCGTTTCCTGATCGGGATCACGCCGCACGCAAGGCACGAAAAAGGGGGCGCAAGCGCCCCCTTGATCTCTAGCGGACAAGTAAAGACCGCTACGCCGCCGGCAGGGCGCTACGCGGCGATTCGATCCGCACCAGCGCCTTCTTGACCGCGTCCTGCACCTTCTCGAAGGCTCGCACCTCGATCTGGCGGACACGCTCGCGCGACACGCCGAACTCCTCGGAGAGCTGCTCGAGCGTGATCGGGTCGTCGGCCAGGCGGCGCGCCTCGAAGATGCGCCGCTCGCGCGGGTTCAGCACCTGGAGCGCCTCACGCAACGCCGAATGACGATTGTCGGCTTCCTGCGAATCGGCGAGCCGCCGCTCCTGGCTCTCGCTGTCGTCGACCAGCCAGTCCTGCCATTCGCCCTCGCCATCCTCGCGCAGCGGCGTGTTCAGCGATGCATCGCCGCCGAGGCGGCGGTTCATGTCGATGACGTCCTGCTCGTTGACGCCGAGCTTGGTTGCGATGGTCTTGACCTGCTCGGGGCGCAGATCGCCCTCGCCCAGCGCCGAGATCTTGCTCTTGGCCTTGCGCAGGTTGAAGAACAGCTTCTTCTGGTTGGCGGTGGTGCCCATCTTCACCAGCGACCAGGACCGCAGGATGTACTCCTGGATCGAGGCCTTGATCCACCACATCGCGTAGGTCGCGAGACGGAAACCCTTGTCCGGCTCGAAGCGCTTGACCGCCTGCATCAGGCCGACATTGCCTTCCGAGACGACTTCGCCGATCGGCAGGCCATAACCGCGATAGCCCATGGCGATCTTGGCGACGAGCCGCAGATGCGAGGTGACGAGCCTGTGCGCCGCGTCGCGGTCGCCGTGCTCGCGCCAGCGCTTGGCCAGCATGAATTCCTCGTTCGGTTCCAGCATCGGGAACTTGCGGATTTCGTCGAGGTAACGTGAAAGTCCGCCCTCGGCGGACAGGACGGGCAGCGAAGCACTCGCCATGCTCGTTCTCCTAACCGGGCCCCCGCTTCGCGGCAGGCCCACCGCGCGATCAACCTTCGCGCAGGTTCGGATGTCATGATCGGACCCAACGCGGGAACCCTATCGCGGGTTCGGGCCGGGCCGTTCATTTGCGGCGCCCCCTTGGCCATCCGCATCCGACGCCCAGTATATGCCAAGCGAGCTTGGCGGAAAGGAGGCGACGAAGCCAGATTGGCTCACAGACTCGCGAGCTTTGCTTGCAAATTTGCAAATTCAGCCGGCAGATCGGACTCGAAGAGCATCTCCTCGCCGGTGACCGGATGCTCGAAACCCAGCACGGCGGCGTGCAGCGCCTGGCGCCCGAGCGCGGCGAGCGCGTCGCGGGCCGCCTTGGGCAGGCGGCTGGCCTTGGTCGCGAAACCTGAGCCGTAGAGTTGGTCGCCGAGCAGCGGATGGCCGAGATGGCTCATATGCACGCGGATCTGGTGCGTGCGCCCGGTCTCCAGCCGGCACTCGACCAGGCTCGCCAAGGCTTCCGTCTCCTCGCCGCCCTTGAGTAGCGGCGGATAACGCTCGATCACCGTGTAATGGGTGATCGCCTCGCGCCCGCGCTCCTCGCCGACGACCATCATCTTCTCGCGGTTCTTGTTCGAACGCTCGATCTGGGTCGCGATCGTGCCGTGCGGGCGGCGCGGAAAGCCCCAGACGATCGCGAGATAGGCCCGCTGCAGCGGCCCGGTCCGGCCATGGTCGGCGAACTGCTTGGCGAGTTTCTGATGCGCGCGGTCGTTCTTGGCGACGACGAGCAACCCGCTCGTATCCTTGTCGAGCCGGTGCACGATGCCCGGCCTGCGCACGCCGCCGATCCCCGAGAGGCTCGCGCCGCAATGGGCGATCAGCGCATTGACCAGCGTGCCGTCCTCATGCCCGCCTGCGGGATGGACGACGAGACCGGCCGGCTTGTCGATGACGATGAGGTGGTCGTCCTCGTAGACGACATCGAGCGGGATGTCCTGGCCGACCGGATCGGGCGGCCGCGCCGCGGGAATGACGAGCGCGATCTCATCGCCCTCAACGACCTTGCGCTTGCCATCGCTGGCGACGACGCCGTTGAGGCGCACGCCCCCTTCCTTGATGACCTGCTGCAGCCGCGCCCGCGAGATCTCGCTGGCGAGCATGGCGAGCGCCTTGTCGAGGCGTTCGCCCGCCTGTTCGGCTGCGACAAGCAGGATGACCCCGGCGTCTGCCGGCGCCGTTTCGACGTTGGTTTCGGATGTCATGACCGACGCTATAGGGCGCGCGGCCTCAAGCCGCACGCCTTTTCGTGTCGGGCTCACCGGCTGCCTGAGCCGAACAGCCGGAACTTGCCCTTCTTGTCCTCGGCCGGCGGCACCTCGTCGGGGCCGGGATCATCGGGGGCATGCGCGACCGGGAAGATCACCGGCTTGGGACGGCCATCCGACACGACCGTCGCCACCGGCTCGGCCGTGACCTTCTTCACTTCCGGCTTCGTGTCGGCCGCAGGCGCAGGGGCAAGCGCTGGGGTAGGCGCCGGGCTAGGTTCCATCGGCGCGGGACTGGGCTTGGAACTGGCCTGGATCTCCTGCTTCGGCTGCTCCACGACGGGCGCGGGCGCTGGCGGCGGAGGCGGTGGAGGCGGAGCGACCGCCATCGTGATGACAGGCTCCGGCTCGACCGGCTCGGCCCTGGCCTCGATCAGCGGGGTCGAATCGTCGAGGTCGGCCAGCACGTCGTCGAGCGCGGGGGCATGGCTGCCGAGCGTCGCCGGCGGCACCGTCCAGACGAAGGCGTCGAGCCGTCCCGAGATCGGCGAGACCGGCATCCAGGTGTCGGAGACCAGCCCGTCGGCGACCCAGGCTGCATCGCGCGGCGCGCGCGTCGCCCGCGACAACCATTCGCGGACGCGGCCGGCAGCGCCATGCTCGGCCTCCTCGAGCTCGGCCATCAGCAGGCATGCGCGCACCGAGGCGCCGCCGGCCAGGAGCGGCTTCAGCGTCTCGCGCGCCTTCTGGAAGTCGCGGGCATGGATCGCTGCACCCGCCAGCGCCAGCACGCCTTCGGGATCGGACGGCCGCAGCTTCGCCAGCGTCGTCGCCCGCGCCAGCCGGTCCTGTGCGCTGTCGCCGGGGCGGACATCGAGATAGGCGGCGGCGATGTCGGGATGCGAGACCTCCTTCCAGGCGGCCTCCAGTAGCTTGACCGCCTTGCGGACGTCGCCGCGCTCGGCCAGCATCCGCCCGGCAAGCGCAGCCGCCGGCGTCAGGCCGGGTGCGAGCTTGACCGCTTCGAGCGCGGCCGCCAGCGCCTTCTCCGGCTCGCTGCCGCGTGCTTCCAGCGCTTCGGCCGCAAGCAGAACCGCCCGCTGCCGCTTGGCCTCGGCCTTCTCGGCGAGCCGCAGCGCCGCGCGGCGCTCGACGGCGGTGCGCGCCGCCTGCCAGTCCCCGGCATTGGTGTGGAAATCGAGCAGCGCATCATTGGCCCAGGCCAGCGAGGGCGAACGCCGCACGGCATCGTCGGCAAAGGCGCGCGCAGCCGCCATGTCGCCACGGCGCTTGGCCTCGACGAACAGGCCGCGCAGGCCCAGCACGCGCGTTTCCGGCTTGTCGAGCATGGTCTTGAAGGCGGCTTCCGCCCGGCCGCGATCGCCCGAGAGCTGGGCGGCCTGCGCCTCCAGCAGCAGCGTCAACGGCTCGTCGCCGGCGAAGCGGCGCGCGTCGACGGCGTGACGGCCCGCCGCGATCGGATCGCCCGCGCCGATCGCGACCATGCCGCGCGAAACCGCCTCGAAGCCGCGCGCCCGGCGCCGGGCGCGCGAGGCGAAGCTGAACGCGCTCGGCAGCCCCAGCACGAAGCGCACGAGGGCCCAGGCCAGCATCGCCAGCATGGCGAGCACGACCACGCCGATGGCGCCGATGGCGACGCTGGTCTCGATCCGGTAGCCCTGCCACAGCACGGAGACCTCGCCTGGACGGTCGGCCAGCCAGACGGCGCCGACCGCAAGGCAGGCGAAGACGGCAAGATAGAGCAGTACGCGAACCATGAACCCCTATCCTCCGTCAGCCGGCCACGCCGAGCGCGGTCACTGCATCCTGCGCGATTTTCGCAATCGCCGCATCCGCCGCCGCCCGCTTCTGCAGGGCCTGCCCGAAATCGGCGCTGGCGCGGCGTGCCGGCTCGGGCAACTGCGCCCACAAGGCCGCAGCCGCGACGATGTCGCCTTTCGCAACCGCGTTTTCGAGCCGCATCGGGAGCGTCGCGGGATCATTGGCACCGGTGTCACCGACAGGGCGGATGCTGACGACACGGCTGGCGAGCCCGAGCAGACGGTCCTGCCAGCCCGCCGAGGCCGGCATGATCTCGCGAGCGAACATCGCCCGATGCGTGCGTAGCTGCGACAGCAGCGCATCCCTTGTCGGCGCGCCGGACGCCGCGACGGCGTTCAAGGCCGCAAGCTGCTCCGGAGCACCGCCGCCCTTGGCCAGCGCCGCGACATCGCCGGCAAAGGGCTGGCCAGAGGCGAGCGCCGACTGGACGCGCTCGGCCAGGACGATGCGCGCTGCAGCCAGCGCCTGCGGGCTCGGCGCGGCCGCTGCCTTGGCCAGCGTCTCGACATTGCCGATCCGTGCCGAAGCCTGTTCGAGCATCTGGCGGGCGGTGCCGGCTGCGGCTTCCGCGCGCTGCGCCTGCGCATTCAACCCCGCGATAGCGGCCGCGTCGGGAGCCTGTGCCGCCGCGACCTCGTTGAAGCGGGCCGTTGCCGCCTGAGCGGCCGCACCGGCCTTGGCGGCGGCGTCGGAAGCTGACGCAGCCTTGCGGTCGAGTTCCGTCGCCGCGCTCTGCAACGTATCGAGGCGGCTTTGCAGCACCGCGATCTGTTCGGGGCTGACGGCAGGCGTCGTGCGGCTCATCGCCAGCATGACGAGGCCGGCTCCGACCACGCCGCCAACGAGGCCGGCCAGGGCGAGAGCCGGAAGGCGCGATCTGGCGGGCTCGGGCGGCGGCGGCACGACAGCCGCCGGTTCCTCGCCGGGCACGGGTCCGCTGGTCGGGCCGGTGAATTCCTGCGGCAGCGCCTCGGTCGGCAGCACCGCCTCGGGCGCGACATCGGCCCCGGCCGGCGCCGCCGCGGGCGCAGGGCTGGCCTCTGCCGCGTCCTGCGCCGTCAATTCGATCGTCGGCGGAGTCCGGCCCGACCGGCTGCGCGCCTTGCTGCTGGACTTGTCGCCAGGGTCGGGCTTGCCGTCAGGAGTACCGCTCGGCGTCTCGGGATCGTGCATCGCGTCCTTGTCCGTCTCGACGCCATCAGGCGCGACCGCGCCTTCTGTAACATCCCCGCCGCCGCGATTGCGAGCGGACACTTGGTCCAGCGCCGCCAGCAGCGCGGCCTCCTCCGGATGCTCGGCGACCAGGACGGTGCTCGCCCCGGCCGAGATCAGCGGCGCGGCGACATCCGCCGACAGCGCGACATGAGTGAGGTCGAGCAGCGGCCCGGTGACGCCCGCCTCGCGCGCCAGCGCCAGGCAGGTCCGCACGCCGCGCGCCGAATAGTGCAGGGCGCCATCGACGCCGCCCTGGCGCAAGGCCTCGCGCGCCTGTTCGGGAAAAGCCGCAATCGCCTCGGCCGCATAGGCGACCCAGGTCGCGACCTCGAAGCCGGCAGCGTTCAGCTTGTCCGCGACATCCTCATGGCGGTCGCGCCCGACGATCAGCAGGAGCCGCGCCGGCACGTTCAGATTGTCTCGGATCAGGGTGACCATGTCGTCGCGGTTGCCCTGCGCGCTGCGCGCGTCCTCGAAACCGGCCTCGCGCACCTTGCCGGCCGTACGCCCGCCCACGGCAAAGACCGGCAGGTCCTGCCAGGCCGGCGGCAGGTCGGCCAGCGCGGGAACAGCGTTGCCGCTGGTCAACACGATTGCGGAGAACGGCCCCTCGGGTGCGGGCTCCGGCAGCCGCGAAACCGCAAACAGTGGCGCCAGCACCGGCTCGTGGCCATGTGCACGGATGGCGGCGGCGGTGCGCTCGGCCTCGGCTGGCGGGCGGAACACGAAAATGCGCATGCGGTCTCCTCTTGCCGTCCGCCCTTGTCGCTGCCCGGGCCCTGTCGTCGCAATGGTCCCTGACGCATCAATCTCGCGTGCCGACCTCACGCGCAAGCCGGCGCTTGTGCGTGGCCTGCCGGCACGACACTCATCGCCCAGGCCGTCACTTGTCAAAGTCGCGGATCGACGTCTGGGTTCCCGACGCGGCCGGGCCAGGACGGTGGCGCGACCGGGGCCCCTTGGCCTTCTGCGCGCTCGCGCACTATACGAGGGTAGTCCCGGCGCGAGATCGCCGGGCGATCATCCGCCGGCCCTTGCCCCTTCACCCCTTCCCGAGACCTTTTCAACCGATCATGCGCGTTCTGGGGATAGAGACGACCTGTGACGAGACCGCGGCCGCCATCGTGTCGGTCGAGCGCTCCGGCGAGATCAAGATCCTGTCGAACGAGGTTCTGAGCCAGATCGCGGCGCATGCGGCCTATGGCGGCGTCGTGCCGGAGATCGCCGCACGCGCCCATGTCGAGGCGATCGACCGCATCGTCGCGCGCGCCTTCGAGACCGCCGGCCTGAAGCCCACCGACATCGACGCGGTCGCCGCCGCAGCCGGCCCCGGCCTCGTTGGCGGCGTCATGGTCGGCCTGACCACTGCCAAGGCGATCGCGCTGGTGACGGGCCGCCCCTTCATCGCGATCAACCATCTCGAGGCCCACGCCCTGACAGCGCGGCTGACCGACGACCTCGCCTTCCCCTATCTGCTGCTGCTCGTCTCGGGCGGGCACACCCAGCTTCTCGCCGTGCGCGGCGTCGGCGACTATCTCAAGCTCGGCGGCACCATCGACGACGCTGTCGGCGAGGCCTTCGACAAGATCGCCAAGATGTTCGGCCTGCCCTATCCCGGCGGCCCCTCGGTCGAACGCGAGGCGCTCAAGGGCGATCCCGAACGCTTCGACTTCCCCCGCCCCATGCAGGGCAGGCCCAACCCCGATTTCTCGCTGTCGGGCCTGAAGACCGCCGTCAGGCTGGTGGCCGAGCGCATCGCGCCGCTCTCGGACCGCGACGTCGCCGATCTCTGCGCCTCCTTCCAGGCTGCCGTCGTCGATGTGCTGGTCGACCGCACGCGGGCGGGCCTGCGCGCGTGCAACGCGGCCGGCATCGCGCCGACAACGCTGGTGGTGGCCGGCGGCGTCGCTGCCAACCAGCCGATCCGGCGCGGGCTGACGCGCCTTGCAACCGAAGCCGGCCTGCCGATGGTCGCGCCGCCGCAGGCGCTCTGCGGCGACAATGGCGCAATGATCGCCTGGGCCGGGCTGGAGCGGCTGCGGCTCGGCATGGTCGACGACATGAGCGCGCTCGCCCGCCCACGCTGGCCGCTCGACGAACTCCGGCCGCGGGATGCGGCACCCGCGACGAACAGCGCCGCCGGATGACCGGCGCCAGCGATTTCGGCACCATCGGCGTCGTCGGCGCCGGCGCCTATGGCGCGGCGCTCGCGCTGGCCAGTGCGCGCGCCGGCCGCAAGGTGCTGCTTTGGGCCCGTGACGAGGCAACGGTCGCGGCGATCGCCCGGACGCGCCAGGCGCCGCGCCTGCCGGAGGTGAAGCTGCCTGAAACGGTTGTGCCGACGGCTTCGCTGCAGGCCCTCGCGACCGCCGACGCCCTGCTCGTGACGGTGCCGACGCAGAGCCTGCGGCAGGTCTGCGAGGCGCTGGCACACGCTCTGCCCGCCGGCAAGCCGGTCATCTCCGCGGCCAAGGGCATCGAGCAGAAGACCGGGCTGTTCACCACGCAGGTTATCGCCGAGGCCTTTCCCGCCGCCGTGCCGGCGATCCTTTCGGGCCCGAGTTTCGCGGCCGATATCGGGCAGGGCCTGCCGACCGCCGTGACGCTCGCCGCCGAGGACCCCGATCTGGCACAGGCCCTGGCCGAGGCGCTGAGCTCGCCGGCCTTCCGTATCTATCACAGTGCCGATCCGCGCGGCGTCGAGATCGGCGGCGCGGCCAAGAACGTCCTCGCCATCGCGGCGGGCATTGCGATCGGGCTCGGCTATGGCGAGAGCGCCCGCGCCGCGCTGGTGGCGCGCGGCTTCGCCGAACTGCGGCGCTTCGGCGAGGCCCATGGCGCACAGGGCAAGACGTTGATGGGCTTGTCGGGGCTGGGTGACGTCGTTTTGAGCTGCGCCTCGGCGCAGTCGCGCAACTTCGCCTTCGGATTGGCGTTGGGAGAGGGGCGCAGCGTCGCGGAAGCCGCCGGCGGCAAGCTCGCCGAAGGTGCCTTCACCGCCTCGATCCTGGCGCAGATGGCCCGGGCACGCCATGTCGAGATGCCGATCGCGGAAGCGGTCTCAGGCATCATCGCCGGCACCAGCGGCGTGCGCGATGCGGTCACGGGCCTGCTCGCCCGCCCGCTGCGCGCGGAACTGTAGAAGGAGATTGCGATGGCAGGCGATTGGTCGGACCTGACGAAACGCGTAGCGAAGGGCATTGCCGAGGTTCGCAAGACGACGGGCTCGGAACTCGTCGCCGAAAGCATGCCTGTGGCACTGGCCGGGCGCGTGCCGGCCGGCCCGGTGATCCAGCACCGCCGCCGCCGTGCGGAAGGAACGCATCGCTTCGTGCTGATCCTGCCTTTCGGCGAGGGCGAGGTCCGGGTCGAGCTGGAGCCGCAGGACTACGCCGCCCTGACCCGCGAGATGGTGCGCTTCTGGAACGAGCAAGGCCCGGAGGCCTCGAAGCCGCCGGTGCCGCAGGCCGATGCCCAGCCGGGCGGGGAATAGCCGGTAGGCAGACCAGCGCGGATTCGCTATCGACGAATCCACTCGTTTTCGACCCCGCTCATCGTCCGGACATCCCATGGCCCACTGGCTCGTCAAATCCGAACCCTCGAAATGGTCCTGGGAACAGCAGGTCGCGGCCGGCCCCAAGGGCACGCATTGGGACGGCGTCAAGAACCACACCGCCAAGCTCCAGCTCATGGCGATGAAGCAGGGCGAGCAGGTCTTCTTCTACCATTCGAACGAGGGCCTCGAGGTCGTCGGCATCGTCGAGGTGATCAAGGAAGCCTATAACTGGATCCCCGGCGAGCCCTGGGTTCTCGTCGATTTCAAGGCCGTGAAGCCGCTGCCCAAGCCGGTGACGCTGGCGCAGGTCAAGGCCGAGCCCAAGCTGGCGAAGATGTCGCTGGTCACCTCGTTCCGCCTTTCGGTCCAGCCGGTGAGCGACGAGGAATGGGACATCGTCTGCAAGGTGGGCGGCCTCTGAGGCAGGCCACCATCCGCCTTCAATTCCGGTAGTAGGACGCGAAGGGCGGGTGCATGCGCAGGGCGCGCGGCCGATAGGGCGCCGTCGTCGTCAGGATCGGAACCGCCGCTGCCTTGAGGCGCGGCTCGACCGCCGGCGCCATCGCCGCCGGCAGCGGCTGGAAGCGATCCACGACGAAATGCTCCCGCGTCCCCTCCCGCCAGGGCAGCCATGAGGTCGCGCGCTCGTCATGCTGCAGGCCCTTTGGATCGGGCCGCAATTCGGCGAGCAGCCCCGGCTCGATCTTGAGCGGATGCGCCGTGGCGCGGGCCTCGTCGATCATCCAGGACAGGGTCAGGTCGGACAGCCCCATCTGCAGGCCATAGCCGCCGCCGATGTCGGTATGGACGCCGGCGAACCAGATTTGCCGGATCTGTCCCGGCGGCGCCTGCGTCTCGTCCCAGAGTTCGGGCGCGAAGACCTCGCGGTTCTCGTCGATTGCCAGGGCCTGCCGGCCATGGGCGACCTGGCGGTTGAGGACGGGATCGTGGAATTTGTGCCGCCCCGGCAGGCTGCCGATCGCCGGCAGGCCGAGCGCGCGGACCGTGTCCCAGACGCCGACGAGGAAGGGCGGATTCGGGCTCGAGCCGTGTTCCCGCCGGAACGCCTCGGCCGCGCGCGCCCGGTCAGTGGCGTCCTTGACCATGTAGACCTCGCTGACGGCCTGCGTCGCGAGCCTGCGCACGACGGGATCGACGACCGCATCAGCGAAATCGTCCCAATGCGCGACCTTCGGCAGGCCGGTGGGCACGCCGCAAAGAGCGAGCACGCCGCCGAGGCTGCGGACCGTGTACGCGCCTCGGCTGAAGCCGAACAGGAAGATGGGGTCGCCCGGCTCGTGGCTCACCAGCAGCGCGGCGTAGCAATCGATGATGTTGTCGGTGATGCCGTAGCCCGTCGCCTGGGCGAGCGCGTCCTTGATGCGACGGAACAGGCTCCGCCGTTCGCCGCTGTCCGGATTGGCACCGAGCCCCGGATCGTAGAAGCAGATCTGCTCCTGAGGGGCGACCTCGCGCGTGGCCATGAACAGGCGGTAGATGCTGGTCCAGTTGATCGGGTTCGCGCCGCCGGCCTGGCCGGTCCCGTCCGAGAAGATGCAGATGT
>JAESFK010000746.1_pt1 | contig 13211 bp, 15 predicted proteins | sample 9269391 | NCBI WGS metagenome assembly JAESFK01 (sample SAMN14506231, study PRJNA617097) | algae metagenome | isolation source: Drouetiella hepatica UHER 2000/2452 and co-occurring heterotrophs from... | place: Slovakia: Slovak Paradise National Park, Hrabusice, Kosice Region | collected 2000-01-01
CTCCGTTAGACGCTCTATGCCCGATTGCCGCTTGCTTTGACAAGCCATCGAACCGACAAATCCTGCGGCTTTCCGCAGCAGGCGGTTGCCCGCCATTCAATGCGCGCGGATCGCTGTCGTAAAGCTGTCAAAGCGACTGGACAGCCCGTTCGCCACCGACTATACCGCGCCGACCAACAGGGATGCGCCGTAACGCTTCCCCGGCGCCCAGATAGCTCAGTTGGTAGAGCATGCGACTGAAAATCGCAGTGTCGCTGGTTCGATTCCAGCTCTGGGCACCATTCTCCTCCCCAATATCGGCCATTCGACGTCTCAAGCTGCGCGAGCGCGGCCCGCAAATGCGGCTGGACCCGTTCCAGCGCGGCATGACGACAGCATCGCCAATGAGTGGTGATGAAGTCGCGGCAGCGGAGATCGTGATTCGATCGCATCGTGGCTCGCGGCAGTCGGGACGCACCGACAACGAGAGCGAGCGGCGGGCACTTCGTGAAAGGGCGCCGGCCAGCCTGTCCGCCCTGCGCTTCAGGACAGGCGGCGGTCCTGAATGTCCAGGATGCGGTCGCAGATCGCCCGGTGTTCGGTAAGAAGCTCCTGGAGGGGCGTCAGCGGCCGGAAGGCGCGGGCGTCGTGCTCGTCCTCGGCTTCGCCGACCCAGGCCTCGATCGCCTCGTCGGCCGCCTGCATCTGGTGTTGCCGCGGGACGTCGCCAACAGCATCCCCGCGCTCCTGCGCTATGCGCAGCGCAATCCTGCGCCGAAGCACCTGCTCGGCTTCCAGAACCAGTTCGAGTTCGTCGATATAGGCCATGACGTGTCTCTCAGCGGGTGCGAGCCGCGCCCGCCCGGGATATAGCGCAAATGGAAAGGGGCGGCAGGTTCCTGCCGCCCCTTTCCATATCGTCCGCCACCGCGATGCGGTCGTGCGCCTACTGGATGACTCCGCGCTTCAGCAGACCATCGACGTGGCAGCGGCAGTTGCTGCCGATCGGCTGCGGAGCGGTCCGGCACGGGCCGCGCGAGGTTGAGCAAAAGTCGCTGAAGCGCCCGCCGCCACGGCGATGGCGCGGACCGTCGTCATAATCATAGCCGCGCCGGCGGTCATAGCCACGGTCGTAGCCACGATCAGAGCGTTGTTCCTCCCGCGGCTGATAGCGCTCACGGGGTTGGTACTGGGGGGGCGCCGGCGCCTGGCGGCCATAGCCCGGACGAATCGGCGCGAACGGGTCGCCATAAATCTGCGCGCTGGCTGCAGTCGCCGACACCAGCGCCGCGCCAACGGCCGCCATGAGTGCGAGCTTACGGAGCATCATGCGTATCCTCTTAGCTTGAGCCATCGCGCATTTATCAACGGCTGCGCAGGCGATAAGGTTCCGGATAGCAGGGCGTTCATGAATGGCGGGTGAAACGGCGCGAGCCGGCTCACGCCTCATCGTCATGGCGCGGCGGCAAGCCGGACTCGGTCTCCTCGACCGGCTCACCGGGGATGACATAGCTGCCCTTCAACCAGCGACCGAGATCAATGTCGGCGCATCTGGCCGAACAGAAGGGCTTGTAGCGCGCCACTGCCGGCTTGCCGCAGATGGCGCAGGGCTTGGCCTGGGAAGCCCGGGCCGCCGGCGGTGTATTCTCGTTGTCAGCCATATTTGAGCGTGATTCCTCCATCGACGACCAGTTCGATGCCGGTCACATAGCGCGCTTCGTCACTGGCGAGGAACAGCGCCGCATTGGCGACATCCCACGCCTCGCCCATATGGCCCATTGGAACCTGCGCGTCACGCGCCGCCCACATCGCCGCGATGTCGCCCGCCCCATAGGCCTGGGCGAGGCCGGCGGAGTGCTCGACCATGGGCGTCTTCATCAACCCCGGCAGGACCGCGTTCACGCGGATCTTCTGGGGCGCGTATTGCACTGCGGTGGTGCGGGTTAGCTGGTTCAGCGCCGCCTTGGTGGCCGAATAGCTGGCATAGGGTACGCCGGTGTGGCGGATCGACGCGATCGACGAGATGTTGATGATCGAGCCGCCCTCCCCGCTCTCATCGAACTGGCGCTGCATCACCGGAATGACATGCTTCATCGCGAGGAAAGCGCTGGTCAGATTGACCCTGAAAACGCGATCCCAGACCTCCTCGGAGAGTTCGACGACGCCGCCGACCTCGGCGATGCCGACATTGTTGTCGAGGATGTCGATGCGGCCGTAGCGGCCGAGCGTATGCGCCACGAGATCGGTGACCGCCTCGGCCCTGGTCACGTCAACCTGGACCGCGAAGGCCTGGCCACCCTCGTTCTGGATCAGCGCCGCGGTCTCTTCGGCCGCATCACGGTTGATGTCGGCGCAGACCACCCTCGCCCCTTCGCGGGCAAAGATCGTGGCGGTCGCCTTGCCATTGCCCCAGCCCGGCCCGATCGAGCCCGCGCCGGCGACGATCGCGACCTTGCCCCTCAGACGTCCCGTCATGCGTGCTCCTCCATTCGGCGCGCCGTGTGAGGCTGGCGCGTTCCCGGGGCAGGATCGGGAGTAACGGGCCGGGGCGCAAGAGCAAGAGCAAGCGCGCAGATCGCTCGCGGGACCAAGGTAATCGACGGATAGAGCGCCTGTTCAATACTGAAAAATACTGCTAGCTGCTTACAGTAACGAGACTCCAAACGCAGCGGCAGGCTGGCACATCACCGGGAGCAAGCGCATGAGGATTGCGGCCGCCTTCTCGCTTCTGATCACGCTCGTCCTGGCCTGTGGCCCGGCATCGGCGCAGTCCCAGCAGTTGGGGCCCGTGACCGGCAGCGTCAGGATCGATCAGCTTTCGGTCGCCTTCATCGGCTCCGGAGCGGTCGGCGGCGGCACCCTGAAATTCGCCGGCCGCTCCTATGGCATCACCGTCGGCGGCCTGGGCATCGGCGGCATTGGCGCCTCCCGCCTGCGAGCCACCGGCAAAGTCTATGGATTGCGCGACGCCGATGACTTCGCGGGCGCCTACGTCCAGCTCCGCGAGGGCTGGGCGATCGGCAACCAGGGCAAAGGGCAGCTCTGGCTTCGCAACACGAAGGGCGTGACCATGCGCCTGAATGCGCAACGCCGGGGATTGCAGTTGTCGCTCGGCGCCGATGGCGTGGTCATCGGCTTCAAGTAGCAGTCTGCCATCCGACCGGGACGGCGGCGGCTCACCCCACATTCATCCAGCCGAACCTGACCGGGAAGCCCTCGCCGCCGAGCAGGTTCACGGTCTCGTGCAGCGGCAGGCCGACAACGGCCGTGTAGGAACCGACGAGCTTGACGACGAAGGAGCCGGCGATGCCCTGGATGGCATAGCCGCCGGCCTTGCCACGCCATTCGCCCGAGGCGAGATAGGTCTCGATGTCCTCGTTCGAGAGGCGCTTGAAGCGCAGCCTGGTCTCGACGACGCGCTCGCGGATCGCGCCATTGGGCGTCACCAGCGCGACCGAGGTGTAGACCCGGTGTGCCCTGCCCGACAGCAGGCGCAGGCAGGCGGCGGCTTCGTCGACGATCTCGGCCTTGGGCAGGACGCGCCGACCGACCGCAACGACGGTGTCGGCGGCCACGATATAGCAGCCTTCGAGATCGGGCCGGCTCGCTGCACCGACGCGCGCCGCCTGGGCCTTCTCGCGGGCGAGGCGGCGCGAGAGGTCCCGCGGACGCTCGCCCTTCAGCGGCGTCTCGTCGAGATCGGTCGGCAGCATCGCATCGGGCTTCAGTCCGGCCTGTTCCAGCAAGGCCAGCCGGCGCGGCGAAGCCGAGGCCAGCACCAGCATCGGCCGCCAGCCGGGATGTTTGGGAGAGGCAAAAAAGCTCAAGGGCAGCCCGACAAGGTTCCGGCACGGCCTGAGCGCCGCACTGTGCCAACAGGCTCTAGAGCATTTTTGGGGATGGATAAATCCACCCTGTTCTCCGTGCGCCATACGCGGGACAACGCCCAAAAACGAGCCGCGTCATTCAGCATGCGCATAAATTGAGCACCCCTGCCGCGTCGTATTGCATTGCACACAGAGGCGAGAACAGCCACATTGTCGCTTCGCATGCCGTCGCGGCCGCCATGCGGGGATCGGTCCCTCCGACATCCCGTCCCGAAGCCCGGAGTAGCTCACCACATGGCGCCATCGATCAGGAAGCCACGTTCCGCAGTCGCAGCGGGAGGTGAAGCGCAGGCGCTCGCAAGCAGGATGATGACGCTGCAGGCCGATGCCGGGATGACGATCGCAATGCGGATGCCGCTGCTGATGCGGGGCGCGCTCGGCGACAGCCATGGCCAGCGCGAAGCCGCCAAGGCCGTCAGCGAGAAGGTCTCGGCCGTGATGGAGAGCGGCTTCGCCGCGAGCCAGGCCACTGCGATGTTCTGGTGGGGGCTGGCGCTCAACCCGCTCGCCAGTGTCGATCTCGCCGAGGAAGCCGCCAAGGTCGCCAACAGCACGCTGGAGCCGTTCGCGAAGCGCACCCGCGCCAATGCGGCGCGGCTGACCGGCCGCAAGCGCTGAAGCGCGCGGCTTCGGATTTCGCGTCCGTTCAGACGACCTCTGTGGGGGCCTCAGGCGGCAATGCCATGGCAGCTGCATCCTCGCGCTCGAGCTTGCGATAGCGCGCCGCGCTGAGCGGGATCAGGGCGAGGTAGGCGATGACGATCAGCGCCAGCACCTCGAAGGGGTAGGCGAAGAGCAGGCCGGCCACAACCACGACCGCGACGAAGATCGGCAGCACTCTGTCGCGCGGGATGCGCGTGCCCAGCGTCTTGCCGGCGTAGCAGGGGATGCGCGAGATCGTCAGGAAGGCGATGAACAGGATATAGAGCCCGACCGGAACCGCGCCGTAGTCCTGAACCGGCACGCCGATGAAATGCAGGTAGAGCGGCAGCATCGCCGTGATCGCGCCGGCCGGCGCCGGCATGCCGACGAAGAAGTTCTTCTGCCATTCAGGCCGGTTGGGATCGTCGATCATGACGTTGAAGCGGGCGAGTCGGAGCGCCATGGCGCAGGCCAGCGTCAGCACGATGATCCATCCGAAGGACTTCAGGTCGTGCAGCACGAAGATCCACAGCACATAGCCGGTGGCGACGCCGAAATTGACGAAGTCGGAGAGCGAATCGAGTTCGGCCCCGAAGCGCGACGTGCCCTTGAGCATCCGCGCGAGGCGGCCATCGACGCCGTCGAGCGCGGCTGCGATCAGGATGCAGATCGTCGCGGTCTCGAGCTTGCCCTCGACGACGAGGCGCATTGCGGTCAGCCCCAGGCAGAGCGCCAGCAGGGTGATGACGTTGGGCGCGATCAGCCGGAACGGGATCGGCTTGAAACGGGCGCGCTTCGATTCGACGCGCTCGGGCTCGAAGGGGGGAAAGAGGTCGCTCATGCGAGCGGGAATACGCGGTTTTGGGCGCGGAGGCTAGGCGGGGGAGAGTGCGGCATGGTCGGCCTTGAGCCGACCATCTCCCGCCAGGAGAATCTCGTCGAAGGATTCTCGGGCCCGCGCGAAGCGCGGCCCGAGAATGACGTCCGCGCCTCAGATCCCCCGGAACATCCGCACCACCGGCTCGCTGCCGGCGAAATCGGCCAGCACCGTCTCGCCGGCGAAGGCGGTCTGGCCCTCGCCGACCAACGGGATGACGCCGACCGGCAGGTAGACATCGACGCGCGAGCCGAAGCGGATCAGGCCGAAACGCTCGCCGGTGCCGATGACGTCGCCCTCCTTGACGAAGGGCACGATGCGGCGCGCGATCAGACCTGCGATCTGGACGACGCCGACGATGCCGGCGCTCGTCTCGATCGCCAGCGCGTTGCGCTCGTTGTCGTCGCTTGCCTTGTCGAGCTCGGCGTTCAGGAAGAGGCCCGGCGTATAGGCCATCTTGACGATGCGGCCGGGGACAGGTGCCCGGTTCACATGGCAGTCGAAGACGTTCATGAAGATCGAGATGCGCGTCATCGGCTCGGCCGGGAGGTTCAGCTCCGGCGGCGGCAGGGCTGTGGCGACCTGGCTGACGCGGCCATCGGCCGGCGAGATCACCAGCCCCTCGCGCTGCGGCGTGATCCGGATCGGATCGCGGAAGAAATAGCAGATCCAGATGGTGATGATCGCCCCGATCCAGCCGAAGGGCGACCAGAGATTGGCGAGCACGATCGTCGCCACCAGCGCGATGGCGATGAAGACATAGCCCTCCTTGTGGATGGGCACGATCACCTTGCGGACGGAATCGACGAGCGACATGGGCTAAGTCCCGTGATGTGGCTTGCGCGGATGGCGCGCGTGATGAGGCACTCTGCTGCGGCCTCTCAGCCGCAGCTCGTGGCGCTGTTTAGGAGGTTCGATGCGCGGGGGGAAGAGCGTCATCGACGCGACCTCGGCCGGCGCACCCCTTCTCCTCCCTGCTATGCCGACCACCCCGCACGGCCCCTGCCTGCCACGCCGATTCACCCCGTCGAATGCGCGCGCTCTATCCGGAACCGCCCATTTAGAAGCAGCATCGGCGCAAGCTGGGCTCGCAAGCGCTAAAACGGCGGGTGAGGAACCCGCCGACGTCCCATCCGGGGCCTGCACGGCATCAGGACGAGCAAGAAGCCGCCTGACTGCGGCAGATTAGGCCGGCACGCGATAGGTGGTGAAGCGCCGAGCCGCCAGCCAGGTCAGCACGACGAAGGCCACCAACAGCAGCCCTTCGGAAATCGCAAAGGGCGGCTCGGACTGGGTCGGCGCCATCGCCCGCAGTGCGGGGACCTTGGAGAAGAGCTGCGCCACCAGCACGAAGAGCAGCAGATAGAAGGTCAGCATCGCCGTGATCGCGTAGGTGCGACGCCAGACGCCGTCCAGGCGGCGCGCATAGAGCGCAAAACCCGCGATCCCGACGAGCACCAGCGAAATCGCGCCGACGATGTGCGACGGCAGTACGCCGTTGAAGGGAAAGCCGAAGCCGGTCGCGCTTGTCGCAAAGGCGGTCGAGAGGAAAATGCCGGTCCAGCCTGGCCGGACATGCCCTTTCAGCAGGCCAGCCGCGACGGGAAAGCCCGCCACGATGGCGATCAGGCTGAGCCAGGTATGAAACCCTACAAATGTGGTCGGATCGAACATGGCAAGCCCCCCGGCTCTCGAGCGCGGAGCCGACAGCTCCCCTTGCGTCAGAATGCAGGAACCGCGCCGCAGATGCGAGCGATTTCAAACTGGCGGCCTGACCTTCCCTCCTGGCCTTGGAAACGAAAGCGCCCCTACGGCGTCAGCGTGACCCGCACGCTCGGCTCTTCCTCGGCGGTGGCGCGCTGCAGGGTGGCCTTGGCCTCGTCGACCTGGCGCTGGCGGTTCCAGAGCGCGGCGTAGATGCCGTTCGCGGCAAGGAGGTCGCGGTGATGGCCGCGCTCCGCGATCAGGCCCTTGTCGAGCACGATGATCTCGTCGGCATTGATCACGGTCGAGAGACGGTGGGCGATGACGAGCGTGGTGCGGCCCTCGCTGACGCGGTCGAGCGCGTCCTGAATCTCCTTCTCGGTGAAGGAATCGAGCGCCGAGGTCGCCTCGTCCAGCACCAGCACCGGCGGGCCCTTCAGGATGGTGCGGGCGATGGCGACGCGCTGCTTCTCGCCGCCCGACAGCTTCAATCCGCGCTCGCCGACCGAGGTGGCGTAGCCTTCCGGCAGGGATTTGATGAAGCGGTCGATCTGGGCGAGCCGGGCGGCCTCCTCGACCTCACCGGCCGTCGCCTCGGGGCGGCCGTAGCGGACGTTGTATTCGATCGTGTCGTTGAACAGTACCGTGTCCTGCGGGACCATCCCGATGGCAGCGCGCAAGGAGACCTGCTGCACATCCGCGATCGGCTGCCCGTCGATCAGAATGCGCCCCCTCTGCGGCTCATAGAATCGGAACAGCAGGCGCGAGATCGTCGACTTGCCGGCGCCGGAAGGGCCGACGATGGCGATCGTCCTGCCCGCCGGCACGATGAAGGAGATGCCCTTCAGGATCGGCCGCTCCGGAATATAGGCGAAATGCACGTCCTCGAAGCGCACTTCGCCCGCGGGCACGACCAGCGGCAGCGCGCCGGGCTTGTCCTGGATCTCGGGATCCTTGCCGATCAGCGAGAACATCTGCTCGATGTCGAGCGTCGCCTGCTTGATCTCGCGATAGACGGTGCCCATGAAGTTCAGGGGCTGGTAGAGCTGGATCAGCATGGCGTTGATCAGCACGAAATCGCCGACCGTGTGCGTGCCGGCGCGGAAGCCCTGCACCGCCATGACCATCGAGATCGTCAACCCCGCGGCAAAGATGGCGGCCTGGCCAAAATTGAGCCAGGCGAGCGAGGTATAGGCCTTGATCGAATTGCGCTCATAGCGCGCCATCGACAGGTCGTAGCGGGCCGTCTCGCGGGCCTCCGCCCCGAAGTATTTCACCGTCTCGTAGTTCAAAAGCGAGTCGATCGCCTTCGAATTGGCGTCGGTGTCGGATTCGTTCATCTGGGTGCGGATGGCGATGCGCCACTCCGTCGCCTTGATGGTGTAGGCCATGTAGGTGGTGACCATCACCACCAGCACGACGACATAGACCCAGTCGAACATCACCAGCAGCACGGTGATGATCAGGATCAGTTCGATCACCACCGGCACGAGCTGGTTCAGGCCGAGCCGAACCATCTCCTCGATTCCGTTGCGGCCGCGCTCCAAGACGCGGGTCAGGCCGCCGGTCTTGCGCTCGAGATGGAAGCGCAGCGAGAGATGGTGCAGGTGGCCGAAGGTCTGCAGCGCCAGCGTCCGCACCGCATGCATGAAGACCGGCGCGAACAGCGCGTCGCGCGCCTGGATGAACGCCGCCGAGCCGATCCGCGCCAGGCCGTAGATCACCGTCAGCGCCAGCGGCGCCCCCACCAGCCAGGGCAGCCAGCGCTCCAGGCTCGACGGCGTGTTGGCGAGCGCATCCGTCGCCCATTTGAAGGCGAAGGGCACGCCCATCAAAACGATGCGGCCGATCACCAGCAACACAAAGGCGAGCACGACGCGCTTGCGCAGATCGGCGCGGTCTGCCGGCCAGAGATAGGGCCAGAGCGCACGGAAGGTCTCGACGAAGCCCGAGCCTGGCTGGAGCAAGGCGGGGCGAGCGAAGTTCGGCACCGGAGGCGGCGCGGCTGGCGGAGACATCTTGGGACGATTCCAGGTTGGGGCGCTGATATAGGCGCAATCGCCGGCAAATGCATGTGGGCTGGCAGAGGGGCTGGATTGCAGCGGCTGCTGCCTTGCTTACGTCCAAAGCCCGGTGTCAAACTGCGCCCGGAGCGCTGAAAGGCGCGTCACCGGGGAAGAAACAACAATGAAGATTCAACGCGTTGTCGTGACCGGACTGCTCGGGATGGCTGCCGGCCTGCTGTCTATCGCCTTGCCTGCCGCGGCCCAGGGGGCCAAGCCGCCGGCCCAGATCACCATCAAGAACATGCGGGCCGCGCCGCTCACGGTGTTCGAGATCGCCACCGGCGGCGACCAGCCCCGCCTCGTCGGCAAGATCGCCAAGCCGCTGGCGCCGGGCAAGAGCATCGCCGTGAAGCTCAACAAGCCGGTGGGCTGCAGCTACTTCGTGCTGGCGAAGTTTGGCGACGAGGTCGAGAGCGACGCCGAGGGCATGGATCTGTGCAAGGACAAGATCATCCGCCTGACGGAGTGAGACGCGCAACGCGCCTCTTCCCTTCTCCCATCCGGGAGAAGGGTTCCCCGCGCTATCCGCGGATGATGGGCAACAGAACCGGTTCTATCCTCACACCGTCGCGCCGGCTCGCATCAGCTTGTAGATGATCGAATCGACCAGCGCCTGGAACGAGGCGTCGATGATGTTGGCGCTGACACCGACGGTGGTCCAGCGCTCGCCGGTCTCGTCCATGGACTCGATCAGGACCCGCGTCACCGCATCGCTGCCGCCCTGGAAGATGCGAACCTTGTAGTCCACCAGCCGCAGGCCCTCGATGAGCGCCTGGTAGCGGCCGAGATCCTTGCGTAGCGCCTGGTCGAGGGCGTTGACCGGCCCGGACGGGCCTTCCGCCGCGGTGATCAGCACCTCGCCGCCGACCGTCAGCTTCACGATCGCCTCCGAGAAGGTGACGAGGTCGCCGAGCGCATTGTGGCGGCGCTCGACATTCACGGCGAAGCGCTCGACGGTGAAATAATCCGGTACCTCGCCCATGATGCGCTTGACCAGCAGCATGAAGGACGCGTCGGCGCCCTCGAAAGCGTAGCCTTGCGCCTCCTTCTCCTTGATCTCCTCGAGCACCCGGCCGAGGCGCGGGTCGTCGCGGCCCAGCGTGACGCCGATGCGCTCGAGCTCGGCGACGAGGTTCGACTTGCCGCCCTGGTCCGAGATCAGCACCTTCCGCGTGTTGCCGGTCGCCTCGGGCGGCACGTGCTCATAGGTGCGCGGGTCCTTCAGCACGGCCGAGGCATGGATGCCGGCCTTGGTGGCGAAGGCCGAGGCCCCGACGAAGGGCGCGTGCCGGTTCGGAACCCGGTTCAGCATCTCGTCGAGCTGGCGCGAGGCATGGGTCAGCTCCGCGAGCTGGGCGTCGTCGATGCCGATCTCGAAGCGGCCGCGATAGCGCTCCTTGAGCTTCAGCGCGCCGATCAGCGTCACGAGATTGGCATTGCCGCAGCGTTCGCCGAGACCGTTCAGCGTGCCCTGGATCTGGCGCACGCCAGCCTCGACAGCGGCGAGCGAATTGGCGACGGCGCAGCCGCAATCGTCATGGGCGTGGATGCCGAGATGATTGCCCGGCACCACCTTCGCCACCTCAGTGACGATGGCTGCGACCTCGTCCGGCAGCGTGCCGCCATTGGTGTCGCAGAGCACGACCCAGCGCGCACCGGCCTCATAAGCGGTACGGGCGCAGGCGAGCGCATAATCGGGGTTGGCCTTGTAACCGTCGAAGAAGTGCTCGCAGTCGAGCATGACCTCGCGGCCCGCCGCCTTCGCGGCCTCGACGCTCTCGCGGATGCCGACAAGGTTGTCTTCGAGCGGGATCTCGAGTGCGACATGGACATGGTAGTCCCAGGACTTGGCGACGAAGACGATGGCATCGGCCTTGGCCTCGAGCAGCGCCGCGATGCCGGGATCATTGGCGGCCGAGCGCCCTGCCCGCTTGGTCATGCCGAAGGCGGCGAATTTGGCGTTCTTCGTCGGCTTCTCGGCAAAGAACGCCGTGTCGAGCGGGTTCGCGCCGGGATAGCCGCCCTCGACATAGTCGATGCCGAGCCTGTCGAGCATCACCGCGACCGCGCGCTTGTCGTCGAGCGAGAAGTCGACGCCGGTCGTCTGCGCGCCGTCGCGCAGCGTTGTGTCGAAGAGATGGATACGGGCGGCGGTCATCGGTCGCGTTTCAGCTTGAAGCGCAGCACGCGCGGCATCACCATGGCGAGCATGACGAGCTTGATCGCGACGGAGAGCGAGCCGGCGGGGCGGATTTTCGGGGTCATGAGCGTCGTTCTTCTTGTTTCTTGAGATGGAGTGCGGAGGCGGCGGCGCGGATCAGCGCTTGACCTCCCAGGTCGTGGTCGGCTCGCCGGTGGCAGGGTCCTTGCCGTCCTTGAGCGCGATGCCCATGGCGGCGAGTTCGTCGCGGATGCGGTCGGATTCGGCGAAGCTCCTGGTGCGGCGGGCTTCTAGGCGATCGGCGATAAGGCGCTCGATTTCCGCCACCGCGACGCTCGCCTGCTCCTCCGCCGGCAGGGCAATGCCCAGCAGGTCAAGGCTCGCGCGCAACGCGGGACCGTCTCCGGCCTTTCGCAGCGCGTGAAGCTCGGCAAAGACCCGCGCCGTATTGAGGTCGTCCGTGAGCGCTTCGAGCAGTTCGGACGAAGGCTGCGACGGTGCCGCGGGACGGGCGACGTCAGCCCAATCGGCAAGCGTCTTCTCCGCCTCTTCCAGGGCCTTCACGGTCCAGTCGATCGGCTGGCGGTAGTGCGTCTTCAGCATTGCGAGCCGCAGCACCTCGCCGGGCCATTTGCGCCCGCCAAAGCTCTCCGTCTCCAGCAACTCGTTGATCGTTACGAAGTTGCCGAGGCTCTTCGACATCTTCTCGCCCTCGACCTGCAGGAAGCCGTTATGCATCCAGTAGTTCGCCATGCGCCGGCTGCCGCCGGCACCACCGAAGGCGCAGCAGGATTGGGCGATCTCGTTCTCGTGATGCGGGAAGACGAGGTCGATGCCGCCGCCATGGATGTCGAAGACGTTCTTCTGCGGGTCGTCGCAGGAGAGCCCGCCGCCGAAGGGTTCGAGCAGCGTCGCCATCGACATGGCCGAGCATTCGATGTGCCAGCCGGGGCGGCCGGGCGTGGCGATGCCAGCCGGCGACGGCCAGCCCGGATCGATGCCGTCGCGGCTCGGCTTCCAGAGCACGAAGTCCATCGCGTCCTTCTTGTAGGGTGCGACATCGACGCGCGCGCCGGCCATCATCTCGTCGAGCGAGCGGCGGGCGAGCGAGCCGTATTTCGGCGCACCCTTCAGATTGGCCACCGCCGGCACATGGAAGAGCACGTGCTCCTCGGCGACATAGGCGACGCCGCGCGCGATCAGGCGCTCGATGATCGCCTTCATCTCCTCGATATGATCGGTGGCGCGCGGCTCCTCGTCCGGCCGCAGGCAGCCCAGCGCATCGACATCGGCATGGAACTGCGCCGTCGTCGTCTGCGTGACCTTGGCGATCGCCTGGTTCAGCGCCAGTCCGGGATAGTCACGCGCCGCCCGCGCGTTGATCTTGTCGTCGACGTCGGTGAGGTTGCGGGCATAGGTGACGTGATCGGCCCCATGGAGGTGCCGCAGCAAGCGGTAGAGCACGTCGAAGACGATGACCGGCCGAGCATTGCCGATATGGGCGTAGTCATAGACCGTCGGGCCGCAGACATACATCCGCAGGTTCTGCGGATCGACCGGGACGAAGTCCTCCTTCGTCCGCGTCAGCGTATTGTAGAGCCTGAGGGTCGGCGACATCGGGGCGGTATCCTGGCAAACGGCAAAAGCGTGACGGCGGTCCTGGCCGCTGGCCGGGGGCGCTGTCTGTCTTTCCGTTTCAGGATGAGGACGTGAGCAGCCGGCCAGCGAAAGCTAGCGGCAAATAATGCAAATCTGGTTGAGGGCTCGCGCCATCAGGAAAGGCTTGCCTGTGCGCGGGCTTTGCGTCAAGAGGGCGCCCCAACTTTGCCGCAGTGCACCATCAGAAGGCCGGCACTTCATTCAATTTTAACCGACGGGAACCATCCTCGTGATTC
>JAESFK010000747.1_pt1 | contig 13169 bp, 7 predicted proteins | sample 9269391 | NCBI WGS metagenome assembly JAESFK01 (sample SAMN14506231, study PRJNA617097) | algae metagenome | isolation source: Drouetiella hepatica UHER 2000/2452 and co-occurring heterotrophs from... | place: Slovakia: Slovak Paradise National Park, Hrabusice, Kosice Region | collected 2000-01-01
TGGCTTCCATCCTTCGAAAGCCCGGCGCAGGGTCAAATCACTTCCGCTCTAATCGTCCGGCCCGAGGGGCCCACTCCAGATCCGGGGTCAACTTTGCGAGCCGTTTGACAGGTCGTCGCCAAGCTCTCTCGAAGGCGCCTCAAGTATGGCGTGTTCTGTTCTGTCACCGACATGCAGACGGCCATCAACAGGTTCGTCGTCGAACACAACCAAAACCCAAAACCCTTCGTATGGCGGGCACACCCCGACGCCATCATCGCCGCTCGCGCAAGAGGGTTCCAAGCGTTGGAGCCAACCCACTGGGTGCCTGGTCCGGACCTTCCTGCCCTTGCTGTTCCAGCCCGTCGCGCATGGCGCTTTGCCCATCCATTGCGCCCAAACGTCGCCCGCTGCCTAGCCGACGGATTTCAGCATCGGTTTCCGGCTCGTCTCGGGGCTCCAGTTCTTCCAGTAGAGTTCCGCCGGCGACGGATGGCCGATATGGAAGCCTTGAACCTGATCTATCCCGAATTCCTGCAGGATCTTCATCTGTTCCTCGGACTCGACTCCCTCGACCAGGATCTTGGGGCCAAGGTTACGGATCAGTTCAACGATATCCCAGAGCATCCTCGTGCCCTTCGGGACGTCACAGTCCTGAATGAAGGTCCGATCAATCTTGACCGTGTCGAAGTCAATGAGACGGAGCCAGGAAAGGCCGGCAAAGCCCGTCCCGAAATCGTCCAGCCATATCCTGATTCCCAGGAGCTTCAGGTCGCTGATGCAGCGGAAGATATCGGAATGCACCTCGATCTCGATGCCTTCGGTGATCTCGAATGCAAGGCTGCCGCCGGAGACGCCGGTCTCACCCAGTATGGCCGCGACGGAATTCGCAAAGTCGGGCGTCTTGAGCTGGATAGCGGAGACGTTGACGCTGACGACGTCAAGGTGATTGTCCGCCAGCAGTTCCAGACAGGCCGTGCGTATGGCCCATCGTCCGAGTTCCAGTATGATGCCCGTCTGCTCCGCGATGGGAATGAAAAGGCTTGGCGGCACCGATGTGCCGTCCGGCGTCCTGAAGCGCATGAGCGCCTCGACGGCGTCGATCTTTCCTGAATCGACGTTGCGGATCGGCTGATAGACAAGCGAAACAAGATTCCGACTGATCCCGACTTTCAGCAAAGCGGCAATGTTCTCTCCCTCGTCGCTAATTTCGGAATCGTTCGGGTCGAACAGGCGGGTGCAGTTCCGTCCGTGAGCCTTCGCCAGGTACAGAGCCCGGTCGGCCTCGTGGACGATTTTCTCCAGTTTCGTGCCCAGTTGGTCCCGGGTGAAGGAGGCACCGACGCTGACGGTGATCACGGAGGTGCCGTCGCGCCGCTCTTCATGCACCAGTCTCAGCCTCTCCACCGTTTGACGGATATCCTCGGCGAATTCGATGATCTCGTCTTTCTCGACGACCTTCGCGAGGACGATGAATTCCTCGCCGCCATACCGCGCGATAGAGGCATCGTGACGCGCGACCGTCTGCTTGAGCGCCTCGGCGACGACCGCCAGGCAGTGGTCGCCGGCCTGATGGCCGTAGTGATCGTTGAATTTCTTGAAGAAATCGACGTCAATCAGAATGGCCGCGAAGCCTTTTCCGGAACGCTGCCAGTCGTTCCAGCAATGCCGCAGCTTCTCGTCGATCGCACGGCGGTTTTCGAGCCCCGTCAAGGGGTCGGTTCTCGACAATTGCAACAGTGCCTTGCCGCGTTCGGTCGCCTCCCTGTGCTGCACCTTGGCCTCAAACGCGTTCAGGAAAACCTTGTAGCGCTCCTTGTTCAGCTTCCAGTTCACGTAAGACGTGAAAGTGAAGCATGAGAAATAGAAAGCACCGAAAGCGATCTGATATGGCGTGTCGTTTGGATATAGTACCATCATGGCAAGGAGGAATACTGAAAGAACAAGGCTTGAAGTTATTACCGACAACAGAAATTTAAAGCTGAAAAACAGATTCGCGCCCATCATGAATATGGCGCCGAAAACCATGTAGTACGACATGCTTACGGTGTGCTCGGTCATTGTTGACGGGATGAGCCAACACAAATATCCAAGGAAGACCGCGGCGGCGCAGAGCCGGTCCAACCAGGCGGATTTGGCGTTCCAACGAAACAGCAACTCGAATGTCGCCAACATCACTACGCCGAAACTGAAGCGAGCCGCGACGGTATAAGCCGCGACGTCGGGCACGAGTAGAATGTCGGTGATCGAGAAGAGCATGTAGACGAAAAACGAGGCCCAGATCCCTAGCCTGGTCGCCCTCGCGCCGTATTCGTCGCGGTACTGCTGGTAGAGATCGGAAAGCCCATCCCGCGACAATTCGTGCCTCTTTGGCAGACTGTCTTCAACAGGATCGGTCGACGGTTCTGACACGGACTGACCCAGCGGATTGCCCCCATACGCGATGCGATTGGCGTAGCTTCCCGGCTGGACGGCGTTCGACATCGAGTTTCGTCGCACGCCCAACAGATCCACCCAATCCCAACTCGTTCCAGGGCTCGGGCGCCAACATAGAAGATGATCGCTTTACAGAACGGTGAGTGGCATCAGGCCAATTTTCATTAAGTATTACATTGACGACGGCGAGCTCTGCACGGGCGGCAAGTGTGTGGGCGATTTCCCGGTGCCCCCTCTGGCGAAGGCTCTCATTCAACCATAAGGTTAGCGGAATGTTGACGAACAGGTTGCAGTGTGAATCAAATGCCGTTCGATGGGGAAAGTCTCATCACTCCCAAGGCGATAGCGGCCGCGTCGGTTTTCCCGCGCACCCCCCGGCATGACACGGAGTTCGAAGCCGGCAAGGCGGAACTGGCCCTGATTTTGGGCTTTGCGCGGCAGCGGTTCGAACAGGAAAGCGACACGGCCGCCATAATCAATCGGTCCAATGTCGATCTGCATGGCTTGCGGTCCAAAGTGCATCCGGCCGTCTGGCAGGAACTTGTCCCGCTCGCCCAAAGCCACCCAGTCCTGGAGTTCTTCCTTCAAGATCCTCTCACGCGCTGGTCTTTCGAAAAGCCGAGAGGATACTCCGGCGACGCCCGTCTGCTGGATTTCATCTATGGCCATCCGAGCACCGCCGAGGAGATCGCCGGCGCGAGTCTGCTCGGAAAGGCGCTTTACGACAGCACGAAGGACTCATTGTCCTCGGATGCCGTGAGGGAGCGGCGCGATCTACTGGCGCGGCATGTCGACGAGACCGCGGCGCCTCGGGGGCGGGAGACGGAAATCCTGACGATCGCCGCGGGACATCTGCGCGAGGCCGATTGTTGCACCGCTCTTCGCGAAGGGCGGATCAAGCGGTGGATCGCGCTGGACCAGGATCCCCTCAGCGTCGGATCGGTCGCGCGCGACTTTCGGGGAACCTCCGTCGAGGCCCTCGATGGCTCCGTTAGAGGCCTTCTGACCAACGCCTACAATGTCGGCCAGTTCGATTTTATCTATGCGGCCGGCCTTTACGACTACCTTACCCACAAGGTCGCCGTCAGGCTCACCCAGTGCTGCCTGAGCAAGCTGAAGCCGGGCGGGACCTTTCGCTTCGCCAATTTCTCGCCAGAAATGATCGACGACGGCTTCATGGATACGGTCATGAACTGGTCGCTGCTGCAGCGCTCGGAGGCCGACATCTGGGCCATCATCAACGCAAGCGTCGACAGGAACGACGTCGAGGCAAGCGTTTCCTTCGGCGCAAACCGCAACATCGTTTACGCCCACGTCAGGAAGCGGACCTAAAATGCCTGGCGGCAGATGCTGCGTGACGGCTTTGCCGTCGCGCGCTGCACCGTCGAGCGGCTTGTGGCCGACCTCGGCCTCCACGGCGTCATCCGCGGCAAGCCCATCCGCAGCACGGTGCAGGATAAAGCGGCACCATGCCCGCTCGACCATGTAAACCGGGTGTTCCATGCCCCGGCACCGAACAGGCTCGTTGTGGCGGTTCTTCCATCGCCGCAGCTGGACGCGTAAAAAAGACCGCCCACGCCGCGGAGCAGGAGCGTTCCGACGTCCTGACGCACCGGCAGCACTGGTTCGACGGTCAGCTCGACCTGGAGCCAGAGCACCTGATCTTCATTGACGAGACATGGTGTGGAACGTTATCGAAACACAGATCCCCCCGATACCTGCTTACAGCTGAAATCCGGGACGGATTCGTTCGGATCTCGCAATCGCTCTGATCGGGATGCGTTGTTCAAAACAGCGCGAAATCGCCGATCATCTGATTTCGGGCCAGCCAGGGAGTCTGTTCGCCCCTGCGTATCGTTTCGACCTCATCCTTCACGTAACGATAGAGTTCCGACACCTCGATGCGGCCGTTGCCATTGAGATCGGCGGCAGTGCGGTCGCCAGCGATTGCCCGCGTCAGCGCATAGGTAAAGACACCGCCGCCGAGGCTCGGAATTTCAGCCGAGAGTTCCCGGCCCTTTGAGGCCGACAGCACCGTGAGCCCCGAAGGAATCGCTTTGCGGATCGTATCGACTGCCGCGTCGTTGCTGGCGAGCAGGCCCGTCCCTGCCGTGCCGGAATGGCAGGCGTCGAGCAACACCGTGACACGCCCCTTGGCTGTCGAAAGGATGGCGGCAAGCTCATCCCAGGCGAGCGCGGTGTTTTCGATGTCGGACACTTTCGTGGCTGAAAGGCCGAGATAGAAGCGGCCGTCTCCGCCCTGCAGGCCGTGACCGGCAAAGGACACGACGGCGTTGTCGCCCGGCCTGGTGTTGGCAACCATGCTACGCGCTGCATCGATGATCGACGATCTACTCGCCGCGGCATCGGTCAACAGCACTGTGGAGCCCGGGTCCATCTCTATGCTCTTGCCGTCGACCGCTTTCAGCGCCGCGGTCAAACTGGTCGCATCGGCCTTGGCCAGCGACAGCGTGGGCAGCCGATCGTCCTCATAGGCGTTGATCCCGATCGCCAGGAGATGCGTCATCGGCAGGCTGGCGTCGGCGCCAATGTCACGACCGACAGGCAGGCTGACGAGGTCGTCGACATCCGCTGCCACCAGACTCACCCAGCGTGCCCCTGGCAGGCGCCTGGCCGAGATCGCAACCCGCTGCCCGCTCGCCGAAACTGGAAAGTTGTCTGTCAAGACGCCGTCCTGATAAAGCCGCAACTCCTTCAGCCGCGCCGTCGCAGCGGGGATCGCCTCGCCGGTCAGCATCTCACCTTCAATCTCAAGCGTGCCCGTCAGCCGTGGCGGAACATGGATCGCCACCGGCGAAGCCTCGACTTCGCCGCGCAACGCAGCGTCCAGCAGACCCGGTCGACGAAGCCGGCTGTCGAACTGCTGGAACGTATATTGCCCGCTCACGCCTGGAAACCGCAACTCGACGAAACTGGCGCCCTCAGCCGTCGAATCGAAGCGGAAATCGGGTGACCAGAACACGGTTTCGTCGTCGAGCTGGCGGCCCAGCAACACCAGAGACTCGTCGGACGTGCGCAGGAGGGCGAAACTCTCATCGGCGTTCACCTGCAGCACAAAGCTGCCACCGGCCCGCATATGAGCGTCGGCCAAAAGATCGCCGCGCGGCAGGTTCTGCTGCTTGTAGGTGAAGCGTCGGGTCTGCAGGTCGAACAGCGCGATCGCGCCGCCGGCCGGCACATAGAACAGCACCGTATGGTCGTCGATCAACTTGGTACGGAAATCGGCGTCGTAGAATGCGTAGTCGAACTGCGTGTTGTCCGAGGCGTTCTGCTCGACGATCGTCGCGCGTGCCGGATGACCCGCCTGCCTGGCTTCATCGACGATCATGAGCGTGGAGCGAAAGGATTGGGTGGCGCTCGTGGCGCCGCCCTGGCACTGGCTGCGGATGATCCACACCGCGCCTCCGGGTCCTGCGATGCGCTGGACGCTGTTCAGCGAGCCGGGCAGTTGCGACGGAGCCGCGGCGTTGTCATCGAGGATGTACTCGCACCATTGATCGCTTTCATCGCCAGTTGGAACCATCCAATCGACCACAATGCCCCTGGCTGCCAGCGCTTCTGCGACCGTCGTGCGCGTGCTCGCCTTCAACGACTCAGATGCGGACGCCATCTCGCCGCCCCAATCCGGGATTTCCGCCGGCGACAGCAGCGATTGAGCCGGAACCTCCTTCGCGAGCGCGAAGCCGAATTGGCTGAGGTCGACACCCGGCCGGTTGGCCCACTGCTCAGGCTTGATCAGGCTGGCCGCGCCGCGGGTTTCTCCAAGCGCTCCCGGCACGGAGGGTGTGGAGGCCGCGATATCGACAGTGTTCTCGCCAAGCACCACAGGGCTGGCGCGAACTGGAAACGGCATGTTGTAGCCGAAGGCGTTGGGCAAGGGGGATACCGTGCCGATCGCATCGAGGAAAAGCGTCGAAGAGGCGGTAAATTCGTCATCTGGCGACGTGGTGCCGGGAAGGTCGACCCCCAGCTCGAAATCGGCCAGATTGGCAGCAACACCGGCATTCGGCCCCCACAGCCGGACAAGGTTGTTCTCCAGATTGACATCGACGACGCTGTCTTCCGGCGACATGTCGCAACATGCCGGCCCGGTCTCGTAGTAATAAGCCGGGCGGCCGGGGTTGAGCGTCGAGGCAAGCCAGACGCGGCCATAGGGCGGTCGCGTCACCGCGACAAAACTGTCTCCGTGCAGCCATAGCAGGTCCTGGTCGGTCGACATGTTGTCTCCGATGCGCGCCACCACGGCGCCATCGAGAACATCGACGATTTCCGACGCGTTGTCGCTGCGCACGGCCACATAACGGCCGGTAGGCGAAAACTGGATATCGCCGCCGCTGCGTTCCAGGATTTCGCCGCCCAGCTCGGTTTCCAGGATGAGAAGCCGGTCATTGTTGTAGAGAACCCTGCGCTTTAGCGGCGCGATCTCGGCCTTGTGGGGGTAGATGTTCAGCGCATAGGGGTTGTGCAGCACGATACGGGGTGCCGCCGGCTGCACGGAGACTGTGTGAACCTCGCGTTCCAGCTCGACGACTTCCTGGCACTGGCGCAGATAGGCGACGACGGTTGCGGTCAGTGTTGTGTCGCCCGCCTCCAGCGGCACAACGCCGATGCTGCCGCTGTCGCCCACCGCCTGGTTATAGAGCGGGACCAGCGCACGCGTCTCGTCCCTGGCGGTTTCGATGCCGAATGGCCCATAAGCGCCCTTGTTCAAGCCGTAAAATCCCTTGCCGGCAAAGCGAACCGGCGACCTAGCCGAGATGATCAGCCAAACGGGATCGAGCGCCGCGAGTCCGTTGCCGGACCAACCAAGCTGCATGATCTCGCCGACCGTACCGCTGTCACCGATCGTCGCGTGGATGGCAACGTCCTTCAAATCCGCCATCTCGCTGTCGCAGTCGGCGCCATATTGTCGCGCGGAATCGCGCGTGCGCCTGGTATAGGTCTCCGCTGTGTCGTCCCACCACCAGGTCAGGCTGGGGTCATAGCCCATCGCCAACCGGCCGCGATACGCGGAGCGCGACTGTTGCTCGGCCACATGACGGTCGATGAAGATGGTCGAGATGGACTCGCGCTTCTCGCGCTTCTCGCCAGCAGCGTTCTTGAGCGTGCACATGCGTGTTGGTCCGTTGTGGGTATAAGCCTTGCAACGGTCATCGAGCATGCACAGAACATGGCATTCGCGGAACCCGATGTCGGCAAGCTGCGGGTTCGTCGCCCCGCTATCGTAGTCGCTGCCAACCAGTTCGGTGGCCCAGTTGATTTCCAGCGCCGGTCCGGGCCGGTCGGTGACCAGCAGCGTCTCCTGCGGCCGCGTCTCATCCGGGACTGCGTTGAGACCGTCATCCAGCCCTGGTCCATCCTCCAGGTTATCGAGGGGCGCGGCCTGCGCCTGCTGTCGGGCCGCGGCGCCTTCCAGCTGTTGGCTCGAGGCGCTACCGCTGGCGGCCAGGCTAAGAGCCAAGACGATTGGCGATAGCGCGTTGGCGAAGCGGCACATTGGAAGGTCTCCGGCTCGCCGAATTGGAACTTCTGCGCGCGCCGCCGTCAATCAATATTTGAGCGGCGTTAGAACGTCATACCCATCGAAGCCATCACGCAACCCTTCTCCTGCTTCATGTATATCAAAATACATGAGCTAATTTTCAGGACACTCTTCTTGAATCTATTCATGTTAATTTGCTTCTTTTCCAAATATTATTTCGAACTTAGAAGTGTAATATAGTCTCAGTATCCCAATTAAAAGAAGTATCTACATAAACGTAGCACTTTAATGTTGCGATGGATGCCCACATTCCCTGACGGATCAGCGGCTCCAGGCCATCAGTTGCTTCATCGATCACAAGAAGATCGGTGTTCGTCATGAGTGCCCCGCTGATGGCCAGCAGTTGCTGTTCTCCCCCGGACGGTTCGGAGCCGCCATTGCCAGCCGGGACGCACGATGGGTCGCATGCCCAAGGCCGGGGCACGTTGAGCTGGGTCAAGCCCGCAAGCGCCCCGACGGACGCGGCGAGTGCTCGATCCCGTGGCGGACAACCGCAGGCACCTGAATTGATCCGGGGCATCCGGCGTGCCGTTTACACCCCCTTAAACCGCCGCATTTAGTTTTCAATCGAACGGTTCTGAAACGGGACCCTGCTCGGAGCGACATGGCAAGACGCAGCGGCACGCGGATCGAGCCGACCTTCGACGGACCGAAACGCCTCGACGATTCGGCATTCTCCGTCGATGCCGACGACCGGGTGGTCCCGGTCGGCGCGTCGGCGAAGGCAAAGCGCGCGAGGGCCGCTGCGCGCCATGAACCCGCGCCTGTCGCCAACCCGACGCACAACCGGCGAGGCGGGAGGCCGGAGCGGGGCGCGGGCAGCCGACCTCGCGGCAGGCGGCGCGGCGGCCTCGGCCGGCTCTTCTACTGGGGTCTCGTGCTGGCGATCTGGGGCGGTATCGGGATGGCGGGCCTCGTCGTCTGGTACGGCGCGCAGATGCCCAGCGTCGCCGACTGGACCGTTCCCGACCGGCCGCCCAACGTGCGCATCGTTTCGGCGGACGGCTCGCTCCTGGCCAATCGCGGCATGACCGGCGGCGAGGCGATCGGCCTGCACGAGATGTCGCCCTTCATTCCCCAGGCGGTCATGGCGATCGAGGATCGCCGGTTCTATGGCCATTTCGGCGTCGACCCGATCGGTATCGCCCGTGCGATGGTTCAGAACGTGTTCCAGGGAGAGTTCACGCAGGGCGGATCCACGCTGACCCAGCAGCTCGCCAAGAACCTGTTCCTGACGCCGGAACGGACACTCGAGCGCAAGGTGCAGGAGGTGCTTCTGGCGTTGTGGCTCGAGCACAGGCACTCGAAGGACCAGATCCTCGAAATGTACCTGAACAGGGTGTATTTCGGTTCCGGCGCCTACGGTGTCGAGGCGGCGTCGCGCCGCTATTTCGGGAAGTCGGCCCGCGACGTCACGCTGCCGGAAGCCGCGCTGCTGGCCGGCCTTCTGAAAGCCCCATCGAAGCTGTCGCCGGCCCGTGACCCGAAGGCGGCCGAGGCACGGGCGCGCCTGGTGCTGACAGCCATGCGCGAGGAAGGCATGATCGGCGAGGACGAGAGGTCGGGTGCTGCCAACGCCGCCACGCATCGGGTCGCCGCGTCCTGGACGGGGTCCGAGAACTACGTGGCCGACAGGATCGTGGAAGAACTCCGCAGCCTCGTCGGCGAGATCCGCTCCGACATCGTGGTCGAAACCACGGTCGACCTGCACCTCCAGCACCTCGCGGAAGGCTCGATCCGGCAACTCATCGACGAGAACCGCGAAACGCTGAACGTCAGCCAGGGTGCGCTCGTGGCCATCGACAACGAGGGCGGCGTCAAGGCCATGGTCGGCGGCTACGACTATGCCGACAGCCAGTTCGACCGCGCAGCCGAGGCGCGCCGCCAACCGGGATCGGCGTTCAAGCCGTTCGTCTTCCTCGCCGCGCTGGAACAGGGCGCCCGTCCCGACTCGGTGCGCAACGACGCTCCGATCCGCATCGGCAAATGGAAGCCGGAGAACTACGACGGCAAATATTACGGGCGGGTGACGCTCACGACGGCGCTGGCCAAGTCGCTCAATTCGGTGGCCGCTCAGCTTGCTCGCGAGGTCGGGGTCGGATCGGTGATCGAGGCCGCCCAGCGGCTCGGGATCGAGTCGGCGCTGGCCGGGAACAGTTCCATCGCGCTCGGCACCTCGGAGGTGACGCCGCTGGAGCTGACGGCCGCCTATGTGCCTTTCGCCAATGGCGGCTTTCGGCCGGAGATGCATTTCGTCAACCGTGTCACCGATGCCGGCGGGACGCTGCTCTACGCCCGTCCGCCCGGCAAGGCGCCGCGTGTCATCAGTCCCGAAATCCTCGGGATGATGAACACGATGATGACGGCGACGATTTCCGACGGAACCGGACGCAAGGCGGACTTCGGCTGGCCCGCCGCTGGAAAGACCGGTACCACCCAGAACTCGCGCGACGCCTGGTTCGTCGGCTACACTGCGCACCTCACGACGGGAGTCTGGTTCGGCAACGACGACGGTCGTCCGATGCGCAAGGGTGCGACGGGCGGTGCATTGCCGACAGTCGCCTGGCAGGCCTTCATGACCGCGGCGCATCAGGGAGAGAGCGTCGTGCGGCTCCCCGGCGACTGGCGGCCAACTCCAGAATCTCCGGACGCCGAGAGACCGGCGTTCACCCCGCCATCACCAGAGGTGGCCGCGCCGAGACCATCGCCCTCCGATCCGGCACTTCCGCAACCGGCGCGGCAGCACTTGCCCTCATCGGAGCCGACGGATGTCGTTCCGACGGCCTCGATCGACCGCCCCGTGCCGCCCGGCGATGTCGGTGGACCGCGCCTGCGGAGCGAGTCGTCTATCCTGGACATCATCCTCGGCAACGGAGGCTGAGGTCTTCGCGACGCCCGCGAGGCGAAGGGAGCTTCACGTGCAAGCAACCTTGACCGCGGGTGCACCAGAGCGCGACCCTCTCCGTTTGACGTCGTTTCCGTGACGCCACCGTATTGACGAAGCCGGCGCCGTGCGCGATGCTTTTGCAATCGATTGTTATGCGTTGTGGACGGCCCCGGGAGGAAGGGCTTCGACGCCTCAAGCACTCGGAACCGCTGGACGGGCCCGGCAGATGTCGCGCCTCGCCGATGATCGTTCTGAGAAACTCTCGGCAAGCTTTCGACGCATAACTGTGCAATCGATTGTCGCAGGATTGTGAGACTATCCAAGGGAGGATCGCATGTCTCGGGAAGAACTGATCGTAAAGACCATACCGACCATCCAGAACCCGCTGTCGCGCCGCGTGTTCATGCAACTGGCGTCCGCGGCCGGCATCGCCGTGCCGATGGCATCCGCGCTCGGCGGCTTCGCCAGCCCGGCCTTCGCCCAGACCAACGGCAAGATCGCCACAAGGCGACCGCTTCGGCGCTGGAGATCGATTCCACCGAACTCTATCACGACAACGACGCCGCCCGTGAGATCAGCCAGGTGCGGGGCCTGCCGACCCAGGGCGTCAACATGCTGATCAACACCGTCGTCGCCGCCGGCGAGGTGCCGATGATCGCCAAGCTCTGCCAGGAAAACCAGATCTACTACGCCGCGCTGTGGGAAATCCCGGCCTGGTTCACGCCGTCCGACGTCGGCGACTACTTCATCTCCTACCAGACCGCCAACTCGGCCGAAGCCGGCTACCAGGTAGGCAAGGCGCTGTTCGAATCGATCGGCGGCGAGGGCGAGGTCGTCCACATCAAGGGTCTCGCGACCCCGACCGACGACGCCCGCACCGCAGGCATGATGAAGGCGGCAGCGGAGTTCCCCGGCATCAAGGTCGTCGGCGGCCTGCGCGGCGACTGGGTGCGCGAGAAGGCGCGCACGGTCATGCTGTCGATGGTCACCGCCTATCCGGACATGAAGGCGGTGTTCGCGCAGAACGACTCCATGGCGCTCGGCGCGCTGTCCGTGCTCAAGGAGCGCGGCATGACCAACGTCAAGGTCGGCGGCATCGACGGCCTTTCGGAAGGCCTGACCGAAGTCGCCAAGGGCGAACAGTTCGTCGCGACCAACACCTCGCTGCCGCCCTATCAGGCCGGCTTCGCGGCGGTGATGCTCTTCGACGCGCTCAACGGCTGGAAGCCGAGGCTGCCCGAACGCCTGATCTACACGGGCTCGCTCACGGCCACGGCCGAGACCGCCGCCAGCATCGACGAGAAGATCTACAAGAGTGCCGAACTGCCCTTCGACTGGAGGCTGATGAGCCGCACGCTGAACCCGGAAAACTGGGATCCGCAGAACAACATCTTCCCGATCGACCCCGCCCTGCAGTGGGCCGGCCAGGAGGGACAGGACAAGCTCAACCCCGCCTACGCGGAAGCGAACTGGAAGGAAGAGTTCGACGCCGTCACCAAGCTCTACGCCGAACACTACAAGACCGGGCCCTTCAAGTGACACAGACGACCATCGGCCGCCCGGAGGTTCCGGGCGGCCAGCCGGCCGTTCCGCCGGCACTCGAACTCAGGGACATCTCGAAGAGCTACCCCGGCACGAAGGCGCTGTCCGGGGTCAGCTTCACCTTGCGCCGAAACCAGATGCTGGGCCTCGTCGGCGAAAATGGCGCCGGCAAGTCCACCCTCCTGTCGATCATCAACGGCACGGTGCGGCCGGATACCGGAACGATCGCCATAAATGGCGACGCCGTGGGCTTCGGCCACCCGACCGAGGCGGCGCGTCGCGGCGTGGCCACGGTCTTCCAGGAACAGGGCCTCATCTCCACCATTCCGGTCTTCGAGAACATCTTTCTCGGACGGGAAGGGAAGTTCTCGTTTGCCGGCGCGCTGAATCGCAGGGCGATGATCGCCGAAGCTAAGGCTGTGCTCGACGAGCTGGAAATCGACGTGAGCCCGACGGCCCTCACCGGAACACTGTCCTTCGGCCAGCGGCAGCTGGTCGAGATCGGCAAGGCCTTCGCCCTGTCGCGCGTCTATCCGGTCGAGCCGATCATCCTGCTCGACGAGCCGACCAGCGCGCTTTCCGACAACGAGGCTGCAAAACTGTTCGACGGCATCAAGCGCTGGCGTGCGCGCGCATCCTTCGTGCTCGTCTCGCACCGCCTCGCCGACGTCTTCGCGGCCTGCGACGAGGTCGTGGCGCTGAAGGACGGGCAGGTCGTCGACCAGCGGCCCATCGACTCCATCGACGAGACCGGACTCCACG
>JAESFK010000668.1_pt1 | contig 13133 bp, 12 predicted proteins | sample 9269391 | NCBI WGS metagenome assembly JAESFK01 (sample SAMN14506231, study PRJNA617097) | algae metagenome | isolation source: Drouetiella hepatica UHER 2000/2452 and co-occurring heterotrophs from... | place: Slovakia: Slovak Paradise National Park, Hrabusice, Kosice Region | collected 2000-01-01
GGCCCCTCCGTCAGCCCTGCGGGCTGCCACCTCCCCATGGCTTCGCCACAGGGAGGATTGCCGGACTGGCGGGACCGATATGGCCTAAGCCGCCGCCGCGGCGTGCGGCCTGGGTCGATAAAGGCTAATGCGCGTTTACCGTCTTTTCATGCCGGGCCCATATGGCAGGAGTGAAGGGACCAAGTTTAGAGAGGCGATCCATGCCTATTGGTCCCGAAATGCGGCGGCTGCGCGCCGAACATGCGGCGCTGGCGACGCTCTCGCAGCTGTTGATGGACCTGATCCGCGCCCCCGAAGCGCCGCGCCCGACCGAGCTGGCGTCGGTGCGCGGGATGCTGCGCGACACGCTGCTGCGCCATTTGAAGTGCGAGGACTGGATCCTCTATCCGCGGTTGAAATCGAGCGGCAATGCCGAGGTCGTCGCGCTGGCGGGCGAGTTCGTGCGCGAAATGGGGCATATCGCGCAGGATTTTGCGGCTTATGACGCGAAATGGACCGCGGCGCGGGTCGCGGACGACTGGCCGGGGTTCTGCCGCGAGACCGAGGTTGTGCTGAACGTGCTGGGGATGCGGATCGAGCGCGAAAATTGCGATCTCTATCCCCTCGCCGAGCAGCTCGACATGGGGTGACGCCGAAACTTCTTATTACCGTCATCGCTGCGTCACGCCTTCGCCGCAGCGCAGCAATATCGCCTCCCTAAAGCCCCCGCGACCACCGCGCCATTTCGGCGACGGGACGAGGGGGACTATTCGATGATGAGCAAGTTCAGGAACCGCCTGCGCGCCGGGGCCGCGGTGATGGTGGCGCTGGCGGCGACGCCGGTGTTTGCGGCCGAAGCCGCGGTTGAAGCGGCCACCGATGGCGGCGATGTCGCGGAGATCGTCGTGCTCGGCCAGGGGCAGGCGCGGCAGGTGCAGGAACTGGGCGCCGCCGACATCGCGCTCGAAGTGGCGGGGATCAGCCCGCTCAAGGCCATCGACAAGCTGCCGGGGGTGAATTTCCAGGCCGCCGATCCGTTCGGCGCCTATGAATGGTCGGCGCGCATCTCGATCCGCGGCTTTTCGCAGCAGCAGCTCGGCTTCACCCTCGACGGCGTGCCGCTGGGCGACATGAGCTATGGCAACCACAACGGCCTGCACATCAGCCGCGCGATCATCAGCGAAAATGTCGGGCGGGTCGAGGTGGCGCAGGGTGCGGGCTCGCTTGGCGCGGCCTCGACGAGCAACCTGGGCGGCACGATCGAATTTTTCTCGCGTGCGCCGGCCGAGACCTTCGGGGTCGAGGCGTCGGGCACCTATGGCAGCGAAGATACCAAGCGCGCGTTCGTGCGGATCGACAGCGGCGCGATCGGCGCGAACGGCCCGCGGCTGGCGCTGAGCTATGCCTGGCAGGATGCTGACAAGTGGAAGGGCGACGGCGTCCAGCGCCAGCATCAGGTCAATGCGCGGATCGTCCAGCCAGTCGGCGACGGGCAATTCTTTGGGTTCGTCAACTATTCGGACCGCGCCGAGAATGACTATCAGGATCTGAGCGCCGACATGATCAACCGGCTCGGCTATCAGTGGGACAATTTCGCCAAGGATTGGGACACCGCGGTGCGGGTCGCCAAAGTCTATCAGAATCAGGTCGCGCGCGCGGCGTTCAACACCGGCGTCGCCAACGGCTCGCTGCCGCTGGGCGCGGTGTTCACGGCCCCCTATGCCGGGGTCGGCGAGGCGTTCCCGGCGCCGGTCGCGACGGTCGACGACGCCTATTATGACGCCTCGGGCCTGCGCAAGGACTGGCTGGCGGGGGTCGGGGTCGAAGCGCCGCTGAACGATTTTTGGACGCTCAGCGCGATGGGCTATTACCATGGCAATGAAGGGCGTGGGCTGTGGTTCACCCCCTATGTGACGACCCCCGGCGGGGCGCCGATCACGATCCGTACCACCGAATATGAGATCGAGCGTTATGGCATCGTCGCGAGCAGCCTGTTCACGCTGGGTGACAACCAGATCGAACTCGGCATGTGGTATGAGGATAATGACTTTAATCAGGCGCGGCGTTTCTATGGCCTCGCCGACACCGCCGGGGCGCCGAGCCGCGGCAGCCGGACATTTCCCAAGGATCCGCTGGCGACGCAATGGGAGTTCGATTTCAATACTCAGACGCTGCAATATCATGTGCAGGACACGCTCGATCTGGGGCAGGTGCAGATCAACGCGGGGTGGAAGGGGCTGCGCGTCACCAACCTGGCGACCCCGATCGTCCGCGGCGGCCTCGCGGCGGGGCGGACCGAGGCCAAGGACTGGTTCCTGCCGCAGGCCGGGGTGCTGTTCCGCCTGAACGACGACAATGAGGTGTTCGCGAGCTACACCCAGAGTATGCGCGCGTTCGAAAGTTCGGCGACCGGCGGGCCGTTCGCGACGACGCAGGCGGGGTTCGACGCGCTCGACCTGAAACCCGAAACCTCGACGACTTACGAACTCGGCTTCCGCACCAAGTCGTCGCGGTTTCAGGGGGTGATCGCGGGCTATTATGTCGACTTCAAGGATCGCATCATCGCCTTTGCCAACGGGTCGGGGATTCAGGGCAATCCGGCGATCCTGCAGAATGTCGGCGATGTGCGCTCGTGGGGCGTCGAGGCGGCGGGGACGTTCCGCGTCACCCCCGAATTGTCGCTGTTCGCATCCTACGCCTATAACGACTCCGAATATCAGGACGATGTCGTCAATGCGGCGGGGACGATTATCGCGGCGACCGCGGGCAAGACCGTGGTCAATTCGCCGCGCCACCTGGCGAAGGGCGAGATCACCTGGGACACGGGCAGCTTCTTTGCCCGCGTCGGCGCCAACTACACCGGAAAACGATATTATTCGTTCGAGAATGACGCCGAAGTGGGCGGCTTCGTCATCGTCGATGCCAGCGTCGGTTACCGGTTGAACGAGCGGATTTCGGTGCAGGTCAACGCGACGAACCTGTTCGACAAGGAATATGTGTCGACGATCGGGACCAACGGCTTCGCCAACCGCGGCGACAACCAGACGCTGCTCGCGGGCGCGCCGCAGCAGTTCTTCGTGACGCTGAAGGCGGGGTTCTGAAACCCCTCGTCCAATCGCCTTTCCGTTGACGATGGTGGCGCGGTCCCGCTAGGGCCGCGCCATCATTTTATGGGAATATAGTTCATGACCGATACGCCCCCCGACCATATGTCGACCAACCCGCGCTCGCCCCATTTCGACATGGAGGTGCTGCAGCGCGGCATCGGCATCCGCTTCAAGGGCAAGGAGCGCACCGACGTCGAGGAATATTCGATTTCGGAAGGCTGGATCCGCGTCGCCGCGGGCAAGTCGAAGGACCGCTTTGGCCAGCCGATGACGATCAAGCTGTCGGGCGAGGTCGAGGCGTGGTTTGAGGATGCGGCCGCCGGTGAGGGCGAAGCGCCCAAGGATGCTGGTGAAGGCGACAAGGGCGACGAGGCGTAAACCGCTCCGTCATTGCGAGGAACGAAGTGACGAAGCAATCTCCAGCTATCGGCCGAGCATAAGGCCGATAGCTGGAGATTGCTTCGCTGCGCTCGCAATGACGAAAATTTGAGAAGCTTGTTTGAGCCTTACTGGCCGAGCGACGCGACGACGACTTCCAGACCGTTGCCGGGCTTCCAGTCGTTCTGTGCCCATACCGGCGCCTTGAAGCTCGGTGCCTTGTTCGGCGTGCCGCCCGCATAGATGAAACCCTGCACCGGATTGGCGCGCAGGCCGAGGTCGCCGATCGGGGCGTACCAGACGCGGACCATGCTCCAGTCGCCGGCGTCGCTGACATCGACGACGCGGACGTTGCGCTCGATCTGGCCGCGGCGGCCATTGATCGGCGACCAGTTGGCGTGGTCGATGCGGATTTCACGGTCGCTGATGATCTTTTTGACCACCGCAACATGGCCCATCGGCATGCCGCGCGTCCCGGCGAACGCCATCACGGCGCCTTCGCGCGGTTCGTCGCCGCGGGCATAGTCGCTGGCGGCTTGCGCCCACCAGGTCTTGGCATTGCCGCGGATGTCGACGCCCGATTCGGCGCGGGCAAAGGGAACACACTGGAGATAGCTCTGGGCTACTGCGGGGGCGCTGACGAGCAAACCGGAAAGCGTCATGACGGACGCGATGGCGGCAGCCAGAAAGCGACGATAGAGCATGAAATGCGACCCCCAAGGCTTGTGTTCAAGCGTTGAAGCGTCATTGCCACGATAGCCACGAACCACCACCCGCCACGCGACGAGCCGCGCCGAAGGTGCGGTAAGCGGCGGAACCTTTTGTTAAGCCGGTCAATTCGTCGTGCGAGGGGTTCGACTGGTCGCCGTCAGGCGGCGGCGCTGGCGGCCGAATCGGTCGCACGGAACAGCGTCAGCACGTCGGTGGCGGGCATCGGGCGGCCATAATAATAGCCCTGGATATTGCTGCATCCCATGCTGCGCAGCGTTTCGACCTCAAGCTCGGTTTCGGCGCCTTCGGCGGTCGTTGACATGCCCAGGCTGTCGGCGAGCGCGACGACGGCGCGGATGATCGCGATCGATTCGATGCTGCCCTTCGCGGCGCCGACAACGAAGCTGCGATCGACCTTGATCGTCGAAAATTGCGTTTTGCGCAGATAGCCGAGCGATGAATAGCCGGTGCCGAAATCGTCGAGCGACAGGCGGATGCCCAGCCCGATCAGCTGGTCGAGCAACTGCGCCGCGCCGCCGCCGTCGCGCAGGAACACGCTTTCGGTGACTTCGATTTCGAGACGTTGTGGGGGCAATCCGCTCTGCGCCAGCGCCGAGACGACGACCGAGGCAAAGGCCGGGTCGGTGAGCTGGTCGGCCGAGACGTTGACCGCGACCTTCAAATTCGACGGCCATTTCATCGCTTCGTGGCACGCGGTGCGCAGCACCCATTCGCCGATCGGCGAGATCAGCCGCGCATCCTCGGCGAGCGGAATGAAGCGTCCGGGCGAGACATTGCCGAGCTTTTTGTTGTTCCAGCGGATCAGCCCTTCGAACCCGTTCAATGTGCCGTCGATCGCGGTCACCACCGGCTGGTAATACATTTCAAACTCGCCGCGTTCGAGCGCGCCGCGCAGTTCCTGCTCCATCACCCGCCGCTCTTCGGCCTGCGCGTGCAGCGAGGCGACATAGCCCGCGGCCACATTGCCGCCCTTGTCCTTGGATTTGTAGAGCGCGAGATCGGCATTGCGCGTCAGCGTTTCGACGGTCGCGCCGTCCTGCGGACCGATCGCATATCCGATGCTGGCGCCGACGAACAATTGGTGGTTGTCGACCACATAAGGGCGGCTGATCGTGGCGATCAGGCGCTTCGCCAGGTCTTCGGCGGCGTCGGCGGACGGGACATTGTGCAGCACGACGGCAAATTCGTCGCCGCCGAGCCGCCCGCAGGTCATGCCGCGTTCCATCAGCCCTTTGAGCCGCGCGGCGACCTGCGCCAGCAATTTGTCGCCGACCGGATGGCCGAGCGTGTCGTTGACCGCCTTGAAGCGGTCAAGGTCGATGATCAGCAGCGCGCAGCGCGCCTTGGCATCGATTGCCGTCGTCAGCGCGCGCGCCAGATCTTCGTTGAGGCTGAGCCGATTGGGCAGACCGGTGAGATTATCGAAGCGCGCCATTTTGGCGATTTGTTCGGCGGTCGCGCGCTGTTCGGTGACGTCGGAGCCGACGCCGCGGAAGCCGAGGAACTTGCCCGCTTCGTCGAGGCGCGGCGAGGCCGACAGCTCCCACCAGCGCGGCGCGCCGCCGATGGTGACGGGGACGATCAGGTTCGAAAAGCTTTCGCGCCGCTTCATCCGTTCGGCCATTTCATGGAGGCTTTTGGGAAACAGCCCGGTGTCCCACGCATCGCCCGACAGCGCCTGCAACAGCGGCACGCCTTCGAGCGCGTCGGCCGAGGCGCCGAGTGCAAAAGCGAGGCGCGGTGAGACATGCACCAGGCGGCGGCTGTTGTCGGTCTGCCACAGCCAGTCGGCCGAGGTTTCTTCAAATTCGCGCAGCAGCAAGCTGACCGTCTCGGTCTTTTCGTGCAGCGTTTCTTCGGCGCGGCGATAGCGGATGTGGCTTTGGGCGAAGCGAACGCAGAAACTGCAAAGCAGCAGTCCAGCGACCACCGCGACTGCCGCGAGCTGCGGTGCGTCGGCGCGGATAAGCGCGGCGGCAGCCGACAGGGTAACGGGCGCGATGAACAGGATGCACGCCATCGGGACGCTGTGCGCGACGATCGCCAGTGTGACCATCATCAGCACCGCGATCGTCCACATCGACAGGACATGATCGAGCGGCGGCGTCAGACCATGGAGCCAGAAGGGTGCGCTCCACAGCAGCGCCGAATAGAATCCGTGACGGTTGCACAGCCGATATTCGGCGATGCCCGACAATTTGGGGTCGCCGAGCGGCAGACGGCGGAACTGGTTGTACGACCACAGGCTGAAGATGAGGCCAGCGCCCAGCCAGCCACCGGCGATCGCGATCGGAACGCTGAGGATCATGGTGAAAGCGGCGACCAGTGCCATGCCGAGCCCCATAAACAGGCGGAGTGCCCCCTGACCGCGCAGCGGGGCAAGCTGCAACTGGCGGAGGTTGCCGATATCCGCATCGCGCGGTCCCAGCCCCAACAGGGTCCGCGCAGGAATCTCTTCGGCTGGTGTCTGGTCGGTCAACAGGCTCTTCACCGGGCCTGTTTAACGTCGGGGTGTTACCTGAAGGTAACCAGCGCGTTCATTTGACGCGTTTTTTATCCAGCAGCGGGACAAAATTTGCAGGCAAGGTCAGTGCCTTGCGTCAAGCGGCCATGGCAAAGGGTTGAATTTCCCCGGCAAGATATTGGGCGCGCGCTTTCGAGCGGCTGAGCTTTCCCGAACTGGTCCGCGGCAGGGTGCGCGGCGGGATCAGCTCGATCAGGCAATTCATGCCGGTGATCGCGCGGACGCGGTCGCGAATCGTCTCGCGCAGCGCGAGGCGCTCAGCCTCGTCGCTGGTGCGGCACTGGACGAGCACCGCAGGGGTTTCTTCGCCCCCCGGAGCGGTGATCGCGAACGCCGCGATGTCGCCCGATTTGAACCCCGGCAGCTGCTCAACCGCCCACTCGATGTCCTGCGGCCAGTGATTCTTGCCGTTGATGATGATCATGTCTTTGGCGCGGCCGACGATATAGATATAACCGTCTGACAAATAACCCATATCACCGGTGTCGAGCCAGCCGTCGACGAGGCACGCCGCGGTCGATTCGGGGTCGCGATAATAGCCGGTCATCAGCGACGGGCCGCTGCACCACACTTTGCCGACGGTCTGGTCGGGCAGCGCGTTGCCGAGTTCGTCGCGCACCTCGATGACCATGTCGCGCGCGGCGCGGCCGCAGTTGACGATGGCGCGATAGCGCGTCGGACGCCCGGCATCATTGGCGGCGCCCGACAGCTCGGTTTCCTCGACCAGTTCGACCACAATGCCTTCGCCCGGCGGCATGATGCTGACCGCGAGCGTCGCTTCGGCGAGGCCGTAGCTGGGCAAGAAGGCGCTGGCGCTGAAACCGGCGTCGGCAAAGGCATCGACAAAGCTTTGCATCACGTCGGGGCGGATCATGTCGGCGCCGTTGCCCGCAACGCGCCAGCGCGACAGGTCGAAACGGTCGGCGACATGCGTCTGGCTCGACACGCGGCGGGCGCAGATGTCGTAACCGAAGGTCGGCGAATAGCTGAGCGTCGTTCCCTCGTTGCGGCTGATCAGGTCGAGCCAGGCGAGCGGGCGGCGCGCAAAATCCTCGGTCTTCAGATAATCGACCGACACCTGGTTGGCGACCGGCGAGAGCAGGCAGCCGACGAGGCCCATGTCGTGATACCAGGGCAGCCACGAGACGCAGCGGTCGCTGTCCTGCACTTCCATGCCGTGCGAGTGCGCGGCGAGATTGTTGAGCAGCGCCGCATGGGTCACCGCCACCCCGTGCGGGAAACGCGTCGAGCCGCTGCTGTACTGGAGATAGCAGGTTTCGTTCGACTGCTGCTCCGGCAGGTTGGTGACAGGGGCGGGCTTGGCGGCGAATTCGCTCCAGTCGACCGGCAGCACGTGCTGCGATTCGGCGGCCTCGACCGCCATCGCGGCGATTTCGGGCGGGAAGAAGAGCATCGTCGGGTCGCAGCTGGTGAGCTGGACGACGAGCTGGCCGACATAGCTGTCGCGGCCGCCAAAGCTGGTCGGCAGCGGCAGCGGCACCGGCCAGGCGCCGGCATAGATGGTGCCGAAAAACAGCGCGGCAAATTCGGCGCCGGTTTCGGCGATCAGCGCGATGCGGTCGCCGGGCTTTACCCCCGTCGCGATCAGCCGGTAGGCGGTGAGGAGGGCGTCGCCCTTCAGCTCGCGGTACGGATAGGGGCGCACCAGCTTGCCGCGCGGGTCGTGGAAATTGAGCCCGCGGGTGCCATTGGCGGCGTAATCGAGCGCTTCGCCGACGGTGGCAAAGTCCGAAAAGCGGCGCGGCTGGGCGCAAAAGGTCGGCGTTGGCAAAAGCGCGTCCGCCGCAGGGGTGTTGGTATCGGTCATAGGGGGTGCGACATCCCGCGATACGGGCCGCGCGGCAACAAGCATGTCATCTTTCTGAGCCATGTTACCGTGCGCGAGCCCTGTGTTGTGTGAACAATCGCCCATTTCCGGGCTTTATCGCCCGATATGGCGGTGTTGATCGTTCTCAATCAGGCCCGACTGTGGCACAAACATGGCATATGGCCAATCGCCGCGCTCCTCCTGACCGCTCAAAACGACCATTGGGCGCAGCGCGGCTCGACGAGTTGGCGTTGGCCTATGTCGCGCGGTTCGCGACCAGCCGCGCCAAGTTGACTCGCTATCTGTCTCGAAAAATTCGCGAATCGGAGTGGACTGACGAGATTGACGCGGTGGCGGCGTGCGAGGCGGTGGCCGACCGGATGGAGCGGCTCCAGTTTCTTGACGACCGCCAATATGCCGTGATGCGCGCGGGCGCGATGACGCGGCGCGGGCTGGGGGTGCGGCGGGTCAAGGCGCAGCTCTATGTCGACGGGATCGCGCCCGCGGACAGCGGGGAGGCGATCGAGACGGCGGCGGCGTCGGCGCAGGCATCGGCGGTCGGCTTTGCGCGGCGGCGGCGCTTCGGGCCGTTTGCGACGCGTCCCGCCGACGATCCGAAACTGCGCGAGCGGCAGATTGCCGCCTTTTTGCGCGCGGGGCATAGCATGACGCTGGCGCGGCGAATCCTGGCGATGGCGCCGGGGGACGAAGCGGCGCTGGCGGCGCTGGACGATGACGCGGGGCTCGATTAGGGCTGGCCTAAATTGCCGGAATAAGGATCTGCCAATGCGCGCCATATTGACTGCTCTTGCTCTGACGCTGGCGATGCCCATCGCAGGGTGCAGCCAAGACGCCAGCGAGGCGGCGAGCGTGGCGACCGTCCCGGTGACGATCACCGCCAAGGACCAGACGCACCGCTTCAACGTCGAAGTCGCGCGGACCGACGCCGAGCAGGACAAGGGGCTGATGTTCCGCACCAGCCTGCCCGCCGATGGCGGCATGTTGTTCCCGTTCGAAAAGCCGCGGATAGGCAGTTTCTGGATGAAGAACACGCTGATCCCGCTCGATATGATCTTCGTCCGCGCCGACGGCAGCATCGACCGGATTGCGGAAAACACGATTCCCGAATCGCTCGAACCTGTGGTCAGCGGGGGTGAGGTCAGCGCGGTGCTGGAACTCGCGGGTGGCACCGCGGCACGGCTGAACATCGACGAGACCGCCAAGGTGACGTGGAAAGACGGGAAATAGCGTTGCCGCGCACGGTTTGCGGCTTGCAGACCGCATGGGCTTGGCTGTAAACGCCTCGCCATGAGCATCCTCGGCAAGATTTTCACCTGGTGGGACGGTGCGACCGTCGGCACGCTGCTGAACAGCTGGAAAACCGGCGAAAAGGTCGGCGAGGACGGCCTTGGTAACCGCTATTTCCGCGCCAAAAAAGGCGACCGTCGCTGGGTGATCTACAACGGATCGAACGATGCGAGCCGGGTGCCGCCCGAGTGGCACGGCTGGCTGCACCGCACCTTTGACGAACTGCCGACCGATATGCTGCCCGCGCCGCGCGCGTGGGAAAAAGAAGCGACGGCAAACCTGACCGGCAGCACCGGCGCCTATCGCCCCGCCGGGGCGCTCGAACGCGGCGGTCAGCGCGCTGCGGCGACCGGCGATTATGAGGCATGGCGGCCCGGCGAATAATGTCGCGCCGGATTTCGACCGCGCTGATCGCGCTGCTGGCTGCGTCCGCGCTGACCGCCTGCGATCGGACGCCGTCCAAGGGCAATGGCAGCGCGACCGTCTCGACGGTCGCCAAATCCGAACGCGTCCCGCAGGAAGTCGGCGGGATCGAGGGCGCGACCCCGATGGCGGAGCGCGTCGCGCTCGTCGGCCTGCTCAACAAACGCAACGGGCTGGTCCGCGAACTGGAAATGAAGCCCGGCGAATCGGCGCGGGTGGGGCGCGCGATCGTCCGGCTGCGCGCGTGCGAACAGACCGCGCCATGGGAAGACCCGCCCGAGACGGGTGCGTTCGTCCAGCTGACGGTGCAGGATCAGCGCGACAATCAGTGGCGCCGGGTGTTTTCGGGCTGGATTTTCCGCGAACGTCCCGACCGTAACATCATCCAGCACCCGATTTACGACGTCTTCGTCAAAAGCTGTGCGATGACATATCCCGGCGGCGAGCCGGTGGCGCCCGCGGCGACGAAATCGGGCGCGGCAGCGGCGCCCAAGGCGTCGAGCGCGCCCCAATCGCCCGCGACGAACGGCGGCGAAGGCGGCGAACCGCCGGCGGCGCCTGCTCCGGCGCCACCAGCCGCGCCGTCGCCGCCCGCCAACACCGAGTAAAGCCGCGCCAGATAGTCGGCCTGGCGGATTTCGATCGCGCCGAGGCTGGCGAGGTGGGGGGTGATGAACTGGCAGTCGAGCAATTTCCAGCCGCCCGCGATCAGGCGCGCCACGAGGTGCGCCAGCGCGACCTTTGATGCATCGCGCGCCCGGCTGACCATCGATTCGCCGAAAAAGGCGCGCCCGAGCGAGACGCCGTAGAGCCCGCCGACCAGCTCATCGCCCTGCCAGCATTCGACGCTGTGCGCGTGGCCGATCTGGAACAGCCGGTCGTAGCTCGCCTTGATCACCGGGTTGATCCACGTTGTCGGCCGGTCGCCCGCAGGCTCGGCGCACAGCGTGACCATGTCGGCAAAGGCGGCGTCGGTGGTGACGCGAAAGCGGTCGGCGGCGAGCGTCTTTTTCAAACTGCTCGAGAGACGAAACCCGTCGAGCGGCAGGATCGCGCGCAGCCGCGGTTCGACCCAATGGACCGACGGGTCGTCCGCCCCGTCGGCCATCGGGAAAATACCCTGCGCATAAGCACTGAGCAGCAGCGCAGGGTCGATAGACTCAAAATGCTTCAGGACGCGGGCTTCACGAATTTCAGTGTCATGCGGTCCGATTCGCCGATCGCGACATATTTGGCGCGGTCGGTTTCGCCTTCGCGCAGCGCCGGCGGCAGGGTCCAGACGCCCTTTTCATAATCCTTCGTGTCCTTGGGATTGGCGTTGATCTCGCTTTTTTCGGCCAGCTTGAATCCGGCGGCTTCGGCAAAGGCGATGATCGAGCTTTCCTTCATATAGCCCGATTTTTCTTCCTTCGCGGCATCGTCGCTTTCGTTCAGTCGGTGCTCGACGACGCCCAGCGTGCCGCCGGGTTTCAGCATCGCGAAGATCTGCTTGAACGCAGCAGCGGTGTTGTCGGCGCCGCCAAAGCGCCAGTTGTGGACGTTGCGGAAGGTCAGCACGACGTCGGCGCTGGCGTCGGGGACTTTGGGATTGGTCCCGGCGCTGGGAAATTCGGCGAGCTTGATGCCGCCGTAGAGGTCGGCGTTCGCGCCTTGCCATTCCTTGATGCGGTTGAGGCCGCGCTCCCAGGGGGCCGCGGCGTAGAGCGTGCCGCCGCCCGATTTCGCAAGCGGCGCAAGAATTTCGGTGTACCAGCCGCCGCCGGGCCACAGCTCGACCACCGTGTCGCCGGGCTTCACGCCAAAGAAGGCGAGCGTTTCGGCGGGGTGGCGATATTGGTCGCGCGTCAGGTTGGCGGCGGTGCGGGTCGGCGCGGCAACCGCGGCGGCGATCGCGTCGCTCGGCTTGGCGGCATGGGCGCCGCCGCCATGGTGGTCGGCGAAGGCCGCTGCGGGGATGGCGAGGGCGAGCGCGGTACTTGCAAGAATCAATAACGGACGCATATGGGCAACCTCTCTCTTGGGGGGACTGTCCCCTGTTTGCGAAGGTGCGCGCGTCAATGCAAGGGTCGATGCTGATTGTCAGTGCCGCGGGCGCCGCAGTCGCGGTCGCCGCCGAGGTCGCCGACTATCGCCGGCGCCACCGGCGCGACGTCGATGCGGTCGGTTTCATGCCTTGGCGCGGGATTGCGCTGGCGGGGGTTGCGGTCGCGATGCTGGCGGCGGCGCTGGCGTTGAAGCCTTAAACCTTCCCCCACGGAAGAAGGATATGGAGCCTTGTCGCGAAGCGATCAGGCGAAGTTGGATGAAGGGCCTGCCGCAGCTTTCGCGCGCCAAGTCTGAGCCCCTCACCCAGCTTCGACTAGCCAGCAAGCTGGCAAGTCTGCGCAACCCTCTCCCGCAAGGGGAGAGGGATAAGGGTTACAGGCACGCCTCGAGATACGGCTGATCGAACCCGTATTGGCGGGCTTTTTCCAGTGTGTACGGGCGCAGGCCCATCGCGCGATATTCGCCGACGATCTTGCCGTCCTTGTCCTCGTCGAGATATTCGAACTTGAACAATTCCTGGGTGACGATGACGTCGCCTTCCATGCCGATCACTTCGGTGACGTTGGTGACGCGGCGTGAGCCGTCGCGCAGGCGCTTGATCTGAATGACCATGTCCACCGAATCGGCGATCTGTTTCGAAATCGCTTCCTTCGGGATCTTCACGTCGCCCATCAGCACCATATTTTCCATACGGCCGAGGCATTCGCGCGGGCTGTTGCTGTGGAGCGTACACATCGACCCGTCGTGACCGGTGTTCATGGCGGCGAGCAGATCGAAACATTCGGCGCCGCGAACCTCACCCATGATG
>JAESFK010000749.1_pt1 | contig 13115 bp, 13 predicted proteins | sample 9269391 | NCBI WGS metagenome assembly JAESFK01 (sample SAMN14506231, study PRJNA617097) | algae metagenome | isolation source: Drouetiella hepatica UHER 2000/2452 and co-occurring heterotrophs from... | place: Slovakia: Slovak Paradise National Park, Hrabusice, Kosice Region | collected 2000-01-01
GGAAGGCTTCCCGCAGTCCTCCGTCGGCACCGAAATTGCCACCCGCGTGATGCAGCAGGCCTTCGACTATCTCGATGCGCCGATCCTGACGATCGCCGGCAAGGACGTTCCGATGCCTTACGCCGCCAACCTTGAAAAGCTGGCCCTGCCGAATGTCGGCGAAGTCGTCCAGGCGGTGAAGACCGTCTGCTACAAATAAGGGAGGGTGAAGAGATGCCTATCAACATCACCATGCCAGCCCTTTCGCCGACCATGGAAGAGGGCAACCTCGCCAAGTGGCTGGTCAAGGAAGGCGACAAGGTTTCCTCCGGCGACGTTCTCTGCGAGATCGAGACCGACAAGGCGACGATGGAAGTCGAATCCGTCGATGAAGGCATTGTTGCCAAGCTCGTCGTTGCCGCCGGTACCGAAGGCGTCAAGGTCAATGCGCTGATCGCCATCCTCGCTGCCGACGGTGAAGACGTTGCGGCCGCCGCTTCCGGTGGCGGTGCAGCGCCGGCTGCCAAGGCCGAGCCCGCAAAGACGGATGCTGCACCGGCAAAGACAGAGGCAGCACCCGCCGCTGCTCCGGCTCCCGCGTCATCGGGCACACGGACTTTCTCTTCGCCGCTGGCCCGCCGTTTGGCCAAGGACGCCGGGATCGATATCTCTGCTGTTTCCGGCACCGGCCCGCATGGCCGCGTGATCAAGAAGGACGTCGAAACCGCAGTTGCCGGTGGTGGCGCAAAGGCCGCTCCTGCGGCCGCAGTTCCCGCAACCGCCGCGGCTCCGGCTCCGCTTGCCAAGGGCGCATCCGACGAAGCCGTTCTGAAGAACTTCGCCGAAGGCTCCTACGAACTCGTGCCGCATGATGGCATGCGCAAGGTGATCGCCAAGCGCCTGCAGGAATCCAAGCAGACCATTCCGCATTTCTACGTTTCCGTCGATTGCGAACTGGACGCGCTGCTTGCGCTTCGTGCACAGCTTAATGCTGCAGCCCCGGAACGGGACGGCAAGCCCGCCTACAAGCTCTCGGTCAACGACATGGTCATCAAGGCGCTGGCGCTCGCCCTGCGTGACGTTCCGGATGCCAATGTCTCCTGGACCGAAACCAACATGGTCAAGCACAAGCACGCCGATGTCGGTGTTGCCGTGTCGATCCCGGGTGGCCTGATCACGCCGATCGTCCGCAGCGCCGAGCTGAAAAGCCTGTCGGCCATCTCCAACGAGATGAAGGATCTCGGCGCCCGCGCCAAGAGCCGCAAGCTGAAGCCCGAGGAATTCCAGGGCGGCACCACTGCGGTCTCCAATATGGGCATGATGGGCGTCAAGAACTTTGCCGCCGTCGTCAATCCTCCGCACGCGACGATCCTTGCGATCGGCGCGGGCGAGGAGCGCGTCGTGGTCAAGAAGGGCCAGATGGTCGTTGCCAATGTCATGACCGTGACGCTGTCGACCGACCACCGCGCCGTCGATGGCGCGCTCGGAGCCGAACTGCTCGGCGCCTTCAAGCGCTACATCGAAAACCCGATGGGCATGCTGGTTTAAAAGACTTTCCCTCCCCCTTGCGGGGAGGGTGTCCGCGTCAGCGGACGGGTGGGGGTGCCGGATAGGTGAAGGGTCTGAAATGGCATGGAACCGTGAAAATCCGACGCCGCCGAGCCCGGCCGCAGCGCGACATGCGCCTCGACTGCGCAGGGCAATGACGGATGCGGAACGCCGCCTTTGGCAAGCTCTGCGCAGGGAATTGCCGGAAACGCAGGGCACGCATTTTCGCAGGCAAATGGCTATCGGCCGCTATGTCGTGGATTTTGTCTGTCTGGGAGAACGCCTGATCATCGAGGTGGACGGAGCCGTTCATGACGATGTGGATCAACGGCAACGTGATACAGAGCGCGATGCCTATCTTCGCGACCAGAATTTTCGGGTTATGCGTGTGACGAACAAGGATGTGATGCTCGATATGCCATCTGTGTTGCGACGAATTGCTCTGGCTTTTGCCACCCCCACCCCTAACCCCTCCCCGCAAGGGGGATGGGAATTTTGAGCGCGCCGATGAAAACAGTCCTCTGCTACGGTGACAGTCTGACCTGGGGATATGACGCGGAGACCGGCGGACGGCATGCGCTGGACGACCGCTGGCCAAGTGTGCTGCAGAAGGCGCTGGGCAATGGCGTTCAGGTGATCGCCGAAGGTCTGAACGGCCGCACCACGGCCTATGACGATCATCTGGCCGACTGCGACCGCAACGGCGTGCGCATCCTGCCAACGATCCTGCAGACCCATGCGCCGATCGATCTGGTTATTTTTCTGCTCGGTGCCAACGATATGAAGCCCGTGGTGCATGGAACCGCCTTTGGCGCGGCGAAGGGCATCGAGAGACTGGTCAAGCTCGTCTGGCATCACAGCTGGCCTGATGTACAGGCCGAGGCGCCGGAAATTCTGATCGTTGCACCACCGGCGATCAGCGAAACGGCGAATGCAAATTTTGCGGCCATGTTTGCCGGTGCTGTCGAGCAATCGTCGATGATGGCCTCGCTTTATGCGGACCTTGCCGATGAACTCGGCTGCGGGTTCTTTGATGCCGGTTCGGTGGCGAAGACGACGCCGCTCGATGGCGTGCATCTGGATACGGACAATACGCGCGCCATCGGACGCGGCCTCGAGCCGATGGTCCGGATGATGCTCGGGCTCTGAATGACTGCGGCTCTGCATTTACGCGCTGCGGAACGGCGGGATGCGGCGGATCTGGCCATACTGGTCGATATCGCTTCCCATGGTTTTGCCACCTGGCTCTGGCACGGCGCGGTGATGCGCGGAACCAAGGATACCGCCATGGAGCAGGGGCGGTCGCGGTTGCGGATGGACGGCGAGCCCGGCGCCTGGAACGATGCGACGCTGGCCGAATGGGACGGCGAGATTGCCGGTGTGTCGATCGGCTACGAGCTGGATGAGGCTGTGCGCGAGATCATCGCGCCGCATCCGGTGATCAAGCCGCTGCTCGACCTGCAAGTCATGGTGATCGGCAGCCGGTTCATCGACAGCCTGGGTGTCTACCGGCACCATCGCGGCAAGGGGATCGGGCGGGCGCTGCTTGCCCATGAGATCGACAGGGCAAACGGCAGGCAGGTCAGCCTGATCACCGAAAGCCACAATGATACGGCGCTGGCGCTCTATGCGGCCAACGGATTTGTGGAGAAGGCGAGGCTTGAAGCCGTGCCGCTCTTTGAAGATAGCAAAAGGCATGAATGGGTCTTGCTGGCCCGGAACATGATCTAAGGAAGAGGCAGGAAACAAGAATGGCAAATTCCTACGACGTCATCGTTATCGGTTCCGGCCCCGGCGGCTATATCGCGGCTATCCGCGCAGCCCAGCTCGGCCTGAAGGTCGCCGTGGTCGAGCGCGAGCATCTGGCCGGTATCTGCTCCAACTGGGGCTGTATCCCGACCAAGGCGCTGCTGCGGTCCGCCGAAGTGCTGCATCTGGCCGCGCACGCCAAGAACTATGGTTTGACGCTCGAAGGCAAGATTTCACCGGACCTTCAGGCGATCGTCAAACGTTCGCGCGGCATTGCCGAGCGCATGAACGGCGGCGTCGCCTTCCTGATGAAGAAGAACAAGGTCGACATCATCTGGGGCGAGGCGAAGCTCACCAAGCCGAACGAGATCGTCGTTGCCAAGACCACCAAGGCGATCGTTCAGCCGCAGGGCCCGATCCCGAAGAACATACTGGGCGAGGGTACCTATACCGCCAAGCACATCATTATCGCCACCGGCGCCCGTCCGCGCGCGCTGCCGGGCATCGAGCCGGATGGCAAGCTGATCTGGACCTATTTCGAGGCGATGAAGCCGGAAGAAATGCCGAAATCGCTGCTGGTCATGGGCTCCGGCGCCATCGGCATCGAGTTTGCCTCGTTCTACCGCACCATGGGCGTCGATGTGACTGTCGTCGAATTGCTGCCGCAGGTCATGCCGGTCGAGGACGCGGAAATCTCCGCTTTCGCCAAGAAGCAATTCGACAAGCAGGGCATGAAGATCATTCTCGATGCCAAGGTGACGAAGGTCGAAAAGGCTGCCAACTCCGTGACGGCCCATGTCGAGAAGAAGGACGGTTCGGTCGAGAAGATCACCACTGACCGGATGATTTCGGCAGTCGGCGTGCAGGGCAATATCGAAAACCTCGGCCTCGAGGCGCTCGGCGTCAAGACCGATCGCGGCTGCATCGTCATCGACGGTTACGGCAAGACCAATGTGCCGGGTATCTACGCGATCGGCGACGTTGCCGGCCCGCCGATGCTCGCCCACAAGGCCGAGCATGAGGCGGTCATCTGCGTCGAAAAGATCGCCGGCCTGCCGAACGTGCATCCGATGGACAAGCTGAAGATCCCAGGCTGCACCTATTGCAACCCGCAGGTCGCCTCGGTCGGCCTGACGGAAGCCAAGGCGAAGGAACAGGGCCGCGATATCCGCGTCGGCCGCTTCCCCTTCGTTGCCAATGGCAAGGCGATTGCGCTGGGCGAAGACCAGGGCATGGTGAAAACCATCTTCGACAAGAAGACCGGCGAATTGCTCGGTGCGCATCTGGTTGGCGCTGAAGTGACCGAACTGATCCAGGGATTTGTCGTCGCAATGAACCTTGAGACGACCGAGGAAGACCTGATGCACACGATCTTCCCGCATCCGACGATTTCCGAAACACTGAAGGAAAGCGTGCTCGACGCCTATGGGCGTGCACTGAATGCTTGATTGTGTTACGGCTCGCCTCCATCTGAAAAGGCGGGCCAATCTATCCGGCCCTGACGGGCGCTGTTGCGCTTGAAGCAAAATTGGAAGCCATTGATGGTCACGATCCTCGACCGCACCACTCTTGATCCCGATGCAAGGCGCATCCGCCACCCGGAAAAGGCCCACAAGCCCGATACCGAGATGCTGCGCAAGCCGGAATGGATCCGGGTTCGCGCGCCGACCTCGAAGGGCTATGCCGAAACAAAATCCATCGTGAAGGAGCACAAGCTCGTCACGGTCTGCGAAGAGGCGGGCTGCCCGAACATCGGCGAGTGCTGGGACAAGAAGCACGCGACCTTCATGATCATGGGCGAGATCTGTACCCGCGCCTGTGCGTTTTGCAACGTCTCCACAGGCAAGCCGAATGCGCTCGACATGGCCGAGCCGGAAAATGTAGCCAAGGCCGTCAAGCAGATGGGCCTGTCTCATGTCGTCATCACCTCCGTCGACCGTGACGACCTGGCCGATGGCGGCGCCGAGCATTTCGAAAAGGTGATCTGGGCCATTCGCGCCGCGTCGCCCCTGACGACCATCGAAATCCTGACGCCCGACTTCCTGAAGAAGCCCGGTGCGCTGGAGCGCGTCGTTGCCGCCAACCCCGACGTCTTCAACCACAATATGGAAACCGTACCGGGCAATTATCTGACGGTGCGTCCGGGTGCGCGCTACTTCCACTCGATCCGGCTTTTGCAGCGGGTCAAGGAACTCGATCCGACGATGTTCACCAAGTCCGGCATCATGGTCGGCCTCGGCGAAGAGCGCAACGAAGTGCTGCAACTGATGGACGACCTCAGAACCGCCGATGTCGACTTCATGACCATTGGCCAGTATCTCCAGCCGACCCGAAAGCATCATCAGGTGATGAGCTTTGTCACACCGGAAGAGTTCAAGTCCTACGAGACCGTCGCCTATACCAAGGGCTTCCTGATGGTCGCCTCCAGCCCGCTGACCCGTTCGTCGCACCATGCCGGCGACGATTTCGCGCGGCTGAGAGCAAACCGCGAGAAGAAGCTGGCCGCAGCAGCCGGATAATCATCCGGAGGTTGCCAATCCGGATTTGGTCTCTATGGTGCGCGGCTTCAATGTCTGGAGCCGTCATGCCTTCTTATATCCCGGAAATCGAGGATGCTTTGCCGATCCTGAGCCAAGCGCGCCGTATCCTCGTGATCGGCTGCTCGGGCAGCGGCAAGAGCACCTTGGCACAAACCCTCTCGCGGATGTTTACCCTTCCCTATGTCTCCATGGACCGCGACGTTTTCTGGATGCCGGGGTGGACGCAACGCCCGAGGGCCGAAGCGCTCGAGATCGTCGAGCGGGCGGTGGCGCAGTCGCGGTGGATCATGGATGGCACAAGCCCCGGCACGTTGCCGCTGCGCCTGCCGCGCACCGATCTCGTCGTGTGGATGCGGCCGCCGCGCCATGTTTCGCTCTATGGCGTCATCAGCCGGTGGCTGCGGCTTCGCGGCAAGACACGTCCGGAAATGGCCGAGAACTGCCCCGAGCGCCTGACATTGGAGTTCCTGTCCTACATCTGGAATTTCGAAAAGACGGAGAGCCCGGAAATCGAGCAGAAGCTGGAGGATTATGGCCGCGGCGTGCCGGTGCTCGTCGTCCGGTCGCATGCCGGGACGCGGCGTTTGCTGGCACAACTTCGCCGTCATTGAAGCAGCGGGCGGTTCAATCTATTCTTCGACTATCTTGAGGCTGAAAATCCCGGGAGGCGAGTATGGATGTCGGCGCACTTTTCCTGAAAGCTGCAGCCTATGCTGCCGAGTTTCGACGCTCGGTCGGTGACAGGCCGCAACGGCCGTCAAGAGATTACCCGCAAGCCTTCACGGCATTTTCCGAGGAGCTGCCGGAACACGGATCGCCAGCTGGCGACGTGCTCGCTACGCTGGTTGAAAGGGCCGAGCCCGGATTGCATATGCCGACAGGGCCGCGGTTTTTCGGCTGGGTCATGGGCGGCTCCCATCCCGCCGGCGTTGCAGCCGATTTCCTGACGTCCGCTTGGGGGCAGAATGCCGGCAATCATGTCGCGGCGCCATCAGCGGCGGCCGTCGAAGCTGTGTCTGCGCGTTGGCTGCTCGAACTGCTCGACCTGCCACGTGAAAGTTCGGTCGGTTTCGTCACCGGCGCGACCATGGCCAATTTCGCTTGTCTTGCCGCCGCGCGCGGTGCAGTCCTGCGCGCGGTCGGTTGGGATGCGGATAGCCAAGGTCTTTTCGGTGCGCCGCAGATTACTGTCGTCATTGGTGATGATGCGCATACCACGATCTTTTCGGCCTTGCAGTTCCTGGGGCTCGGCCATGACCGTGTCTTGAGGGTGGCGACGGACGATCAGGGACGAATATTGTCCGATGCCTTTGCCGATGTCTTCCGATCGATAGATGGCCCGGCGATTGCGATCCTGCAGGCCGGACAGATCAACACCGGGGACTGTGATGATTTCGCCAAGCTCATTCCCATCGCAAAATCGCGCGGCGCCTGGGTTCACGTGGATGGGGCATTCGGCCTGTGGGCTCAAGCTTCGCCTGGAAAGCGCGATCTGACGGCAGGCGTCGGCTTGGCTGATAGCTGGGCAACCGATGGGCACAAATGGCTGCAGACGCCTTACGATTGCGGTTATGCGATCGTCCGCAATGAACTGGCGCACCGCAGGGCAATGTCCATCGCGGCAAGCTATCTGCCGCTGGCTGCGCAGGGCGAGCGCGACCCCTCGCATTACGTGCCCGAGCTCTCGCGCCGGGCGCGGGGATTTCCGACATGGTCGATGATCAAGCATCTGGGGCGTGACGGGATTGCTGCATTGATCGACCGCAATTGCGATGCGGCACGGGTTTTTGCCGGAAAGCTTGAGGCCGAACCCGGCATTGAGATCGTCAACAGGGTCGTCCTCAATCAGGTCATCATCCGCTTCGGCGCTGACATGGCTGCCGATGATGCCGACACCATGACCAAACGGACGATTGCACGCCTTCAGCAGACCGGAACGGCATTCGCCGGCGGCGCGCTTTGGCGGCAAAGACAGGTAATGCGGCTGTCAGTCAGCAATTACCAGACGGATGCAGTGCAGGCCGAGATCGCGGCAAAGTCCGTGATCGAAGCCTATCGTTACGTTAGCCAAGAGAGCGGCCTTGCCTGACGCTGCGTTTTGCTCCCGGTTAGGGCGGCGGCGCATCTTGTTTTTCCGCAAATCATTGAATATCTGAACGCCATGCCACAATTCGAGACCCGCCGGCCCGTCAAGCATTCACCCGACCAGATGTTCGACCTGATCGCCGATGTTGAAACATACCCGCAGTTCCTGCCGCTTTGCGAGGCGCTGACCGTGCGTTCGCGTAGGGAGCGCGATGGCAAGGAACTGCTCGTGGCGGATATGACCGTCGGCTACAAGGCGATCCGGGAGACGTTCACGACACAGGTTCTGCTCAACAAGACAGAGCGTCTGATCGATGTCAAATATATCGATGGGCCGTTCAAATATCTCGACAATCGCTGGAGCTTCGAAGCGATGGGCGAGGGCGGCTGTTCCGTCAATTTCTTCATCGACTACGAATTCAAGAGCCGCATTCTCGGCGCGCTCATGGGCTCGATGTTCGACCGGGCATTCCGGATGTTCTCCGAGGCCTTCGAGAAGCGCGCCGATGCGATCTACGCGACGGTGTAGCGGAAACGTCAGCTTGCCGCCGTCTCTTCCAGCATGTCGAGCGCCGTGCGCACCGTCGCCATCCTGACCGCGTCGCGGCCGATATCGCCATAGCGCATTTCGCGGTGATGCACCGTGCCGTTGCGGCTGGCTGCCGCCAAGTGCACCAGGCCGACCGGTTTTTCGTCCGATCCGCCGCCTGGGCCGGCAATGCCGGTGACGGCGACGGCGATGTCCGCCTTGGAATGGCTGAGCGCGCCGCGGACCATTTCGATCGCCGTCTGGCGCGACACGGCGCCATGCGCTTCAAGCGTTGCGGTATGGACGCCGAGCATCTGGATCTTTGCATCATTGGAATAGGTGACGAAGCCGCGATCGACCACCGACGAGGAGCCCGGAATCTCCGTCAAGGCGCCTGCGATCAGGCCGCCAGTACAGGATTCGGCCGTCGCCACCATCAGGTTACGTTTCGAGAAGGCGGCGATCAGCATCCCTGCCTTGGCTTCGACATCCTCCGGCCAGCCGCTCATTTGATGCCTCCTTGGTAGACAACCGTTGCCGTGGCGATCGCAGCAATGCCTTCACGGCGGCCGATGAAGCCGATCTTTTCATTGGTCGTCGCCTTGACCGAGCAGCGATCCAGCGAAATGCCCAGCATATCCGCCAGATTTTCGCGCATCGCCAGCCGTTGCGGACCGATCTTCGGGGCTTCGGCGATCAGCGAAACGTCTGCATTCATGATCGTGCCGCCATTGTCGCGAACGATCTTTGCGGCGTGTTCCAGAAAGATGCGGGAGGCTGCACCCTTCCATTGCGGATCGGAGGGCGGAAAATGATCGCCGATATCGCCGGCGCCGCAGGTGGCGAGCAGGGCATCGGTCAAGGCGTGCAGGGCGACATCGGCATCGGAATGGCCAAGCAGCGTCTGGTCATGCGGCATGAAGATGCCGCAGAGCGTTACGCCATCGCCATCGATCAGCTGGTGCACGTCATAACCGTTGCCTGTTCGGACATCCGGAAGCGCGTTCCGGTTCAGTTTTTCATCGGCCATGGTGATATCCCGTTTGATCGTCAGCTTCACATTGTCCACCGATCCTTCGATCAGAGTCACGGGCATTCCGGCCCATTCGGCGATCGAGGCATCGTCGGTGAAATCGGCGGTGCCGGAAGCGGCGGCATTGCTATGCGCTTCAAGGATCGGCGCGAAACGAAAGCATTGCGGCGTCTGGGCGCTGTAGAGGCCCGCTCTCGGTACAGTCTCAAGGACCTTTCCTTCCGCGGACCCGCGTTTCAATGTGTCGGCAACCGCAATTGCGGGCAGGAGGGCATCGGCGCCCTGTTCCAGCGTCAGGACGCAGCGGTCGAGCAAAGCGTGGTCGATGAACGGCCGCACGGCATCATGGATCATCACATGGGTAATGCCTGCGTGTTCCAGTGCTTTCAGTCCCGCCAGCACCGAAAGCTGCCGCGTCGGCCCGCCATGGACAATGATAAGGGTCGATGTATCGCCGGAAACAAGGCTGCGCGCCTGTGCAAACAGAGCCTCGTCATCGGGATGAATGACGGCGACGATCGTCTTTTCCCTCGGCCATGTCGCAAAAACGTCAAGCGTATGGGTCATAACCGGCCGCCCGCCGACGGCGCGATATTGCTTCGGTCCATCCTGCAGGGAGCCGGCGCGTTCGCCCCGGCCGGCAGCGACAATGACGATACCACAGGAAAACTGTTCTTTTGCGTGCATCTTCTATATGGGTTCCTGCAAATAGAGCGCCGCCCGGGCTCGATGCCGGATATAGGGACGGCTTTCGCGCTCCGGTCATACTGTCAAAACACCGGGCTCGTGCCGTTTCATCGCGCGGTGCTTCAAATCGTGATGGTGATTTACCGCGACGGGGTGGGCTTTACCAGTTGTCCCGGGAATTTTGTCGTACAGCGCTGAAATCGCTTGGCAAGCCCGTCAAGTATGTCTAAAAATAGTGCATAGTAAAGATGTGCCCGAAAGATAATCATTTGCAGATACCGGATTTGTCATCTCCGTTCCGGGTTGGGCGGCTCTCCTTCAGGAACCGCGTCGTGCTGGCGCCGATGTCGGGCGTGACGGACTTGCCCTTCCGGCAATTGGCCTGGCGGTTCGGCGCAGGCCTCGTCGTGACCGAAATGGTCGCAAGCCGTGAACTTGTCGGCAACGCATCGGAAAGCTGGTCGCGGCTGAAGAGTTCCGGTATCGATCCGCATATGGTGCAGCTGGCCGGACGCGAGGCGTTTTGGATGGGCGAGGCGGCGAAGATCGCCGCCGACAACGGCGCCGATGTCATCGACATCAACATGGGGTGTCCCGCAAAAAAGGTAACGGGCGGCTATTCGGGCTCGGCGCTGATGCGTGACCCGGATCATGCCTTGTCGCTGATCGAAGCCACGGTGAAGGCGGTCGATGTGCCGGTGACGCTGAAAATGCGCCTCGGCTGGGATGACAACTCCATCAACGCGCCTGTGATCGCTAAACGCGCAGAAGATGCCGGCGTCCAGATGATCACCATTCATGGCCGCACCCGCATGCAGTTCTACAATGGCAAGGCCGATTGGGATGCGATCCGCGCCGTGCGCGACGTGATTTCCGTGCCGCTCGTTGCCAATGGCGATGTGGCGACGCGGGAGGATGCCAATGAAATTCTCCGGCGCTCCGGTGCCGACGCTGTGATGATCGGGCGCTCCAGCCAGGGCCGGCCCTGGCATGCCGGCGTGCTTGCCGGTGCGGTTGAACACCCGGACACAGCGCAGATCGCCGATATCGTTGCCGAGCATTACGGCATGATGCTGGAGTTTTACGGAACCGATATCGGTCTTCGCCATGCGCGAAAACATCTCGGCTGGTATCTGGGCCGGTTTGCGCCGCAGCTTGCAGCGCAGGAGAAAGCGGCAATCATGACCTCCACAGAGCCCGCCGCCGCCCTGTCCGGCGCAGTGGCGGCTATCGCCGCCGGGTGCGGTCTTGGCGAAGAAAAGGATGCGGCATGACCGGGAAAATAAGTGACGAGGAGCGGAAAGCCGTCAATTCGCTGCCGATGGCGGTTCTCAACGCCATCCAGAACCCGGTCATCCTCGTCGATGAAAACGGCCTCGTTGCCTTTGCCAACTGGGAGGCGGAAGCATTCTTCGGTGCCAGCGCCAATTATCTCGCCCGCCACGACATCAGCGCCTTCATTCCGTTCGGCAGCCCGCTCTTGACGCTGATCGAGCAGGTTCGCGAACGCCGCGCCGCCGTCAACGAGTACCGTGTCGATCTCAGCTCGCCGCGGCTGGGTGCCGACAAGCTTGTCGATCTCTATGTGGCGCCGGTCCTGTCCGAGCCGGGTTCGGTCGTGATCGTTTTCCAGGAGCGCTCGATGGCCGACAAGATCGACCGGCAGCTGACCCACAGGGCTGCGGCGCGCTCGGTCACCGGCCTTGCGTCGATGCTTGCCCACGAGATCAAGAACCCGCTGTCTGGCATCCGAGGTGCCGCCCAGCTTCTCGAAACATCGGTCAATGACGAGGATAGGGCGCTGACCCGGCTCATCTGCGACGAGACGGACCGGATCGTTTCGCTGGTCGATCGCATGGAAGTGTTTTCAGACGAGCGGCCGGTCGATCGCCATCCGGTCAATATCCACTCGGTGCTCGATCATGTGAAGGCCATCGCCAAGGCCGGCTTTGCCCGGAAAATTCGTATTACCGAAAATTACGATCCGTCGCTGCCGCCGGTCTATGCCAATCGCGACCAGCTGATCCAGGTGTTCCTCAACCTAATCAAGAACGCTGCGGAAGCTGTTGCCGACAAACCGGACGGCGAGATCATGCTGACGACGGCCTACAGGCCGGGTATCCGTCTGTCGGTTGCCGGAACGCGGGAAAAGATTTCGCTGCCGCTCGAATTCTGCGTCCATGATAACGGACCGGGCGTGCCGTCCGATCTCGTGCCGCATCTGTTCGATCCGTTCATCACCACCAAGACCAACGGCTCGGGCCTCGGCCTTGCCCTGGTTGCCAAGATCATCGGCGGCCATGGCGGCATCGTCGAATGTGACAGCCAGTCGAGCCGCACGACATTTCGCGTTCTGATGCCCGCTTCGAAAGGACCGACGGCCGAAGACAGCGAACCACTGACCATCATAAAAGGACAATCCCGATGACTGGCGCCACTATCCTCGTCGCTGACGACGACGCTGCCATCCGTACCGTTCTGAACCAGGCGCTGAGCCGTGCCGGTTACGACGTCCGCATCACCTCGAACGCAGCGACGCTGTGGCGGTGGATATCGGCCGGTGATGGCGATCTCGTCGTCACCGACGTGGTGATGCCCGACGAAAACGCCTTCGACCTTCTGCCGCGGATCAAGAAGGCGCGGCCGGACCTGCCGGTGCTGGTGATGAGCGCCCAGAACACCTTCATGACGGCGATCAAGGCCTCGGAAAAGGGTGCCTACGACTATCTGCCGAAACCTTTCGACCTCACTGAACTGATCGCCATCATCGGCCGCGCACTGGCCGAGCCGAAGCGCAAGCCGGTGAAGCTGGAAGACGATCCGCAGGATGGCATGCCGCTGGTCGGCCGCTCCGCCGCGATGCAGGAAATCTACCGGGTTCTTGCACGGCTGATGCAGACCGACCTGACGCTGATGATCACCGGCGAGTCCGGCACGGGCAAGGAACTGGTCGCCAAGGCGTTGC
>JAESFK010000750.1_pt1 | contig 13093 bp, 9 predicted proteins | sample 9269391 | NCBI WGS metagenome assembly JAESFK01 (sample SAMN14506231, study PRJNA617097) | algae metagenome | isolation source: Drouetiella hepatica UHER 2000/2452 and co-occurring heterotrophs from... | place: Slovakia: Slovak Paradise National Park, Hrabusice, Kosice Region | collected 2000-01-01
GCCTGCGCCATATTGGCGAAACCTTCCTTGGAGCCGAGGGTGGCCACAACCTGGGTATCGGGGTTGAGCTTGACGCCGAAACGGCGGGCATAATAGGCGGCCTGCGCGCGGCGAAGGCCCGGAATGCCCTTGGAGGACGAATAGCGGTGGGTGCGCGGATCCTGGACGACCTCGCACAGCTTGTCGACCACGGATTGCGGTGTCGGAAGGTCCGGATTGCCCATGCCGAGGTCGATGATATCAGCTCCACCCGCTCGCGCGCTGGCTTTCAAACGGTTGACCTGTTCGAAAACGTAAGGCGGCAGACGCCGGACTTTGTGAAACTCTTCCATCTCTAAACCTCGTCTTGCGCCGTCGCCATGCCGGAATCACGCGTGCAAGGAGACGCGCGCGGTGCAATCAGGCCCACGCGGCCATGAAACGCTTTGCGTCCAAATCAGCCGAAACGCAAGCGCTATTTCTGTATCTGCTTCAGCGTATCGGTACCGTGATTGGCAGCCAGCTGCTGAAGCTCCTTCAGGCGGCGCTGATATTCCGCTTCGGAGATTTTTCCGGACGAGCGGGCGGCACCAAGCGCCGTCAGCCGCGCCGACTGGCTGGCTGCATCTTCATTGCTCATCTGGGCCGTTGCAGCGGGCAGTTTTCCTTCGATGACCGGATAGACATCCGCGGGAATAGGCTTGGCCATGGTGGCCGAATAGATCGACGGCTGCTCATCGACTTTTGCCGAACTGCAGGCGGCAAGAGCAAGCACCAAACCCGCCAATCCAAAGGCCGTACCCATCCGCGTCATCACTGCTTTTCCCGATCTCGTCATCTCGCCCCTGCCCGGCCTTTTTCGCTGGATCCCTGACCGAAACCGGCGGGCCGCAAATGTGCCCCGAGTCCAACATGCGCTGGCACTTGTAATCATTTTCATGCAGAATGTAAAAAGACAAAACAAACAAACGTCTGTGGAGGAAACTGGGTGGCTGAAGACAGGAAGACTGTGGGCCAGACCGGCGCCAGCACGGATGGTTTCACTGGTTTCGACCCGAAATCCGTCGAACCCTACATCGTCAAGGATCCGGAAGCCTTCACGATCAATCTCGCCCGTACGGTCGAGCAGCTCGGCAAGGCAGCATCGGCATGGCTTGCCCCGCGCGAAAGCGGGGAAAAGACCGACATGGTGGCCGACCCGATGGTCGACATGGTCAAGACCCTCTCCAAGGTTTCCGAATACTGGCTCTCCGACCCCAGGCGCACGCTTGAAGCCCAGACCCATCTGATGGGGAGCTTCTTCTCGATGTGGACGCGCACGCTGCAAAAGATGGGCGGCGAGACGGTCAGCGATCCCGACGATGTGCCAAGTAACGACAAGCGGTTTTCCGATGCCGACTGGGTCGCCAACCCGTTCTTCGATTTCCTGCGCCAGGCCTATTTCATCACGTCCAACTGGGCCGACCGGATGGTGCGCGACGCCGAAGGCTTGGACGACCACACCAAACACAAGGCTGCCTTTTATGTGCGGCAGATCTCCAGTGCTCTGTCGCCCGCCAATTTCGTCACCACCAACCCGCAGCTCTACCGCGAAACGGTTGCCTCCAGCGGCGCCAACCTCGTCAAGGGCATGCAGATGCTGGCCGAGGACATTGTTGCTGGCAAGGGCGATCTGAAACTGCGCCAGACGGATGTCAGCAAATTTGCCGTCGGCGAAAACATCGCGATCACGCCCGGCAAGGTGATCGCCCAGAGCGATGTCTGCCAGGTGCTGCAATATGATGCCTCAACCGAGACGGTGCTGAAGCGGCCTCTTCTGATCTGCCCTCCGTGGATCAACAAGTTCTATGTGCTGGATCTCAACCCGCAAAAATCCTTCATCAAATGGGCGGTGGATCAGGGCCATACCGTCTTCGTCATCTCCTGGGTCAATCCGGACGAACGGCACGCCAAGAAGGATTGGGAATCCTATGCCCGCGAAGGCATCGGTTTTGCACTCGACACCATCCGTCAGGCAACCGGCGAAGAGGACGTGAACGCGATCGGCTATTGCGTTGGCGGAACGCTGCTTGCCGCAACCCTTGCCCTGCAAGCCCAGGAAGGCGATACGCGCATCCGCTCGGCCACCCTGTTCACCACGCAGGTCGATTTCACTCATGCCGGCGACCTCAAGGTTTTCGCAGATGAGGAACAGATCGCCCAGATGGAAGAGCGGATGAAGGAGACCGGCTATCTCGACGGCTCGAAGATGGCCATGGCCTTCAACATGCTGCGCGCTTCCGATCTCATCTGGCCCTATTTCGTCAACAACTACCTGAAGGGCCAGGAGCCGACGGCGTTCGACCTGCTCTACTGGAATTCCGATTCCACTCGCATGCCGGCGGCCAACCATTCATTCTATCTGCGAAACTGCTATCTGCAGAACAATCTGACCAAGGGCGAAATGGTGCTGGCGGGCAAGAAGATCTCGCTCGGTGACGTCAAAATCCCGATCTATAATCTCGCCACCAAGGAAGATCATATCGCGCCTGCGAAGTCGGTGTTCGTCGGCAGCCAGTTCTTCGGCGGCGACGTCACCTATGTGATGTCGGGCTCCGGCCATATCGCCGGCGTCGTCAATCCGCCGGACAAGGGCAAGTACCAGTTCTGGACCGGTGGCCCGACCACGGGCGATTTCGACGATTGGGTCACGTCCGCACAGGAAACACCGGGCTCCTGGTGGCCGCACTGGCACTCCTGGATCGAAACGCTTGACGGCGAGCGCGTGCCGGCGCGCAAGACGGGTGGAAACCTCAACTCTCTCGAAGAAGCGCCGGGCTCCTATGTCCGCGCGCGCGCCTGATTAGATAACGGACATCTCATGCTCTTCGACAGGCCACTGGTGCCCGCCGTCCTTATCCAGCGTTACAAACGCTTTCTCTTCGATGCCGTGCTTGAGGATGGGCGCGCGATCACTGGCTCCTGCCCCAATACAGGATCGATGCGCGGACTGACGGCACCCGGTTCGCGCATCTGGCTGTCCGAGCACGACAGTCCGACGCGCAAATATCAGCACATGTTCGAAATGGTCGAGGTCGATGGCACCGTTGTCGGCATCAATACCGGTTTGCCGAACAGACTGGCGGAAGAGGCCCTCAAGGCCGGACAGGTCGGCGACCTTCATCTCTATTCGACCCTCCAGCGTGAACAGAAATATGGCCGCAATTCCCGCATAGACATGCTGCTGACCGATGCCGAGCGCGGGCGCGCCTATGTCGAGGTCAAGAACGTGCATTTCAGCCGCACTCCCGGCCTGACAGAATTTCCCGACAGCCCGACAGCGCGGGGCGCAAAACACCTGGAAGAACTCGGCGACATGGTCCAGGCAGGCCATCGCGGTATCATGATCTACCTGATCCAGCGGGAGGATTGCGCCACCTTCAGAATATGCGACGATCTCGACCCGCTTTATGCAAAGGCTTTCCGCCGGGCCATGCAGCGCGGAATTGAGGCCTTCGCCATCAAATGCAGGGTTTCGCCGCAGCAAATTACACCTGACGGCCTGATCCCGATAGACGAACCTGCCTGTGCTGATCTATGACAACAGGGAAAGACAACTGAAAGTATTGTAATGGTCACCTACATTGAGGCAGCGTCCGCGCCCTACAAGAATACCGGCGTCATCCGCCTCTATACGCCCGAAGATTTTGCCGGGATCAAGCGCGCCTGCCAGATCACCGCGCGCTGCCTCGACGAACTGGCAAGCCGCGTCAAGCCGGGCGTGACGACAGACGAGATCGACCGTTTCGTGTTCGACTTCGGCATGGATCACGGCGCCCTGCCCGCGACGCTCAACTATCGCGGCTATACCAAATCATCCTGCACATCGATCAACCACGTCGTCTGCCATGGCATCCCCAACGAGAAGCCGCTGCGCGAGGGCGATATCGTCAATATCGACGTGACCTATGTCATCGACGGCTGGCACGGCGATTCCAGCCGGATGTATCCGGTCGGCGAAATCAAGCGCGCTGCCCAGCGTCTGCTCGAGGTCACCCATGAATGCCTGATGCGCGGCATCGCCGCCGTCAAGCCCGGCGCGCGCACCGGCGCGATTGGCGAAGCCATCCAGACCTTTGCCGAAGCGGAGCGCTGTTCGGTGGTGCGCGATTTCTGCGGCCACGGCGTCGGCCGCCTGTTTCATGACGCGCCCAACATTCTGCATTATGGCCGCGCCAACGAAGGCCCTGAAATGCGCGAAGGCATGATCTTCACGATCGAGCCGATGATCAACCTCGGCCGCCCGCATGTGAAGGTTCTGGCCGATGGCTGGACAGCCGTTACCCGCGACCGGTCATTGTCGGCGCAATACGAGCATGCCGTGGGCGTTACCGCCGCTGGCTGTGAGATTTTCACCCTATCGCCTGGCGGCCTCGACCGTCCGGGCCTGCCAGCATAAGGTTTTCAATGACAAAGCCCCCTTTCTCTTCCGACGGTGACAGTTCACAACCGCCTGATGAGAGGGGCTTTTTCGCCGAGCAGCAATCGAAACGGCCTGCCCTGACGATACCGCCAGTACAACAGGACGATGCGCATTATCACGGCCACAGGGACCGGCTGCGGACACGCTACAAGGATCACGGTGATACGGCGCTCGCTGACTATGAAATCCTCGAACTGCTGCTGTTTCGCCTGATCCCGCGCCGCGACACCAAGCCGATTGCCAAGGCGCTGCTTGAGCGGTTCGGGACGCTGGCCGGCGTCTTCGGCGCTTCGCCGGCCCTGCTGCAGGAGGTGAAAGGCATCGGCGAGGCCGTCGCCTTCGACCTGAAGCTCATCTCAACCGTTGCCCATAGAACACTCAAGGGCGAACTCAAGGGCAAGCAGGTGCTGGCCTCTTGGTCGTCGGTCATTGACTATTGCCATGCGGCGATGGCGCATGAGACCCGCGAGCAGTTCCGCATTCTCTTCCTTGACAAACGCAATGCGCTGATCGCCGATACGGCGAAACCGCTGGGTATAACCGTTCACGATCACATCATCATCGGCAAGGATGGCCATGCCAGCCTCAAGGGACTGCGCCTCATCTGATCGCCCGCTCAGAGCCACTTCGCCCGCCGGAACATCCGGTAGAGCATGCTGCACACGAAAAAGATGAAACCGAGAATGACGAAGTAGCCATACTTAAACTTCAACTCGGGCATTTCGTCGAAATTCATTCCGTAGATCCCGGCAATCGCCGTCGGCACTGCGAGGATCGCCGCCCAGGATGCGAGCTTGCGCGAAATCTCGGTCTGTTCGGACTGGCCAATCATCAGGCTGGCTTCGAAGGTGAAAGCCAGAACCTCGCGCAAGGTGTCGATATCCTCCTGCACCCGCCGGACGTGATCGGTCACATCACGGAACAGTGTGTGCAGCGTTGCGTCCATGCCCGGAAGATCAAGATGCTCGTGGCGCCGGCACACATCGACCAGCGGCACGACGGCATTGCGCAGTCGAAGCAGGCTGCGGCGCAGAAAATAGAGCCGTTCGATGTCCTTTTTGTCCAGCCGTTCGCGCAATAGCCGCTCTTCAAGGCCTTCCACTTCCGCATGGATGCCTTCGACGACCGGCATGTAGTTGTCGACGATGAAGTCGAGGATGGAATAGAGAATGTAGTTCTCACCATGTGCCAATGCGGCCGGCGAAGCCTCGCAGCGTTGCCTGACCAGATTGTAGGATGTCGACGGTCCGTGGCGCACCGAAACGACATAGCCGCGGCCGACGAACAGATGGGTTTCACCGAAAACGATTTCGTCGCCCATCATATGAGCCGTGCGCGCCACAACGAAGATGGAATCGCCATAGATTTCCAGCTTGGGGCGCTGATGGGCATGACCGGCATCTTCGATGGCCAGTTCATGCAGACCGAACTCGGCCTGAACCTCGCGCAACAGCGCCTCGTCCGGCTCATGCAGGCCGATCCACACCACCGCCTTGTCACGGCCCTTCCATGTGTGTGCGTCCTTGATTTCGATATCGAGGATACGCTGGCCATGTTCGTAGACGGCGGCTGCAACAACACCGGGACGGGTGCGCGGTTTGGCAGGCGGAGGCTGAAACGCGCCGGGCGATGCAGCGGTTTCGCTTTCCCGTCTGCCCTCTGCTTCATGCAAAGCCATGCTCCACCTCCCGTCACCCAAACCGCCGGGCGATTCCCGGCAATCACCGAAAGCGCACAACGCGCCGCAGGCTGCCGATTTTCCGGCCCAATATAATCGCTTCCGGTAAAATAAGCATCCGCAAGGCTCGAGCATGTTCCCAATGCTTTATTAAACTGTAAGATTGACGATATAGACGCTTGCGAGCGAATTTACCGCAACGCACAATGATTCTCCCTCCATCATCGGAAACGCGTCATGAACCAATACGATCTCGTGGTTGTCGGCAGCGGACCTGCAGGGCGCAGAGCCGCCATCCAGGCCGCCAAGCTGAGCAAGAAGGTTCTTGTGATCGAACAGGGAAAGCGCGTCGGCGGCGTCTCGGTTCATACCGGCACCATTCCGTCCAAAACCCTTCGCGAAACCGCGCTCAACCTGACCGGCTGGCGCGAGCGGGGTTTTTACGGGCGCGCTTACCGGGTGAAGGAAGAGATCAGCGCCGAAGATCTGCGCCGCCGCCTGCTGATCACGCTTGATCATGAGGTCGAGGTGCTGGAACACCAGTTTGCCCGCAACCGCGTTCAGCATGTCCGCGGCAAGGCCAGCTTCATCGATCCGCAGACGATGCAGATCCTCAAGGAAGACGGCGAGATCATCCAGGTTTCTGCCACCAGCATCCTTTTGGCCGTCGGCACGAAACCGTTTCGCCCGGACTATATTCCCTTCGATGGGAAGACAGTGCTCGATAGCGACGAGCTGCTTGAGATCGAAGACTTGCCGCGCTCCCTGGCCGTCATCGGCGCAGGCGTCATCGGTATCGAATATGCGACGATCTTCAGCGCGCTCGATACGCAGGTCACTTTGATCGACCCGAAAGCCACCATGCTGGATTTCATCGACAAGGAAATCGTCGAGGACTTCACCTATCAGCTGCGCGACCGAAACATGAAACTGCATCTCGGCCAGAAGGCCGAAAAAGTGGAGCGGACGCCGGACGGCAAATGCTCTATCAAGCTCGATAGCGGCCGCGTCATCATCTGCGAAATGGTGCTGTTTGCCGCCGGCCGGATGGGCGCTACCGATTCGCTCAATCTGGCTGCCGCGGGCCTCGAGGCCGACAACCGCGGACGTCTCAGCGTCAACCCCGAGACCTTCCAGACATCGGTTCCGAATATCTATGCGGCCGGCGACGTCGTCGGCTTCCCGAGCCTTGCCTCCACCTCGATGGAACAGGGCCGCATCGCAGCGCGCGTCGCCGTCGGCGCCATCGCCAAGGAGCCGCCGAAATTCTTCCCATACGGTATCTACGCCGTGCCGGAAATCTCGACCTGCGGCCTGACGGAAGAAGAAGTCAAGGAGCGCGGCATCCCCTATGAATGCGGCATCGCCCGCTTCCGCGAGACGTCGCGCGGCCATATCATGGGGCTGGATTCCGGGCTCTTGAAGCTGATCTTCTCGCTGAAGACCCGGCGTCTGCTGGGCGTCCATATCGTCGGCGAGGGTGCAACCGAACTTGTCCATATCGGCCAGGCCGTACTCAATCTGAAGGGCACGGTCGAATATTTCGTGGAAAACACCTTCAACTACCCGACACTTGCCGAAGCCTACAAGATCGCCGGTCTCGATGCCGGCAACCGGATGGGCGAGATCACGCCGAAGGTGTGAACGCGGTCTCTGGCCTCGACGCTTGCCGCATCAACCAGCTACCAGACATTTGAACAACGCACGGTCAAAAGCCGCCTCCACTGGCGGCTTTTGACGTTAAAGGTTTCCTGACCTACTCCGCCGGCTGGCCTTCCGTCTTACGCCCGATCGTCTTTGCCTTTTCGCGCAGCCACTGGAAGTTCACGTAGAGCATCGGGATCAGGAAGATGCCGACCAGTGCCGCCCCCAGCATGCCGCCGAAGACGGCGGTGCCGACGCCGCGGCGGCTAAGCATGCCGGCCCCTTCCGCAATGACCAGCGGCACCAGACCGGCAATGAAGGCGAAGCTGGTCATCATCACGGCGCGGAACCGTTCGCGTGCCCCTTCGACAGCCGCGTCCGCAATGCCCAATCCGTGCTTTCGGCGTTCCATGGCAAATTCGACGATGAGAATGCCGTTTTTCGCCGCAAGCGCGATCAGCACCACAAGGCCGATCTGGGCATAGAGGTTGTTGTCGAGGCCCGCGACTTTGAGCCCCAGCATTGAACCGGCGATACCGGCCGTCACCGACAGCAGCACCGCGATCGGGATCATCCAACTCTCATACAGCCCGACCAGGAACAGATAGGCGAAAAGCACCGCAAGTCCGAGGATCATCGCCGTCTTGCCACTTGCTTCGATTTCCTGCAGCGCCGTGCCCGTCCATTCGTAGCTGTAACCGGCCGGCAGCGTCTTGGCGGACACCGCCTCCATGGCAGCAATCGCTTCGCCGGAACTGCGCCCCTCCGCCGGCCCGCCATTGATCGTCGCGCTGGCATAGTTGTTGTAGCGGACGATCAGCTGTGGTCCAAGGATCAGGCGCGCTTGCGCAAAAGCCCGGATCGGCACCATCTGGCCCTGGTTGTTGCGGACATTGATCCGGTAGATGTCGTCGACCTTCGCCCGCTCCGATGCCTCACCCTGCACCGTAACCTGCCACGTCCGGCCAAACAGGTTGAAATCGTTGGCATAGGCGCTTCCCAGCACCGATTGCAGGACATTGAAGACATCCGAGACTTCGATCCCGAGCGTCTGAACCTTTTCGCGATCGATATCAAGATACAGCTGCGGCGTGTTGGCCGCATAGGTGGTGAAGACCCGGTTTAATGCCGGATCCTGGTTGGCCGCGAACACCAGTCCGCGTGCCGCCTGGGCAACATCGCTGGCGCTACCGCCGGTGAGGCTGAGAAGCTGGTATTCGAAGCCGCTGCCTGTGCCCAAACCGATGATCGGCGGCAGATTGTAGACGATAACGTTGGCGTCCCTGATGGCCTGGAGTTCAGTGCTGATCTTGGCGATCAGACCATTGACCGACAATTCCACGGTCTTGCGGTCGGCAAACGGCTTTAGCGTGATCGCCAGCAGACCCGAGTTCGACTTTACCTGGCCATCGAGCAGACTGTAGCCGACAACCGACATGACACCATCGACGCCATCGGTGGCGCGGATCATCTCTTCGACCCGCTTGGCAACGGCATTGGTGCGGTTCACGGACGCGCCATCGGGCAGAACAATTTCACCAAAGATAGCGCCCTGATCCTCCGAGGGAAGGAAGCCCGTTGGTGTCGACTTGACGAGCCAGCCTGTACCCGCGATCAGCCCTGCGAGCAGCACCAGCCCCAGAAACGCGAAGCGAACGAACCTTCGAACCAGCGAGGCATAGCCATCGCGGGCATAGTCGATCCCCTTTAGCACATAGCGGATCGGCCCGCGCTTCGGACCATGATGCGCCTTCAGAAGAACGGCGCAGAGGGCTGGCGACAGTGTCAGCGCATTGATCGCCGAAATCACCATGGAGACCGACACCGCAACGGCAAACTGGCGGAAAAGTTCACCGGAAATGCCTGGAATGAATGCCACCGGTATAAACACCGAAAGCAGAACCAGCGTGATGGCAATAATCGGCGCCGTGATCTCGCCCATGGCGACCCGCGCCGCTTCCGCCGGCGTGATGCTCGGGTTCTTTTCCAGTTGCGCTTCGACGGCCTCGACGACCACGATCGCGTCATCGACCACGATGCCGATTGCCAAAACAAGCGCCAGCAGCGAAACGGTATTGGCTGAAAAGCCGAAAGCCATCATCACGGCGAACGTTCCAATCAGCGAGACCGGCACAGCGATCAGCGGAATGAGCGTCGCCCGCACGCTTCCCAGGAACAGATAGACGACGATCACAACGAGAATGAACGCCTCGATCAGGGTCTTGACGACCTCGTGAATGCTCTCCTCGACGAACTTCGTCGTATCGTAGGTCACCTTGTATTCGACGCCATCCGGAAATGACGGCTTGAGCTTCTCGAGCAGCTGACCGATGGCCTCGGCCGTGGCGATGGCGTTGCCACCGGGCGATTGATAGATGCCAAGGACGGCCGCCGGCGTGCCATCCTGCCGGCCGATCTGCTCCGCAGTCTTCGACGTCAACTCGACGCGCGCGACATCGCGGATGCGAACAAACGAACCGTCCGGCTGTGCCCGAAGGACAATGCTTTCGAACTCTTCGACGGTGCTGAGCCGCCCCTTCGTCTGGATGGTCAGCTGGAACTGCTGGTCGGGCAGTGCCGGCTGCGCGCCGATCCGGCCGATAGCCGCCTGGACGTTCTGCCGTTTCAACGCATCGACGATGTCATTCGGCGTCATGCCGAAGCGGGTCAGCCGCTCCGGCGTCACCCAGATGCGCATGCTGTAATCGGAGGGCGTCAGAAGCGTGACGTCACCGACACCGCTGATCCGCTTCAACCCGTCCATGATGTTGATGGTCGCGTAGTTGGACAGGAAAAGCTGATCCTGCTTGCCGTCCTTCGACGTCAGGGCGATCAACTGCATCAGCGCCGACGATTTTTTCTTGACGCTGATGCCCTGCGCCCGCGCCTCCTGCGGCAGCTGTGACTCGGCGAGGTTAACACGGTTCTGCACGTTGACGGCGTTGATATCGGGGTCCGTACCGACAGCGAAGCTGACGGTCAGCGTATAGCTGCCATCGTTACCGCTGGTCGATTTCATGTAGATCATGTTATCGACGCCGACGACGCGGGACTCGATCGGCTGGGCGACCGATTGCTGAACGATTTCAGCGCTGGCGCCGGGATAGCTGACCGTCACCGAAACCTGCGGCGGTACGATATCCGGAAACTGGGCGACGGGTATGACGCTCAGCGCGACAAGACCTGCAATGGTGATGACGAGCGAGATGACGACCGCAAGCCGTGGCCGATCGATGAAAATCCCTGACAGCATGGCTCAGGACCCCGACTTGACTTCGAGCGGCTCGACAACCTGTCCGGGGCGAACCCGTTGAATACCCTCGGTCACGATCCTGTCGCCGACGGCTAGCCCCTTGAGCACGGACAGCTCGCTGCCCTCCGTCTGGCCCGGCTCGATACGGCGAACCTCGATCTTGTTCTCGCTATTGACCACGAGTGCAAACGGCCCGGACTGATCGACCTGGATCGCCGCCTGCGGCACGACCAGCGACTTTTCCGCGGTGCCGCCTTCGACGGTGACGGTAACGAGCTGGCCGTCGATCAGTATCCGGCTCGGATTTGGAAACGTCGCTCTGACCGGAACGGTATCGGTGCCCCGGTCCACGGTCACATCGACAAAATTGACCTTGCCGGGCTCGGCATAGCGGCTTCCATCGGCAAGCTCGACATAAACGACCGCCGCATCCACGGTGCTGCCCAGCGTCCCCTTGCCACCCAGCTTTGCACGAATCGCCAGAATCTCACGCTGAGATACCGAGAAGCTCACATAGATCGGGTCCTGGCCGACGATCGTCGCCAGCCCATTGCTCGAGGGGCCGATGAAGTTTCCGACGGAATAGACCGAACTGCCAATGCGTCCGGCAATCGGCGCACGGATTTCGGTATAACCGAGATCAAGCTTGGCTTTATCCAGCGCGGCGTTCAATTGCGTCAGGCTGCCTTTGGCTTCGCTCTGCTTGGCAATAGCCAAATCCAGCTGACTCTGCGGTGCGGCGCTCTTGGCAACAAGGGTCGTCTGTCGCTGAACCTCGATATTCGTCAGGGCAAGCCCGGCTTCAGCGGATTGGATCGCGCCCTCAGCCTGGACAACCGCAGCTTCGTATTGTCCCTTCTCCATGACGAAGAGCAGATCGCCTTCCTTAACGTCCTGCCCTTCGGTAAAGAGCCGCTTCTCAAGGAAGCCATCAACGCGCGCCCGCAACTCGACCTTATCCACGGCCTGGACGCGCCCGGTGAAGGAAATCGATGGCCTGATATCCTTTTCAACGACTTGGGTGACGGAAACCGCTGGCGCGGCAGCCGGCTTGGCACCCTCCTGAGCCAGGGCACCGCTGCCCATCGCAATCGCTGGAATGACCATTGCAGCAGTGATCAAAAGTCGATAAGCGCAACCTGCCATTGAATATCCCCCTCAATCGCGTCCGGTAACAACTGCCTCACCTTCCTCCGTCCGGTAGCCAGTGTCAATCTATGCACGTTCTTGATGTTTTCGCTTTCCGGATTGCTCCAATCGGGGACAAGGCCACAGTGGTCCACCGGCAAACGATGCCGGGACGTCGGCTTGACAAACAGAAAAAGCCGCCCCTTTCGGGACGGCTTTTCCGAAGTCATGCAACGATGCGCGGCGTTATTCGGCGCTGTCGTCGGCGGCTTTCTTCTTGGCCGGAGCCTTCTTCTTCGGTGCTGCGGCTTCTTCGCTTTCCGTGGCTTCAGCCTTGGCAGCCTTCTTCTTCGGAGCGGCCTTCTTCGTTTCCGAATCGCCGTCCTCGTCGTCAGCCAGCAGTTCTTCCTTGCTGACGGTCTTGTCGGTGACCTTCACTTCGGAGAGCAGGTGATCGACGACCTTTTCTTCGAAGATCGGCGCGCGCAGCGAAGCGGCAGCACCTGGGGTCTTCTGGAAGTAGTCGATGATCTGCTTTTCCTGGCCCGGGAACTGGCGCAGCTGTTCGAACAGCGAACGCTGCATTTCTTCGTCGGTTACCGTTACACCGGCCTTTTCGCCGATTTCGGACAGAACGAGGCCGAGGCGGACGCGGCGTTCAGCCAGCTTGCGGTACTCGCCGCGGGCTTCTTCTTCCGTCGTGTCTTCATCGGCAAAGGTCTTTCCGGCCTGTTCCAGGTCGGTATTGATCTGGCGCCAGATATTGTCGAACTCGGCGTCAACGAGGCGCTGCGGCGTGTCGAACTGGTAGAGTTCGTCCAGCTGGTCGAGGATCTGACGCTTGACCTTCTGGCGTGTCATCGAGCCGTACTGGCTTTCGATCTGGCCGCGAACGACTTCCTTCAGCTTGTCAGCCGATTCGAGACCGAGCTTGGTGGCGAGGTCATCG
>JAESFK010000751.1_pt1 | contig 13067 bp, 11 predicted proteins | sample 9269391 | NCBI WGS metagenome assembly JAESFK01 (sample SAMN14506231, study PRJNA617097) | algae metagenome | isolation source: Drouetiella hepatica UHER 2000/2452 and co-occurring heterotrophs from... | place: Slovakia: Slovak Paradise National Park, Hrabusice, Kosice Region | collected 2000-01-01
AGCCCTTGCCGAACATGCCGCCCGAGCCGATGGCGATCTTCGACTGGGTGATGTGGTAGCCGGCGCCCAGCGGGTCGCGGTCGGGATCGAGGAAGGTGAGCACCCGTTTCTTCTGGTACTCGTGCATCAGCGACCAGGCGATCGGCAGGCACGCCACCGCGCCGATGCCCGCCGCCAGGAACATCCAGATCCGCACCCCGGCCACGAACAGGAGCGCGCCGCCGCCCATCAGCACCATCATGGCGGTGCCGAGGTCGGGCTGGACCATGACGAGGCCGACCACGACCAGGATCATGGCGAGCGGCGGCAGCGTATAGAGGAACTGCCCGGCCTGCTCGCGCCGCAGCCCGTGATAGTAGCGCGCGATCACCAGGATCACCGCGACCTTGGCGATCTCCGAGGGCTGGATCTGCACCGGACCGAGGACCAGCCAGCGCTGGGCGCCCATGCCGATCTTGCCGATCACGTCGACCGCCACCAGCATCAGCACCGAGACGATGTAGATCGGCCAGGCGAGCGTCAGCCAGACCTTGGGATGGACCAGCGCCACCACCAGCATGAGGACCAGGGCCGAGCCGTAGCGCACCGCATGGCGCGCCGCCCACGGCTCGAAGCGGCCGCCGGCCGCCGAATAGAGCGCCAGCACGCCGATGCCGGCGATCGCCGTCAGCACCAGCACGAGGCCCCAGTTGATGCGCCAGATCTTTTCGGCAAAGCCGACCGGTGCTGGCGCGTCGAGCGACGGGCCGCTGCCGATGGCGGCGAGGCTCATCGCGACGCCATCTTCTTGAAGCGGTCGGTGCGGCGCGACGGATCGCGCTTCATGGTCTCGATCAGCACGTCGCGGCCGATCGGCCCCGCGGTGGCACCGCCCGCCTGCCCGTGCTCGACGATCACGGCGCAGGCATAGCGCGGATTGTCGACCGGCCCGTAGCACACGAACAGCGCGTGGTGGCGCAGGTGCCAGGGCAGCGAGGCCTGGGTGATGCCCATCTCGCGCTCGCGCTCGGTGATGCGCTTGACCTGTGCCGTGCCGGTCTTCCCGGCGAAGGTGAACTCGGGCTGCTTGGCGCGCAGCGCATTGGCTGTGCCATGGCCGGTGTTGACGACGTCCGACATGCCCTGGCGGATGATCGCCAAGTGCTGCGGGTTCAGGCGCAGGGATGGCGCGGTCGGCTTGGTGCGCGGCGCCGGCGGCACCAGCTCCTCGCGCGGCGTGGCCTTGGCCAGCAGCAGGTTGGGCTGGACTTCGTACCCCCCGTTGGCGAGGCGCGCGGTCATGATGGCGAGCTGCAGCGGCGTGGCGGTCATGTAGCCCTGGCCGATGCCGAGGTTGAACGTATCGCCGTGCTGCCAGGCCTTGCCGATCTTCTCCTGCTTCCAGGTGCGGGTCGGCTGGTTGGCGGCCGATTCACCGGGCAGGCCGAGTTCGCTCACCTTGCCGAAGCCCAGGCGGTGCGCCATGTCGCTCACGCGATCGACGCCGGCCCGGCGCGCCGCCTCGTAGAAGAAGCAGTCGCACGACATGGCGATCGCCTCGGAGACGTTGGTCGAGCCGTGACCGCCCTTCAGCCAGCAATGGAACTTGATCTTGCCCAGCTCGAGGTGGCCGACGCACGGCAGGCGGGTCCACGGGTCGATCACCTTCGACTCGAGCGCCGCCAGCGCCGTCACCATCTTGTAGGTCGAGCCGGGCGGGTAGACGCCGGCAATGGCCTTGTTGTGCAGAGGCCGCTCGGGATTGTCGAGCAGCTCGCGCCATTCGGTCTGGGTGATGCCGCGCGCGAAGGTCGAGGGATCGAAGCCGGGCGTCGAGACGATGGCGATCACGTCGCCCGTGATGACGTCGAGTACGACGACCGAGCCGCTCTGGTGCTCCTTGAGCTTCGCGGAGGCGAAGCGCTGGATGTCGAGATCGATGGTGAGCAGCGCATTGGCGCCGGGCTGTCCCTCGGTGCGGTCGAGTTCTCGCACGACGCGGCCCACGGCGTTGACCTCGACCTGGACGGCGCCGGCGCGGCCGCGCAGGTCGTCCTCGAGCGAACGCTCGACGCCCTTCTTGCCGAACCGCATGGTCGCGAGCTGGAGCACCGGATCGTCGCGGCCGGCGAGATCCTCGTCGGCGACGCGGCCGGTATAGCCCACGATGTGGCTCATCAGCTCGCCCTCGGGATAGTCGCGCGACTGGCCGAGATCGATGAACACGCCGGGCAGGTCGGGCGCATTGAACTCCAGCCGGGCGACCTCCTCCCAGCCGAGATTCTCCCGCACCACGATGGGCTGTGCGTTGCGGTTTCGGCGCAGTTCGCGCAGCAGGCGGGTCTTCTCGGCGTCGCCCAGGACCAGGATCTGATCGAGCCGCTCGACCAGCACGTCGGCGCCGCGGCCGCGCTCCGACGCCGCCATGACCCGGAAATTGTTGCGGTTGACCGCCAGCGGAACGCCGCCGCGATCGAAGATCAGCCCGCGCGACGGCGGCAGGAGCCGCATGCTGATACGGTTCTCGTCGGCGAGCGTGGCGAAACGGTCGGTCTCGACGACCTGGAGCTGGTAGAGGCGGCCGGCCAGCGCGGTCAGCAGCACCGCCTGCGCGCCGCCCAGCACGAGGGCGCGACGCGTGAAAAGCCCGCTGCGTTCGCCATCGCCTTTCCGAAAATGCTTCATGACGTCGTCTCACCCGGCCGCGCCGAGCCGCGCGACAGCTCGGGCACGTTCAGCGGGTCGCGGGCGCGCACACGGGCGAGCAACGGCGCCAGCACAGGGTAGATCACGATCATCACGATATACTGCAACATCGCGGGGACCGGATCGATGGCCACCCAGGTCCACAAGGTCGTGAAGGCCCAGACCAGGGCCACGTAGCCCCAACACAGGATGCAGAAGCCGATCCACTGGAACAGGAACGGAACGCCTACGAGATAGCGGCGGTTGGAGATGACAGCGGCGCGCACCAGGATGAAGCCCAGCGCGCTGACGCCGACCGGCGCGCCGGGGCCGCCCAGCAGCAGGTCGAGCAGGATGCCCATGACCACAAGCAGCGGACCCGGCAGCCGCTCGGGCGTGGCCAGGCTGAACTGGAAGACCACCAGAACCGGCAAGAGCGGCAAGGCAGCCGAAAGATAGGGTGCGCGCAGCGGCGCCAGGGTCAGCAGGACGAAGAACAGCAGCACCGTGCCCGGAAGCGCCGCGCGGCCCCAGCGGTCGAGGATGGCGAGCGTGCTGTCGGCGCGCATGTCAGCGCACCCGCACGCCGGCCGGCGGCGCTGCGGGGCCCGCTGCGCCCGAGCCGGTCCCGACCAGGCCGGTGACGCCGTAATCGACGACCCTCACGAATTCGAGCCGCGAGAAGTCGGTGAAGGGCCGGACGCGTACGCTGCCGTCGCCGGTCTCGACGACCTCCCCGACCGGGATGCCGACGGGGAAGCTGCCGCCATGGCCCGAGGTGATGATGCGGTCGCCGGTCTGCACGCCGGCGATGCTCGGCAGCAGGGTGAGACGCAGCCGGGGCGAATTGTCGCCCGCCAGGATGGCGGGCTCGCGCGTGCGCTCGACCAGCACCGGCAGGCGCGAGTTGACGTCGGTCACGTAGAGGACACGCGAGCTGTTCTCGCCGACCTCGGCGATGCGGCCGGCCAACCCCTCGCCGGTGACGACCGCCTGCCCCGGCGCGACACCGACCCGGCGGCCGACATTCAGCAGCGCGCCGCGCATGTAGGCGCTGACGCTGTCGCCCACGAGGCGGGCGGTGATGAAGGAGGCCTCGGGGCCTTCGCGGAACCTGGCGAGGCTGCGGAGCCCCTCGTTTTCGTTCTCGAGCCGCCGCGCGGCGGTCTGCCAGGCGAGCAGGCGGGCATTCTCCTCGCGCAGGCGAGCGTTCTCCTCGCGCAGCGACGCGAATTCGCGAAGATCGGCAATGGCGCGGTTGGCGTAGGCGACCGGCCGGGCAATCGCCTCCAGAACGGGGCTCACCATGTCGAGCGCCAGGACGCGCGCATGTTCGACCAGGACCGTGTCGGCCTTGCCGACCAGCATGACGCCGAAGGTGACGATCACGAGCAGGCCGAGAGCGAAGCGCTGCACCACGGTGCGCACCTGGCTCGCGACTACCTCGAAGTCGTCCCGGATCGCCATTTCCTGCCCATTCTAACCCAAGCGGGCGGCGGCGTAGCCTGTTAGTACATCGACGAAAGGACGCCGCGCAGTCGTACGATGTTCTCGACAGCATGGCCCGTGCCAAGGGCGACGCAGAGCAGCGGATCCTCGGCCACCGAGACCGGCAGGCCGGTCGCCTGGCGCAGCACGGTGTCCATGTTGGCCAGCAGCGCGCCGCCGCCCGTGAGCACAATGCCCTTGTCGACGATGTCGGCCGCCAGTTCCGGCGCGGTGTTCTCCAGCGCGACCTTCACGGCCTCGACGATGGCGCTCACCGGCTCCTGCAGGCTCTCGGCGATCTGCCGCTCGGTGATGACCAGCTCCTTCGGCACGCCGTTCATCAGGTCGCGGCCCTTGATCTCCATGGTGCGGCCTTCGCCGTCGTCGGGCGGGCACGCCGACGCGATGGTCTTCTTGATGCGCTCGGCCGAGCTTTCGCCGACCAGCAGGTTATGATTGCGGCGGATATAGGCGATGATCGCCTCGTCCATCTTGTCGCCGCCGACGCGCACCGAGCGCGGATAGACGATGCCGCCCAGCGACAGCACGGCCACCTCGGTGGTGCCGCCGCCGATGTCGACCACCATCGAGCCGGTGGGCTCGGTGACCGGCAGGCCGGCGCCGATCGCCGCCGCCATCGGCTCCTCGATCAGCCAGACCTTGCGGGCGCCGGCACTCTCGGCCGATTCCTGGATGGCGCGGCGCTCGACGGCGGTGGAGCCGGAGGGCACGCAGACCACGATCTGCGGATGGGCGAAGCTGCGGCGATTGTGCACCTTCGAGATGAAGTGCTTGATCATCGCCTCGGCGACCTCGAAGTCGGCGATGACGCCGTCGCGCAGCGGGCGGATCGCCTGGATGTTGCCGGGCGTACGGCCCAGCATCATCTTGGCCTCTTCGCCAACGGCAAGGACCTGGCGCTTCCCGGTCTGCGTGGTGAGCGCCACGACCGACGGCTCGTTGAGAACGATGCCCCGACCCTTCACATAGACCAGCGTGTTCGCCGTACCGAGGTCGATGCCCATGTCCGCCGAAAATAGCCCGATGACGCGCGACAGCATTGAGTTAAGTCTCTGTAATTACGGCGAAATCTTGAAATATTGGCGCCATTCCGAGGTCCGGCGCGCAAGGTGCGACCGGGTTTAGACCGGCAGGGCAAGGCTCGCAAGGCGATTCAAACGGTCGCAGCGATGGTCACCGTTTGTGCTCGTCTGGGCTTCGTATGGACTGAAAAGTTGCGCGCAGCCGGCGCCTCAAGCGCCTTCCAGCCGGCGTTCCTGCCGTTCGAGCCAGTCCACGACGTCGGCGCGGCGGCCGGCCTCGATGTGCGCCCATTGATGCGACTTCAGCTCCTCGCCGCGGCCCGAGCGCCAGTATTCCTTGACCACGAGCATCGTCCAGGGCGCGGCGCCGCTCCGGCGCCCCGTGGTGACCTCCACGGTGAAGCCATGGCTGGCGCCGGCGTAGGAGTGCCGCTCGCGCTGCCAGTCGACGCCGTCGATGCTCCAGGCCGTGCGCGGCACGCGCGTCGTGCCGGGCTCCAGCAGGCGATCGACGATGCGGAAGAACGACGCGTCGCCGATCTTGCGCACTAAGCGCTCACCGGCGAACGAACGGCCTCACCCTGAGGAGCGCCCCGCAGGGGCGAGTCTCGAAGGGTGCGCAACAGGCACATCGGCATTGAAGTCACCCTTCGAGACGGCGCTCCGCGCCTCCTCAGGGTGAGGGCTGTATTGAACTCTCGCACGTCAGAGGCCCATCATCTTGGCGATGGTGTTGCGCTGGATGTCGTTGGTGCCGCCGCCGATCGAACCGACGCGGACGTCGCGGAACAGGCGCTGGATGTCGTGCGCCATCGTGTAGCCGGCGCCGCCCATGATCTCCATGGCGAGATGGGCGCATTTGAACTCGCCGTCGGTGCCCTGGATCTTGGCGATCGCCGTCTCCTCGACCGGATCGAGCCCGGCATCGAGCATGTCGGCCAGGCGATAGGTCAGCGCCTGGGTCGTGCGCAGCGCGATGCGCATGTCGGCGAACTTGTGCTGGATCGCCTGGAACTTCGAGATCGGCTGGCCGAACTGCACGCGCTCCTGGGCGAAGCGCTTGGCGTACTCGATGGCGAAATGCATGTTGCCGCAGGCTTGCGCGGCGAGACAGAGCCGCTCGAGGTTCAGCCCCTTCATCAGGCCCGACCAGCCACGATTCTCCTCGCCGATCACATGATCCGCCGGCACGAACACGCCGTCGAAGAAGATCTCGTTGGCATGCGTGGTGCGCCGTCCCAGGGTCGGCAGCGGCTGCATGGTGAGACCGGCGGCGCGCGCATCGACCCAGAACAGCGTCACGCCCTTGTGCCGCGCCTCGCTGTCGGTCTTGGCCACCACCATCAGGTAGTCGGCGACATGCGCCGCGCTGATGTAGAGCTTCTGGCCGGTGAGTCGGTAGCCGTTGCCGTCGCGCACCGCGCGCGTCTTGATGCCCGACGCATCCGATCCCGTATCGGGCTCGGACAGCGCGAAGGCCGACTTTAGCCTGCCGGCACAGATCTCCGGCAGGTAGCGCCGCCTGAGATGCTCGCCCGCCGTGAGCTGCAGATGCATGCCGCCATAGACGACCGTCGGCAGGTAGAGCGACGACGCGCCGCTGTAGTGACGCGCCAGCGCCTCGACCAGCACGACGAGATCCTTGCGGCTGCCGCCCATGCCGCCATAGGCGGGATCGTACGGCAGCGCCATGTAGCCGGCCGCGGCCAGCGCATCGAAGGCGGCGTGCGGAAAGGCCGACTCCTCGTCGAGCTTGCGGATGTCTTCCGGCGGCAGCACGCGGGCCAGCAGCTCGGCGACGTTGCGCCGGATCAGGACCTGTTCGTCGGTCAGGCCGAATTCATCGAGCGTGCTCACTTGGGTTTCGTGTCCTGGCGGTAGAGATAGTAGGCCCAGCCACCGACGCCGAAGAGGGCCGCGAAGACGAGAATTTCGTACAGGGACATGGTCAGTCGAACACCACGACGCCGCGCGCGACTTCGCCGGCCATCATGCGCTTGAAGCCCTCGTTGATCTCCTCGAGCCGGTAGGTCCGGCTGATCAGGCCGTCGATGTTCAGGCGCTTGTTCATGTAGTGGTCGACCAGCACCGGGAAATCGAGGTCGGGCCGCACCGAGCCGTAGAAGGTGCCGCTCATCGTCTTCTCGGCGAACACCATCGCCATCGGCGAATACTGCGCCTTCACCGTGGCCGCGGAGATGCCGACCGCGACGGCGTGGCCGCCCGGCGCCAGCGCGTCGAAGGCCAGCGCCTGGGTGGCGCCGATCGACACCGCGTCGAAGGAATAGTCGACTCCGAGCCCGCCGGTGATCTCCTTCACCTTCTTGACCGGGTCGTTGTCGGTCGCGGTGTTGACGGTATGGGTCGCGCCGAAAGTCCTGGCCATCTCGAGCTTGTTGTCGAGGATGTCGGCCGCGATGATCTTGGCTGCGCCCGAGAGCATGGCGCCCTGCACGGCGTTGAGGCCGACACCGCCGCAGCCGATCACCAGCACGGTCGACCCCGCCTCGATCTTGGCATGACGCGTCACCGCGCCGACGCCGGTCGCCACGCAGCAGCCGACCAGGGCCGCCTGCGGCCACGGCATGTCCTTGCGGATCGGGATCACCATCTCCTCCGGCACCACGACCTCCTCGGCGAAGGTGCCGATGCGGGCCATCTGGTTGATGCCCTGGCCGTTGTGCTTGATGCGCAGCGTGCCGTCGTAGAGCGCGCCCGGCGGCACCGAGGCGCGGCCGATGCAGAGCACCGTGCGGCCCTGCGTGCAGTAGCGGCAGCGGCCGCAATGTGGGCGGAACGAGAAGATCACATGGTCGCCCGGCTTCACCGTGCTGACGCCCGGTCCGCATTCCAGGATCTCGCCCGCGGCCTCGTGGCCCGGCACGATCGGCATCGGCGAGGGCCAGTCGCCGTTCATGATGTGCCAGTCGCTCTGGCAGACGCCCGACGCCTTCATCTTCACACGCACTTCCATCGCCTTGGGCGGGTCGAGGTCGCACTCGACGACCTGCAGCGGCTCGTTGGGCTTGAACAGAACGGCGGCCTTCATGATTTTCCTCCCGAATCCTGGCGGGGACTATACCATCGGCCCATGAGCAAAACCCTCCTGATCACCGGCGGCGCCTCGGGCATCGGCGCCGAAACCGCCCGGCGAGCCGGCGCGCGCGGCTATCGCGTCGCCATCAACTATCGCAGCCGTGACGCCCAGGCCAAGGCCGTGGTGGCCGACATCGAGGCCGCGGGCGGGCGGGCCATCGCCCTGCCCGGCGACATGGCGCGTGAAGCCGACATCGTCCGCCTGTTCGACGAAACCGAGCACGCGCTCGGTCCCATCACGCACCTGGTCAACAGCGCCGGAATCGACCCCAGCCGCGGCCGGATCGACGAATATGAGCGCGAGGTGATCACCAACCTTTTCGCGGTGAACGTCATCGGCCTGATGCTGTGCTGCCGCGAGGCGACCCGACGCATGTCGAGCCTGCGTGGCGGCAAGGGCGGCGCCATCGTGAACGTCTCGTCGATGGCGGCGACCCTGGGCGGACGCCGCGGCGCGTCGGCCTATGCCGCCACCAAGGGCGCGGTCGATGCCTTCACCAAGGGCTTTGCGCGGGAAGTCGCCGCCGAGGGGATCCGGGTCAATGCGATCCGCCCCGGTCCGGTGATGACCGAAATGACGGAGGGACGCCTCAACGAGCCAGGAGTCCTCGCCGCCGTCGCCGCGTCGCTTCCAATCAAGCGCATCGGCGAGGCGCACGAAATTGCCGATGCGATCCTGTGGCTGCTGTCGGACGAGGCCTCGTTCATCACCGGCGCGATGCTCGATGCGTCGGGCGGCGGATACATCATCTAGGGCAGGCTGAACGGAAGGGCGGCCTGATGATTTTCCTGCCGAATCGCGGCCGACGCGATACCATCGGCCCATGAACAAAACCCTCCTGATCACCGGCGGCGCCTCCGGCATCGGCGCCGAGACCGCCCGCCAGGCCGCAACGCGCGGCTACCGCATCGCCATCAACTACCGGACCCGCGACACGCAGGCCAGGCAGGTCGTGGCCGACATCGAGGCCAAAGGCGGCACGGCCATCGCCCTGCCCGGCGACATGGCGCGCGAGGCCGACATCGTGCGCCTGTTCGAGGAAACCGAGAAGGCGCTGGGGCCGATCACCCACCTGGTCAACAACGCCGGCAGCAACGGCAAGCGCGGCCGGGTCGACGCGTTGGATGCCGCCGTGATTTCCGACCTGTTCGCCATCAACGTCATCGGCCTGATGCTGTGCTGCCGGGAAGCGTCCAGGCGCATGTCGACGAAGAACGGCGGCAAGGGCGGCGTGATCGTGAATGTCTCGTCGATGGCCGCGACGCTGGGCGGACGGCTGGGCTCCTCGGCCTATGCCGCCAGCAAGGGCGCCGTCGACGCCTTTACCAAGGGCTTCGCCCGCGAGGCCGCAGCCGAGGGCATCCGCGTGAATTCGCTGCGGCCCGGCATGGTGCTGACCGAGATGACCGAGGGACGGCTGAAGGATCCGGCTTTCCGCAGCAGCATCGAAGCGTCGATTCCGATGGGCCGGGTCGGCACCTCGACCGAGATCGCGCACGCGGTGCTGTGGCTGCTGTCGGACGAATCGTCCTTCATCGCCGGCGCCATGCTCGATGCGTCGGGGGGCGGGTATATGATCTAGCGGGCTGTAGAAGCCGTGTCGGCTCCCAGGGTGAACGAAGTACCTACTTCTTCCGAATCCAGAACTGGTACATGCCGACGAACGTTTCGGGATTCTCACGCTCAAAAGCTTGCCACTGTGTGAGGTTGGTCGCGGCTCGATCGTCGGGGAAGCGCGTTCTGTAGGATTGCAGAATGCCGGCGGCGACGTCGAAACCCAGAAAGGTCGTATTATTCTCCCTGAGAAACGTCTCGATCTCGGACAGCGCGACGTGGTGCTCCTGAACGTGAAACACAAGATCGCGGCAACTGCTGATCGTGAACAGATCCGAGGGACGTCCGTCCGCGAATCCAGCACCATCGTTTGCATTCAGGAAGTCCTGGCGCCATCGCCGTATCTCTTCCGCCGTCGTCCCATAGCCCTGTGCGGAAATGGATTGCCGTAGTCCAACCAGTTGTTGTCGCGCGATGCTGCTGTAGAGGCCCACAAACATGAACCCGCCGGGGCGAAGTCGTGACAAGAGAGCCCGCCATCCCGTCCATGGATCGGCCAGATGGTGGAGCACTCCGCCGGCTTCGATGACGTCGAACTGTCTGGGGAGCGAGCCCAGCTTCAACAGGTCCGCCTGGGCATATTCGATCGACGACAGGCCCGCCTCGCGCGTCTTCCGGATGGCGTAGGCGAGACTGCTTCTGCTGAGGTCGATCGCCAGAATCCGAGCCTTGGGGAATTGGTGCGCCGTTCGGATGGGTTGCTGGCCAGTGCCGCAGCCCGCGACCAGGATTTCGAGTTTGCTGCCTCCCGGTGAGCGGTCGAGATCCGCCAACGGAAACATCTGACGCAGATTTTCCTCTATACTGTCCGTCTTCTTGTGAGGGAGTGGAACCCTGATCCAGCGTGGATAGGGATTTTCTTCATACTGACGCTGAACAAGCAGCGAGACGTCGTCCTCGATGCTGGTCAATTGGGCAACGGTGGCGCCTATGCGGTGCTCCTCCGCGGGCTCGCGGACCTGCTGCGTCAGAATTGTCCTGATCTCCGCCGGCCACTCTCTCTCCAGAAGCCGATTGGCGTACGGAAGCGAGAAAAGCGGAAAGTAGGCGGCGGCCGCCGCCAGCCACAGAGGCGACACCGGCGCATCAGCCTCCAACGCCGCCGTAAGCAGAGTTCGCAAATCATCTGTCTTCCGAACTTCTTCGGAAGTGACGGAAAAGACATACTCATTGATGAAGCACTGCCGCGCCAGAGCGCTGTAGAAGCCAATCCCGTCGGTGGAGTCGCTCACGTCGCAAGCAGTATCGAGCAGGGCGCGACGTGCCACCGTCAGAAAACGCTCGATCTCGACGTCGCAGATCGGCGCTGCATCGAGTAGAGCGGACAGCAGCGAGTCGGCAGCCAGGGCCGCAAGGCCGTTTGCCCCGAACAGGGTTTGCGCCGGCAATGATCGAGGCCAGGCCTCAACGGCTCGTGCAACGCATCCAGCGATGTCAGGGTCGAGCTTGACGAGATCAATGCAGACGCGTGCAAGCGCGTGTGGCCATCCCCAGCATTCGGACAGAGCGCGGACCATGATCGGTCGGAGCTGTTGGTCCGTCATGCCCTGCATGTGACCGAGGCAGGAAACAAGAATGGCTTTGGCTTCGTCCGATTCCTGGACCTGCAAGGATCGCTTCGCGACATCCAATGCAGCCGCAGGCTTGCCCAGCGCGATGAACGCCGATGCAAGATTGTTGAGAGTCATGACAAGATTCGGGTCGATCTTGAGCGCGCGGAGGTAGCAAGCGACCGCCTCATCAAGTCGACCGAGACTGCAGAGCGTGACTCCCAGGTTGTTATAGGCCAACGGAAAGTCCGCCCTGACGACGATCGCCTTGCGATAGCAATCGATCGCCTCGTCCGGCTTCCCCAGCTCGCCCAGTATGTTGCCCAAATTCAGCAAGACCTCGACGTTGTTCGCGCCAAGGTGCAGGGTCTTTCGATAGCTGGTCGCCGCATCGGCAAGCTTGCCCTGTTGCAACAGGGCACCGCCCAGATTCTTGTGAGCGTCGGCATAGTTCGGCCTGAGCTCGAGAGCTTTTCGATAATGCATCACGGCATCGTCCAGCCTCGAGGAGCTGGCGAGAATATTGCCGAGATTGTTGAGCGCTTCGGGAAAGTCCGGTTTGACACTGAGGATTTGATGGTAACGACGCGCGGCTTCGGCCAGTCGTCCGGCTTGATGATGTCTGATGGCATCGGCGAACATGTCCTGGATGCCTGCACCCGACGTCTGAATCGTCGATGACGACCGTCCACTGGCACGACGTTGCTTGCGGTTCATCGCGTTCGAGCCTTGTAAAGGATTGACCGAGACCAGCAGCGCAGGAGCATGGTCGGCGAACTCATCTTCGACATTGGGGCTGAAGCGAATCCGCCTGGCAAATTGGAACTCCAGCTACGAAGACTACAGAGATGTGGCGCTCTCGGTTGCGCCGTAAATACGGGCCGGAGCCGCTTTCTCTCTGCTTGCAAAACTCTTCTGCGCCACACCTCGACATCCGGCGATTGTATACCTGAAGTATATCGCCGCTGAAGCGCAACGCCAGCGTACAGGTCGGCTGCAGCACCGAGTTTGCCAGGTATCAAGTCCCCGCCACGGAATGTTTGCACTTCAGACGTGAACGACACCCGCGCCGCGCTCGGGATGACACGCAAACAAAAACGGGCCCCAGCGGGGCCCGTTTCGTTTGAGCGCGTCGCGCCCTAGTTCTTGGCCTTGTCGACCAGCGCCTTCTCCTTGATCCACGGCATCATGCCGCGCAGCTTCTCGCCGATCTCCTCGATCGGGTGCTCCGACATGCGCTTGCGCATCGCCTTGAACGAGGCCTGGTTCACCTTGTTCTCGAGCATCCAGTCGCGCGCGAAGCGGCCGGACTGGATGTCTTCCAGAACGCGCTTCATCTCGGCCTTGGTCTCGGCCGTCACGATGCGCGGGCCCGAACGGTACTCGCCGTACTCGGCGGTGTTGGAGATCGAGTAGTTCATGTTGGCGATGCCGCCCTCGAAGATGAGGTCGACGATCAGCTTCACCTCGTGCAGGCACTCGAAGTACGCCATCTCCGGCGCGTAGCCCGCCTCGACCAGCGTCTCGAAGCCCGCCTTGATCAGCTCGACGAGGCCGCCGCACAGGACGACCTGCTCGCCGAACAGGTCGGTCTCGCACTCCTCCTTGAAG
>JAESFK010000752.1_pt1 | contig 13047 bp, 10 predicted proteins | sample 9269391 | NCBI WGS metagenome assembly JAESFK01 (sample SAMN14506231, study PRJNA617097) | algae metagenome | isolation source: Drouetiella hepatica UHER 2000/2452 and co-occurring heterotrophs from... | place: Slovakia: Slovak Paradise National Park, Hrabusice, Kosice Region | collected 2000-01-01
TGAAGTTGTTTCTTCAGCTCTGCTTCACTTTCGCTAATCTCAATGTTAAAGGGACGACTCATGGCATATTTCAGGGCTTAACTTTATGACTCGTATTATATGTTTCCTCACATTAAATTGGTATAACGAACTTATTGTGTTTTAACTTATGTGTTTGATAATCATGAACATTCGTGTTCCTTAGTTTCTTCCAAGCTTGTTGTTGCTCCTCTGTTATCGCACCAATATCTACTAAAATTCTCATCTTATCGTCAGCTCGAATACTGTAAAGTCCATTGATCGATCCTTTGATTCTCTTTTTGATTCCTTCCTTACCATTCCAATTTTCTACATAATTCAAAGCTTCTTCAATAGCATTCTTATCTTCGCTAGTCAACTCCCCAAGATTAGCAAATTCAATTGACAGTAAACTCTCAATCGCAACGGCTAAAGTTAGTGCATGAGCATCGATAAAGGTTCCATTACTAGCTTCATATATTGCATTAAGTTGCGACCATAATGGATGTAGAGGTTGATCGTAATTAATTACGTGTTGAAGATACTTTTCAAATAGACGACGGAAAACCTGGGATTCGTTAACTAAGTAACCGCCTAGTATAAGGGGAGGTTGAAATCGGGAACTGATTGAACGTTGTTTTGGACTACACAAAGTCACCTCAGTTGTATGTCCTACTCGCTTATGTGAAGTAGCCCAATTAATCGGATAACCTAGAATAAATTGTAATGTTTCAAGAATACGCTCTCTAAGATACTGTGAAATACACTTTTCACTAGATATCACGTTAATAATTAAAAGCTTTTCATCCTCTTTAACTAAGAGAAAGTCAAGCGTACAGCATTTGAACTTCCAAGCATTCCGAGACATTGATTTTGATGACTGCACTCCTCTTGCGACTGACTTTCTAGTTAACGTTCTTTCGTTGTAAGGAATATTCACACTGTCAAACACTCTTATTTCCAATCTGCTGCCTTTGCAATCTACTTCTTGTGGAATTTCTCCTTCACAAGTAATCTTTGGAATGGTTCCTTGAATAATAAACTCTCCTGAAGCAGATCTATTAATGTCAATGAGTATTCGTTCACAATGCCATAATCTGCCTTTGTAATCTAAAGCAGTCAGATCGTAATAAGCTTCGTCTGGGATTGTTTCTCCTAGCTGAAGATTTCTATTTATCCGACTATATTCCTGAGCGTTTGCATAGAATTTAAAAATGAGTTGATGGCTAAATACTTGCTTGAGGAAACCAGCACCTTTAAATGTACATGAATTTTGAGGTGAGCGACTTTTAACAGTTACCTGTGGACAATCAATCTCCCATAAACTGTGTTTTAGGCTTTCAAGCTCTGATTCCGAAAGTTCAGCTTGTCTGCCTAACTTTGTGTGTTCATTCATCTTCATCAAAACTCTGCCTCAGCCCTTGTTAGAATTCTTCTGTACTAGAACAGAATTGTAACGCACCCACTTTAATAGGTAACTTAAATGCGTCGTCCCTAACAGGATGTGAAGCAGCCCAACTACTAACTAGCGTGAATAGGATGTAGCGGAGGGATGACGCAATCCAGCATTAGCCCTCCGCTCGTCATCAAATTCTCAGTGTAAAACTGACTCGGCTTCTCACAAAGGCGGTGAACGAAGCCTCATTTATCGAAACTGCGACCCCATTGATTGAAACTGCGATCGGAAATACGGAAAATGCGAACAAAAACTTCATAGATGCAGACTCAAATACTGAAAATGAGGTCGCATTTTCGACAATCGAAGTCCCTTGCATCAAAAACGCGATCGGATTTATTGAAATTGCGATCGCGTTTTCTATAATCGAGACTTCCTTTATCTAGTTTCCCTATTCATTTCTGAGCTGCCTGTAAAGGCTTCAGGGCAATCTCGTGTGAACACTCAGCTTTTCCTTAGATGTCTGCAATCTCCGCATCCGCTAAGGGATTAGCCTGTGTTGCAGGTTGAGGTAACAACCAGCTCAGCAAAATAGCCGTCAACCCTCCCGTTGAAGTCGCAGAGGCAAACATGTTTTTGATGATGGGAGGCTGATTATTAAATAACTCTGGTACAAATACCACCCCCAATCCTAGCGCTAACGAGACTGCAATAATGATCGTGGCACGCCGATCGAGATTTTCCGATGCAATAATCTTGACCCCAGCAACCGCGATCGAACCAAACATGACCGTAGTGGCTCCACCCAAAACAGGCTGAGGAATAGACTGGAAAGCACCGCTAACAATAGGCAGCAACCCTAGCACCGCCAGAATGCCAGCTACAAAGAAGCCCACGTAGCGGCTGCCCACCCCCGTCATTTGGATGACCCCAGTGTTTTGGCTAAACGTGGTGATGGGGAAAGTGTTGAGCAAAGCTGCCAAAGAAGAGTTTAGACCATCCGCCAAGACACCTGCCTTAATTCGGCGGACGTAAACGGGTCCCGTGATGGGTTCTTTGGAAACCATAGAAGTGGCTGTCATATCGCCCACAGATTCGATCGCCGTCAGCGGATAGAGAATGAGAAATGGAATTAGAGCGCTGATATCAAAACTCATGCCGTAGCGAAAGGGCACAGGCAAACTGACGATCGAGAGCTTGCTGAAAATACTAAAATCGACCATGCCCATGAAGGCAGAAACGATGTAGCCGATTAGCAACCCAATGGCGATCGCGCCCATCCGCACATATTGATTTTTGGCAAGTGTCAGAACAATCACGATCAAAAATACGCCGCCCCCTAGCGCCAGGTTCTGCGCATTCGCAAACGTATTGTTCTGCAATGCTGCCGTACCGCCCGCCATGCTAGTAATGCCTGTTTTGAGCAAACTTAGCCCAATCAACATCACCAGAGTGCCTGACACAATCGGCGTCACGATTTTGCTCAGCAGATGCAAAAACCGACTCAGCATCACGTTAGCAAACGCACCAAAAAAGCAAACGCCGAAAATCAGCGATAACGCTTGTTCTGGCGTCCTTCCTGCTTGAATGGCAGTGCCTGCCACGCCCAAGATGGCACCCAGAAAGGCAAAGCTAGTGCCCTGCAAACTGAGCAAGCCCGATCCGACAGGGCCAAAGGTTTTGCATTGAATAAAGGTGCAGATGCCAGAGGCAAGCAGCGACATACTAATAATGAAACTGGTGTTTGCGGGGTCAAGCCCTAAGCTGGTGCAAATGATAAGCGGTGGCGTCACAATGCCAACGAATGCGGCTAGAACATGCTGCACAGCCACAAAAAACGACTCAGCTAGGGGTGGCCGATCGTACAGTCCATAGATCAGCTCCGAACCCGTTGCCGCCAGCTCTGGAAAACCCTGAGCCTCAGGTAATTCCGGTTCCTGCAAGATGCCAACTTCTTCTCGCTGTACCATATCTGCGATCGCCTCCCATGCTTCCACAACTTTACTTAAAGCTGGCTGTATTGTAGGTGTGAGCAACGGCTCTAAAGAGTAGCTCAATTTACATAACAACCTCGACTTTGAGGAGTTTCTCCTTGTAGCAAGGCAATTAAGGGAGGTATAAATTGAGGTATGGCTATCGCCAGTTTGCTGAGGATGGGGACATTTAGGGTGGGCAGAGTCCACCCAATAAAAATTACTACATCTTGAGGACTACCAATCTGTCGTGTTATGGCATTACGTAATTGAGTTAGGACGAGTTATTTTTTGAGAGCCGCGCTCCGCGCGGCTCTCAAAAAATAACTCATTGGATCTAAGCGCGTAGCGCCATAACCCATGACTTGGTGCAATTTCTGAGCATCGGAAGCATCTATTGCTGCGATCGCGCCTCTCCTCTAGAATCCTGATTGGATTGCACCCGGCGATCGCCATAGTTCAGCAGATTTGCCAATGTGGTTAAGCGACTCTCCCAGGTGCGCACCTGATAGCTCTGACTTGAGGATTGCAGATGCATCCAGTTCTGAAATTTGGCTTGAAAGTTTTTTAGCTGAGTCTTGGCATTCTGGAGATGCTCTGAGTTCGGCTGGGTTGCTAAAGCGTCCAATGCTTGACCGAGTGCCTCAGATTCGGTTTGCCAGGTTTGCAGGTTTTCTGCCTGAATCCAAAGCTGGTTTTGGCTTTGCAACAATCGCCACTCTTTCAATAGCGCTTGATAGCGAGCGACAGCGGCGGCAAAGGGTTGACGGTAGGGGATAGGGGAAGTTCCAGAGATTCCCTGCGTCTGGCTAAAAATGCTTTGTAGCGAATTTCTTAGGTTTCCGGTGGCAAACAGCGCATAGCCTCCCGCCGTCGAATCGCGCAACGCCTGAATTTGATCTACCACCGTCGCATTCGGCAAGTTCAGCAACCGGATACCGGGCACCACCAGCGCCGAGCCAAAATTTCCTTCCAGCCAGGGATTCGTGAGCTGTTGCAGACGATTAGTGTCCATAGCGTAGCTCATCAACACAATCAAATCTACATCGCCCTGCCTCGCCCAGACTTCCCAGTTTTGCTGAAGCTGCTGAATCCGCTGATGCTCTGGCATCGCAAACACTGCCGTCGAGAGAATCAAATCAGGCTTGAGCCGATGCACCAGCCGCGAAGTTTCCGCCACAAAGGAGTTGATCTGCTCAAGCCGAAACTCCGTCCATTGCTGCCAAAGCTGCCGATGGCTAGGGTTTTGCGGCGATAGCGTCATGGGATCTGTGCCTGATAGCGCCTGAAACTGCTGTCGTGCCGCTGATCCATAGCCATAGGTGCGCCCAGCGCTAGGATCTTGAAATGGATAGCGAATGTAGTCGAGTTGAAGTCCATCCACATCGTAGTCGGTCACAATCTCCTCAAAAAGCTGGAGCAAATACTGTCGCACTGCCGGACTCGCCGGATCGAGAAACGGCTTGGTTTGCCCCAGCGGAATCATGCGGCCGCGATCGTCATAATTTGCCCAATCCGGATGCGCTGTCAAAATTGGTCCTGGATAGTCTGACGGCATTTGCACCAGGGGATTATGCGCCTGATTGCCCACAGCAAACACCCACACCCAGGCATGAAGCTCCATGCCGCGCTCATGGGCAAGCTCTACCGCCTCCTTCAGCGGGTTCCACTGTAGCGTCAGCGGATTTTGCTGCGGAGCCACCCGGCTAGGATAGATGGAATAGCCCGCATTCACGGTTTCAAAAAAAACGGTGTTAATCCCAGATGCCGCCAGCCGATCGAAGATTTTTGCCAAACCCTGCCGCGAACCTGCCTCAACAATCGTGCCGCGATCGAGCCACATGGCGCGAATCTCTGAACCTGCAATCGGGCGATCGGTCGGGAAGTTGTCCCAAAGCAATTGCCGGGTAGTCAGCCACTGTTGCCGTGCCGCCGGATATTTGCGCTGCCGCACCAGCCGAGAAAATTCCTCTAGGCTTCGCTGTGCCTGTTGTAGCGTTGGATTTGAAGCTTGATGATCGCGATCGCCAATGGGCAAATCGCCAGCACTAGCCGTCAATTGGGCTTCTGAAGCGAGACGAGAGCTGCCCGCAATGACATCGGCTGCCAATAGCGCACTGGCAAAACGACCCATCAGGTTTTCTAGCTCTTGCCGCATGGCGATCGCTTCTACAGCGCTAATGGGGAGTTTGTTGGGTTCCACAGTCAGTCCTGGAGGGGCAGTTTGTTCGGCGGGATCGCGATCAGACGAGGCTGGGCGATTTGTGGGCAACCGGGAAGGCAGAGGCAACTGGGAAGGCAAGGGCAACTGGGACGACAATGTATCTGGCGCAGAGGTTGGCGCAGAGGTTGGCGCAGCTCGCGCCGAAAACAGGGAGGACGTATCTTCAAAGCGTCCAATTGCCGCCTTCAGCCAACTTTCATCTATTTCTGCCGAAGCCGATCCGCCCCATTCCCATCCTAGATAAATTGTTTGCTGTGTGGCGACGATCGCACCCTGATTTGCCGCATCGTTCTGCCAACGCATAACGGTCTGACTGCTCAACCCTGCGGCAACTAATTGTCCTCCTGAGATGGGGCGATCGCTCACACCTGCCGTCACCCACGCCTGATCGCGATCAGTGCCAACGCGTTGCAGCGTTTCAGGTTGTGCCAGAGCCGCCGACCAGTAAGCGCCCAAGAGCGATCGCAATGCCCACTGCACTCCCGGCGAAGACTGATTTCCTGTAATGCCGCTGGCAATCACTCTGCCGCCTCGATTCATCCAACTTTGCAGCGCTAAAAGCTGCTCGGCTGAAATCGTCTCTACGTTGGGCAGTAGCAGCACCGTCAGATTGCCGAAGTCCTCTGTGCGGCGCACCTGTTGCCAATCCAGAACTTGATACGCAATGCCCAAAGCCTGAAGGCGATCGACAATTCCCTGCCACTGAGCAGCATTTTCAGAGCTTTTCACGACCCCAAAGATCATCTGCTGCCGTCGATGCGACGGTGTGGAAGGCAGGCTAGACTGCGCTTGAGCGATCGGCATCGGCAGCGGCGAAATTATCAGCGCTGCCGTCAGAAACCCTGCCAATGCTGCGCTGCCTCGAATCTGATGGGGGTTAAACACAACCAAAAGAGCAACTCCTCACGTTTGGGAGGCATGATTTTTGCAATCAGTTCTGCGATCGAGTTGCATGATCGAGCTAGCAGAAACAACCTCAGCAAAAATGGCCCCAGAGTATATTAGCCCTCTTAGAATGCCCCGAATACCTGCAAAGCCTCAGCTTTTGTTCTCCATAAAGCAACTTCACGCAAAGTTTACAATCCTGCCTCAATGTCTATTTTGAGGCGAGTAGACCTGTTGGAAGGTAACGATCAGAATCGCTAGAATGCCTACATGATTCTAGTTTCAAAGATTTCCGACAAAAATCGCTGGATACTTGCCGGGATTGAGCCTCAAGGGTTTTCGAGCCTATCACCCAACATCTCTGAGAATCTAGGAGCGGTTCGGATATTCAATTTGCGCTTCTCAGGCATAAAACCTACTGGGCACTGGTACTCATGTAATGATTTTTTATGGGGTGGGCAAAGCCCACCCCATAAAAAATCATTACATTTTGAGGATTACCACCTACTGAATGGTGCTTGCCGATTGGTTGAATAAGAGCGATCGCGATTCTTCCATGCTAACCGCCTGATTCTTAAATTCCTCAGCTTTTTCGTAGGCGCGCACGGTTGCCGGACGAGCTTTAATTGCCTCAAACCAGCGCTGAAGATGGGGAAACTCTTCCAGCTTTTGTCCTTGAACGCTGTAGGGCACAATCCAGGGATAAATGGCGATATCGGCGATCGAATACTCGCTTCCAGCAACGTAAGGGCGATCGCCCAACCGCTTGTTCAATACCGCATAGAGGCGACCTGTTTCATTCACGTAGCGGTTAATCGCGTAGGGAATTTTTTCAGGCGCATACTGGCTAAAGTGGTGATTCTGTCCTGCCATGGGCCCTAGCCCACCCATCTGCCAAAACAGCCATTGCATGACCTCAACGCGATCGCGCAGAGCATTGGGCAAAAGCTGTCCAGTTTTCTCCGCCAAATACAGCAGAATTGCCCCTGATTCAAACACCGAAATTGGCTCACTGCCCCCGGCTGGCTCACTGTCCCCGGTTGGCTCAGTATCAACGATCGCTGGAATCCGGTTATTTGGAGCAATTTCAAGAAACTCTGGCTTAAACTGGTCGCCCTTGCCAATATTGATAGGGAGCACTCTGTAGGGCAGCCCCACTTCCTCTAAAAACATCGTGATTTTGTGACCGTTGGGCGTTGTCCAGTAATAGAGATCAATCATGGCTGTCGCTCCTGTCCTAAATCATGGATGTGTAGAAGACCGTCGGGCTTAATGCCTTGAGTGTAGCGAATAGCTTACTCCTTGGATAGACGCGGGTTATACAACGGATCATCCCAGCCAAATTCAGCCTCATAGTTTTGTTGAGCAGTCTGTGGCTGATGGCTCGATGGATTCGACAGGCGATCGGTTTCGACTCTAGCTTTGGACGGTAAGGGGAGGTTGGCCATCGGAAACGTTTGGGGCGATCGCCCAACATAGCGCTTATCCCAACTCATTTCGCCTTGTGAAGCACGATGCAAAGCCTGCTCAACGGCGATCGGCAAATTTGCCCAGTCAACCTGGTCATTTTGCAGAAGGTTCTGCATTTGCTTCAAGACTTCTCGAAAAGGCGTTGCTTGGTTCTCTTTCAAAGGAACATAGGTGCGAAGCGGATCGCGACGAATGGCGGCGATCGATCGCTGGACAGCCTGAGAAATTTGGGCGGCAAACTTAACCTTCCCTCGCTCAAGCTGATGCTCTAAGCCTTTTTCACTGGTGGCATAAAGCGGCGGCAGTTGGTTTAGGGCGTAAGCCACTAGCTCGGTTTGATTGATGTAAGACGCAATCCGAACTGGAAGCGCTTTTACCTGACGCACAACCTCTTCTTCCACCAAGAATTCCATGACATTTTTATAGGGTGCCATCACACATTTGCCTGATGAGGTTCCATTCGATCGCACAGTGAACTCAATTGCCTTAAGTTCAGACCTGCCAATTAATCAGATTATAAGAGCTAAGGGTAATTACTGAGAAAAAGAAGTCAAGAGGTAAACCTTGTATGCCAAAAGAAATAGGTTCAAGAATCTCGAAAGACGCTTTTAACTAGGAAAATCGTTCATGAGGCTGATGCACTCTCCCATATCAATTGAGGAGACTGTAGGAGAACGCATCGAATGATACTCCTGTAAAATCCACTGCTATGCTCCCTGTCGTAATTCATGAAGCGCTTATTCAGTCTTTTAGTTTCTATGGAGAGGGTTGCATTCGCGAAGGCATGAGCTACGGGCAACAAATTTATAGGTTGGTGCAATCCTATGAGATCGCCTCTAGACTGCATGCCTACTCGCTGGGATGCGATCTTTCGCATCAAGGCAGTCGCACGGTTGTGACGGTGTGCGATCGCCAATATAAAGTGTGGGTCGAGTTGCGCTCTCAAGCTGAAATTAGGTTGCCCGAAGATAAGGGTTTAATTCCTAGCTTGAGCTAGCGATCGCAACCCCTGTAGCCCTAAAGAGCCAGTCTTGCGGTTTCTGCCTCCCTCAGTAACCCACACATTTAGACCGCCAAAAACTTCTGGATCACTTCATTGCTCAGCTCTCGTGTAGAGCCAGAAGCCACAATGCCACCCTTCTGCATGGCGTAGTAGCGATCGGCTTGCCTCACAAAGTGCAGATGCTGTTCCACCAGCAGCACCGAAATTCCGGTGGTGGCTACGATTCGCTTGACGGCAGCTTCAATGTCGAGAATGATGGAAGGCTGAATTCCTTCTGTCGGCTCATCTAGCACTAGCAGCTGCGGCTGTCCCATGATGGCACGGGCGATCGCCAACTGCTGCTGCTGCCCCCCGCTCAGGTCGCCCCCCATGCGAGTAAGCATGGTTTTAAGAACAGGGAACAGCTCGTAAATTTCTTCTGGAATTTCGCTCGTGTTGGCGGGTCGGGTAGCTCTAGCTTCATAACCCAGCAGCAGGTTCTCTTTGACGGTGAGGCGAGGAATCACCTCGCGTCCTTGAGGGACATAACCAATGCCTAGCTTGGCACGGCGATCGGGCGTTTTACCCAGAATCGGCTGCCCGTCAAAAATGATGTTGCCGCTGCGGGGCTTCAGCAGACCCATTAGAGTTTTGAGCATTGTAGTTTTACCCACCCCATTGCGACCAATGAGGCAAACCATTTCGCCGCGTGGGACGGTCAAATCTACGTTACGCAAAATATGGCTTTCACCGTAATAGACATTCAGCCCAGTCACTTGCAACATTGGCGAAGCGGCTGCATTTGATCCGGTTGCAGTGGTGGAATAGGTTTGAGTCATGAGCAGGATGGCAAATAGGGATGTGCAAGAATAGATTAGGTAGCGATCGCGTCCTCAGCAGAAACTGGCTGAGACATTGGGCGCAGGTCGTCTTCGTGCTGAGACTCTTCTTTGCCGAGGTAAACTTCAATCACCTTGGGATCATTTTGCACTTCGTCGATCGTTCCTTCGCAGAGAACTGAGCCTTGATGCAAGACAGTCACCTGACGGGCAATCTGACGAACAAATTCCATATCATGCTCAATCACAATAATGGAATGACTTTGCGCCAGAGAAATTAGCAGTTCTCCTGTACGCTCAGTTTCCTCATCGGTCAAACCTGCCACAGGTTCATCCACTAGCAGCAGATCGGGCGACTGCGCCACCAACATACCGATCTCTAGCCACTGCTTTTCGCCGTGGGACAGCAGATTCGCCTTCATATCGGCTTTGGGTACCAGACCGATCGTTTCTAGTAGGCCAGAAACGGTGCGCTTTTCGGGAGAAGGCGTGCGCTTAAACAGGGTAGAAAAAACGCCTTTAACGCGGTTACAGGCAAGCTCCAGGTTTTCGCGGGGGCTGAGGTTGAGGTAGACGCGCGGAGTTTGAAACTTACGCCCAATGCCCATCTCAGCAATTTGATACTCGGCATAGGGGCGGAGATTGCGTCCTTTGAATCGCACCTGCCCCTCGGTTGGCTTGGTTTTGCCCGTGATAATGTCTAGAAACGTCGTTTTTCCGGCTCCATTGGGGCCAATGATTACCCGCAGTTCTCCTGTATCCAGGCCAAAACTGAGGTTATTCAGCGCCCGAAAGCCATCAAAATTGACGGTCAGATTTTCAATTTCTAGTATTTTTTCGCTCATAGTCCACCTCCGGATCTTCCTCTAAGCTGGGATAGGTCATCGATCGCTTGCGTCTGCCCGTCAAGTTTTTGAAAGTGTCAGAGCCGCGTTCACGCAGCCAGCCTACGATGCCGCTGGGCAGAAACAGCACCACTACCAGGAACAGGGCACCCTGGAAAAACAGCCAGATATCTGGGAATTTTTCGCTCAACATGCTCTTAGCAAAGTTAACCACCAAGGTGCCCAAGATCGCGCCCACCAGGGTTGCCCGACCGCCCACTGCTACCCAGATCACCATCTCGATCGAGAAGGCAATGTTCATAGAGTTAGGCGAAATAATTCCCGTTTGCAGGGTAAATAGCGCCCCAGCAAGTCCAGCAAAGGCGGCAGAGATGGCAAACACCAGCACCTTAAAGCCCGTGGGATTATAGCCTGTGAAGCGGACACGAGGTTCGTCATCCCGAATGGCCACCAAGAGCCGTCCAAATCTGCCGCTTGTCAGCCAGCGAGACAGGGCATAGGTTGCTGCCAGAAACAGAATAGTCAGCACGTAAAAGACATACTGCGCACCGGGTTTACTGACCTCCATGCCAAACAGCGTCTTAAAGTCTGTCAGACCGTTGGTGCCGTTAAATAGCTTTTGCTGACCGTTAAAGAAGTTAAAAAAGATGATCGTCGTCGCCTGAGTCAGGATGGAAAAGTATACGCCGCGAATCCGATTCCGGAAAATCAGATAGCCGAGAATTGCTGCAACGATCGCAGGCAGCAACACCACCATCAGTGCCGTCAAGGGAAACGAATAGAAGGGTTTCCAGAACCACGGCAGTTCCGTCACGCCGTATAGCCCCATGAACTCTGGCAACTGACTGCTGGCATTCGCCGGAATTTGCAGCTTTAAGTACATTGCCAGCGCATAGCCACCAAGCGTAAAGAACACGCCGTGCCCCAAGCTCAGCATTCCGGTGAAACCCCAGATCAGATCAATGCCCAGTGCCACGATCGACAGCGCTAAAAACCTGCCTGTCAAGTTAAGGCGAAAATCACTCATCAAGAGCGGCAGGGCAAAAATCAGGAAGAGCATAATGCCTAAGACGATCGCCGCCTCAACCATTAGATTCCGAGAGATCCCTGTGCCGCTGCGTTCAATTTGTGCGGTAGTCATGCGATTGTCCCCCTATGCATCCACAGTGCGTCCTTTCTGCGGGAACAGTCCGGCAGGTTTGTATTGCAAGAAAATTACGATCAGCAGGAATACCATCACCTTTGCCATGCTGGTAGTGGCAAAGAAGGTAAAGAACTCGGCAACAGGAGGAATTTGGGCAAACAGCAGCGCCAGAATACCCGCGCCCAAGATGTAGTCGATTAGCCCAATCACCATTGCCCCAGCGATCGTTCCCACCAGCTTGCCTACACCGCCCACTACCACCACCATGAAGGTATTGACGATGTAGTTCTGTCCAGTGTTAGGCCCAACGGAACCCAGGAGGCTGACAGCACATCCAGCGATCCCGGCAAGACCTGAACCGAGCGCAAACGTCAGGGCATCAACTTTGTTTGTCGGAATCCCCAAACAGGCGCTCATGTTACGGTTCTGGGTAACAGAGCGGATACGCAGACCCCAAGCCGTTTTGTTGAGGAAGAAATAAATTCCGGCAACGCAGAGCACCGTTAGCACCATAATGAACATCCGCGTATAGGGCAACTGATAGTTACCGATCGGCAGACCGCCTTGCAGCCATTTCGGAGCCGTTACATCCACGTTCTGAGCGCCAAACCAGGGTTGCGTCACGGCAGACTTGTAGGCTTGGCTCATGAACACGCCGACTGCAACCGCCACCGCTGCTGAGAGAGGCAAGAGAAGAGCGATCGCTTTCTGCCGAATTGCATCGAAGTCAGGACGCTTCTTCACAAACCACATACCGCCAAAGTAGAGCAGACAGAAGATTGCTAGTCCAGCAACAATCACCCAGTTGACGCTGCGAACAAACTGTTGCAGCATCAGGCTAACGCCCCAAGTTGCCAACAGCGTTTCCAGAGGTCGCCCGTAAAGATAGCGAATTACGCCGCGCTCTAAGATCAGCCCTGCCAACGCCGCCACGATAAACGCCAAGATTAGGGCAAAGAAGATATAGGTTTGTGAAAATGCGCCCAGGGGCTTGAAGAGATTCTGCACGACATAGGTCGTGTAAGCTCCCAGCATCATCAGTTCGCCGTGCGCCATGTTGATCACGCCCATCAAGCCAAAGACGATCGCCAGACCTAATGCCGCCATCAGCAAAATTGAACCAATGCTGAGACCATTAAAAATTCCGTCTAAGATGCTCGGTAACAAGTCGTTGCCCTCTCTATGCCGAATGCGCTGAATCCTTTCCTTGGGATCACAGATTAATTAACCTGTAATAGTTTTTTGGAAGTGGGGGGGGGGGGGGGGGGGGGGGGGCAAAAAAAAATGGGGGT
>JAESFK010000753.1_pt1 | contig 13041 bp, 10 predicted proteins | sample 9269391 | NCBI WGS metagenome assembly JAESFK01 (sample SAMN14506231, study PRJNA617097) | algae metagenome | isolation source: Drouetiella hepatica UHER 2000/2452 and co-occurring heterotrophs from... | place: Slovakia: Slovak Paradise National Park, Hrabusice, Kosice Region | collected 2000-01-01
ACGACTGTGGGGACGAACTTCAAGACGTTCGAATACGCCTGCAGCTTTCGGACGCGGGGCAGGTCCTCCCTGACGAGCGACGCCGAGATCCGGGGGGAGAACTGCGCGTCGACCGCGGTCACGCCAAAGCTGAGGAAGGTGACTATGCTGAGCGCGATCGCCACGGTTCCGATCTCGGCTGGCTGCAGCGCCAGCCCGCAGAACAGGATCGCGACATGCTTGAGGTGCTCGGTCAGGAGCAGCATGGGCGCTAGGCCCAGGCCCGAAACCACCCAGGTGCGCCAGTGCGATGTGTCGGGCTTCACGCCCCTCATGAAACGGAAGGACGGGCGCAGCAGCATAAACTGCACCAGCCCCGCGAGGCATACGGAAACGAAGAACAGCGACAGGACAAGGTCGACGGAGGGCTGGTAGCTGACGGCCCAGATGAGGACGAACGCCACCAGGAACAGGAGCGGCCGGATCAGCATGCGCGGCACCTGACTGAGGAGCGCGCGGTGAAGGGCCGCGGCGTGGGAAGCGTTGGTCTGGATCCACCCGAGCACGGGAATCGCCAGGGTCGCCATCGTGTAGCCGAGAAGATGGTCCTGCAGCGCGTCGGGATCGCGCAGATATGCAAGGCCAAGGAAGACCAGACAGACGAGCGGCCCGGTCACGGCAAGCAGCGCGCGACTTGCCACGATGAAGCCGGCCGCGAGGTCGTCCCTGCCCTGTACCCGGGCGGCAACGACGTCCCGGACGGCGGCCGCGCCGATGTTCAGCGTCACGAATGTCGTGGCGATGAAGGAAGCGGACCAGATCGACCACACGATCCCGACATCGGCGGGCGTCATCGTGCGGGACATCAGCAGCGTATAGGCCAGGGTCGCCGCGGTGCCGACAGTGCGGACCATGACCGAGGCGAACGACGCGGCGCCGAGCCTGCGTGCTTCCGACCGGCCGATGAAGGACTGCATGTTCATGCCGGAGGGAAACCCCGCCTTTAGCGCTTCGCTGCGGATCAGCGCGTCGAGAACACCGCGTTCCAGGGATCGTCCCGCGGAATGCGTCCACCATGGCGGCGGGCGAAGGCATAGCTGGACAGGAAGAACAGTTGCCGCAGCCGGCGCCCGCCTTTCAGGGCGGTCGTCAGCCTTGCCTGCGGATAGAGTTCGCTGATGTAGCGCGGCAGGGCGGACAGGCTCCGGCCCGAAAGGTGCTCGGTCAGCAGCGTCATCTCCATGTCGCGCCGGGAATACCGACGGTGCCGCTTGTAGAGCGCGCGCAGTCCCGAGGGGCTGGCGACCGGAAACGAATCGTACTCGAAGAACGCCGCTTTTGCCGGACGGATGCGCTCCTTCCGGGGCTGCGCCGAGGGGTCCAGGTCGCGCAGGAGGATCCAGCGCAGGAAGGTGTCGTCGCCGACCAGGCCGACCGGAAGAAAGAACCGGCCGTCGCGCATCCGGGCGACCGTTCGGTCGCGCAGCATGTAGAGGTTTCCGGGCATCCCATGATGCTCGAGAATTTGGCGGGACCAGGCGAGACTCCGTCGCCCGCCCTTCGGAAGGGACGAGGCGGCTAGCGCCTCGGGGTGCGCATCGAGCTCAAGACGCATCGCGTCCATGGAGCCCCTTGCCGGTCTCACGTCGCCGTCGAGGAAGACGTGATGCCCACCCTCCCCGGCGATCCGGTGGACATAGTGGTTCCATGCATTGGACTTGTCCCCGAAAGCGAGCACATGCACATGGACGCGGCTGTCCCCGGCAGCGAACGCGCGCGCGATGGCTTCCGTGCCGTCGCTGCTGCCGTTCACAACGACATGAATCTGGTCGTCCGCCGCGATGCCGGACTCCACAAGCGCCGACAGGCTCGCTGCGATCGATGCCGCCTCATTGTGGGCGAAGACACACACGCTGATCCGCGGGGACATGGATCGGCACTCCGGAAAACAGGCTCGACGGAGCCCTATTGCACCGCAACATCTAGCCCTGATCGCCAGGCGCGGCAATGCTGCTGCGGACGTATGGCATGGCAAGACCTGGGATTTGACACGTCCCAAAGATCGTCCGTGCACCAGTCCGCTACCCCAAAAGTATGAACTGGCGAGCCGCTTGGCTCCTTCACCTTCCAGGCCGCGGGCCGTAGATAGGCAAGGCGGAATGTGGAGTTGAAAGGTTGACCTGGCGGGAACGACGCGTCGCCGCCGATGGCGGCAAACCATGGCTTCGGGCCATCGCGCGATACGTGCCGGCTTTTCCCCCACACGCAGCAGGTTCCTTCAGCCCGGGAATCCACGGCGCACGCGGCCTTTTCGCGATGCTCGTCGTGGTCTTCCACGCAGCGAACTCGGGGCTGCCTGTGTGGCCCATGCCGCATGTCGCCCAAGAGGGGCTGGAGTCCCTCAAGTTCGGTGTGGAGCTGTTTTTCGCGATCAGCGGGTTCGTCATCATCGGGACGCTGGGTCGCGCAAAGACGGCGTGGCAGTTCCTGCTCAACCGAGCCACCCGAATCTATTCGGTCCTCTGGGTGCTGCTGCCCATCTTCGTCGTCATCAGCCTCGTCTCGGGACGCGGCCGCCTGTTCGAGCTTTCCGAGACGGAGTTCGTGCTCGTCTTCATCGGGAACATGTTCACGCTTGGTCCGCTGGTGCCGATCCCGGTCCTCTACGGCCCGGCGTGGACCCTGTGCTACGAGTTCACGTTCTACTTCCTGTGCTTCCTCTTCCTGTTCGGCCGTCAGTATTTCAGGGTGGATCTGAGGCTCCCGCTCGTGGTCCTCGGCCTGGTCGTCATAGCAATCCAGCCGCGCACGCTGTTCTTCCTCTCGGGAGTCATCGTGGCGTCCGGCCTGCTCGACCGCAGGCTGCCGCGCTGGACCTGCGCGGAGCCGGCGATATGGGTCGTCGTCTTCCTGGCGATGTGGCAGGCTGGTTCCGCCGACAGTTCCCCGTACTTCCGCCCGGTCTACGAATGGAGCCTTGCGCAATGGGCACTCGCCAGTGGAGCCATGATTGCCGCCACGCTGGCGATCCAGGGCATCGCCGAAGGGCGCGGCCTCCTCGGGCGGGTGCTGCAACTGCCCTTCATGCTGTGGCTGGGAACGATCAGCTACAGCCTCTATCTCTGGCATCTCATTCCGATGGGGGCGATCAAGGCCGTGATGTACAAGCTTGGCATCGTCGAGTTCGCCGGCCCATGGTCGCAGTTGCTTCTCCTGGCGCTGACGCTGCCTCCGGCCCTGGTGATGGCGGCCCTCAGCCAGCATCTTCTCGAGAACAAGCTCGCAACCTGGCTGCGCCGGCGATTGGGCAGTTCCAGGCCGAGCGGTTCTCCCGCGACGGTGAACTGAATATTGCACGATACCGGATCCGACTGATGCGTCTGGACAATCGTCGACACTTCGAGCAGACGGCACCGTGGTGCCCGAGGCACCCGCAGCGCAGCGGCGACAGAATCCAGAACCCTGCCCGTGGAGGCGAGCTAGTTTGACGATGCGGGCAAGTTTCGTGGGAATCGGCGCGCAGAAGTGCGCTTCGACCTGGCTCTACGGCGCATTGGCGCAGTTGGAGGGGGTGTTCGTGAGCGATCCGAAGGAGGTGGATTTCTTCAGCGCGCACTTCAACCAGGGATACGAATGGTATCACCGGCATTTTCCGACGGGCGGGGCCGGCGCGCTCTATGGCGAGGTATCGCCTTCATACCTCATCCACCCGGACGCGCCTTCCAGGATACAGGGGTACAATCCCGAGATGCGCGTCCTTGTCACCTTTCGCGATCCGGTCGAACGCGCCTATTCCAACCACCTTCACGAAGTCCGCGCGGGGCACATAACGGGCGGAAATCTCGTCTTCGAGGCGGCTCTGGACAACAATCCGCTGTATCTCGACCAGGGTCGGTATGCGCGGCATCTGGCGCGCTGGTTCGAGGCGTTTCCTGCCGGGCAGATTCATGTGACCTTCCAGGAACAGGTCAAGCATGACAGCCGCGCGCAGACGGAACGGCTCGCGAAGTTTCTCGAACGGGCGATGCCCCGGGACTATCTGCAGCGCCGCTCCAACGAGAGCATCGACTATCGCAACAGGGCCATCGGCAAGTCGCTCTGGCGGGTCGGCGAGAGCCTGAGGCGCGCGGGCTTCGGACACCTGGTCGAGGAAGCAAAGAAGCTTCCTGTCGTCCGTGAGATGCGCAAGGCCAATCAGAGAGATCTGCGAAGCGCCGTGGCCCCGATGAAGCCGGAGACGGAAGCGCGTCTGATAGACCTCTACCGTCCGGAGGTCGCCAGACTGGAGGAGATTCTGGACACGACGGTGCCGTGGCCGAGGTTCCGGCCCAACTAGAGCATGTCTCCCGAAAGTGGGAACCGGTTTCGGGAAAAAGACATGCGCAAAAACAGACACTTGAAGCGCAGGGAGCTAGTCTGAAAGATCGCCACGCGCTTTAAGCGCTCAGGCGATCTTTCGCGCCAGTTCGAGAAGTTCGATGTCCGGGCCGCAAAGCTTCTCCAGCGCCTGCCGTTGCGACGCTCCCAGCGAGAGCTCCTTCGAGCCTGCCTTGTTGACGTGCCCGATCTTGGGCCTCCGTCCGAAGATCGCCTGGAACTTGTCGAGAAAAACGTTCTGATCCTCGATGAAGCCGATCACGGAGAAGCGGCGCATGTTTGTCTCTGCTGCCTGCAGTGCCGCCGGCTCCTCCCCCTCCCCGACATTGGCCAACCCGCTGAAATAGCGCAGGTTGTGCATCGCCATGCGTCGCCCCATGGCGCTCACCAGGAAGTCGTCGAAGCTTCCGACGAACATCCCGGCTCCCGCCGCCATGCGATAGTTGGAGATCGTCCGCTCGATCGGGTCCCGAAGAATGGTCACGAACTTGTAGCGATCGCCGAAGTGCCGGTAGGCCTTGTCCGAAAAAAGGAAGTGCCCGTGGATCAGGTCGCATTCGTGGGCCATGTGCATCAACAGGAGTTGCTCCCGGAAAGCGGCGACGCGGTCGGCGTTGTTCGCCTCGTCGTGATAGGGACGCAGATCATTGACGTCGTCGAAATAGATCGACAGGGCGCGGCGGCTCGACGGGGCGTCGAGGATTCCGATCTTCCGGTTCAGCGGCACCAGGCTGTATAGCGCTTCGGACAGCGATGTTCCCCCGCATTTGGGAACGTGCATGAAGGCGCAGGGATGCCGCAACGTCGCCTGCGTCATCATGCGGGCGACGCGGCCGGAATAGACGCGGCTGCGGCGCACGAATCGCTCAAGGGGTGGAAGTGTGCGCATCTAACCTCCGGACTGCGTGCTCGCCCACGGATGCCATCCCGGCGCGCATTCATTTCTGCGGGCCGAACCCGCACCACCAGGACATGGGCACCTGCCGATGCCGCGAACGGAACCCACCCTTGGCGCCCGACTCCTGCGTCCTAGAATTCGCGGAAGCCGTGGACGCGGCACGCCGCGATACAATACAGCCTGCGCATCGGCAACAGCGAGGGAGTCGGGCGCAGCCGCGCGGCGGTGCCGCCTTCCACAATTCGGCGTAACCCTTCCACTCCGCCGATCGAACGCCGCCGCGGGCCACGGCCATCGGGAAATGGGGCTCACCGCTTCACGACGCGGTATTCCTCGATGGTGGAGCCCAGGGCCGACATGGCGAATCCGGCGCCGCGGCTCGCGACGCGCAAGTGTTCCGCCGGCACCTGGCCCCGGCCGAGAAGGATCAACGGCGCGGTCAGTGCGGCCAGGCCGCCGCCTACAGCCATGCGGACCAGTCCACCGCCGAACACGGTCACGGCACGGGCCCTCAGACCGGGATCGCCGCGCATGACGATCCGGCCGTCGGTGTTACCGGAACGGATCCAGCGCCGCACCAGCCAGCCCAGCCGGGCCCGGTCGGGGACGATGGTCTCGTGAACGACGCCACTGCGGCAGAACACGATGGTGCCGCCGTGCCGCTGCATGTCCTCGAAGAACAGCGTGTCCTCGCCGCCCGTCAGCGCAAAGGAGAGGTCGAAGCGAATACCGTGCCGCTGGGCGAACCGGAAGTCGAAGAGCACGTTGGAGGTGTTGCCGAAGTCGAGCCGCTGGCCCTCCGCATACTTCCGGATGGCCAGAAAGCCACCCTTCTCGATCCAGCGGGGTGGCGGCTGCTCGAAATCCGGCAGAAGTGCGCCGACAACAGCCGTCGCACCGGTCTCGGAAGCCATACGGGTCATCCGGTCAAGCCAGGACGGGTCGGGATATTCGTCGTCGTCGATGAAGGCCAACCACGCCGCGTCCCTGGTGGCCGCCTCGTCCAGCGCGCGGTTGCGTGCCTGCGCAATGCCGCGCTGTCGTTCGTGGGCGTAGCTCAGGGGCCAGCGGTAAGATGCGCGGCGCGCCTCGACCAGTTGCCGGGCACTTCCCTCCGGCGAGTTGTCGACGATGACGACCTCGATCGGGGGTTTCGATCCGGAAAACTCCAGTCCCTCGAGCCGGTCGAGCAGCAGCGTCAGGCCCTGCGGCCGATTGAACGTCGCGGCCGCCACGATCAACGGTCCGTTCGAGCCTCCGATGCCCACCGCGCCGGTCCGCTCCATCTCAGACCGACCAGTTGGCGAACTGGCGACCGGTGATGCGCCGGAACCGTGCGATATCGTCGCTCAGGTCATCCCTGATCCGGTCGAGGACCGATGCGGGAAACTCTGGAGGCTGCCGTGCCTTCTGCAACGCCAGCATCCTCCTGATTTGGTCACGGGCACGGCGGCTGAACAGTCGTGCCAGCGATTTTCCCGTCGGTGACTGCGCGAATCGCAGCAGCGGCGCCGGGATCCGCCACATTTCGGAGTTCTCGTTGTGAACCGCGACCATCGGGGTCCTGTGAACACCGGCTCCCAAGAAGCGATGCAAATGGTCCAGCGTCGTTTCGGGGTCACCCACCAGATCGTCGAAATCTACGATCTGGAGCCGGTCGGCTTCGAATTCCGCGAGGTAGGCCTCGACCTGCCTGGCATAGCGGCTGGTGTTGAGGATATGCGCGTATTCACGCGTCGAAGGCAGTTCGTGAGGGGACATGGCGATATCGCCCATGGTCCAGGAATGGCGGTACTGAGATACGAAGCGAGTGACGGGATCGCGCACCAGATAGATCAGCCGTACATCGGGCAGAGCGGCGCGTATCCGGCCAGGAACGCCCTGGAAATCATCGACCTTGCTGTAGTTCGGGCTGGCCTCGCCGTAGATCTTCCGGCCCGGCGTGAACTGCGCCGCATACCAGTCCGGACCACGGGCGAACGACTTCTCGGCAACGAAATAGTCGGTCTCCTTGTCGCGCGACATGCCGATGTCCGGATGCGTGGAAAGCCACCGATAGAGGCTCGTCGTGCCCGACTTCATGGAGCCTATGATGATGAAATCGGGTCTGATCATTCCTGTTCGTGCAACCGGGGAACGGCTTGAAAGATCGGCTGGGTCCGCGACGCGCGGCGGCAGGACGTGTCCCCACCCAAAGCCATTTGCGGGGCATCCGCCGTCCAGGCGCATGCCCCGGAGTTCCCCGACAGCGTCCTTCTCTCTACCTAGCGCGACAGGACCTTGAAGTCGGCGGCGGTGCCGATCGCGGTAGATGTCCCGACATTGAGGATCTGCAACACCTTCAGCAGGTCGAACGTCCCCGCGTTGTCGATATAGATCACGTCGCGGTCCTGCATGGCGAACTTGCGCGCGAGGAAGAAGCCCGACGGGTCGCGCAGGTTCAGCCGGAAGATCACCGGAAAACCGCTGGAATCCTTGGCACTCACCGGCAGACCGAGCTTGTGGGCAATTTCGGCCGAAACCACGCGGTAGAGGAACACGTTCGAGGGTTCGGCCCGGCTGTCCATCACGCCGCCCGCCTTGCCCACCGCCTCGGCGAGATTGAGATTCGAATTCTCGAACTCGAAGCGCCCGTTCAGGCCGGTCGCGCCAAACGCCGTGTATGTGCGCTGATCGCGGTTCACGAAGATGATGTCGCCCGGATAGACGAAGATGTTCTCGCGCGGGTTGTTCAGAAGGCGCTGCAGGTAGACGGTCGAGGTGCGGCCGTTGCGCTGTATCGTGACATAGGCCTCGCGCGCCGGAATGCTGATGCCGCCCGCCCGCGATATCAGGTCGAGCACGCGCTCGCCGCCCGGGTTGATCGCGACCTTGTTCGGCGTGTTGACGTCGCCCAGCACGGAAACCTCGTTCGCGCGGCTCTGGTTGAGCGTCAGCACCGCCTGGGGCTCGATCGCCCTGTCTGCCAGCGCCGTCCGGATCGCAGCCTCGACGTCTTCGGGCGTGCGACCCGCCACCTGGACGCGGCCGGCATACGGAACGGTGATCTGTCCGCTCGCATCGACCGTCTGCTGCGGAATCGAGATGAAGTTGCCTGGACGGCTCCCCGCCTCCGCCGGAATGAAAAGGCCGCCAGCGGCGGATTCGAACAGCGTTATCTGGATCACGTCGCCCACGCCGAGACGCAGGGCGGGCGCCCCACCGCCACCGGTGCCGAAGGTCGCATCGAGCCCTGGTGTCTCGGCAACCTCGAAATAGGAGAGGATGGGGTCGGTGATGTCGATGAGCGCGTAGTCCTTGGCCGGCGTCTCCGACGCTGGCCGATAGACGACGGCTTCCGCCTTGATCGCGGCCGCGTTCGGCCCACCCTTTGGCAAAGGCGTCGTGCACCCCGAAACGACGGCCACCGCACACAGAGCGACTAAGCTGGTCCGCACTCTTCCCACCCAGTAGACAGACTCAAATGCCAAAACCGTATCCCACAGAACCCCTGCTCGATCTGTACCCAACATCTGACACAGATGTAATGCCATTAGGTTAAGGTCGGGGCTTTCGGGCGGCGTGATGCGGATATGCAACAGCCGACTTCACCAGAGCCCGATCTGGACTGCAGAGTCGCGAGTACAACCAAAAGATGGTCTACAATCGTGGTTAATACTTTAGAGAAGAGTCAAGGGGTTTACGCCTACCCCTTTCGGATAGGGGGCATGTCTCGAGCCATGAAGACGATTCCGATTCTCGTCGTGGCCGGCGTCTGTATGGCGGCGGTGATTCCAGCCCTGTCTCAGGATGCCGCGCCTCCGGTGACGGTCGACCCGAGCAACCATAAACCCGCGGCGGAAACTCCTGCGGAAGCTTCGCCGACCGCCACGGAACGCTCGGAACTGCGGCGGCGACTGGCCGACCTCAAGGTGCAGCGCATCAGCGCCGTCAACCGCCTGAAGGAGGCCCGCGCGGCGTTCAGGAGCGACCAGGTCGAGTTGAAGATCAAGGCGTCCCACCTGCGGTCGGCGCGGGCAGAGAACGACGCGGCCAGGGCACGCGAGCTGGAGAAGGAGCTCAAACCTCTTCGCCAGCTTGTCCGCTCCCGGCACCAATCGATGCTGGAGGCACTCGCGGAAGTGAAGCGGGTGCGGGACGAGACCCGGGAAACGGCACGGGCGCTCGGGCGGGATGCGGACAAGGGTTGAGCGCCTTGCCCTGCTCACTCGATCGCGAACCGGCTCCGGTCCGAAAGAATCACGGCATCGCCCCGTCGGACAATGGCTTCGACTGCATAGTCACCAGACGTCGGCGCCCGCCTGCGCCCGGCATAGGCGACGTAGCTCGCCTTGTCGCGGTCCAGCGCCGGCACCTCGTTTTCAGCGAAGACGGAGCCGTCCGGCGACAGAAGGCGGACGGTCAGGCGGTCGCCCTTCCGAAGGTTCACCAGCCACGACCAGCCCACGATGGCGGAGGCATCGCGGCCAGGCGGCAATGGCGGCGCCTCCCCGACGAGGAGTTCCTCGGTGACCGGTCCGTCGGAGAGGCCGGAGGCCAGCCGCTGCGGGCCGACGACGGCAAGTTTCTCGGCGACGGCGGCATCGAAGAGGCTCGCGTCGAGTCGCGCCGACGCATCGCAGGCCGCATCGCCCGCCAGCCCCGTCACCGGCTCCACGGCTGTCCCCTGCCGGCGGACCGTGAGGTGGACATGCGGAAACTCGGCGAGGCCGGATGCGCCGATCAGGCCGAGCGTCTGCCCCGCGCTGACCCGGTCGCCCGGTCGCACCTGCACGCTTCCCTCACGCAGGTGGCAGTACTGAGCCTCGACCCCGCCGGCGTGCTCGACCACCAGACCGTTGCCGCACTCACGACCTGCGACAGCCTCCCGCTCCTGCGGGGTGCGCACGAGCACGTCGGGCGCGTCGTTGCGGATTCTCAGCACGGTGCCGTCGGCGACCGCCAGGACAGGAACACCCCTTCTTACGTCGCGCATCGACAGGACGCGGATATCCGTGCCGTCATGCCCATCATAAGTCGATTTTTCACAGAATGGATCCATTGTGGCCGTCGTGGGATCCAGATCGACATATTGCTGGACGAAGCATTCGGTGCCGATCTCGCAGCCCACGGGCGAGCCCAAAAGCGGCCCCGCCTCCTCGGCATGGACATGCATCGTTTGACAGAAGGTCGCCGGAGGAACAACACAGGCCAGCAGAAGAAGGAGCGCACCGATCCGATCCCGTCCAAACTGTCCCATCTGGGTCCATCTCCCGAAACGTTCCCGAGCGCGCGGCGCGACGCTACTCAAGTTGACCGCTTCCCGCGTTGATACAGGTAAGGTAATGAAGTCGCCAGGCGACGAAGGCCTCGTGGGCTCGGGACATGACAACTGAACTGCGAACCTGCCTGAAAAACTGCAGGGGGGCACTGGCTGCGGTTGGCGTGCTCAGCGGCGGGAGCAACATTCTCGCGCTGACTGGCTCCATCTTCATGCTCGCCGTGTACGACCGCGTCATCCCCAGCAGCAGCATTCCGTCTCTGATTGCCATCGGCCTCATCGCTCTCGGCATGTACGCCATGCAGGCAGTCGTCGACATCCTGCGCCAGAGGATACTCACCCGCGTCGGGCTGGTCATAAGGGAATCGTTCAACGGGCGCATCTACAGCGTCATGGTGCGCAATGCCGCAATGGGGAATCACGGCACGTCGACGGCAGTCAGCGACCTCGACCAGATCCAGAGCTACCTTTCGTCGCTGGGGCCGACCGCGCTGTTCGACCTTCCCTGGCTGCCCTTCTACCTGGCCATCTGCTTCGCCTTCCATCCGCTGATCGGCTTCACGGTCCTGGCCGGCGCCGTCGTCCTCATCATCATCAGCTTCTTCAGCAACATGATGACCAAGGAACCTTCGCTGAAGCTCAGCGAGTGGTCGAGCAAGCGGAATTCCTTCCTGATCGCCAGCCAGATGCAGTCGGAAACCATCCACGCGATGGGCATGACGCTGGCCATGTCGGGCAAGTGGCGGCGGAACGAGGACGAGATTGTCGAGCGCAGCCGCTCCATCGCCGATACGACGGCGCTGCTCGGCACGCTGTCGCGCGTGTTCCGGGTCTCGCTGCAATCGCTGGTGCTGGCGGTCGGCGCCTATCTCGTCATCATGCAGGAGGCCACCGGCGGCATCATGATCGCCGGGTCGATCCTCTCGGCGCGGGCGCTCTCGCCCATCGAACAGGCGATCGCACACTGGAAGAACCTGGTTGCGGCACGGCAGAGCTGGCACCGTCTGGGCGAACTGTTCGAGAAGAACCCGCCGGAGAAGGCCTCGTTCGCAACGCCTGCCCCGACGAAGTCCATGGCCTGCAACATGCTCTCGCTCGCCTCGCCGCAGAATCGCGACCTCATCGTTCGCGACGTCTCGGTGAAGGTCGAGGCCGGCAGCGCGCTCGGTATCGTGGGCACAACCGGATCGGGCAAGTCGACGCTCGGACGCGGCATTGTGGGCCTGTGGCCTCCGGCGCTCGGCGGGGTCTACATGGACGGCATTCCGCTCTCGCGCTGGCCATCCTTCGATCGCGGGCGCTTCATCGGCTATCTGCCGCAGAACGTCATCCTGTTCGACGGAACGATCGCCCAGAACATCGCCCGGTTCGACCCGACCGCCACGGCCGACCAGATCGTCGACGCCGCCCGCAATGCCGGCGTGCATGAACTCGTGTCGCGGATGCCGGACGGCTACGACACACGCATCGGTGCCGGCGGCGCCGGTCTGTCCGGAGGTCAGGCGCAGAGAGTGGGACTCGCGCGGGCGTTGTTCGGCGACCCCTTCATGGTCGTTCTCGACGAGCCCAACTCCAATCTCGACGCCGAGGGCGAACAGGCGCTGTTCACCGCCATCAATTCGGTGAAGTCCCGCGGGGGCATCCTGATTTTGGTCACACACCGGTTGAATATCCTGTCGCTGGTCGAGCAGGTGCTCATCATGCAGAACGGGCGGGTGAAACGCGTGGGAACGAGGGACGAGGTGTTCGAGACGCCGAAGCCAGGGGGGCAGCAGGGCGGCACGGTTCACGACATCGCCAAGCCGCGCCTGGCTGCCGTCAACGAATCGGGAGGCACCGCATGAGCTCCGAGGACAACACGCCGAGGATTTCCGGACCGGAGGCCGCCGAAGGCGACAAGTCGCTGCCCGCCATCTCGCGCCCGCGCCTCACGCCCCACACGTTCCAGGAGCATCTGGAAGAAAAGCCCCTTGCCTATCCGCTGAGTCTCGAAACCGTACCGGCTCACCGTACCACCGCCTATGCCGGCCTCAGGCGCAACCTGATGATCGGACTCGCGACGCTTGCCATCTTCGCCGGCGGCGTATCCACCATCGTTGCGCAGACGGTAATAGCCGGCGCGGTGATCGGGCACGGAAACATCGTCGTCGAGAGTGGCGCGAAGACGGTCCAGCACCTGACCGGCGGCATCGTCGAGGAAACGCTGGTCAAGGAGAACGAGACCGTCAAGATCGGCCAGCCGCTGATCAAGCTGGACGTCACGCTCGTCGAGGCGCAGGCACGCGCCGCGCGGATCAGCCTAGCCCAGCAGCGGGCGCGGCTCGACCGGCTCATCGCCGAGCGCGACGGTCTGGAGTCCATCGAGTTCTCGGAGGACAGCCAGGCATTGCGCGCCGATCCGGACTTCGCCGAGATCTTCGACACGGAGGAGCGTCAGCACCGCCTGCGCATCGAGGACCGCAACGGCCAGCGCGCGCAGCTGCGCGAGCGTATCGAACAGGCGAAGCAGGAAACGGCCGGCAACCTC